>Ga0068860_100005291_pt1 | contig 13097 bp, 12 predicted proteins | sample KBSSwiS32_FD_66597 | JGI IMG/M metagenome (GOLD analysis project Ga0068860, IMG submission 66597) | Switchgrass rhizosphere microbial communities from Kellogg Biological Station, Michigan, USA - KBS Switchgrass S3-2 | ecosystem: Host-associated > Plants > Roots > Rhizosphere > Soil ... | reverse complement strand
TGTTTTATCGGAAGGCGGCCGAGCAAGGTGTTGCGGAAGCACAATACAGCCTCGGTGTGGCGTATGCCAACGGAGTCGGCGTGCCGAAGAGTGAGGCAGAGGCCATGAACTGGTTCCGCAAGGCGGCGGACCAGGGAGTACCCGAGGCGCAGGCCAATCTCGGACTCGCCTATGCAATCGGCTTAGGCGTTCCGAAGAATCCGCCGGAAGCTGTTCGCTATGCCAGTAAGGCCGCGCAGCGCGGTATTTCGCAAGGACAAGAGAGCCTTCGGGGCTTGGCGGAAGAGGGTTATGCTCCCGCCCAGAATGAGCTGGGGATGACCTACGAAAAGGGCTGGGGCAGTCTGAAGATCGACGCTGAAGCGGTTACCTGGTATCGCCGCGCGGCGGAACAGAAGTTTACCGCGGGGCAGTACAACCTCGGCCGGATGTACCTGGCGGGCCGTGGCACTCCCCAAAGCGATGTAGAAGCCTACCGGTGGTTTGCGCGTGCGGCCGCGCAAGGGCATCAGGACGCTCGCAAGCAGCTGGCTGAGGTCGGCAAGAAGTTAACCCCGGAGCAACTCGAGCAGGCCAAACAAGCACGCTGACGCTCCCTGCTCTGCGGAAACTCCCGAGAGCATACCATGTCGCTGCATGACCACTTGGCCTTCGGCCAAGGCGCGGCGCGTTCTCGCGGCACTTAAATCTCGAAAAGACAGGCTTGCGTCCGGAGGACCTACAACTGCGATATGTATAATGGCCGGTAACGGCGGCCACTCGCACGCACTCTCCATTGCAGAATTCCGAAGAACGGTCTCGGCGAGCAGGGATACTGCTGGACCTGATTCTGATCGTCCTGCTAACGGCCGTACTGATCGCACCGTGGCTCAGGACCAGCTACTCCACCAACTGGGCATCGATCGAGAGCACCTTCATCGCCGATTCGCGCTACCTGATGGAGCACTGGCCGCATCCTCAATGGCAGCCGCTGTGGTACACCGGGACGCGTTTCGACTATGTGTATCCGCCGGCTCTGCGGTACGGTACGGCGCTGATCGCCAAGTTATTTGGTGTACTGCCGGTGCGTGGCTACCGATTCTACACGGGCGGTTTCTATTGCTTGGGGATCGCCGGCGTGTATCTGCTGATTCGCATTGGGGCGTGTTCGCGGAGGGCCGCCTGGATCGGCGCGGTTGGGGCGACGCTCACTTCGCCGGCGTTCCTGATCCTGAAACAGTTCCGTAACGATTCGCCGCATTGGATGCCTCAGAGGCTGAATGTGTTGGTGCGATATGGCGAAGGTCCTCACATGACCGCGCTGGCGCTGATTCCCTTCGTACTGGCCTTCACTTGGATCGCGCTTGAAAGACGCCGATGGGATGCACTGGCGTGCGCGGCGATTGCGTCGGCAGCCGTCATCGCCAACAACTTCTACGGCGCCACGGCGCTGGCGATTTTTTACCCGATTCTGATATTCAGCCTGTGGATCACGCACCAGGATCGCAAGATGTTTCTTCCAGCGCTGGCGATTCCGTTGCTCGCGTACGGCCTTTCCGCGGTGTGGCTGACGCCCTCGTTTGTAGCGATCACCCGACAAAACCTGTCGTATGTGGCCAATCCCGGGAATACGCGGTCGGCTGTGGTGGCTGTGCTGGTGGCGGTGGCATTCGCCGCGGCGAGCTGGAGATTTGCGCGGGGCAAGCCGGAGCGGGCCTGGACGACGTTCTGCGCGGGTTGCGCCGTGGCGCTGACCCTATTGGTGGCCGGAGTCGTGCTCTTCAATTTTCGCGTGGGGGGCGAATTTGCTCGATTGGTTCCGGAACTGGACTTGGTCTATATCCTTCTCGCGGCCACGTTCCTGGCGTGGTTGTGGCAGCGGCCGGCCAGGTTGCCTCGCATCGCGGCTGCGGTGGTGCTGGTGGGAGCATTCGCCACGTCCATCGATTTTTTACGACACGCCTGGGATGAGCCCATCGAGGTTGTGGACTACGAGAAGCGAGTGGAGTATCAAATCCAAGATTGGGTTTGGAAGAACATGCCGGACGCCCGCATGTATGCGACCGGCTCGGTACGTTTCTGGTTCAATGCCTGGCATGACCTGCCGCAGATGACGGGCGGGGCGGATCAGGGATTGGTGAACGGATGGCCGCAATACGCGGCCTGGGAACTTCGGTTCGGGCGGGATGCTAAGCCGGGAATCCTATGGATGCAAGCATTGGGCGTGGATGCGGTGTATGTGTCCGATTCGCGATCGGAAGAGATCTACAAAGACTTCGAAAATCCGCTGAAGCTCTCCAGGAGTCTGCCCGTGATCTATGACGATCAACGGGGAGACGTGATTTACTCAGTCCCTAGGCGTCGGCCAGAGCGCGCGCGGGTGGTGGCGACCACGCAGATTGACGTGACGCAGCCGCCGCAAGGCGATCAATTCGTCGAGCATCTGCAGGCGTACGTGGATGTGGTCGAGCATGGTCCCAATACGCCTGTCAGTTTAGTTAGAGAAAACGCGGAAGCGATGACGGTGCGGGCTGAACTCGGTGCGGGGCAGTCGATTCTGGTGCAGGAGAGCTACGATCCAGCTTGGCAGGCTTCGGTGAACGGCAAGGCAGTGTCGATCCGCAAGGACGTGATGGGTTTCATGATCGTCGATTTGCCTACGGGGGAGCAAGAAGTGCATTTGAGATTCGTCACGCCGTTCGAGAATCGGGTGGGCCAGGCACTGACGGTGCTGACGTGGTTGGGATTACTACTCGGCTTCTTGAAAAAAGACCGGCTTTTCAATGCGTTGGAGGGTTGGGCCGCAACGACTCTTGAAAAACGTGGCGGAAGATAGGCCGTCATGAGTTTTCATCTGGCGGAGACGCCGACGCTTGAAGCGGTAGCAACGGAAGACGAGCAAGTTCTCGCGCAGGATTTGAAAGTTCGCGTGGAGGAAGGGGTCCAACAGGCTGAGACCCAGCCCGAAGTGGCCGAGGCGGCCGATGCGGAGCAAAATGCACGGAATCGCCTGGACCGGCTGCGGGTGGCAGAACGGGCGTTGAGCCGGCAGGCCAAGGAATCGCGCGAACGAATGGCGGAGTTATCTGCAAGAGCACTGGAAACTCTGGTAGAGGCCGCGGCATCGGGAAAGAAGCTGGAGTTCAAGAAATTGGACGAGATGGCGGCGGGAGAAGCGCAGATCCGAACGCTGGGGCAGGCGATCGAGCGGCTTACTGAGCATCTGATTCCACTGGCGCAGGTGGGAAGCCTCCGCGAGGAATCGCATGCACTGGAAGCGAGGGCGCGGGCGCTGGATCGGATCGCCCAGGAGCGCGCCGAGAAAGTGCTGCAGCAGCTTCGCGGAGCCGTGACCGAAGAGGTGGTGCTGCCGGTGGACATGTCCAAGGGAGTCGCCGGCGCGCTGCTGGCTCGGGCGGCTGGCTTGAAGCGCTGCGCGTTGCAGATTTCGGAGAACGCCGACAAGATGCAGCGGGCGTATCAGGATCGGAAAGGTTTATGAGAGATATTCGTCGCTATTGGCAAGAAGTTCGCGTGTTGGAGGCGAGCTTACCGGCGTTCTTATGGCTGGTGGACGTGGATGGGTCCAGCCCGGTGGAGGTGGCGGCGGGGCGTGCGGCGCAATTGCTGATTGCGAAATCGCATCGGGTGGCCAGCCAGGACGAAGTGTGCGCGCAGGGCGCTCGGGATAAAGCGGCGGAACGCGAACTCCGGCGAAACACGCTTCGTCAGGAAGGCGTCGCTGTGGTCACGTTGTCGAAGCTGTAGCCGAAGCCCCGGACGCTGCGCAGAAATGAAGCGCTGTCTGGCGTCTCGATTTTCTGGCGGAGCCTGAGGATGTAGACGTCCACCGTACGGTCGGTCACAGCGCGGTCATGGCCCCACACAGCGTCCAGCAACTGCTCGCGGCTGAAGACCACACCGGGCCGGCTCATCAGGAATTCGAGCAAGCGGAATTCGGTGGCGGTGAGGGAGACCTCTTGGCCGCTCAGATGCACCTGGCAACGGGCGCGGTCGAGCTCGAGGTCCCCGATCTTCAACAGCTTGGTGGAGGACGGCTGCCCGCGGAAGTGAATCTTAATGCGGGCGACCAACTCGCGGACGAAGAAGGGCTTGACGATATAGTCGTTGGCGCCGAGTTCCAGGCCGACAATGCGATCTGTTTCCGAGGCGCGGGCGGTCAGGAAGATTACCGGAGTGTGAGACAGCTCGGGATGCGCGCGGATGGATTTGCAGATCTCCAGACCATCAGAATCCGGCAGCATAATATCCAGAATGATCAGGTCAGGCTTCTCGCGGCGGCACAGGTCGATTGCGCCTTTTCCGGTTCGGGAACCGGCGAGCACGAAACCTTCCTTCTCAAGGTTGTACTGGATCAGGGAGTAGAGGTCGGCGTCATCCTCAATAAGTACAATCTTTTTCATGGCCCTACCCCAAAGTAACCTACAACCCATTACAAATTGATTACGAGGGTGTTAACTCTTTTTGAACAATGGGTGCATCCGCCAGGCCCATATCGTGAATCGGCAGGGTAAAGAAGAAGGTAGATCCTTTATCTACTTGGCTTTCCACGCGAACATCGCCACCCTGCGAGTGCGCTAAATGCTTCACGATGGCCAAGCCGAGTCCGGTGCCGCCGAGGGCGCGTGACCGGGCTTTATCCACACGATAAAAGCGCTCGAAGAGGCGCGGCAGCTCGCCAGCGGGGATTCCCGAGCCGGTGTCGCGGACGAAGAATTCGATCTTGCCCGCAGGATCGCCAGGGGCAGTAAGAGATTTCGCACCGACCGTCACAGTACCGGTATCGGGTGTGTACTTGATGGCGTTATCCAGCAGATTGGTCAGAATCTGGTGCACAGCTTCGCCATCGCAGAAAACCTCAGCGGGCTCCTGTATGTTCTCGAGAACCAGCTGGATTCCGCGTCGCTGCGCGATGGGCCGCATGCCGTCCAGGTTGTCGGCCAGCAGACGATTGACGTTGTAAGAGGCGAACTTGAATTCCTGCTGGCTAAGCTCGACGCGTGAGAGAGTCAGCAGATCCGAGGCGAGTCGCGCAAGGCGTTCGGCGTTCTGGCGGATGATGTTCAGAAACTTAAGATTGTTGACCGGGTCATGGATGGCACCGTCGAGTAGCGTTTCGGTGTAGCCCTGGATCGAGGCCAGCGGAGTGCGCAACTCGTGCGATACGTTGATGACGAAATCCTTGCGGATGCGCTCTAGTTTTTCGAGCTCGGCATGCTCAGTTTCGAGGCGATCGAGCATGAACTCGAGTTTTTCGCTGGTTTCGTTGAGTTTAGTGGAAAGAAGCCCAAGCTCGCCGCGGGAGGAACCCGGGAGTCGCGCGCGGAAATCCCCATCGGCAAGCTTATGGGTGAATTCAATGATGGTTCCCAAGCGGCTAGAGACGTATCGAGCGTAGAGGGCAGCCAGAATTACGAAGGGCAGAAAGGCCAACGCCGTGGAGAGCAGCACATCATTTCGAATCGCGCGGACCTGGGCGTCGATGGCGGCTGCGGGCACAGCAAGGCGAAGCGCGCCCCCCTGGTGGGGAATAGCAACGTAGAATAGCCTGACGCCGAGCGTGGGACTGACTCGCAGGCTGGAGCCGACCTCTCCTCGCAGGGCCGCGGCGATCTCGGGCCGGGCGCGGTGGTTCTCCATCCGGGCGGAATCAGCATCCGAATCGCCCAGAACTTGTCCGGTGGCGTCCACCCAGGTGATTCGCGAAGCGCTGGCTTTGGCGAGCTGGCTGAAATCGGCCGGCCGGCGATCAGGAAGCATGAGCGCAACTGTGCGAGCTTTTTCAGCCAGATCCTGGCTGAGCTGGACGAAGAAGGTATTCTGGACGCGCTGGGTGACCAGGTAATCGACGGCAATCAGCGCAAGGGCGAGAACCGCTATCAGACTCAGGATGAGCTTGCTAAAGATACGCGCGGTCAAGCCTTAATTATGGCACCGTGAAGTCTACAGATTGATGAATATCGGGAGGCTTAGGGCTTGCGTCGTGTTGCCGCTGCCCGGAACGATCCGGAGGGGTGGGCGGGGCGAACGGATTTGCGGCGGCCGGCGGCGGGATTGTCATCGCCGTCGAAAATGCGAGCCACCGAAGCTTTGAGCGATTCGAAGACTTCAACCGGCGGCCGCGTAGCGTCGATGACCTGGAAGTTATAGGGCGCTGCCAGGCTGTCGAAGACGCGGATCAGGCGGGACTGATAGCGGACGAAGCTATCGAACATATTGCGGCCGAAGCGCAGGTCCATTCCGCTTTCCCAAAAATCGAAGGCCCCGCGGCCGACGACAACGCGCGAGATCAGATCGGGCACGTCCGCGCGAAGGTAGAGAACGGCATGAGGAACCAGTGCGAATCCGGCGGTCTTTTCGATCCAGGCGCGATTTTCGCCGCGAGCAATCGCGCGGGCCATGACCGAATAGATGTACCGGTCGGTAAGTACTACCACGCCCGCGCGCAATGCGGGAATGATTTCATTTTCCAGACGGTCGGCGAAATCCGTCAGGTAATACAGCGTCATAGTGATGGAGCCAAGAGTATTGCCCTGCTTGGCTTCCTTGATTCCTTTGCCGGCGAGCGCGGAGCGAGCCATGCCGGTATCGAGCACTGCATGGCCAGCCTCTTCGAGCCAGGGCTTCAGGCCGCGGATCTGGGTGCTGCGGCCGACGGCGTCGGGACCTTCGACTACGATGAGCTTACCCTGCAGCTCAGAGTAATCGACGCCAGGAAGCGCGGTGCTGTAATACGACAGGGGCGGTCTGTCTTTGTAATCAGGCATGCAATCGGGCCGCGTTGAGCTCCACGCCGAGAACACCGGGAGGCCGCGTCACTCCAAACTCGCGCAGCACGACGCGGCGCATCTCTTTTTGCTGCGCTTCGATGGACTTGGTGGCGTCGATGACGTGAAATCCCATCTCCTCGATCATGGACTCGTATTCGGCCAGGATGCGGCCCTGAAAAATCCGGAAACTCTCTTCGATATTGCGGCTCAGGCCCAGGTCCATTCCGGCTTCGTAGTATTTGAGCGCGTTGCGTCCGCCTAAAATGCGGCCCAGAGCGACTTCCAGCGGGACTTTGAAATAGAACGCAAGATCCGGCTTGAGCGCGAAGCGATAGATATTGCGCACCCACGCTCGATCGACACCGCGGACCATGTCGCGAGCAAAGGCAGTGTAGGCGTAACGATCGGCACATACTACGGCCCCAGCCTTCAGAAGCGGGATGATATACCGCTCCATGCGATCGGCGAAATCGGTGGCATGGATCAAGCTGAAGGAGGTAGGTGTGAACATCTCCTTCCGTTTACCGCGGCGGGTGGTCTCATGGACCAGAGGCGAGGAGTTCCACTCGCTGAAGGCGACGGCGTACCCGCGCAGCCGCAGCCACTGGGACAGCAGGGCGATTTGCGTCGATTTGCCGGATCCGTCGATCCCTTCGACCACAATTAATCGGCCCGGGCCGCGATTTGGCAGGAAGAACTGCACGAAGGTCTCCTATTATAACGAGAGGGCTCTGCGCGTTGTGTTAAAGACCCGTTACAGCTGTTGGATGCTCTAAATAGATGTCCCGTTACGCAGCCATCGACATAGGCAGCAATTCCATCCGTATGATAGCCGCGGAAGTGCGCCCTAAAGAAGGAATGCGGGTGCTCGCGGCGGACCGGCAGGTAGTACGCCTGGGTAAGACGGTATTCCGCGAGGGCAAGCTGGGAGCCGCCGAAATTGAACTGGCGTGCCAGGCGTTAGGGCGAATGGTGGAGCAGTATCGGAAGGTGGATGTTGTCAGTGTGCGCGCGGTAGGCACGGCGGCCTTGCGGGATGCGTCCAACCGCGATGAATTCCTGGCGCGAGCTGCGGCTATTATCGGGCATCCCGTGGAGGTCATTTCGGGGCTGGAGGAAGCCCGGCTGATTCACCTGGGAGTGCAAACGCAGTGGCCGCATCCCAAGCAGCGCGTCCTGATGATGGATATCGGCGGCGGGAGTGCGGAGCTGATTCTGAGTGAAGGCGGGCGGTTGGTGGAAGCTTTCTCCAAGCCGCTGGGGGCGCTGCGGCTGACGGAGGTTTTTCTCAAGAGCGACCCGCCTAATGAGCGCGAGTTGGCGCGCATGCAGAAATACATCCAGGAGAGGATCGCGGGTCCCGTGGCGCGGCTCGGGGCCGCGCGCGTAGACCGGATGATTGCAACGTCGGCCACCGCGGCGGCCACAGTCTGCGCGGTGAATAACGTGCGCCGGTCCCGCAGGGATCGGGCGGACCGGTTGGCGGCGACGGCTCCCCAACTAAGGCAGCTATTTCGCGAGTTGTGTTCGAGAGATTCCGCCGCAAGAGCCAGGATCACTGGAATCGGGCCGAGACGTGCGGAGATTATCGTGGCCGGGCTGGCGGTGTTGAACGAGGTGGTGCAGGGACTGCAACTTCATCGCCTTTATTACTCGATGGCCGGCGTGCGCGAAGGGATCATCGCGGATCTGACGCATCGCCAGGTAGGCATGGAGCAGGCTCGCCTGAATGCCGACGAGCGCAGGGCGGTGCGGGCGCTAGGGCGCCACTACGGTGTATCCGCTCCGCATGTCCGCAAAGTTGCCGAGCTTGCAGGTATGCTGTTCCAGAGTCTGCGCCCCTTGCACCGGCTGCCTCTGGCGAAGGGAAGGTTGCTGGAGGCTGCAGCCCACTTGTACAACATCGGACATTTTGTGAATGAATCGCGGCACCATCGCCATTCGATGTACCTGGTGGCGAACTCGGATCTCCCGGGGTTCGAGGACCGTGAACGGCAGGTGATCGCGACGCTTTGCCGGTACCATCGCAAGTCGATGCCGCAGGCGTCGCACGAAACGTTCCAGGCGCTGGTTCCTGAGGATCGGAATAGCGTGTCCCTGTTGACCCCTCTTCTGCGTCTGGCGGTAGCCCTGGACCAGAGTCAGGAACAGCGTGTAGAGCGAGTGGAAGCCGCCGTGCAAGCGAATGCTGTGGAACTGCGCCTGTTTTCAGACCGCGATGTGGATATCGAGCAATGGCAGGCTGAGCAGGTGGCCGGGGTCTTCCGCGAAGCGTACGGTCTTCCCCTCACGGTGCGCACCAAAAGATGATTAACCGCGACATGCAACAGTTCGTGGAACTGCAGACGTCGGAGCGGCTCAAGAAGCTGGAGTCGGAGCTGAAGAATGCTTTCGACCTTCCGGAAGATCCCGATGCGATCCACGATCTGCGAGTAGCGATTCGCCGGCTGAATCAGACTTTGCGAGTGTTTGGAAATTGGTTCGGCGCGCGACGGGTGAAGAAGCTCAGGGGCCGTCTTAAGAAACTGATGGAGCGGTGCGGTGCTGTGCGAAACTGCGATATCGCACTGGAAGTGCTGAAGGCCGCGGAATGGCCGGACGAGGCCTTATCCCAAGGCCTGGAGAAGGAACGCAAGCGCACGTGCAAGAAACTGCGCAAGACGCTTCAAGGATGGCATCACAGTCATCGCGTACAACGATGGCGCGAAAGGCTTGCGGTCCCGGCCGGTGACAGAGGCCTCTCGGGCGACGCCGCAGAAATCGCTCGTGGAGTCTTGCCGGGGATGACGGAGGAACTGTTTCAAGCTGGCGCTGAGGCAGCTCAAGCGGGATCCACGCACCACCAGATGCATCGGTTCCGGTTGATGACCAAACGTGTGCGATACACGCTGGAGGCTTTCGATCCGGTTTATGGAGCGATAACCATCGAGATCATGGAGTCGCTCAAAGGGTTGCAGGAAAAGCTGGGGGCCATCAATGATTGCGCGGCGACACTCGTCATGGTTGCCCGGAATCGTGGCGCATCCGCGGCCGTCGGCCGGCTGGTCCGCGAGCGGGAATTGGAATTTCGAATGTATTGGAAGCGGCACTTCGGGCCAAAGGTAAAAGGGCAGTGGAAGTTTGTATTAGGTGAGCCGCGTCCACACAGTCCACGGGTTCGAAGGAAAATCAACCACCTGAAGGAGTCCGATGGAAATCTACATTCTGCGGCACGGTGAGGCCGAGATGCGCGAGACTGGCCACGCGGATGGCGAGCGGAAGCTGACCACCTACGGCAAGCGGGATTTGAAAGCGGTCCTAAAGGTCGCGCGCAAGCTGGGCGTGGCGCCGCAGGTTATCCTCACGAGTCCATTGCGCCGGGCTCAGGAGACGGCGAAGATCGCCGCGGAGGTCCTGCACTCGAAGCACGTGGTAGAAACAAAGAGTCTCGTGCCGGGTGCAAGTCCGGAACTGGTCTGGAAAGAAATCGGTGCGCAGCAGAAGGTCCACAGCATCCTGATCGCGGGCCACAATCCGCATTTGGGGAGTCTAATGGCGATGCTTCTTGAGGCGGCCCTGATGGTGGATCTCAAGAAAGGCGCGCTGGTGCGCATCACCACTCAGTCCAGGCTAGGACCTCCGCGCGGCGTATTGAAATGGATCATTACGCCCAAAATTGCGAAAATGCTCGCGAAGGGGCTGTAAAGGTCCGGCCGGTTAGTTGAAGAGTTTCTCTTGCGCGACATGATGGCGAATGTCGATGCCGCGAACCAGGAAGATGACATCTTCTGCGATGTTGGTGGTGTGATCGGCGATGCGTTCCAGGTTGCGCGCCACAAACATCAGATGAATGGCGGAAGGGACGATGCTGGGGTTGCTCTGCATGACCTCCAGCAGCTCTGAATAGATGTTGTCGCGGATGGAATCGACTTCATCGTCGGCGGGAAGAACCTTCTCGGCCAATGTTGCATCGCGCTTGACGAACGCATCCAGGCTGCTGTGCAGCATATCTTCCACAAGAGAAGCCATGCGAGGTGTATCGATCAGAGGTTTGACCAGAGGCACTTTGGCAAGAGAGATAGCACGTTCGGCGATATTGACGGCTAAGTCGCCCATGCGTTCCAGGTCGGTATTTATTTTGAGCGCGATGATCAACAGCCGCAAATCGCCCGCCACAGGCTGGTTGAGAGCCAGCAAGCGAGTAACCCGTGCATCGATATCCAGCTCCATCTGGTTGATACGGATTTCATCTTCGATGACCCGACGGGCCATGCGTTCGTCGCGGTTCACCAACGCCTGGACGCTGCAGTGGATGGAGGATTCCACCAGTGCGCCCATGCTCAGCAAGGCCTGGTTAAGCTCTTCGAGTTCGACGGCAAAATGTCGCACGGTTCGATCCTCCTCTATCCGAAGCGGCCTGTGATGTAGTCTTCGGTCTCCTGCTTGGAGGGTTTCTTAAACATCACATCGGTTCGGTCGAATTCGATGAGTTTACCCATAAGGAAGAAGCCCGTCTCATCCGCGATGCGAGCGGCTTGCTGCATGTTATGGGTCACGATCACAATCGTACACTGATCCTTCAAGTTAAACAAAAGGTCTTCGATCTTGGCGGTGGCGATGGGATCAAGCGAGGAGCAAGGCTCGTCCAGCAGTAACGCCTCGGGATCGACGGCCAGGGCGCGTGCGATGCATAATCGCTGTTGTTGTCCGCCGGAAAGAGCCAGCGCGGAATCGTGCAGCTTGTCTTTCACTTCCTCCCACAAGGCCGCGCGGTGCAGGCTGCGTTCGACGATTTCCTTCAGCGAACGATTGCGATGCAGGCCGTTGATACGCACCCCATAGGCGACGTTATCGAAGATCGACTTGGGAAATGGATTGGGCCGTTGAAAGACCATTCCCACGCGACGCCGGAGATTGGTGACATCCAGCGATTGGATGTTCTCGCCGTCAAGAGTAATCTGGCCTTCCATCCGCGTCTGGCGGATGGTTTCCGAAATGCGGTTCAGGGTCCTCAGGAAAGTAGACTTGCCACAGCCTGAAGGGCCGATGAGGGCGGTGATCCGGCGCTCCCGGATGTCCAGCGAGATCCCATGCAGAGCTTGAAACGAACCGTAGAAAAAGTTCACATCCGTCGCTTGCAGTTTGACCAAGGGTTTCCCGGTGGTCTTACCGGACAGTTCGGAAGCGGCGGGCTCTCTAGTCGTGGTCACGGCTGCCACTTCCATCTTCTCTTATTCCGCGAGCCCTATCCGCAAGGATCAGTCTGTGATGCGATCTTCATCGGGGCGTGCCGAAGCTGAAATAGGCTCGCGCCACGCGTCCGCCCGGCTCGACGAACGCGACCGCTTCGAATCCGGGGTGCTGTACGGATCCGAAGCGCAGATCCAGCAGCTCGACCCGCACGGTATCGTCAATAGGCAGCAAGGTCCAAAAGGGCAATTGATTGAAGCTCTCGAAGACCTGGAACGTGCGTGTGGCGCGCGCGCCGTCGATGGCGGGCGACGAGATCGCAGGATATTCGGTATGGCCGCCGGCGGCGTCGAAATCGGCGCTCAGGTCAACAGGCACTTCGTAGATGAATCCGTCGCCTTCCACGATGCCTCGCCAGCGCATCAAGGTGAATCGCACTGGGAAGACGCTGATCCGTTCGGCAGGCGCGCCCTTGTAGTTGTGCGCGTCTATTAGGCTGATAGCCCGGTCGTGCGCCATCGCACGGCCGGCGTCGTATAAAAGGACCGCGACGAGTGCGAACCAGGCCCAGCCTCGCCGTGGGCCTACTTTCTTGCGACCGGTCATTTCCGAGCTGATCAGCCCGCTCAGCGCGGGTGCAGCCACGGCCAGGATCAGTACACCTAGGATCACGGGATCGATGATATCGGTGCTGTCGAGGCGGTACCATTTCGCCGAAAAAGGCAGCAGCAGGCGAACACCGTAAACATTGGTCCAATCCAGCAGCAGGTGGCTGAGCACAGCGAGCACGCAGCCGAGATAGGCGGTTAGCGTAACCATTGTGAAGCGCGTACGGGTGAAGGCCTTCACCAGCAGCAACGGCATCAGCGCAACCAGGGGGGCAAACACAAGCGAATGGGTGTAACCACGGTGGACCTGCAGGTATTGCAGGTTATCGGTAAAGAAATTGTACGTGTCCATGTCCGGCGCGTTGGCGGCCAGCATGATCATGAGGGGCGTGGCTCTTTCGCCGCGGGCATTGTTGGAATCGAAGCCTGCGCGGGACAACATCAGCCCGACCAGCGTGTGCGTGATGTTATCCATGCTTGCGCGGAAGGAGAAGCTGAAGCGCTCCCGGCACGATTTCGATTGTCGCGGTCTGGCGGCCCAGATACTCGC
>Ga0068860_100005284_pt1 | contig 13105 bp, 13 predicted proteins | sample KBSSwiS32_FD_66597 | JGI IMG/M metagenome (GOLD analysis project Ga0068860, IMG submission 66597) | Switchgrass rhizosphere microbial communities from Kellogg Biological Station, Michigan, USA - KBS Switchgrass S3-2 | ecosystem: Host-associated > Plants > Roots > Rhizosphere > Soil ... | reverse complement strand
CTTGGCCACCACGTTGACGGCATCGGGGCGCGTGGCGGGCGGACACAGATGCAGGGCGGCGAGCGCGGACGTAGTCACTTCTCCAGGGTGAAAATTCATGGCGCGGAAGAGCGCTTCATAACGCGCGATGATTTCGAGCGCGACGATCACCGCCACCACTTCGATGGACGCGCCTTTCTCGGCAGGCTGGGCGAAGTAGCTGACGGCGGCGGAGTCGATGTCGAAGGGCAGAGTCTTCTTCAAGCGGAAACGGATGAGCGAGAGCTGCTCTTCGGGCGACGTCGGGAAGGCATCGAAATCGAGAACGCTGACGCGCGCGGCGAAATCCGGCAAAATCAGGGCAGCGCGGCGGCGTTTGCGGGAATGGTCGAGCGGGGCGATGTGTTTGAGCACGGCCGCGACGGCGTCGGCTTTATGAATGTTGTCTTCGACCGGAGAAACTACCAGGGTGCCGGGTTCAAAGGGCGCGAAGCCAGGATCGCCGGGGCGCTGGGCGAAGGCTATGCCCGTCTCCGACAGTTCGAAAACGTAGTTGGGCGAGGGGTCTTTCACCAATCGCGAAATTTGGCTAAGGATGGACATTAAACCTCTATGAATGTCACCTTGTTAATTTCTTTGAGCGTGGTGATACCGTCGCGGGCTTTTTCGAGCGCCGATTCGCGCAAAAAAGTCATGCCCTCTTCGCGCGCAGCGCGGCGGATTTCGGACGCCGGGCGGCGGTTGAGAATCATTTCGCGGATGCGCTCGGAGAGGTCCAGCAATTCGTGGATGGCGCTGCGGCCGCGGAAGCCGGTGCCGCCGCATTCGAAGCAACCGGAGCCTTCGTAGAACGTCACGCCGCCCCAATCGACCAGATTCAAACCGCTCTCGGTCAGGTAGGCCTCGTCATACTTCACGGGCGCCTTGCAATGCGGGCAGATCACGCGTACCAGGCGCTGCGCCAGGATGCAGTTGAGCGCGGAAACGAAGTTGTAGGCCTCGACGCCCATGTTGAGGAAGCGGCCCAGCACGTCCAGCACGTTGTTGGCGTGGACGGTGGTGAAGACCAGGTGTCCGGTGAGCGCGGCGTTGATGGCGATCTGCGCGGTTTCCTGGTCGCGGATTTCGCCCACCATGACTTTGTCGGGATCGTGGCGAAGGATCGAACGCAGACCGCGCGCGAAGGTGAGCCCCTTCTTTTCGTTCACCGGGATCTGCGTGATGCCCTTGATCTGATATTCGACGGGGTCTTCGATGGTGATGATCTTGTCTTCGTCGTTCTTGATCTCGCTGAGTGCCGCGTAGAGCGTGGTGGTTTTGCCGGAACCAGTGGGGCCGGTGACCAGCACCATGCCGTAAGGCTCCTTGATATAGCGGCGGAATTTGACCAAGTCGTTGTCGGCGAAGCCCACCACATCGAGCGAGAGCTTGGCGAACTTCTCGCTCATGGATTCTTTGTCCAGCACGCGCAGCACGGCGTCTTCGCCGTAAATGGTGGGCATGATGGAGACGCGGAAATCGATCAAGCGATTCTTGTAGCGTACGCGGAAGCGGCCGTCCTGGGGGACGCGGCGCTCGGCGATGTCGAGTTCGCTCATGACCTTGATACGCGAAATGATGGTCGAATGCCAATCCTTCGCGATGGGCGGCATGGCGTAATGCAGGACGCCGTCGATGCGGTACTTGATGGCGACTTCCTGGTCGCGCGTCTCGATGTGGATGTCGCTGGCGCGCCTTTCGAGCGCGTTGAAGATGGTCGTGTCGACCAGCTTGATGACTGGAGCGATGTCGGAATCGCCGGCGGCCAGGCGGTCGATCGACAGCGTCTCGTCCGGATTGTCTTCATCGCCAACCACGTCGAGGGCAAAGCCTTCGGTGACTTCTTCGAGCACGCGCTGCGATTGTTCGGTTTTCTTGAGTAGATCGGAAATCTGCGACAATGTCGCCACGCGCACGCGCAGTTTCTTGCCGAGCAGCACCGCTAGCTCATCGATCAGGTTCAAATTTCGCGGATCCGCGATGGCGATTTCGAGAGTTCCGTTATCGGCCTGAATGGGCACGAAATTGTAACGGAACATCAGGTCGACCGGGATCGAGTGGAACAGCTCGTGGTCGATGCGGGTTTCTTTGAGATCGACAAAATCGTGGTAGTAGCGCCCGGCGAGAGCGCGCGCCTTGGAGATTTCCTGTACCGGATCCTGCGGAAGAATTTGATTGGTGGCTGCCATGGTTGGTCTCAGGAGCGAATGGAGTCCGCCAATGAAAAGATCGGCAGATAGAGAGAAATCAGTACGAAGGCCACGAAGATGCCCATGATGATCATGATGACCGGCTCGATCAGGCTCAGCGCCGCCGTGACGCGAGTGGCCACATCGTCTTCATAAAACTCGGCTACGCTGCCGAGCATGGCGGGTAACGCACCGGTCGACTCGCCTACTTCAATCATATCCAGTGACAGGCTGGGGAACACGCCGGTGATGCGCAGGGCTCCGGAGAGCGACTGTCCTTCGCGCACCAGTTTGGCGGCTTTTTGCAGGACCTTTTTTAAAACCTGGGTTCCGAGGGAATCGGCGGAGGTGTCGAGTGCCTGCATCAGCGGAATGCCACCGATCAGCAGCGTGCTCAGCACTCGCGAGAACTGCGCTACTTGATATTTCAGCCAGACTTCGCCCAGCACCGGGACTTTCAGCAACGCGCGGTCGAAGGCTTCCTTGCCGGTGGGCGTTTTTCCCCAGGCGCGCAGCGCAATGGCTGCAGCCAGCAGAATGACAAACCCGAACAACACATAGCCGCGCGCCGTGGTGCCGATGGCGATCAGGATCAGCGTCGGCGTCGGCAACTGCGCCTGCATGCTGTTATAAAGCTCGGCGAAATTCGGGACCACGTAAGTGATCAGGAATACGATCAAGCAGGTGACCAGAACGATCAGCAGCGCCGGGTACATCAGCGACACCAAGAGTTTCTTGCGTACCGACAACGCCAGTTTCTGATAGGTAACGAAACGCTCGATCACTTCGGCGAGCGACCCGCTGCGTTCGCCGGCCAGCACGCTGGTGACGTAGATGGGCGGGAACACGCCTTGCTTCGCAAAAGCGTCGGAGAGCAGCGCGCCGCTCTTGACTTCGTCGCGTACATTGCGGATGTGGCTCGAGAGCTTGGGGTCAGTGAGGCGTTCGGCCAGCAGGTCCAGGGCGCGCAAAATGGGCAGTCCGGCGCGGATCAGGGTGACGAATTGCTGATTGAAAATCAGGAATTTTTCGAGATTGAAACGCTTGCCGCTGGGGCGCAGGCCCGACGCCAGGCCGCCGATTTCCGAGCGCGGCTTGATGTTATAAACCAGGAAGCCTTGCTGCGTGTAGCGGTCGCGCAATTCCCGCTCGGAAGCCGCTTCGGCCACCTGTTGGTGAATCTCGCCGCGCGCGTCAGCGTATTTAAGCGTCCACTCAGCCATGCCGTAAGTTATTGAGGGCCAGTTGGTTAACCGGAAGACACTGCTCCGGCGTTAACCCTACAAAGAGATTGACGCGCGCGAGTGCCGGAACGTGCACACAAAGAGCGTCACTTCCCTGCAGCCGTTCCTTTTGCGACAGCCTTGGTGTAAATGAGAATGTGCTGGCGCGGGAGGGTTTCGATTACCGGTCCTAACTTGAAACCTTCGGCTTCCACTTCGGTTTTTGCTTCCGCCACGCTCATCTTGTGATCCGGGAGGATGGGGACGACGGGGTCTTCCTTGCGATATTCGAGCTGGACCAAGCGGCCGTCGGGCTTGAGCGCCGCACGGATGCCTTCGAGCATTTTCTGGGGCTGGGAGAACTCATGGTAGACGTCGACCAAAATGATCAGGTCGATTTGGCCGGGCGGGAGTTTGGGGTCAGTGGTGCTGCCGAGCACCGTTACTACGTTGGTGAGTCCGGCTTTGGAGGCGTTTCCGCGCAGGAGTTGCAGCATCTCGGGCTGCACATCGTTGGCGTACACTTTGCCGCTGGGGCCAACGCGCCGGGCCATACGCAGGGCTACATAACCAGTTCCGGCTCCGACTTCGGCCACGGTCATTCCGGGCTTCAAGCCGATGGAGTTGAGCGCTCCCTCTACGTTTTCCTCGGATTCACGCTCGGGGCGCTCCAGCCAGTCCGCGCCGCCGACGCCCATGACTTGGGCGATATGGCGGCCGGTGAGGGGATGCGTCGCTTGGAAAGCGGGGGCCATAGCGGCTGCCGCGGCCAGCATGGCCAAAAGTGCTGCCGTCATCACGATTTGCCTTCCGCTGCGATTCCCGCTAGATTGTGGATTGAACATGCCTAAGCGCCCGACGCTGCCTTCATTATGCCTCTTGACGATCTCACTGGCCGCCGGGATGCCGCTGGCCGGATGTAAAAAGTCCGAATCCCAGCAGACTGATTTTCAAATGGGCGAGCGCGCGATCGCCACGCCCATGGTCTACAACGTGGTGCAAACCGTGTGGCGCACGCAGCTTGGCGACCTCTTTAAGGTGCGCGTGCCGGAGCGCCGCTTCCTGCTGATTTCGCTTTCGGCCACCAACAACGGCGGCAAGCCAGTAGCGGTGCCCCTCTTCACCTTGGAAGGCTTGAACCGCGAGGAATATCGGGAGCTGCAAACCGGAGACGGCGTGGACAACTGGTTCGGCTTACTGCGCGAAATCGCACCCGGCGAAACCAAGTCGGGCAACATCGCTTTTGACGTACCCCTGGCTTCTTATCGCTTACGTCTCACCAATGGCGGCGAGCCGGGATCGGAGAGACTTGTATGGGTGGATATCCCCTTGCGCATCGACACGGATACCGGTGTGAACGCGCCTTTGCCCGGGCAGTGATCCGCTGGGGCTGGCTGGCGTTCATGCTGACGGCTTGGTCCACGGCGGCGCCGGCCTTCGCGGCGCTCTCGGTGGATCGCATCGCCCTGCATCAGTTCGAAGACGGTCCGGTGCTGGGACCCAACCACGCGTTTCTACCCGGAGAAACCGTGTTCTTCAGTTGCCGCCTGACCGGTTATCAACTCGCGGGAGCGGCAGACGAGCCGCGCAGCGTGAAGCTTTCCTGGAAGATGGAGGTGACCGATCCCGCCGGTGTTGCGCTGGTGAAAGATAGCAGCGGCGAGATCGCCGAGCCGGTTTCGACACAAGACAAAAACTGGTTCCCGAAGTTTTTGCAGCAGTTCAAGATTCCTCCCTTCGCTCCCGGTGGCGCTTATCACATCAAGGTTACGGCGCGCGACGAAGTGGCGAAAACCGAGTTGACGTCGCAGCTGGATTTCCCGGTGCGGGGGCATTCCGTCGACCCAAGCCCCACGTTGACGGCCCGCAATCTGCGCTTCGTCAAGGATGAAACCGACGGGCCACCGCTCGACCCAGCCGAGTATCATCCGGGTCAGACGATGTGGGCGCGCTTCGATATGACCGGCTATAAATATGGCGATAAAAACCACTATTCTGTGGAATATGGACTGGCCATCCTACGCGAATCGGGCGAACAGGTTTTCGCGCAGCCCGCCGCCGCGGCCGATGCCAGCGAAGGTTTTTATCCGCAACGTTATGTGCCGGGCGCGGTCAGCTTGAATCTGCAGCCGGATGTTCCCGAGGGTAGCTACACGCTGGTGATCACTATGGAAGACAAGGTGGGCGGGCAGATGGCGGAAGCGCGCGCCGGGTTCCGCATCCAGAAATAAGGCTGCGATGCGGCCCCGTGTTACACTGAAAAGCGCAACATTTCTAGGAGTTTTCGCGTGGATCGTCAAACCCGTAAAGATCTCAAGACCGATAAATTTGCCGAGGATGTCTTCGACGTTTTCGAGTGGGCCTCCGTACACAAGGCCGAAGTGGTGCGCTATGGGGCCATTCTGCTTGCCGTGGTGCTGATCATCGTGGGCGTTGTGTACTATAACCGGAGCCAGGCGGTGGTCCGCGGGGAAGCGCTGGCGAAAGCGCTGCGCGTCGACGACGCCACCACCGGAGAGGCGGTCCAGCCCACCAACATGCACTTCGACACCGAAGCCCAAAAGGACAAGGCCAAGGTGCAAGCGTTCACGGACCTTTCGGCGAAGTACAGCGGAACCCAGGAGGGCGCGGTCGCCGACATGTACCTGGGCAGCTACGCGGTCGACACGGGCAACATGGCCGAAGCCGAGAAGCGCTACAAAAGAGTGGTGGAAGAGGGCCCCAAGGCCTACGCCGGACTGGCGCGGCTTTCGCTCGCGCAGGTCTACGCTTCCGAAGGCAAGATGGCGGACGCCGAGAAAATATTGCGCGATGCCATTGCGAATCCGTCGTTGACGGTGTCGAAGGAACACGCGACGATTGTGCTGGGCGAGTTGTTGGCGCAAAACAATCCGGCCGAGGCGCATAAGCTGATCGATCCGCTGCGCACCTCGCTGCGCGGAGCTATCAGCCGCACGGCCATCACGGACTCAGCGAATCTACCGCCGCTCCCAGCCGCGCCGCCGGCTGCAAAGAAGTAATGACCGGCGCGAGGTGATCCTGCCCGGCGCGCTGGCTCATTTGCGGTTCCCGCTCGATCGCTCGCGGGGGCGCCGCTATCCGGAACTGGCGCATCCTTATCGCAATCCATTCCAGCGCGACCGCGATCGCGTGGTTCACGCGCGCGCGTTCCGGCGACTCGAAAACAAAACGCAGGTTTTTACGGCGGGCGTTTCGGATCACTTCCGCAACCGGCTCACGCATACCATTGAGGTCTCGCAGATCGCGCGGACGATGGCTGGCGTTCTGGGCGTGGATGAAGATTTAACGGAAGCGCTGGCGCTGGCGCACGACCTCGGCCATCCGCCGTTTGGCCATGCGGGCGAAGAGCAATTGGACCGGCTGATGCGCCGTTTCGGAGAGCGCTTCGATCACAATCTGCAAGCGCTGCGTATCGTGGAAACCTTTGAAAGCCGCTATGCGCGTTTCCCAGGGTTGAACCTGACGTTCGAAGTTCGCGAGGGGATCGCCAAGCATTCGCGCGATTTCGAACGCGGCGAGTTTGCGGAACTGGACGAATATCTGCCGGGGCTGCGTCCGCCGATCGAGGCGCAGTTGATCGATGCGTGCGATGAGATCGCTTACGACACGGCGGATCTCGACGACGGCTATCATGCGGGTCTGGTGACGATCGAAGCCGCCTGCCGCGCGTCCAACATGTTCCGCGAGTTGGCGGAGGCAGCGGAGATGCAGTTCCCTGGGGCTCCGGAGCGGGTGCGGATGCATGAGGTGGTGCGAGGGTTGATCGACTGGTTGGTTTCGGGGTTGCTGGAAGGGACCGTGGCGGCGTCCCAAGGGCTGGCCGATGTGGAAGCGGTGCGCGCGCATCCCGAGCGGGTGGTGCGGTTCACTCCGGCGACGGCGGAAGGCGCGGCGCAGTTGAAGCGCTTCTTGCGGGCAGAGGTGTATGAATCCGAACAACTGGTGCGGGAGCGCCAGCGTTCCGTGGCGCGGATCGAGCGATTGTTCGAGGCCCTATTGGCGCAGCCGGATTTGATGCCGGCGGCGTACCGGGAAGAGTCGGCGGGTGAGGCGCTGCATCGGCAAGTGTGCGATTACATTGCGGGGATGACCGACGGATTCTTCGAGCGGACCTGCGACCAATTGGGCGTCTGATTAGGGACAGTATCCTCAATCCCCACCCCGACCACTCGACGGCCCCCGGCTGGATTGCCGGGGATTGAGGATACTGTCCCTAATCGGTCAACCTTCCAGGTTGGTTTACGTTGTAATAGGTAGTGATGCGGAAGTTGTTGGCGGTATCGGCATTGGTGTTGTGCCTGGGAGCCCGCAGTCCCAAGTTATCCAAAGACGACCAAGTGATTCACGCGCTGAACCGGCTGACCTTCGGGCCGCGGCCAGGGGACGTGGAGGCGGTTCGCAAGATGGGCGTGAAGAAGTGGATCGATCTGCAGCTTCACCCGGAGCGCATCGCCGAAAACCCTGAGCTGGCGCAACGGTTGGCGCCGCTCGAATCGTTGCGGCTGTCGCAGGCGGACACGGAGCGCAATTATCCCAATCCGCAAATGATCCGCGCGATTGCGGCGGGGCGGCAAGCGATGCCGGAGGATCCAGTGACGCGCGCGGCTGTGGAACGTGTAGTCCGGCGTTTCAAGGTGAAGAAAGACACCGTGGATAATGGACCGTTGGAGCCGCAGGTCTCCCTGGATCAATTGTTGAGCCACGAGCAGATTCGCACGCTGCGCACTGGGACCGTCGAGCAGAAGCGCGCCGTGATCACCGCGATTCCCAAAGACCAGATGGACGATGTCGCGATCGCGCTGCCTCCGGGGCTGCGCCTGCAGTTGCTGCCGGCTGTGGAACCCACGCTGCGCCGCAAGCTGATGTTGCTAACCGCGCCGCAACAGTTGGTAGCGTTCGATTTGAGTGAAGGCAAGCTCTACCGCGCGATTTTGAGCAACCGGCAGCTTGAGGAGCAATTGGTCGATTTCTGGTACAACCACTTCAACGTCTTCTTGGACAAAGGCGCGGACCGTTACCTGGTGCCGACCTATGAACGCGAGGCCATCCGGCCGCATGTGCTAGGCAAGTTCCGCGATCTGTTGGAAGCTACCGCCAAGAGTCCAGCGATGCTGTTTTTCCTGGATAACTGGCAAAGCGTCGGTGCGATGGCGCAGCAGCGCGGGAACGCCAAGCGTCCGGCGCGCGGGCTGAACGAGAACTACGCTCGCGAGTTGATGGAGCTACATACGTTGGGCGTCGACGGCGGTTACACGCAGAAAGACGTCACCGAAGTGGCGCGCTGCTTCACGGGATGGACCATCCGCCAGCCCCGCGAGGGCGGTGATTTCTTTTATAACGACCGCGTGCACGATAAGGGTGAGAAGATCGTCCTGGGCGTGACGATTCCGGCGGGCGGCGGCAGGGATGACGCCGAGAAAGTGCTGGACATTCTCGCACGGCATCCGGCCACGGCGCGGTTTATTTCCAAGAAACTGGCGCAGCGGTTCGTGGCCGACGATCCGCCGCAAAAGTTGATCGACAAAATGGCTAAGATCTTCCGCGATAAGAATGGCGACATCCGCGAGGTGATGAAAACCATGCTGACCTCCGACGAATTCTTCTCGCAGGCCGCCTATCGCGCAAAAGTGAAAACGCCGTTCGAGATGATCGTGAGTGCGGTGCGCGCTACCGGGGCGCAAGTGGACTTCGCGTTTCCGCTGGCGAATCAGATCGCACAATTGGGCGAGCCGCTCTACCGGAAGCTGGAACCCACGGGCTACTCGGATGCCAATAGCGAATGGGTAAACTCGGCGGCGCTGCTAGCGCGCATGAATTTCGCGCTGGCGCTGGCCCAGAACAAGGTGCCGGGTTCAAGGCTCGACGCTTCCCTCTTCAACGGCGCCCCGGCGGATATTGCACGGCAAGTCTTGTTTACCGACGCGAAGCCGGAAACGCTTGCGGCGATCGAGAAGCAGACGCAAGGCTCGACTAACGCGCCGGTAGTCGGGCTCATGCTGGGTTCGCCCGATTTTCAGAGGAGATGATATGACCACGCGACGCCTGTTCCTCAAAAGCTCCGGACTCGCCATGTTCGGCGTGGGCGCGGCGCCGCTATGGCTGGCACGCGCGGCCGATGCGCCCGGTGCGCGAAAGAAAGTTCTAGTCGCTGTATTCCAGCGCGGTGCGGTGGATGGGTTGAACGTGGTGGTCCCGTTTGGCGAGAAAAACTATTCTGTGCTGCGGCCGACCATCGCGATTCCGGCGCCTAAGAGCGGCGTGGAATCGGCGGTCGACTTGGACGGGTTTTTCGGGCTGCATCCGTCGCTCGCGCCACTCAAACCGATGTTCGATGCGAACAAGTTGGCGATCGTGCACGCGGTGGGGTCGCCCGATCCGACGCGCTCGCATTTCGATGCGCAGGATTACATGGAATCGGGCACTCCAGGACGCAAAGCCACCACCGACGGCTGGCTGAACCGGGCGCTGCCCGCTCTGGGCGACGCGCGCAAATCGCCGGTGCGCGCGGTGAGTCTGGGACCGTCGTTGTCGCGGGCGGTGCGCGGTCACAACGATGCGGTGGCCATCAACAATCTGAACGAATTCAAAGTGCACGAAGCCGACGGGGCGGCGACGTTCGAAAGCATGTATGCTTCCACGCTCGACACCATACTGAATGGCACCGGGCGCGAGACTTTCGACGCCGTGAAGCTGATGCAGTCGATTCAGGCGCAGCCCTACACGCCGGCGAATGGCGCGAAGTATCCGGGCGGACGCCTGGGGCAATCGCTAATGCAGATCGCGCGCCTGATCAAGGCGGACGTGGGCCTCGAAGTAGCGTTCACCGATGTCGGCGGCTGGGACACGCACGTCAATGAAATGGGGCAGCTCGCCAACCTGCTGGGAAATTTCGGGCAGGCGCTGGCGGCGTTCTATCAGGATCTTGGCGACCGCATCGAAGACGTCGCCGTTGTCACCATGAGCGAATTCGGGCGCACCGCCAAAGAAAACGGCAACCGCGGCACCGACCACGGGCACGCCAACGTGATGTTCGCTTTCGGCGGCGCGATCCGCGGCGGGAAAGTTTACGGCGAATGGCCGGGTCTGGCTCCAGAGCAACTCTACGAAAACCGCGACCTCGCGCTCACCACGGACTTCCGCGACGTGCTGAGCGAACTGGTGGTGAAGCACCTGGGGAACAGCCAGTTGGCGGGCGTTTTCCCGGGCTACGCCCAGCCGAAGTTCCGTGGGCTGATCTCGAGCTAAGGGCATACTGGTATTCCAGTACTTTCCCGCACTTAGTACCCTACACTAATAGCGGACTACGCCGATAACTCGGCTAGTGATACCCGCTTTTTTACTCCTGGAAAGCTCGGGAAAGTTGACCTTTCAAAGTCCGGAATTATGGGTCTATCTGCTTGGCCTGTCAGTACTTCTGGTGGTAGCCTTGCGCCGGGTTTTGGCCAGTCAGAACCCGCTCAAAGACGAAGTCTACCGGCGAACGGTGGCGATCGACCACGTCCAAAGCGGAGTTGTGTGGGTAAACTCCGACGGCAAGATCAGTTCGGTGAATGCCTCCTTTGCAACCACCTTGGGCGGCGAGCCTAAGAGCATCTGCGGACACGATTGGTACGAGATTTTTGCGCCGCGGGACCGCAGCAAAATGGAGGAAGCCTACAGCCAGATGCTCCTGCTGGGCAAGGCCAACGTGGGAGTTCACGGGCGCAGGCTAGACGGGTCGTATTCGGCGCTGGAAGTGCTGATGGTGGCGATTCACGATTACAAGATGCGCTTCATCGGGCACCACTGCCTGATTTTGGATCGCACGCGGGAACGGGTCCTCGAAGCGCAGTTGGAAGAGCTCACCAGGAAACTGGAGCACCACAGCAGCGCGGCGCGTTAGGCTACGCTAGCATTGAAGAAATGCTACGTAACCGGGTTATTGTTTTATTCGCGATCTTGTCCACGAGCGCGTTTGCGCAATGGTTAAACTATTCCGTGCCGGGGACGCCGCGCACGCGCGATGGGAAACCGAACTTGACGGCTCCTGCTCCGCGCGCTTTGGACGGCAAGCCGGATTTATCGGGCGTGTGGCACGTTCAGCCCACGGGGATGAAGGAAATGAAGCGGCTCTTCGGAGACCGCGCCGATGCCACCGACGTGCCGGGCATGGAGCTGGATACCATTTCCAAGTACGGCGTCAATATCCTGCAAGACTTCAAGCCGGAAGAGGCGCCGATCAGGTCAGAAGCTGTTCAGATCCAGCGTGCACGCAAAGTCGGCGATTTTCCCGCAACACATTGCTTGCCGCAAGGCATTCCGCTCGGCAGCATGCTTTCCGAACCGGTGAAGTTTATACAGTCGCCTAAGCTGATCGCGATTTTGTACGAGGCTGACGACAAGCATCGCCAGATTTACACGGACGGCCGCGTTCTTCCCAAGGAATTCGATCAGCCGGCTTGGATGGGCTACTCGGTGGGGCGCTGGGACCGTGACACGCTAGTTGTCGAGAGCGCCGGATTCAACGATAAGACCTGGCTCGACATAATGGGTCATCCGCATAGTGAAGCGCTACGCATAATGGAGCGCTATCATCGACGCGATTTCGGGCACATGGACGTCGACATGACCTTCGACGATCCTAAAATGTACACCAAACCGTTCACCATCAAGGTCATCTATGAGTTGTGGGCCGACTCCGACATTTTCGAGTTTTTCTGCAACGAGAATGAGAAGGACCGCGCCCACATGGGCGATAAGTAGACGCGTCGACAGGAGTATAGTGGTGGCATGCGCCGCTCAGGTGCTCAAGCCGACGAATCGCTTCGTTGTTCTTTTTGTCACAAGTCCCAGCAAAACGCTGGCAAATTAATCGCCAGCCCCAGCGACTATCCGAAAGCTTATATTTGCGACGAATGCATTAGCGTCTGCGCGTCCATTCTCGAGGACGACCGCGAGCCGTCGGAGGCGATCGACTCTGATCTCGAAGCGCTAAGGGAGCCGAATCCGCTGCTCGCCCACCCGCTGGCTTCGCAGTTCCTGACTTCGGTAGAACGTTGGATCGAACAGGAGTCCCTGGGCGCTGATGGGGCTAAGGAATTTGCTGAGATGCGGAGTACGGCCATGCGCATGATTGCCGGCGCTAAATCATGCTAAACTAGCTAAAGCAAAACAGTACCAGGAGTGTCTCCAGATGGCGAAAGTGTGTGATGTTTGCGGGCGCGGACCCCAGTTCGGTAACCGGGTGAGCCATGCTCACAATTTGACGAAGCGGCGTTGGAATATCAATCTGCAGCCGGTGCATGCAATGGTGAAGGGCGCTCCCAAGCGGATTCGTGTTTGCACGTCCTGCATTAAGAACGGCAAAGTCGAAAAAGCGGCTTAGAGCTTCCTTCCTTCTTTTTCCAGCTCCAGCAGGATTCGTTTGCGCCACAGGCCGCCGCCGTATCCGCCTAAGTCTCCGTTTTGATTCACGACGCGGTGGCACGGGATCAGGATCGCGATGCGATTCATGCCATTGGCGCGGCCTACGGCGCGCGAGGCTCCCGGCTGTCCCAGCGTGCGGGCTAAGTCTTGATACGAGCGAGTTTCGCTGTAGGGGATTGCTAGCAGTTGACTCCAGACTCGCTGTTCGAATTCCGTGCCCGGGTAGATCAGCGGCACCGTGAATTCGCG
>Ga0068860_100005283_pt1 | contig 13105 bp, 10 predicted proteins | sample KBSSwiS32_FD_66597 | JGI IMG/M metagenome (GOLD analysis project Ga0068860, IMG submission 66597) | Switchgrass rhizosphere microbial communities from Kellogg Biological Station, Michigan, USA - KBS Switchgrass S3-2 | ecosystem: Host-associated > Plants > Roots > Rhizosphere > Soil ... | reverse complement strand
TTGACAATCGCCACCGCCGTAATGTAATTGGTGTCGTCCCAAACCAGCGTCCTGAGCGTGGATGACGCCTCGGAGAGCGGCACAATTACCTCTTGATCGGGAACTCCTGGGTTGCTCTTGCGGAAGATACCGTAGCTGACCACGCCGCTCGGCAAAAATACCGACGCATATCCTTGCACCAAAGGCCCGTCGTTAGGCGCTTCCACAATGGCCGTGCCCTGCGGCGGAAGATTGATCGTGGTAGTCGACGCGTGCACCGAAGGAACCGTCAGCGGCCCCCCGGCATCGCCCGTAAAGTTGACCGGGAATGACACCGCCGTGCTCCCCGTATTCGCGAAGTAAATCGCCGAATAAAAGCCGCCGCCGTAAACGAAATCGGGAAGCACCGACGCCGTCAGCGCCTGCGTCTCCGCCTTGCCGGAGACCACCGTGCCGCTGTCAGTGCGCAGAAACAAAATGCTCCGCCCGTTATCCACCATGGCGAAAAGATAGTTGGCGTTGCCCGATTGGCTGGCGATGAAAGCACTCCCCGAGCAATCGCCGTGCAGCGAATAGTTTCCAGTGCCGGGATTGAGTAACGGATTCCCGTTAATATCCAGTACGCTGCTCACGCTTAGATTCACGTCTCCGTCGGAAACCATCTGCCCCTCCTCCGAGCGCAGCAGGCCACCGGCGCTTCCCGTGAATTGGAAAGCGTAGCTGCCGGTGAACAAGCCTCTCCCGCATTGCACCGTCCCTGTGGTCGCCAGATACGCGTGGCCCACAATCACCGCGCCCGGGCCCGAAAAAGCCATCGAAATGCTCTTGCCCCCGTCCAATATTTGAAAGTCGAACGGTCCCGCAGCGGGCGGATTCGCGGTCAGCGACAAACCGCCCTTGCAGCTCGCTTGCACCGAGTACATCCCCGCGAACGAAAAACTTGCGAAAACGCCGTTGTCGTTGGTCGCGGCTTGTCCCGTCACGCCTCCTTTTCCGTCGAAAACGAATTGGCTCAATTCCGCGAACGGCAGCGGCTGGCCGCCCGATATCACCGAGCCATTCGCCAAATAATAGTACGTTCCGGTAAGAGTCGAGTTGGAACAGGTCTGTTGAGCCTGTACGGAAATGCCGCCGGCAACGAAAAGCAGGAGGAGGGAAGCAATGCGTTTGCACATACTGAACATCATACGAGGTTCCTCGCGTGCAACTATTTCACCGCGCGCAGATGGCAGCGGATGTCCAGGGCAGGGAACACCCAGGCCGCGTGCCGCTCATACCATTTGAGATTCCCGCGAGCCAGCGCGCGCCCCACATTGTCCAGAATAAAATTGCCGCCAAACGTCAGCTCCACGCTCACGATGTCGAAGCGAAACGGCACGCCATGGAAACTCTCAAAATTCTTTCCCGTCAGATGTTCGAAGCTGGCAGCGGCCAGATGACGGACGTGCGTCGGATCGGCATACGAATTGTGCGAGCTGAAATGCGGCGTGGTCACGAACACACTCGCGCCCGCCTGCGCCACCCGGTGCACCTCCGCCATGGTCGCCATGACGTCATGCACGTGTTCGACGATGTGCGAGAGATGAATCCGCTCGAAGCGACCCGCTTCGAGCGGCCAAGGATAGTGGTCCAGATCCCAAACAATGTCCGTCTCCGGCCCCGCAGATCGATCGATGCCCAGCGCGCCAGGCTCAGCCTTGCGGGTTCCGCAGCCAACATCCAATACAGTGCTGCGCTGCGCCACAGCGCTCGGTCCAGGATTCATAGTTTGGTTGAAAGTATAGCGCGGCTGCGCACTTAGACGGTGTCGTCGGCCCCTGCAACTATTCGTGTCCTCACGCGTCCAATAACCTGTAGGGGAGAGCCACTTCCTCCGACTGGCTTTCGGTTCTTGCTGCCATTTCGAACCAGCGGCGGTTTCTTTATCCGTCGCTCCCTACCAACGCAAGTCCATCACCACATTGGCAAATTCAAGTAAACATTAGCTTACTCTTTGGCCTCTGTTTGCACTGAAGTGCATGGGGAAATGAAACACTTGGCCTGGAGTTTGAATCTGAGTCCTTTTGGGGCCGCAAACCATGCAAGACACTGTTCACATCCACGAAGATGATCTCGAACTGTACAACGCCGGGCGACTGGAGCCAGAGCGCATTCCCGCGGTGGAAGCGCACTTATCGGATTGCCAGACCTGCCAAGAAAGACTCTGTCAATGCATCGGGCCGGAGTGGATCTAAAATAATCCGTCAACAACCGTCGTACGGGGCGCTGGCAAGGCCGCATCCAGCAGCCATCCGAATTTCGGGGTTAATGTAACTTTAATCTGAGAATCCCAATTGCCCCTGGCCCCACTCGACCTACCCTCCCAGCTCGGTAAAAGACACACAGGCACTTTCCGCTGGCGTCAATTTCAAACTTGACCACTGCCCAGACTTGGCTGCGCTGGCCGTTTAAAGACGCCTGTGCTATCCTCAACACCTCGATTGATTGAGGGACCGCTGTTCGAGCAATCAACCGACTGTTCTTTTCCCCGCCAACGGTGCGGTCAGCAAAGCCGCCGCTGAACTCCAAACAGCTTCCTGCGAGAACTCAACGTCAGAAAAAGGAAAAGAGAACAATGCGAAGAATCGTAGCAAGACTGGTGATTGGCGTAGCGATCACGGCCATCGGGATGTTCGCGGCGGATAGCTCGGTCGGAACTTGGAAATTGAATGTCGCCAAATCCAAGATCACTGGCAATTACCCCATTAAGAGCCAAACAGATGTGCGGGAAGCAATGCCGGATGGTGGAGTGAAGGTGACAAGAACAGGACAATGGGCGGACGGTACTCCTAACAAGGGCAGCTACACCTACAAGTACGACGGCAAGGAATATCCAGCAACAGACGCACCATTCGATGTTATTTCCGTTAAGCGCCTCGACGCGAACACGACAGCCTTCGACGTAAAGAAGACGGGCGGAAAGTACCGCGTTACAGGTCAAAACGTTATTTCGACGGATGGCAAGACGTTGACGCAAACTTCCAAAGGCACCGGCACGGACGGCAAGCCCCTAGCCTCTACACTGATTTTCGATAAGCAGTAGGAGACCTGTCGCGGGGCATTTCAGAGACAGGGATGCCCCGGCTCCTTCCGCGTGGCCCTGCAGTTATATACTTGCTCATGGCGGACACCGTTATGAATCCAACTAAAACACTGTTGATGCTTGTGCTACTGGCCGCGCTGCTCGCAGCCCAAACCCAGAACTTCGTGAAGGCCGCGGCGGGAGCGCCTCCTGCCGCTATCCCCACCTTCTCCACTGAAGACCTCTCGCGCACCGGCATCTTCTACGCCGGCGGCAAGTACGTGGGAGAGCCTGGCAAAGAAGTGATGGGCGGCTCAGCGTACGTGGAAGTGTGGGTCCCCAAACAGATCCGCCACCCGTATCCCATCGTCTATCTGCACGGCGCCGGGCAAACCGCGACGGACTGGCTGCAGACTCCCGACGGCCGTCCCGGTTGGGCGTATTATTTCGCGAAGCAAGGCTACGTGCAGTACATGGTCGATTCCCCCACGCGCGGCCGCTCACCCTACGTGCCCGGCCACGACGGCAACCTGAACATCCGCACGGCAGCGAACCTCGAGGCCACCTTCACCGCCTCCGCGAGGAAAGGCGATTTCCCGCGCGCCCACCTGCACACGCAATTTCCCGGCAGCGGTCTCATGGGCGATCCCATCTTCGACGCCTTCGCCAAAACGCAAGTGCAGTTCCTCGGCGGCGGCGGACCCAAGTCGCAGGACGAACTGACCGCCGAAGCCATGGTTGCCCTCCTCGACATCATCAAGACCCCCGTGATCATCCTCTCGCACTCGCAAGGCGGCCCCGCCGGCTGGTTAATGGCCGACGCGCGCCCCAATCAAGTGAAGGCCATCGTGACCGTCGAACCCGCCGCCCCGCCCATCAAAGGCGTCGACACCGCGAAGCTCGCCTACAATAATGGCGGAGGCGGATTGAGCTGGGGCGTTACCTCCAGCCCGATCCACTACGACCCTCCCGTCAAGGACCCGTCCGAACTCCAGGTGGTCCTCGAAGAGAAATCGGACATCCCCGGCGACGTAGTCGCGTGCTACGTGCAAAAGGAACCCGCGCGCAAACTGGTGAACCTCGAAAAGATTCCCGTGGTGTATCTGTCCTCCGAAGGCGGCTATCACCGCGAGTACGACCACTGCATTCCGAAATGGCTAAACCAGGCGGGCGTGAAAACGCAATACGTGCGCATGGAAGACGTCGGCCTCCACGGCAACGGCCATGAAATGATGCTCGAAAAGAACAGCGATGAAATCGCCAAGTTCATGGCCACGTGGCTCGACAAAAACGTTCATTCCAGCGACAAGCCCTCCATGGCGACGCCCCCGTCGTCGATCCCCACTTTCGCCACCGCGAACATCGCGCGCCAGGGATTCTTCTACGCCGGCGGCAAGTATGTCGGCGAACCCGGCAAAGAAATCATGGGCCAAGCCATGTACACCGAAGTATGGGTGCCGAAGCAGATGAAGCACCCCTACCCGGTAGTTTTCTTCCACGGCAACGGCCAGAGCGGAGCCGTGTGGCGCCAGACCCCCGACGGCCGTCCCGGATGGGCCTACTATTTGATCGATCAAGGCTATACCGTCTACATGGTCGATTATCCAGCGCGCGGCCGCTCGCCCTATGTGCCCGGAATCGACGGCAAACTCGGCATCCGCACCGCCCAGGATCTCTCGCAGATCTGGACCGGCCCCGTGCTCTCCGGCGGCAATTTTCCGCGCATGCACAAGTACACGCAATGGCCCAGTGACTCGCCCAAGAAAGGCACCATGGGCGACCCCGTGTTCGACTACTTCACCAAAGGCCAAATGCAATTCGTGAACAACCAAGCCGAGGTAGCCATCCCGGCCGGTGTGGCCTTACTCGATAAAATCGGCGCTCCCGTGATCCTGCTAACGCACTCGCAAGGCGGCGGCATCGGTTTCAACGTCGCGGACGAGCGCCCCAAACTGATCGCCGGCATGGTGTCGATCGAACCCGGCGGCCCGCAGATCGGCAACGTGGATACCGCCAAGGTAGCGTACACCCGCGTGAATCCGGGCTCCTGGGGCCTCACTCCCCAACCCATGAAATACGACCCGCCCTTCGCCACCCCCGCCGACATCAAGGTTCATCTGGAACCCAGCGAACGCCCCGGCGACGAAGTCGGTTGCTACATGCAAGACGCGCCCGTGCACAAACTAGTCGGCTACCAAAACATGCCGATCCTTTCGATCTCAGCCGAAGGAACGTATCACCGCGTGTTCGACGTCTGCATCCCCAAGTGGCTGAATCAAGCCGGAGCGAAAGACGATTTCGTGCGCCTCGAAGACGTGGGCATCCACGGCAACATGCACGAAATGTTTCTAGACCGCAACAGCCAGGACGTCATCAAGTTCATCGACACCTGGCTCAACAAGAATGTGAAGTGAGGAAGACCCAAATGAAAACCAAATTCTGGGGCACGACCCTAGTAGCCGCCCTAACCTTGACCCTAAGCGCCCAGCAAGAAAAGCGCACGCTTCCGCCCGACATCATCCCCGACTCCATGTCCCGCCTCCCGCTCGTGAAGCGCGCCGACATGGACGACAACGGCAAGCGCGTCTACGACCTCATCAGCGGACCCAACCGCACCAGCCCCTTGTTAGGCCCCGGCGGCGTGTCATTCTACAGCCCCAAGCCCGCCGAATATATTCATCTCCTAAACGAATACCTCCGCCGCGAAAGCCAGATCAGCGGCCGCTACTTCGAGCTTTCAGCCTTAGTAGCCGCCCGCGAATTCGACCAGCAATACGAGTGGTCCGGCCACGAACCCGCCGCCCTCCGCGCCGGCCTGGAGCAGAACGTAATCGACGTAGTGAAGTACAACAAAGAACTCACGGGCCTAAACGAAAAAGACCGCGTAGTGATTCAAATGGGCCGCGAAGTCTTCCGCCAGCACCACGTCAGCCCCGCCGTCTTCGCCAAAACCGTCGAGCTCTTCGGACGCCAAGGAACCATGGAAATCGTCGAAACCCTCGGCGACTACGCCCTGGCCGCCGTAATGCTAACGGCGGTAGATCACCAACTCCCCGCCGACCGCAAGCCGCTACTGCCGGTGAAGTAGCGTGAAGACTCGCATACTCGTCTGCGCGACTTTCCTCGCGGCTCCAGCGTTCGCCGCGACCTGCGAGAATCTATCCAGCCTAAAGCTGCCGTCTACCACGATCACCGCGGCGCAGTCCATCGCCGCTGGCGCGTTCGCATTGCCGCCAGGCACGCCGCCGTCACCTCCCGGACTCGGCCCGTCAGGTCTTTTCAAAGCCATGCCCGCCTTTTGCCGCGTAACGGGAGTCATCCAGCCGTCCACTGATTCCCACATCGAATTTGAAGTGTGGCTGCCCTTGGCTGGCTGGAACCACAAATTAGAAGGCGCCGGGAATGGAGGATTCGCGGGGTCCATTAACTATACGGACCTCGCGCAAGCGTTGATCGCAGGCTACGCGACGTCTTCCACCGATACCGGGCACAAAGGCGGCGCTACCGACGCAACGTGGGCTCTCGGCCACCCGGAGAAGATCATTGATTTTGGCTACCGCGCCATCCACGAGACCGCGGAAAAATCCAAATCGGTGATCCGCGCGTTCTATGGCGAAGCGCCGCAACACTCCTATTTCAGCAGTTGCTCGAACGGCGGCCGGCAGGCCCTCATGGAAGCCCAAAGGTACGCCGCCGATTACGACGGCCTGATCGCTGGAGCGCCCGCCGCCAACTGGACGCGCATTATGGCCGGCTTTACCTGGGATGAACAGAGCGCCGAAGCTGATCCCGCAAGCTATATTCCAGCCGGTAAGTTTGCAGCGGTTGACCGTGCAGTCCTCGCTGCGTGCGACGCGCTCGACGGCTTGAAGGATGGTGTGCTCGACGATCCCCGGAAATGCCATTTTGATCCCGCGGCGCTGCTGTGCAAAGGAGCAGACACGGCCGCTTGCCTGACGCAGCCGCAGGTCGCGGCTCTCCAGAAAATCTACGCAGGTCCGCGAAATTCCAAAGGCGAACAAGTGTATCCGGGATTTGAGCCGGGGGGCCAATCCGGGTCCGGTTTTTTGGGTTGGGCGGCCTGGTTCTCTGGTCTGAAACCAGGCACCAGCGCGCAGTACGCCTTCGCCACGCAGGCCGGCGCGTACATGATTTATCAAAATGCGGCCTGGGATTACCGCGCCGCCAACTTCGACAAGGACCTAAAGGTCGCCGAGGATACGATGGGGGCCAGACTGAACGCGATTGATCCCAATCTGAAAGCGCTCAAAGATCGCGGCGGAAAGCTCATGATCTACCACGGCTGGAGCGACCCAGCATTGGTCCCAACGGCCACCGTAAACTACTACGAAAATGTAGTCGCCAAGATGGGGCCAAAGGACACGGCCGGTTTCCTGCGCCTCTACATGGTTCCTGGCATGAACCACTGTGCCGCGGGGCCCGGACCTAACAGCTTTGGAGCCGGACCCGGCCGCAGCGCCGACCCTGACTCTAGTATGTTCGCGGCACTCGAACGCTGGGTAGAGAAGGGCACGGCGCCGGAAAAAATCATCGCCACCAAATACCAGATGGACGGCAATCCCACCAGTGGCATCGCCCGCACCCGCCCGCTATGTCCCTATCCGCTGGTGGCGCGCTACAAAGGATCGGGCAGCACCGACGAAGCCGCCAACTTTGCCTGTGTTGAAAACAAGTAGGGGCTACTCTGACCATGGTAAGATGACCATGGTATGAAACAGCAGATCGCAGCCGGCGAATTTAAAGCTAAGTGCCTTCATCTGCTCGATGAAGTCCAGCGGACACGCAAAGAGATCATCATAACCAAGCGGGGACGCCCAGTAGCTCGCATGCTGCCCGTGGAGCAGCAACCACCGGCGGTCTTCGGACGCATGAAGGGCACGGTGGAAATCCTCGGCGACATCGTCGCGTCGACTGGCGAACAGTGGCAAGCAGATGAGCAGTGAGCCGTTACTGCTGGATACACACTATTGGATTTGGTTACAGTCCGGCACAAAGCCGCCGCTAACGCCCAAAATCGTGAGAATGGTCGAACAAGCAGCCGCTCGCGGGAACGTCCTGCTCTCCGTGATTTCGGTGTGGGAGCTGGGAATACTCGAAGCCAAAGGCAGAGTCCGCCTCCAATCGCCGTGTGATCAATGGGTCCGCGAAGCCTTGGCTACCCCCGGCCTCTCGCTCGCGCCCCTCACGCCCGAAATCGCCTTGGAGAGCAGTCGCCTGCCCGGTTTATTTCACGGTGACCCGGCCGACCGCATTATCGTCGCGACCGCACGTTCCCTCGGCGCCCGCCTGCTTACGCGCGATCAAAAGATGATCGAGTACGGCCGCCAGCGTCACGTCAAAGTAGTTTGAACTCAACGCCCGCTTACTTCCGCGAGTCCTTCCCCACAATGTGCGGCAAATCCCGCGCATTATTCTCGTTGCAAATGTACTCCATGATCTCCGTATTCACCAGCAGCGGCGAGTGCCCATACAACGTAAACGGTTTAGTGTAAGCCCCCGGATCGTCAATCGTAATCTCAAAGTCCAAATGCGCGAGATCGGGACGCCGGTAGCGCTCGGTAACATGCATCTGCTCTGTGTGCGGATGCGCCGCGTCATCAAACCAGAATTTATCGTTGAACCCCACCGTGTCCACCACCAGCGTGTCTCTCTCCCACTTGCCGATGGTATCGCCAAACCAAGTCGGGTCCATATCCTTAGGATGCCCGCGCCCATCCATGAAAATCTGCCGGTAGCTATGCGTGTTGCCCTCGTACAAAAACACAATCAGCGTCGGCGTCTGCACGATCTTCCAGGGATACGGCGACATGCGCGGCACGCCCATCGGCAGGCACTGCACATTCGGATCTTCGCGCGACAACCGCTCCTTCGTGACCTTCGCCGCCCACGGCTGTAGCGGCAACTCCTCGCCCGGCTTCAACGCCCCGCTGATGTCGATGGTGAAATGCCGGTCCGGTGACCACAGCCCCGACAAATCCGTTTTGCCATCCGCAGTCCGCGGCGCCGGAGCGTTCGACTTCGCCTGAAAACCTGTCAGACTAGCCATCGCCTGCCCGCCGCCCTCCGGCTGCACCTGAGCCATAGCCGAAACGCAGACCACCACCGCGGCAAGAAATGTTTTCATAGGTTCCTACTTAGTAGCCGGATCATCCGCCGAAGATCCCGCCACCATCTTGCGCCCGTCGCCCAGCGTAACCGACCGTGCATTGGCCGTGTTTGAATCGTCCTTCGCGCGCGAGCCCAGCACCACCACCATATCGCCAGGCTTCAAGATGTCCCGCGTCCACCCCAGCCGCCGCAACACATTAGGACTGGCCAGTTCCAAATCCCAATTGATCACCTTGCCACCAGCATCCTTAACGTCGACATAGAACCGCGCGTGCGGATTCGTCCACTCCACCTTTGTAACCACACCGCTAAGGTTGACGGGTTTGTTAGCGTCGAACTCCGCCTGAAACGAATGATGCGCCAGCGCCGGAATCGCCGCCACCAGTAAAACAAAGCGAGCTCTCACCAGACACCTCCACACTCGATTCTACGCAAGTCGTTAGGCAGGCGCAGCGATTTCCTCGCGCACGCGTCCCTCACCCACCTGCTGCCGCCACATCGCGTAATACAAACCCTTCTTGGCGACCAACTCCGTGTGAGTCCCGTGCTCCAGAATCCGCCCGCGTTCCAGCACGTAAATGCGATCCGCATGCAACACCGTAGAAAGCCGATGCGCGATCAGAATCGTAATGGCATCGCGGCTAGTAGCCACGTCGCGAATCGTCTGGCTGATCTCTTCTTCCGTAAGCGAGTCGAGTGAAGAAGTAGCCTCGTCGAACACCAAAAGCTGCGGCTTGCGCAGCAAAGCCCGCGCGATCGACAGCCGCTGCCGCTCCCCTCCGGAAACCTTGACGCCTGCCTCGCCGATCAGCGTGTCGAGCCCTTTATCCGCCCGCGCCAGCAGCCCATCCACAGCTGCCCGCCGCAGCACGTCCAGGCACTCCGCATCCGAAGCCCCCGCGCGCACAAACTGCAAATTCTCGCGAATGGTCCCCGAAAATAATTGCGCCTCCTGCGTGACGAACCCGATCTTCTCCCGCAACGCGTCCATGTCGACCGTACTTTCATCGACGCCGTTGTAGAACACATGCCCCGATTTCGGCCGGTACAACCCCACCAGCAACTTCACCAGCGTAGTCTTCCCCGATCCCGACGGCCCCACAAACGCAATCGTCTCCCCCCGCGTAGCCCGAAACGCAATCCCCGCCAACGCCGGCTTCGACGCCGAAGCGTGCTGGAAAAAGACGTCATCAAATTCCAGAGTCTCCAGTTGCTCCACCGCCACCGGAGCGTCCGGCCGTGGCTCCGGAGGCAAATTGAGAATCGTCTGGAAGTTCAGCAGCGAAACCTCCGTCTCGCGATAAATATTGATCACGTTCCCCAATTCCTGCAACGGTCCAAAAATAAAGAACGAGTAGATGAACAGCGAAAAGAACTGCCCCACCGTGATCCGCTGCGTAAAAATCAAATACAGCATCAAGAACAAAATCGATGTGCGCAGCAAATTCACGCAGCTCCCCTGAATGAAACTCAAACTGCGCAGATAACGAACTTTCTTCAGCTCCAGCTTGAGAATCTTCGCAGTAGTCGAATTCAACCGTGCAATCTCCTGCTGCGCCAGCCCTAGGCTCTTCACCAATTCAATATTGCGCAACGATTCAGTGGTAGCCCCCGCCAACGCCGTAGTTTCCGCGACGATCACTTTCTGGACGTCCTTGATCTTGCGGCTCAGCACCGAACTCAACCCGCCCAACAGCGGCACCGTTAGAAAGAACGCGGGCGCGACGGACCAGTGCACCTGCGACGCATACACCATCACGAACACCACGCCGATCAGCGTGGTGAACAACACATTCACCATCGCCGCGATGAACTTCTCTACGTCCGTGCGCACCTTCTGCAGCTTCCCCAGAGTTTCCCCGCTTCGCTGATCTTCGAAGAGCGTGTAAGGTAACTCCAGCGAATGACGAATCCCATCCGCGTACATGCGAGCCCCCACCTGCTGGGTAATCAGGTTGACGCAATAATCCTGGAAGTTTTTAGCGATGCGCGAAACCAGCGCTACCCCCACCGCCGCCGCCAGCAGCAAACTCACCCCGCGCAAAAATTGCATGCTGGTGTACTCGCGATAGCGAGTAGCGTAAGAATCAATAATGTGCCGGAAAATAAGAGGATCCAGCAGCGAGAACACTTGATTTACAGCCGCCAGCACCAGCGCCACCACGCCCAGCTTCCAGTACTGCCTCAAATAACGATAAAGGATGGCCATAGATGACAGATGCGGACGAACCACCGCACGATGCACAGAACCGCGCGCGCAGCAAGCGGACCCGCCTACCCCCGCATGCTCATATCGCTCGAAGTCCCACCCGCCGCCGGAACATAACACTTCAGAGTGTAATCCATCACCATCCGGTTAGCATTAAACCGCCAGCCCAATGTCCGAATCGTCCGCTTCATGCGCTTGATCCACCCGCGCGGCAGCCCATCGCGATCGCGTTGATAAAACAGCGGAATCACTTCCTCGCGCAGCACCCGGTACAACTCCTCGCCGTCGCGCGAATCGTGAACGTGCATGTTCGAATGCGTCCGGCCCGTCCCGATCGAGAACCCGTTCAACCCGTCGTAAGCCTCCGCCCACCACCCATCCGGAACGGAAAGGTTCAGCCCGCCATTCAGCACCACCTTCTGCCCACTGGTCCCGGATGCCTCGAGCGGCCGCCGCGGATTGTTCAGCCACACGTCCACCCCCTGCACGAACAGCCGCCCGACGTTGATATCGTAATCCTCGACGAAAACAAACTTGTCCGCGAACTGTGAATCCCGCATCAGCTCCGCGATCTGCTGGAGCACCCGCTTGCCCGGCTCATCCCGCGGATGCGCCTTCCCCGCAAACACAAATTGCACCGGCCGATTCGGATCGTTCACCATTGAAGCCAGCTTCTCAATATCCGCCAGCAGCAAATTAGCCCTCTTGTACGTCGCGAAGCGCCGCGCAAATCCCACCGTCAACGCATCCGGACTCAACACCCGGTTCAACCGCTGCAAAGTCTCCGCAGCCTCACCCCGCCGCTCCGCCTGCTCCTTCGCGCGCCGCCGCACAAATTCCAAGAGCCGCGATTTCAAGCTAAGGTGCGTCTCCCACAACTCGCCATCGTCCACGGTCTCGATACCTTCCCAGATGCGCGCTTCCCCACTATGCTCGTGCCACCCGATCCCCAAATGCCGGTCGTAAAGCCGGAACATTTGCGGCGCCAGCCACGACGGCACATGCACCCCATTCGTGATGTGTCCAATCGGAACCTCGTCCTCCAGCCTGCCTGGGTAAAGTCCCGTCCACATAGCCCGTGAAACTTCACCATGTAGAGCCGAAACCGCATTGGCGCGCCGCGACAGCCGCAGCCCCAGCACCGTCATGCAAAATTCCTCGTTGGGATTGCCCGGATGCTCCCGCCCCAGCCCCAGGAAACTTTCATGCGACAGTCCCAGCGCCTCGCGCAGCGGCCCCAGATGCTCCTCGATCAGCCCCGCGTTGAACCGGTCGTGCCCCGCCGGCACCGGCGTGTGCGTCGTAAAAGCCACTTCCCGCGAAACGTGCGGCAGCGCCTGATCGAAATTCACCCCCTCTTCTTCCATACGGCTGCGAATCGCCTCCAGCACCGCAAATCCGCTATGCCCCTCGTTCAAATGCAGGACTCCAGGAGTAATCCCCATCGCCTTCAGCGCACGAAATCCGCCCACGCCCAACAGCAATTCCTGCCGCACACGCACGCGCCCGTCCCCGCCATATAACCGCGAAGTCAACTCGCGATCCTCCGGCGAATTCCCAGCGACGTTGGAATCCAGCAGCAGCAAATCAATGCGACCCACTTTCACCCGCCATACTTTTGCTGCTATGGAAGCCCCGCGAGTCTGAATGTGCACCGTGATCGGCTCGCCCTTCTTGCCAATCGCCGGCTCCATCGGAAGCTGCGTAACGTCGGTGGGCAAGTATTC
>Ga0068860_100005273_pt1 | contig 13120 bp, 14 predicted proteins | sample KBSSwiS32_FD_66597 | JGI IMG/M metagenome (GOLD analysis project Ga0068860, IMG submission 66597) | Switchgrass rhizosphere microbial communities from Kellogg Biological Station, Michigan, USA - KBS Switchgrass S3-2 | ecosystem: Host-associated > Plants > Roots > Rhizosphere > Soil ... | reverse complement strand
ATAGTAATCCTGAGCTGTCCTTACATCCGCCTCATAATGGTCTATCAAAGAACTGTCTGCCGTTAAAGATACACCGATTTTTTTATCCGTGATAGTGGCCAGGACATTGCCCAAATGGTTGGCCTACTCATCGGTTTTTATAGAAACACCTCAGTGTTTTGATAGTATGGAGCATAAAAAAAATAGAGGGTGATTAGCCCTCTATTGTATGAAAGTCAGTTTATACTTTTCTTATCAATGCCTCGGTTCTTGCCTAATATGTCTATATGCAACAATGATAACTTTGGCCTCTTCAATTTCAAACACGATCAGGTAAGGGAAGCGTTTAATACCGATCTTTCTATATTTTTTGTTGGTGGCTGAATAATTGTAAGGGTGCTTCGAGAGTCTTTCATAACTTTCTTCTATTTCCTCTATCATTTCATATCCTTTTCCCGGTTGCTTATCCTCATACCACTCAAAGGCTTTTTGCATTTCAATGGTAGCCTCTGACTGCACTACAATCTCGAAATTCATTCCATCTTCCTTTTACCAGTAATGATCTCCTTAGCATCTTTCCAACTATATGTCTTGCTCTCTCCGCTATGACGTTTGGCAGTGCGTTCTTCGAACAACTTTATCTCTTCATCGGTGAATTGATATTCAAAGTCATCTTCGTCGCTGTACTCCCTGGCAACGGCATACATGAGCTTCAGTAGCTTGTCATCCCCTTTATCTACATACTGATGTAATTTCTGACGCAGATTGGCTGGTTCCATAATAATGTGCATTTGCAACAAATTTAGGTTATATAATTGTGATTCGGAAATCATCCAAAAGGGTGATACTTAGCCAGTTGGTCAGTCAGACTGCCCATTTCCTGCTGAACATATTTCTCCGTGCTGCTGATATACTTATGGCCTGCCATATACTGTACCTCCCTTTTGTTGTATTGGGTCAGCCAGTGCAAGATCACTGAGGCCCTGATATGGAGAGCATTACGGATCACAGGATTGATCCCCTGTAATTGCGGCATCATCCAGGTCAGCAGGTTGCCAATATCTCCGGGTATCAGTTTTTCCCCTTTGGGCTGCAACAGGGGCCTGATTTCCTCTAAATAGCGGTTCAAGGGCAGCACCTGCATAAAGGACAAGGGTAGCTGCCTGCTGTTGCTCCTCCTGGTGGAGGGAATATAGACTGTTCCAGCTTTCAGATTGATATGCCCCGTCTCCATTTTCTGTAACTCTCCTGCATGTGCACCTTGCCAGATCAACAGGCCAAGGATAACCAGGTTGCGCTGGTGCAGCATGTCAGTCTTGGCCTGGAAAATGGTGGCCCTCCTTAGTTGCTCGTACTGCTGGTAGAGGATGCCCAATTCAGCATAGGGGAGGGGATTTTCCACCACTTTCCTGATAGCACCTTTTACCCTCAGTGTCCTGGCAGGATTCCTGGCTGCCATGCCCTCCTTTTTAAGGAACTCAAAATAATGGCTGATGCTGGTCAGGCGAATGTTGATCGTGGCTATATCCAACTCCTTTTGCTTCTCAGATTGAATATAAGCCAACAGGTCGGCATACCTGATGGTGCTGGCATCCAGGTATTGTTCCTTAGTTAGCCAGCTGATAAATCGCTTTACATTGGCTATATGCTCTCTGATGGTGCTGTCCTTCATATTCCTGCCTTGCAGGTAGGTTTGGAATGCATTCATGTCTCGTTGTTTAATTCGTGGGCTAAATGGGTGTAAATCTGGGTGGATTCCAGGCTGTCATGGCCCAGGAACCTGGCTATGTCTTCCAGGCTCATCCCACTCTGTAACAAGTGGGTAGCAATGCTGTGGCGAAGGGTATGCAGGCTGAAGGATTTCAGGATGCCTGCCTTTTCTCCCAGGTAATGCAGTCTCTTGTAAAAGCTTTTCATCCGAAGACCCCTTTCTCCAATGAAAAAGGCTGCATCATCAGTGATGCTCTTTTTCTGAGGGAATTTCCTGGTGTAATCCCTGGCATGATGCCTGTACAGGAACCACTCCCGGCCTTCTTCCAGATAGACCCGTATATCCTCCACATGCTTGCTGGCAATGGGAACATAGCGTTGCTTGGCACCTTTGCCCTTCCTTACCAGCAATAGGCGCTTGGTCAGATCAATGTCTGCACAGTTCAGGTGAATGCCTTCTGATCTCCTTAGTCCACAACCATAGAAAATGGCAATCATAGCCCTGTCTCTTTGTCTCATTGCTGTCCCTCCAATAGGGGCAGGTAAGAAAGTAGCTTCATACAGGTCTTTCACCTCAGCTATCGAGAGTACAGTCTGCAAAGGGGTCTCAGTGGATAGATAGGCAGGGGGTATGTCCAGGATATACTTCCCCGTGCTGTTGAGGTACTTGGCAAAGCTGCCCACTGCACTCAGGATATTCCTGATATGGTTGCTGCTGAGGGCGCCAGGCCTGCTGTGGTTGGCCCTGACTTGCAGGTGTTGGAAGAAGTCTGCCATATCTTGGGATTTGACCAGGAGGATGGAGGAAATACCCCTGCTTTCCAGGTAATGCAAAAGCTCCTGTACATACACAGGCCATTTGGATACGGTGGGATCAGCATATCCAATGATCTGTAGCCACTCGTGGTAGGATTTGATCAGGTACAGGTAATGGGAGGACTTCAGGGATAGTTTTTTCATAAGATTGTTGATTAATGGTGTGTAGGTGAAATAAGTGAGCTAATGAGCCGATAAGCTGTTTTACTTGCTGGGCTTGGGTTTCCTCGGCTTAACAGGTTTTTGGGCCTGTATTGGGCTGGTATCCTGGGTAAGCTTGTTCAGGATGGCATCCAAACCCTGGCTGATGGATTGCTGCAACTCCTGGTACTGTTCCTGGCTGAGCAGGCTATAGGTAAAAATCCTGGTCTCTTTGGACTGGCTCTTAACCAGGTAGCCCGCAGATAACAAGGCCAGGTTATGCCTTTTTACGGTGCTGAGGGGCACATGCAGGGCCTTGCTGATACCCAGGTTGGTGAAGCTATCCAGTTCACTACCCTCCAGGTAAGCCTTTACCTGTTCAAAGTAATTACGGCAGGCTCCTGGCAGATCATCAGATTTACGCAGCAGCACTTCTTTCATCAGCTGGTTGGCGGCAGCAACATCTTCCAGGGTGCTTTCAATGTACCTTTCTCCTGTCGTGGGATCTACCTGCTGAGGACGCTGGAATTGATGGTAATAAGTGATCACTTCGATAAAAGCCAGGTAATGGGCATTGGTCCTCCTGGGTTTCAGGACTGAAGAGGGTAGGATCAGGCTTTCTGCATATGGATTTCTTACAGAGATGGGCTGCAATACCCGCTGAACACGCTGCAATTGCTCCTTGATCCTGTTCTCTGCGGCTGTATCAATCCTGCCAGCACTCTTTTTCCGCTGGTAATCCATAATACGCACGTCCTGTTCAGGGCTTTCATCCAGGTAGATGAGGAAGGACCTGTTGGCATTATCTTCATAAATGCTCTCCTGGGTGGTGCATCCTCCCACGCAGACAGGCCCTTCTACTTTCAGATGGATGGTCTGTGTTTCTCCTGCCTTGTTTTTATAGGGGATGCTCTTGGTGATCATCCTTTTGCTCTGTAGTTCCCTCAGTGGGTACAACACTTCACCCGCACCATCCAGGTCTTCTATCAGGATCAGCTTGTGACAAAGTTCCTGCCTGCCGAAGTAATAGAAGGCATTGCCACTGAGGGAGGTGAGAGTTATCTTATCCTCTTCAGGGATTAATTCTCCTACTTTTTCCTGTAGATGGCTTTTGCCTGCCCCACTGCTGCCCAGGCTGACCACATGCAGGGGCTGATCCCTTTTCCTGCTGGTGAAGACCAGGTACATCAGTAGCCTGTTATTTTCTTCACCTATCACACCGCTTTGGCCAATAAGGATATTGGTCCTGGAGAGGAGATCAGGCTGCTGTAGAAATTCTTCGGCTTGCTTTATCTCCTCAGCAGTAAGCTGCCTTGTTCTGGCAGTACTCAGCTCCTTTAATTGTTCCAGGCGATATACTTCCAGCTCTCCTATCAGCATAGAAAAGATGGGAACCAGGTATGCTGTACCCAGGGCAAAGCGTTCTGCACATCTTTTGATCAGCTTATCCAGGGCACTGTCATTGTATAGGTCCAGGTTATGCCGGATGGTCTGCTGGTGATAAGAAACCTTTAGGGTGACCCTCATCCTGTCCAATCCTTCCAGGGTAAAGCCTCCCAGGAGAGCAAAAAGGAGCTTCTCATACTGCCAGGTCATATGATCCTTGTTGCTGGTATCCAGCTTGTCTGAATTGGTCATACAATAATTTTTGTGAATAAATACGATCTACTTTTCGGGAGTGCTGGGTTTGAAAAGCAGGAAGATGGCTTCCAGGACCTTCTCTAGCTGTTGATACCTGTAAAGCAGGTCAGCTCTTTGCTCCGGCTCACTAAAAGAAGTGTTATCCGTGGTCAGGCAGGTCTCCAGCTGATTCCAGTGGTAGTCTCGTAGCTCAAATAAGCTGTAATCATTGCAAAACCGCGTTAATACTACGGAAGGGTTTTGCTTTTCCTCTTCAGTAAGAAGGATAGGTAAATTAAATAGATCAGGGTGTGCATGAAAGTGAGACATGGCAATGGGTTTAGTTGGTGGATAAGAATGAGAGGTATAAACGCTTTCATCCTGGTTTTAGGATTGTATATTCTATCGTTGAAATGTGATCCTGCTGGCGTTGTTCAATCCTTTAAAAAGGATGAAACAAAGTATTGTCTTCAATACTTTTTGTAGCTACTTACTCACTCGCGGAATATCCTGCTCTTAGACCTGGCCTTGATCTTCTCCATTATGAAGGAGTGCATTGTATCATACTTTACTCCAAACAAGGCCGCAAAGCGCATGATCTCTTTGACACTAAATTCACCAGGATCAGCGACTTTCTTTTTAAATGCATAATAGCTGATGCCCATTTCATTGGAAACCTTGGTTTCACTTACAATAGCAAAGATTTGTTCGAAATCCTTTATGGTACCACCTTCAATCCCATTCTTAATGCTATTGAGCCTGTTGGTCCTTCTCTTTTGTTTTGCAAGCTCCTTTATGTTATCCGTGGCTTTGTCCTTCATAAAGTATTTTTCAGGATTAGCATGGGTTTTAGGACTGACCATAGGCCTCAGTTGCCTGAAATACAGGGGCTGCACCGCTGCATGTAGTCAAAGGACTGTAAGGGCCGGGAATGCAGCTTGTGATGGCTATTGTGCATTGGTTACAAGGTGCATGAAGGCACTTACTAACCTCCGTGAGACAATTCTGCCGAAGGCATACAAATAGATAAGGTCCTGACTACCGCAGGTGCAGCATATCAATGTGGAGCTGCGGTCTGTACGAAGTACAGACTTAAGCAGCGGAGCACAGATGAACTGAAGGGAAGGCAAAACCATGACAGAAAAGTGCGATGGATTGTGTATAGCTTTTCTGGCGTGTGTTTTTCAGGGTAGCCGTTCATACTGTGCACCTATTTTCCTGATTTGAGGGACATGTATATAAAGAAAGGAGAGCCACAGAGGCCCTCCTACTGTTCTTCGCTCAATTGCACTGACGGGCCAACCATTTTACAATGGCCAAACGCAAGAAAACAGTCTCTTGGAAAATGTATTCACGTGGAAGGTTTGCAAAGTTTCTACAACGTGGCGGGGCACTCCAACATCCAAGGTGTGCCCTGGGTTGTTGATGCAGAAGGAGGTGGCATGGGTATATACATTCAAGTTCATCCAACTGGGGTGTGTATATAACTGACAGGCTACTTGTTCAGCACACGTGGATGAACTGGACTATCTGTGGGATGGTTGGGCTTTAAGTTCGTAGGGGCTATCTTTACTTGACTGGGGGCTATAGCATTCTTTTGGGCTCCTATATACACCCCCCAGGCATAGCCAATCAACAGTCCAATAATTACCCCAGCTATAATTCTTACAGGTTCATAGTAGTACCACTTCTTCTTTGGAAAATCCTCAATTCTCTCTTTCCTTTTCTTCTTCTTTTCCCACTCCTTATACTGGGCGTGCCCTCCCAAGTCCCTTGCCTGTTTTCCTTTTTCATTTAATTTGTCGGAGGGAATGACGTGGTTTACAGGATCAATGTACCCCTCCTCTAATAAAAAGGTTCTTATTCTTCTGGTATTGATACTCTGTAGATTAAGTCGAACCTCAACATCAAGGTTATGGGCTTCCATGTTTAGCTGCCCTTCCACAAATGGATGGAAGTTAACTGCCTGATTGAAAGGCATTTTTTTTAGGATCAGATCAGCTATAATCAATTCTTCCTTAGTCATGTGAGGTTGTTTGTCTAAAGTTACTTAAAGGATTTGATCCTCAGAGCCTTCCCATGCCTGTTAGTCATTGGAATTTCACAGAGAAAAGGACGGACTGACCAATGACAGAGATAAAGACCAGCAATGACTGGACAAACGAGCCTTGACAATAGTAAGCAATTAGAGTAGCTTTGTCAATTAAAACATCGCCTTATGAAGGTTTTCATTAGTTGGTCTGGAGAGAGAAGTAAAAGAGTAGCTGAACTGTTGGATGGCTGGCTTCAATGTGTTATTCAGGCTGTCACACCCTGGATGTCCAGTAAGGATATAGATAGAGGGGCATTATGGTTTACAGAGATCAATGACCAACTGGCAAATACTACGGTTGGGATAGTATGTATAACTAAGGAGAATCGTAATAAGCCCTGGATATTGTTTGAATCTGGGGCACTTGCTAAAGGACTTTCATCAAACAGAGTATGCACCTTTCTTATTGATTTAGTCTCCACTGATTTAGAGAACCCGCTTGCACAATTCAATCATACGTTGCCATCAAAAGAGGGAGTATGGTCCTTAGTTAGAACAATCAACTCATCCCTTAAGGATCTTGCACTAAAAGAAGCTGTATTAGAGAGGGCGTTTAATACTTACTGGCCTCAGTTTGATAAGGATTTTCAATCAATCCTTTCATCAATCCCTGAAGTCCCAGTAGCAGAGACCAGAAAAGAACCTGAGATTTTGTTAGAAGTTTTATCAGCAGTTAGAAGTCTTGAAAAAAGGATGAGGGAAATTGAATATAGTAACTCTAAACCTTTCTTAGGCATTATTCCTAAAGATTCCAAGTATAAGTATCCAGACCCAGAAGAGGTGAGAGAAGCAATACAACATTATTTGAATCGCAGCTTCACCAATGCAGCTATACTGGATGCATTTGAAGAGAGGAAAGTTCCCATCTCCAAAAATATTCTTCTGGAAATGATAGAACAAGTTAAAGAGGCTAGGAAAGCCAGCTGATTATTTTCAATGCAACATTCATTGGTTTTTCTATTAAACAGAAATCAGTCAGTCAATGGATTCTCTAGGGGATTGGACTGACTGACCAGAGGTATATATCCAAGTCATTCCAACTGGGGGGTGTACAAAATGCACACCCTGCCCTGGATGATGGCCTCAGTGAATTTAACATACAGGCAGCCTACTATAAAAATAATTGACCACCTGTATTAATTAGCCATATTTTATATGGATATGGAAGTTGTTGAAGGCTATGGGGGTCTTTCTACGGTGGATGCAACCTAATCTATCCCGTTCAGGCTTGGCCATCCTTTGAGGTTTTCCTGGAATTAAAGCGCACCATGAAGTATATAAATTTAATTAACAGGCCGTACCCATAATACGGCCTGTTTTTGAGCTTAGCCTATTTCTCCAGTGCCGCCTCTATTCGATTTTTAAGTTGGTCTACTAATGCCTGAACCATGTCAGGGTAGGAGCTTGAAAAAAGATCTACCCATTGCCTTAAAGAATCTTCGTATCCATATTCTTTTACACGACGGATAAAGTTGTCAAACTCAAACTCGCTAATCTCGGAATGTAGAATTGCTCCTGGTAAAGTGTGAAATAAGTCACAAAGATCAGCATGTAAAACGTCTCCTTGTTTTTTAGCACCGAGCCGTGCTTTGACGAAATGCTCGGACAATATTTGCGCAAAAAACTCCTGTAATAGTAGCATTGCTATTTTTTTTACCAACTTTCAATTTTGATCATTGGTGGTAAATTAATTCTTTTACTGAATATGCCTGTGATTGTATCCTTAACTAATCCTTCGTTTCCTTCCGTAGTCACAATACAATCATGTAATGTAAAAACGGGTAAATCAGGGTTTGTTTGAGACAATCCTTTGCAGCACTCCCTTAATATTAAATTGCTCTCAATTCTCTGTAAAACACGTGCTACATTCTTATGGTCATTTGATTTGATGAACGAAAGCACCCTGTCAACATTGGGAAATAATTGCTCAAACACTTTGGAAGGAGCGTAAAAAGGCTGATGCCTGGCGTGGTTGGCACAATTTAGTATCCGCAATACTTCTTCTTTTACCTTGTCCCTAGTGCTGAATCTTTCTGCATAATTATTAGGGAGCCTTTGGGGCAGTTCCTTTTGAAGGAATTCGTAGAAATCTCCGTTAATGACCAACTCCTTATATTTTTGCATTGAAAACCCTTTCCCGGGAGAGTCAAAAAGTAACAAAGTAATAGTACTATATATAGGATGGATAGAAAGATCAGCGTACATAGCTGGATTTATATCCTGTAGCTTAACAATAGAATTACCAGACCGCTCTTTAGGAGTCCAAAATTCAGGAGTCAACAATACTGTAGTCAAATAGGGCTGGCAATTTTTTATGTCAACGCTGACCAACTTTTGCCCTCTGAATTTGAGAAAAGCCCTAAGTTCCTTTTTCAGGAAAGTCAGAACTCCATGAAATCTTCCTGCAAAATCATCTACAGTAAAATCAGAATAATTTAGTTCTTTACGATCTATTTTATCAATGAACAGCTTCCAGCCTTCACATGTATCTATTACTTTGTTACTTTTCTCTTCCAAAGCTAACCCACTAAGAGAACCGGCATTTAATTCTTGTAACTTATAACGTTTATACCGCTCAACCCAGGCCAGTGCGGAAGGCTGATCTATTTCCAACCCTCCACATAAATACCATTTGGTTAAGTGGGCATATTCTTTTAACAGCTCTTTTGCTTCGGATTCGAGCTTTTGTTTTTGCTTCTGAATATTTCTACTCAAAACATGATTCTCAACAACCAGAGGTTTTATAATTTGGCCGGAATAGGTTTGGGTAAATTTATACCCTTTGCATTTCTGGCCGACTATAAACTGCCCATCTGATTGTATTACCTGTGCCTGGATTAAATAATTCATAAACGAATTATAGTTAAAATGCAATGTTCGTAGCATTGCTGTACAAATAGGAAAGTAACTGCCATAAATTGGATGTTCTCCCCCATACATCGACCTTATTTGAACCAATTGATGGCAGAAGTAGTACAGATAGTCTTTACTATGTTTACCTGCTGGCAGATTGGTTAACGGATATTGCTCTGATAAATCAACAAAATCCAGATTAGACGGCACATACATTTGTATGCTCATCTTGATTAATTGAGGTCAAGGTTGATCTTCTTAACTCTTTATTAATCTTCTGCAAATATTCAATAGGAGAAGTGGAGGTAAGGCTGCACCAATATGGTACAGCCTTATTTGCCTATTAGTTGCTAGGTTGCATCACAATTAACTGTATCCTCTTGGTCAAATCGTTCGGCATGTCTTCCCAATAAATAGGCCTGAAAGGGTTTAAGTATTCTATTAGTTTCCCAATGAATAATAGGTGGTGCATTAGGTTCTTTTACTCTGTTTTCTTGCATTAATGGGTTCCCTACTTTTTCTTCCCAGTAACTTAAAGGCTCGTTTGCCGGCCCCCCAGATTGAGCAAGAGAGATGTTGGTGTATTTAATAATAATACCCTCTTGGTCCATAAGCTGTAAAACCTCCTTGGACAACCCACTTGGATTATCTATAAGACTAACTATAATCACCCTATATCTTCTTCTCATAATAAATGGTTTATAATTGCATTAATAGGCATTTCATCATATGTTCTTCCATCTAATTCCCTGCCTGCCTTCTTTTTGTTCTTCCCTCCCCATTGTTTAAAAAAGAAGGGGATACCAAACATGCCGCATTGGTCTCTAATATCAAGTACCCAACGCTTTTCCATGGGCCTGGCTTTTGGCCCACTTTCACCCCCAACAATTACCCAATGAAGCCCATCCAGGTCTAGGCTTTCTAATGGTCCGATCAATGGTTCACATGAAAGGAACTTTATTTTAGCCTCAGTGGCTTTCAGATCGTCAATCCGATGGATTACCCTATCATCTTCCACGCTTACCCCCATCCAGATATTATCTGTCCAGGTGAGTTGACTGGAACATTCTACCAGCCTTTCAGACCTTTTGGTAAGGACCTGGAATTGATGCTGTGGACAATCATTCATGACCTTAAATACTCGTTGTATGAATTTCAGAGGAACGTCTTTATGAAATAGATCGCTCATTGAGTTTACAAAAACAATCACTGGCTTCTTCCAGGTGTAGGGATGTGTTAGTGTGTCTTCATGTAAAGTCAGTTTGAATCCATTTGCATACTTCTCCAAGTTCATGGCCTTTAGCCTTCCTGCCAATGATTCTGCATAGCAAAATTTACATCCGGCAGATACTTTATCACACCCTGTTGTTGGGTTCCAGGTCATCTGGGTCCATTCTATTGTTGTGTTTGCCATTTTTACATAGTTTTTCCTGTTAGTAGTTGTATACTATTACTTTGTTACTTTTTCTTCAGTCCCGTATTGATCTGGCCATAGCCCAGGGCTCAAAGAATTATCCAGTAAATGAATGGACCTGGCTTTTTAGGACCAATTCCATTTGTGAATGCAATACAGCATACCCTGAATAGTTCAAACCATTCAGTATAGGAAATCAGGCTAACGCAATACGCGCTTTGAAAACTGTGAAATTTTTAGCCTCGAATGAGGCTTTTGAGACAATATGCTTTGACCTTTCAGTCAATGTTCCCTGAGTTGGGGAAGTATGTGCACCCTTGTGGGGGTGAGGGATGAAATTTATTTTCTTCAATGATCTTCTTTACAGCAGCTCGGAGCACCTATTTAGATATTTCCGGCTAGTGGGATACAAATATACGATGAAAAGCGGATATCCTTTTGAGCTATTAGACATATGATTATTTCTCATGTCGATTCTCTAACGCTGTTAAATTCAATAAAACGCGCCATAGGAATGCATTCCAGAAGGCACCCGCTTAATTTAGGAATTTACAGATTTTTGATTCTTACATAGAATCTCACTTTTCATTTGAAATCGTTCAATTATATACTATTACTTTGTTACTTTTTATAGAGCAGAAAATGCCGGGACTTGACCAAAATCATGTTCTCTCCTTGACGGCGTTGAGTGTTTTTTGCAATAAAAAGCCAGGATGTTACTCCTGGCTATATGGAAGGTTAGTAAAGAAATACTGTGTTGTATTGTGGGCAATAGGGTAGGTGATCTGCTACATTGAAGCACTACCTAATTTAGGATTGTAAATTAAAAAGCAGATACTTTGAAACATCACCTGCTCCGAAACGCTATCTACTCTTGATGGGGATTCTCCATGGTCAAAATATTGTATTTTCCACAATTGTCACATATCATGAATCTATCAATTTTTGAATCCCAATTTGGGATTAATTCATCTTTAACGTGCAAATGACCAACGTTACACTCAGGGCAGATAACTATTGCACTCGTGTTCTCCCTTAATACATTAGCAGCTGCTATCCATTTTCGAGCTTTAGAATCCATAATGACTTATTGTTTCTGTAAGTATTTATATGCTTTTTCGGCGAACTCTCTTGGAGCAACATCAATGCCTCCTTGTATTTCCCCAACTCCTACAGAATGCTCAAGCATCCTTTCTGACTGTTCGCTTAACCTATATAATTCATGTAATATTGTCTTACCCAGTTCTGTTGGAGATTTTGTGAATGCCCCTGACCCAATAATAAACTCGCCATGACTAAATAAAGTTAGACCAGCATCTTTAAGATCAGGTGAATAATGGATTGTTCTATCTCCCACTTTAATTGTGGCTTCTTCTCCCTTTACAAAAGCCGCTCTTATGACTCCAAACTCTTTTGAGCTTAAAATATTTTGTGCTTCTTTTACAATTTTTTCCTCTGCAAATGATAGGCTAGGAATTTGTTGGGTGACTTTATTCTCAAGCTCCATCAAAACCTTATTTGCAGTTTTAGCAAAGAACTGGCTAGCCTTCCCTTCAATTGGAGCACCAGGCATTACGGTTGAAGCAAAGTCTGCGAAATTATTCAGTCTCTCCTTCTCATCTTGTAGTCCGCGGGCATGGTAAGCATTGCCTCCAATGTTATACACAAACTTCGCCCCTCTAATGTCTGCCGTCAATTGCTGAGGAAATGTATACACCCCATTAGCCATACTATAAGTCAACTTGGCAAAGAAATTATGGGAATCTCTCCATGATTGCGAAAGAGATTTTTTAGACGGGTCAGAAGAGCTAAGCGTTGGCCCTCTATAGGTTGTTTGCAGGCGAACTTCTGCTTCAATTCGGGCTTTTTGTGCATTTGCAAAGTTGGATAAAGATTCCTGACCATCTGCATCTATACACCCAGTTGGGCTGTTACTTGCAAACTGATATGGAGTGAGTTCAGGATATTTTCTTGTTACATTATCGACGCTTAAAAATCTTCCTGACCTGGGATCATACACACGCGTTGCATAATCAATCTGATCCCCCAATCCCTTCACCTCATCATCATTCTCCTTCCCATTAAACCCATAACGATACTTACTGGTCCCCGCAATACCTCCATCAGCAGAGCCATTCCCGCCCCCCGCATAACTGCCATCCGCAATATAAGCCGTCACATCATCATTGGTGCCACTCTCAAATCCATCATTCAGATCGATGAGGTCAGTCGCTACATAGCTGGTAGGCTGGTTGCCAGAACGGCCCGTCAGTGTCAAATCCACCGGCAAGGTATACCCATTGACCTGCGTTGTCCCGTTATAAGTCCCTCCGAGCACCGCCAGCGCCGTAAACATCCTCCCCGGCATGATCATACCAAAGGGATAGTAATCCTGAGCTGTCCTTACATCCGCCTCATAATGGTCTATCAAAGAACTGTCTGCCGTTAAAGATACACCGATTTTTTTATCCGTGATAGTGGCCAGGACATTGCCC
>Ga0068860_100005272_pt1 | contig 13122 bp, 14 predicted proteins | sample KBSSwiS32_FD_66597 | JGI IMG/M metagenome (GOLD analysis project Ga0068860, IMG submission 66597) | Switchgrass rhizosphere microbial communities from Kellogg Biological Station, Michigan, USA - KBS Switchgrass S3-2 | ecosystem: Host-associated > Plants > Roots > Rhizosphere > Soil ... | reverse complement strand
GACCAACCGCACAAACTGTCCGGGACTTAGCGAAATGCCTGTCCGGGACTTTCTGAAATCACTGTCCGCGACTTACCGGAATTGCTGTCCGGGACTTTCCGAAACACGCAGGCAGGGCCTGCCGCAGCGGCGCGAAGGCCAGCGCGTCACACTGGAGATAACCGCACAGCAGCCGCACGCTCACAGCGCCATCGCCATAATTGAGCACCGGAATGGCCCGCCAGGGCCCGGGCGGCAAATCGCCGGTCGGAATGATGCGCATTCCGTCTAGACCGACACCCAATTGATGCCCCGTTCCGCGCGGGAACAGGATGACATCGCCCGCTCCCAATTCAATCCGCCGGTCGCCGATCCTGAGCCAGCAGTCCCCTTCGACCAGAATGTGGAACGACACGGGGTCGGTCCGCCCGTCCGCCATTTGAGCCAGCGACGGAGAAGCGTCGGTCTGCCAGTTGCCCGTCGGCATGAAACAGAACTGCACCGAACCTGACAGGTGAACGGTTTCCAGCAGCGCGGACAGGACATCGTCGCGCTCGACACCTCTGTCATGGCGAATATTTTCGGGAAAGACTTGCGGCATTTCGGCCAACGACATTGCTCCGACGCGGTTCCAATAATGGTCCGGCAAATTTCAGACAAAAGGATTGTAGAATGCAAACACCCGCCGACAAGCTTGTCGTCCTGATGACCAAGGGCATCGAATCCGAGCTGTCGTCGGTCGCCTTCACCATCGCCAACGGCGGCATTACCGCTGGGCTGGAGGTAGCGGCATTCCTGACCAGCACCGCCATCGACCTGGTTCGCAAGCGCGGCCAGTCGCTGACACAGGTGGCGCCGCTCGATCCGCTGGCGGCGCTGATCGCGGACTTCCTGAAGCGGGGCGGCACGATCTGGGCTTGCCCACCTTGCGTCACCTCGCGAGGTTATGTGCAGGACGATCTGATCGAAGGGGTTGCCATCGTCGGGGCCAGCGCGATGCACGCGTGGATCAAGGAAGGCGCGGCCACGCTTTCGTTCTAATCGCGCGATGCTCTACGCGCCCGAAGATCGCATTGGGAGGAAACCGGCGTTGCGTTTCACGAATTTGGTACTGGCATTGGCGGCATTGCTCGCTCCCCGTTCGGCCGCACTGGCCGAAGAGACCGCGCCCACGCTGATGGCTGCTGGCTGCCGATTATCGCGTCGATACGGCGGCGCTGACAGCGCTCATTGCCGACAACTACGCCTATCTCGATGATCTGCCAGGGGGCACCGTGCCGAGTTCGCCGGTCCTGAACGCCGAGCGCGACGCGGTTCACGACCACGATTCGCTTCTACATTATGCCGAGGATGTCAGTTGCGGGATTACGTCCTTCAACGCGATGTAGACGTCGTCCAGGGGCAACCGGGCCTGCACACGCAGCGCCACGATGGCAGCTCTTCCATCGGGTGAGAGCACGGTGCTGCGACGCTCCTCCGGCCCATCGGCATGTATTCCACTGACTGCCGCTCGCGCCATTTCAGGACCGTCTTCTCGTTGATGCTGAACCGCTTCGCGATTCTCGCGACCGAAGCCTGCAAGCGCTGTAGCTCGCCTCGAATGGCGTGCGTGGTCTTGGCCGCTGCTGTGTAGAATCCGTCCCATAGATCCGGCCGCTGTGGCGATGACAAATTTACACCATCACATGCTGGGACCAGACACCTAGTCCATCTGGCGGTTGCCGATCACGGCATCGCCTGCCTGCCCACCTTCGCGGTGCGAGAGGAACTTGCCGATGGCCGTTTGGAGTCGTTGCTCGAAAGCCATGCGTAGGTTGCTGAGCAATTCAGCATACTGTGGCCGACAAGTCGTCCGGTCACGCCAAAACTTCGGTCCCACTTGCCGCAATCTACCAATGCGCGAAAATCAGGCGATAACTGCCGTTTGCCCTGTGATTTCCGATAGGCCGAAATACGCCCTGTGTTGCTATCAGCCGTGCTTGAAGTGCGTTCGTAAAGCGGACATGCTCCTTCGATTGCCTCGATGGAGTGTGCGATGCGAAGGATACTTCTCGCTCTGGCAGGAATGGCGGCGATTGTGCCTTCCATGGCTGGCGCTCAGGCCACTACGCGCACATGCGGCGCGACGGAAGATGTGGGGCCTGCCTGTCTCCTTGGCAGAAAGGAACTGCCTTCTCCGATGGATGACGAGCTTTTCTGGCACATCGATCGTTTCACGTCGAAGGAGGACGCCGAGCGCGCCAGTACCGCGACCGGCACGGTTGCCGAGGCATTCGGGTCGGTGTGGCTGTTTTCGATTGCACCAAGACGATGGCGATCCAAAGGCGGGACGCGGGTGGCGAACATCGGCCCGCTGCCAATCCAGCCTGCCCCGACCTACGCTGCTGAATATCTAAGATCGGTATTTGATCCGGGTATGACGGCGCCGATTCACGTCCATTCCGGCCCAGAGGCGTTCTTCGCCGTGAGCGGCGATACGTGTCTGGAGACGCCGGACGGCGTTCGGCTTGGCCGTGGTCCCAACAATAATCTTGTCATTCGAGGTGGGCCGCCTATGTTGCTCATGGCCATTGGCAAGGTTCCTCGACAGGGCTTCGCACTGATCTTGCATGACGCCTCTCAGCCGCCCACCACCCTCATCCACAATTGGCATCCCAATGGTCTATGCGAGCGGCAATTTTCTGCGGACCAAACGCCGTAGGGCCCCATAACGACATCGTCGTGAGCCCGATCAAGATCGTGGGCTGATCGACAATCAGGTGATAGCCGTACAGCGGTGTTTTCCATACCCGTTCATTCACGGACCAGTGCCGGAATGGCTTGAGTTGGTCGCCAACTGCCCCTGGCAGGTGAGGCTCACGTCATTGCAATCGAGGCACTAGCGTAGGACACGATCTTCCCCCAGCCCAGTGTCTCGTAAAACGCCCGGCCATCGTCTGTGGCTACCAACAATTCGACAATGGTCGGATTGCGCCTGGCCTCGTGCAGGGTCTGCATGAGGAAATGACCCAAGCCATTACGGCGATGCTCAGTCTCGGTCACAGTTCGGTCGTAGACGACGACGCCATCTGTCTCGGCCCCGTAGCCGCTGGCAGCCAAGATGCCGGTGTCCGTGACAATGCGGATCGCCGTCACAGCGCCTGACTGCTCGACCGCGATAGAGTATCCGTCTGCGAGTTGCCGGCGGGGCATTATGCCATTAGCCCGCATCACATGGCTGGGCGCATGAATGGTCCAGTGTGCTGGCAGTGCGGCATGCAAGGCCTCTGTCGTGTCGCAGAGCCTGCCGATATGTCGCGGATCCTCTCCTGCGGTGTCGACCTCATTCTGCCAGCCCAGGATTAAGAGGAAAACGAGCCTCCTCCCATAAGGACCTGTTACGAAGCAAAGCTCCGCCTGGCCCAGGATCATCTCATCCACTCACCGCGCATTGTTCGGCCGGACTGCCTCGGACCGTCATGGGTCGCGAGTGGGCGGGGCGCGCACCCATCTACCAGGCACCATTCGCGGTCGTGTTCGCGAGCGCGAGATACGTAACTGCGCCGTTTTCGTCGGCCATTGCGAAGGTCGACGCCTGGCGCGCGCGCGCCTCTCCGTACCATGTCAACGCGACGCCAAGCAGGTCGGTGTTGAGCTGGCGGTGGTAAAAATGTTCGAGGAGCTCCTGAGTGAGATCGGGATTGGGATGGCAACGAAAGTCGCCGGCCTGGCGCAGTCCGTCAAGGCTCGGCGCCTCGTCCTCTAAGCACCTCTGCATCATTTTGCGTGGCAGCAGGGCCGCCCCGGGACTGGCGGCGAATGCCTCCCGATAGATAGGGGCCATGAAGTCGAAAACATGGGTTTTAGTCTGGACCCACATGTGGAAGGCGTCGTCCGCTGAGACCAGTTGGTCGTTCTCGATCTTGCCGAAAAAGGCGATCCCGTCGGCGTCGCTCATGGCGAAGCTGAAGGCCCCGGCCACGACCCGCGCGTCGATGCCATATTCTCGTTTCAGGATATAGGCTCCGAAGGTCGCGAAGAATGTGCAAGCGTTTTCGGCGTTCGCCTCGGGAATGCCCAGAAGAACGCCATGAATCACTTGATAGACACGGTTGTATTCGGTGATCGGCAATATAAATCTGCTCATGGGCCTCCGCTGTCGCGTCAATATTGGACGGATGGGAATGCGAATATATCGCAGAGATAACTGGAGGAGATATCGAATTAGAACCGATATGAATGAAAAGCGAAAGCGTTCTTTCGTGGTCCTGTTCGGTCGCGACCTTCGGAGGGGAAGGCCGGAGCTCCAGCCAATATTGCCATCATGTTTATCAACGAGGCATCATCGAATCGTGATAAAATGACCTTTTCCGCCACTTATTTCACATACCCTTACTCGCGTCCGAGCCACCACCCACCCTGGGATCAACTGGCGTAGATTCAGCGCATTGGCACCATTTTCGGCACTCTTGACGCCGACCGCAGAACAGCAAATCTCACCGCGAAGGAGCAGCAAAACCGACCAGAGCACAGGAACATCACCCCATGACCGAACAGCCCCCGGACCGTATTCTGCGCCTCAACGCCGTCCTCGACTGCACAGACCTGACCCGCGCTACCTTTTATCGCAAGATCCAGCAGGGCACGTTTCCCAGACAGGTGCGCATCGCCATGCCCTGCGCGAGATGGCGCGAATCCGCTGTCAGCGACTGGGCACCTGGGCTTTCCATTCTCCCGCCTGGAAACAATCTAAGCCTTATCGCTACCCTCCAACCATCTTCCCTGCCGGATATGAGAAACTGGGCCTGTTGCGGGGCGATTGGTCAGCGACTGGCTCTGAGCGTGCAAGCATCGAGATCAAAAAATTGCGGCAATGAGGATGCCGAGGCCTTTTCCTTCAGCGCGCGGCAGCATGGGATGCAACCAGAATGCGTGCCAGAAGCAGGCTAGGGTGATGAGCCTCAACGCCTGCCCCTTCTGCAACAATGGTGTAGCGCACTTGATGTCCCCTGGCTTCAATTTCCCGCAAACCGGTTTTACCATCCAAGGTTCGCCTGCCGATCCTCTCACATGCTAACTACGACCTGAATGGCGTTTCAGAACTCTGCCCAATTCTCCCCAACAGCCAAGACCGCAGACTGGGGTGGCGGCGAGACCGCTTTCTGCGGCGGTGGTGCAAGCGGAACCGGCACCGATCGCGCGGCGCCCGAAATACGAAAACTTTCCACAAGCTTGGAAAGGTTGGTCGATTGTTCGGCCAGTTCGCGGGCTGCAGCGTTGCTCTGTTCCACCATTGCCGCGTTCTGTTGCGTCATCCGGTCCATCTCGCTGGCGGTGGAACTGACGCGCTCGAGGGAGGTGGATTGGCTAGATGCAGAGACGGCGATATCATTCACAGCGTCGGCAATCTGGTCGATGCTTTCAACGATCGCGGCAAGGGCATCGCCAGTGGCACCGACCAGCCCAACTCCGTCGCGTACCTGTTCGGTGCTCGCTGTAATAAGACCGCGTATTTGGGTAGAAGCTTCTGCGGAACGCTGGGCCAATGCGCGAACTTCATTGGCTACAACAGCAAAACCTTTGCCGCTTTCACCCGCACGTGCCGCTTCAACCCCAGCGTTCAGCGCCAGAAGATTGGTCTGGAAAGCGATGCCATCAATCACCGAGACAATCTGTGCGATCTCGTCTGACGACGTCTGTATCCCCGTCATAGCTGCCACCGCTTTGGCAACCACCGAACCTCCCTGCCTAGCGTCTACCTGCACGCTGCGCACAGATTGCGCCACAGCCTGCGCAGCCTTAGCGTTGCGCTGCACCGTGCCGGTAACCTCGGCAATCCGCGTGGTGCTTTCCTCAAGCGCAGCCGCCTGCTGTTCGGTGCGCAGGGCAAGATCGTCTGAAGCACCGCGAATTTCGCCCGATCCAATGAGAATGTCGGCCGCCGCTGTCGACACACCTTTGAACGCAGAGTCCAGAGCAGCGGCCGCGCAATTGAAGTCGTTGCGCAACACCGCATAGTCGCCGGGCAGATCTTGTTCTATTCGGGCTGTCAGATCATTGCTGGCGAGACGCTGCAACGCCTTGGCCATAGCAGAGACAACGTCTTTTTGAATGATGCTATCGTTCCGCAAGTCGACGGCCTGCTGGCGAAACGTGGCCATCGCGCGGGTCAATCGTCCCACGCAATCCTGGTATGTGGTATAGCTGACTGGTGATTCCAGATCTCCCGCCGCCAGTTGCTCCATTCGTTCCACTGTGGCAACATAAGGATCGCATATTACTTTGGCCGCAGCTGTGATCATCGCAATCGACGTCAAACATAGAAATACCGCAAGCGAAGTGAACAAGTGGCCTGCTTTGATTTTCTCGGATAACAGCAGAACGACCGCACTGGTGACCACCGCAATAAGCGCCTGCATTCCGACCAGCACCCGGAATTTTACGCGGATCGGGGCAATTTCCCGGAACCAGAACAGCATAGCGATTTCCGACCTCGAAAGCTCCTAGCAGGGATATGCGTCGCTGCGAGGACCATATGAACGTGTGCGACGTGCTGCTTGCACGAGCAATCAGACGCCAATTTGAAAGGGCACCCCCACTGACAGCGAAGCGTTGCCATCCACCAATTGAATGGGGAGGATGTCACGCAATCGCTCATTACCTAGCGGATATCCGCTAAAAACACGGCAAGACCCAACTACTAGCTGTTACGTAGCCTGCATACTGGTGTGCAATCACCCTTCACAGACGGACGGCTCGAAAAGCTCTGGCGCTTAGCGGTCGGACCTGATTGATTACCATTTCGAATGAGCGGAGCCGATGATGGCGGGACGGCCAGGTTTCTCCGATCTTTCGGGCCGCTAGGAGGCCTTGAGCGCGGCGGCTGGCCGCCCTTGGATCCGGTTCTCATGTTAGGGGATTCTGATCAATCAGGGTCGTAACCGCATGAGCTGAAGTAGTTGGCGCATTCGGCAGGCTTGAAGAGGTCGACGAGTTGGCCGATGAGGTCCCAAAGGCCGGAGACGGTAGCCGATCACCGCTATCTCGCGATGGGTGGCCAGATCATCGATGCCACGGTGGTGCCGGCATCCGAGCAGCGTAACGCCCACGAACAGAAGTCCGCGATCCAGGAGGGCCGAATTCCGGAAACATGGCCGCTCGCGCCAACACGAAGCGTCTAGCCATCCGCTCGGCGGTCGAGCATTTCGTAGTCGGGCAGAAGCATCGGATGGGCCTGGTCGTGCGCACCGTCGGCATTGCCCGGACTTGCATACAGATCGGCATGGCCAACCACGTGTATATTTTCCAGCGACCCACTTGGCTTGAGGAGCGAACTGCGCCCGCTTAACCCGGAAACCGACCAAATCGCTGATCAGTCAACCGGAAACCGGCGGGTCAAGCCGGAGTATCGAACCCTCAATGGCCCCGGCAACCGCCACTGCGTCTACCGCCGCGAAATCAGACAGTTTTTCGAAGCGTCCAACTGCCAATTCCGCGTCGACCATCACCCCCTCATACCAAGGTGCGTTAATTAATGGGTCGACTCAGCGGAAGAAGATTTGGCCGCACCGCCTAATTGCCAGCGGCTAACATATGGGCGCTACCCATTTGCGTAACGAGAAAGCGATTGCAGAAATTATTGAAATATATGATTAATTTTCTATGATAAGAATCATTCGACCAAAATGAATAGGAGGGCTAACATAGATCAAGGCCGTATTGGCAGTCAGTTGTGCATTCGGACCATCGCATACCTGGCTATCTCGTGGCCTACGTTGCCGACACAGCCCCAGCAATTTCCGATTTGCCGCGCAAGCAGTCCTAAGTCAGATCTGACTACAGCAGATTGTTGTGCAGCTGGCAGTCCTCCGCTGGCACAAAATATGGGATGGAACATGAACCACGAGGAAAATTTTATTCGCGCCTGTCAAGAAATTGATCAAACTCTCAAATCTTTACTCGCTCTTGCAGATCAATTGCAACTGCCTTTGGTGGCAGCAAGACTTCAAATGACCCGAGATGCAGTTGCCGAGCAAGTTAGTCTGTGGCCGCCGTTAACGCTCTCTGATAGCGAAACATCGAGCTATTGAAACAATATATTTCAATATATATTTCAGCATGTTGATCGATTTTGTATTGCTTTTTGCCCGAAAGCCCTATGGACTCTCGCAGCAATAAAATTAACGTCACAATCCGGCGTGCGCGTTTGCGGGATCGAACGTGCAAGACCGAATGGGAGAGTGTTGAGCTTTAGCTCCAACACGTTGGATAGCGGGGGTTTATGGGGCTGCTCTCAGACAAAACTGGGCCGTCATTAGGCGAAGATTCATGCAATTTGTACGAATTAGCAGCGAAAGTTGCTACCAAACAAGATAATCCTAAAGACTGCAAGGAGGTCGCAAAATATCTTTATCGATTTAGGCGGAGACGTGACGATATATTTCCTAAGCGCTTATTTTCTGATCCTGCCTGGGATATACTACTAGATCTCTACATATCGGAGATAGAAGGAAAGAAAATTAGCATTACCAGTGCTTGCGCAGCTTCCAATGTTCCTCTCACAACCGCGTTGCGGTGGGTAGGAGTTTTAGAAGATCGCGGCTTGGTAATTCGATATGACGACCCTACCGACAGTCGACGATCTTTCGTCAGAATAACGGGTGAGGTTGCTTGCAAAATCACCAAGCTTATTTCAGATTTCTAAAATTTATTTTTGTGCGCATTTTGACAGCGATGACATCATACCCGATCCAGAATGCCTTCCGATCGGACTACCGAAATTGCGCATTTTTCGGATAACAAACGGAGCCGTTGTCTAGCCAGATCGCCGGGCCAACGGCTCTCGTCTGTTAGCTGGAGACCCGCAAAAACGTTAGCGGTGCGAGAGCTCCACGTTGACGCCGTTTGTTATCGGATTTCGACGTTCGCGCGCCACCTGTTTTGAGATGAAGTATCTCGACAAGCTCTGGGACGGCCTTGCAGAACTGAGCCAGGATTTCGCCGGCTTTGCCCCCTAATACGTTCTGGCGTTGAACCTCGGGCATCATTGTCGGGCAATGGCCGAGGATGGTGGTCAGTGGGTGGCCGATTTCCGGATTGCAGATGTACGGCTTCCCGTCGTCGATGCTGAGCTGCATGCCATGGTAGAAGCCATTGGCGAAGTCCTCCAGGAGAACGTCGCTGGCGTCCGTGCGCGAACTGGGCCGTGTCGTTCATGCCATCTGTTCGGAACGCATCGCACAGCTGGAGGCAACGGCGCGGCGGGCGAGCTAGCGGACCGGTTGCAGAAATCGGCAGCCTTGTGCGGGCGCATCGGACGAGCGGGGGGAACGATGGAGCAGGCCCTTGTCGCGTCACTCAAGGCGGTGGCGGAGGTCATGGAGAACACCCAGGACCCCTGGTGGATTATCGCGAGTGCGGCGGTCACGTTGCACGGCGCCAATCCCGGGCATGTCGGGGACGTCGATGTCCTTCTCAGTCTTCGCGATGCACGACGGGTAATCCCCACGTTGGGCCTTGCCCTGCAGCCGGGCGCCCATCATGCCGAATTCCGCTCGACCATTTTTGCAACCTGGCGCGAGCCGCCACTGCCGGTCGAATTCATGGCCGGCTTTCAACACTGTCAGGATGGTCGCTGGCGCACTATCGTTCCGGCAACGAGTCAGCGGATCGCGTTGGACGGCAAGACCTGGTTCGTCCCGATCGCACTGAACTGGGGAATATCTTGCAGTCGTTCGGCCGCCCCAAGGACCTTGCACGGGCAACTCGCCTAGCGGCACTTCTTGCGTGAGGCATGCCATTTGCAGTTGTACCGGCAGTCACAAGACGTGTCGCGTAACCTGTGACTGCCGGTACAGCAAAGAGCTTTAGCAGATCGCGCGCGTCTGTGAATTGGTTTCCTCCGAAATGGTGATACCGGGAAGAGGCTTGCCGAGCTGTCTATGACAGCAATCCGTTTAACGCCCAATCGAACGACGACGTCTCCATATGCCCGTCTTGTCCGTTGATCAGAATTGGTTCGACGCCCCTTTATAAGTCGGCGAAGAGTTACGGTACGTGATGGTGATTTGAGCGGGCGAGGTTCTGCCTGATGTCCGGCTGACATTCAGCAAGCCGTGCGGGCGTCAGCACTTCTATCTGCTGCCAACGTGCCGCCGCATTATAGGATGTGCCGACGCGCCATGGTTGCTTGCTTGACGCCGCAGCTCAACCGGCTGCCTTATTGCCTTCGTCGATCGCATCGACAAGCATCGCCGCCAGTGCTTCTTCCGCGCGGGCACGGCCCGATGCATCCTTGGCGGCCAGATCGTTGCGAAGCCACTGCGGTGCGCGTTCGATGACGCCGAGAATGCGGGTCTTGGTCTTGTCGTCCATGCATGTCCCTATGGCGACGCAGCTGACGTCGGGCAATGCGCTGGCGATGGACGGTGGAAGCGGTGTTGCCGACTGCTCAGTCTTTGTCGTCGGTATCGGCAAAAGCCCGCTTGCCGCGCCGCCGCCACAGCGTGAGCTGACTGCCGGTGTCGTCGGTGCGCAGCCTTGCAGCTGCCTCGACCAGCAGCCCGAAGATTGCGGCACGATCATCATCGGTCAGTTCGATAAGGCCAGCCTTGGCAATCAGCCCGCCCAGCTCGATCAACTGCCGCGTGCGCTCGCGCCGTTTCACCTGCCAGGCCCGCGTGTCATGCCGCGCCTGCTGCAGGGTCAAGCGATGACGAGCGCTGGTCGTGCGGCGCTGCTGGTTGCGCGTTGTCGCCAGCGCGCTGGCCAGTCGCCTGTTCGGCCCGCTCGCCAGAAAAGAACGCGGCGCCGCGTTTGCGCCATGCCTCCCGTCGTTGCGGATCGCTGATGGCGGCAATCGACAGCAGCGCGCCGGCCAGTTCTTCGATGGTGAGGTTATCGGCGCCGGTCGCTTCGACCAGTTCGCCCAGCTGGCTCTGCTTGCGTGCCTTGAGTTGCCTGGCCTTGGCGGTGAGCGCCTTGAGGTCCTCGTCATAGTTGCGGGGCTTGCGCATGTCTGGTGTCCTGTGACGGCGATCTGTTGCGCCGCGAGGCCTTCCAGTTATCGGCCTTGACGATCAATGCCAATTCCCTGAAACCTCATGGGATTCTGCCGTCCCGAGAATGATGAAATCTTTTGAGGGCGCGCTTATACGTCGTGCCGACGTGCACTTTTAGGCGTATCTGGTGTGTCGCCATGGCGATCTACCACTTCTCGGCCAAAGTTGTTTCGCGCGGTGGCGGCTCGAGCGCCGTGGCCGCCGCGGCCTATCGCTCGGCCGATCGGCTCTATGATGCGCGGCTCGATCGGCACCACGATTTCTCCAACAAGACCGGCGTCGTGCACAGCGAAGTCATGCTGCCCGAAGGCGCGCCGGAAGAGTGGCGCGATCGGGAGAAGCTGTGGAACGACGTCGAAGCGGTCGAAGTGCGCAAGGACGCGCAACTGGCGCGCGAGATCGAGTTCGCTATTCCGCGTGAGATGAGCCAGGCCGATGGCATCGCACTGGCGCGGGACTTTGTGCAGAAGGAGTTCGTCGACCGGGGTATGGTCGCCGATCTCAATGTGCACTGGGATGTGGGGGCAGACGGCCTCGCCAAGCCCCATGCCCATGTGATGCTGACCATGCGCGAAGTTGGTGCGGATGGGTTCGGCGCCAAGGTGCGCGATTGGAACAAGACCGAGCTCTTGACCCACTGGCGCGAAGCATGGGCCGAGCACGTCAATGGGCGGCTGGCCCAGCTCGATATCGACGCGCGGATCGATCACCGGAGTCTGGAGGCCCAGGGTATTGATCTCGAGCCGCAGAACAAGATCGGCCCGGCTGCTGCGCGCATGGCGCAGGAAGGCCTGGTGCGCGAGCGGCTGGAAGAGCATTTTGCCATCGCCAGGAGCAATGGCGAGAAGATCCTCGAAAATCCCGGCATTGCGCTCGATGCCATCACCCATCAGCAGGCCACGTTTACCAGCCGCGACCTTGCCACGTTCGTGCACCGGCACAGCGAGGGGAAAGACCAGTTCGACGCTGTGCTGGCGGCGGTGCGGGCCTCGCCGGATCTGGTGCGTCTGGGGCCTGACGGACGCGGCGAGGAGCGCTTCACCTCGCGTGCCATGCTCGAGACCGAGCAGCGGCTGGAGATGGCCACGGCCAGGCTCGACGCCGAGCGCTATCATGGCGTGCCGGCGCGTCATCTGGCGGCCGCGCTGGATCGCGCTGGATCGCGTGGCCTGGTGCTGTCGGTCGAGCAGCGCCATGCGCTCGAGCATGTCACCGGCGGTAGCGGTATTGCCAGCGTGATCGGCTATGCCGGGACCGGCAAGAGCGCGATGCTCGGTGTGGCCCGCGAAGCCTGGGAGAAAGCCGGCTACGATGTGCGTGGCATTGCCCTGTCCGGTATTGCCGCCGAGAACCTGGAAAACGGCTCGGGCATTGCCTCGCGCACCATTGCCAGTCTCGAGCATCAGTGGGCACAGGGCCGCGAGACGCTGAGACCCAATTCCATCCTGGTGATCGACGAAGCCGGCATGATCGGCACGCGCCAGATGGAACGCGTGGTCAGCGAAGCCGAGCGCCAGGGCGCCAAGGTCGTGCTGGTCGGCGATCCGCAGCAGCTACAGGCCATCGAAGCCGGCGCGGCCTTCCGCAGCATGGCCGAGCGGCATGGCGCAGTGGAAATCACCGAAGTGCGCCGGCAGGCCGAGGAGTGGCAGCGCGATGCCACGCGGCAGCTGGCCACCGGCCGGACAGGCGAGGCCATCGAAGCCTATCACGCGGCCGGGCTGGTGGTCGAATCACGCACGCGCGAATCGGCGCGCGATGTGCTGATCGAACGCTGGGATGCCGATCGGCAGGCCCATCCCGATGCCAGCCGGCTTATTCTCACCCACACCAATGCAGAATGCGATGAACTGAATGCGCAGGCCCGGGATCGCCTGCGCGGTCATGGCACGCTCGGCACCGATGTCGCGGTCGAGACCACCCGCGGCATGCGCTTGTTTGCCGAGCAGGACCGCATCATGTTCCTGCGCAACGAACGCGAACTGGGTGTGAAGAATGGCATGCTGGGCACCATCGAGCGAGTTGATCGCACCGGCATGGCGGTGCGGCTCGACGATGGCCGCGCCGTGGCCTTCGACCACAAGGTCTATGGCGACCTCACCCA
>Ga0068860_100005271_pt1 | contig 13123 bp, 8 predicted proteins | sample KBSSwiS32_FD_66597 | JGI IMG/M metagenome (GOLD analysis project Ga0068860, IMG submission 66597) | Switchgrass rhizosphere microbial communities from Kellogg Biological Station, Michigan, USA - KBS Switchgrass S3-2 | ecosystem: Host-associated > Plants > Roots > Rhizosphere > Soil ... | reverse complement strand
TCCGGCCACAGGCGGCGCGCCATCGTCTCGTTCACGACCGCGACCATGGGCGCGTTCGCGCGGTCCGTCTCCGCCAGGCCCCGGCCGCGCAGGATCGGAATGCCCACCGTCTGGAAATAGCCGGGGCCGACCTGGTTCAGCGGCGTCAGGCGCCCGTTGCGGCGGTCGTTCGGGTCCACGCCTTCCGGGAACACCGTGCGCGAGAGGCCGCCGTTGAAGAGGCCCGTCTGGGCCAGCACCGCGCCCTTCACGTCGGGCAGGGCCTGGACGCGCTCGAGGACCGTGCGCTGGAAAGCTTCCGACGCCTCGCCGGAATAGCCCTCCGCCCCGGCGTCGAACGAGAGGAGCAGGAGGTGCGACGTGTCGAAGCCGGGATCGGTGCGCTGCGCGTTCTGGAGGCTGCGCAGGAACAGGCCCGCCCCGACGAGCGTGACCAGAGAGAGCGCCACCTGCGCCATCACGAGGACGTTGCGCAGGGCGAACAGGCGGGCGTAGCCGCTCGCGCGGTTGGTGCGGTCCTTGAGGTGCTCGACGAGCTGCGGACGCGAGAGCTGCAACGCCGGGACGAGGCCGAAGAGCACGCCGGTGAGGAGGGACACGAACATGGCGAAGCCCAGCACCCGGCCGCTGAGCTCCAGGTCGAGGTCGCCGGGATTGAGGAACGGCGGCCGCATCGACCAGAGCACGCTCTGGCTGGCCTTCGCGATCAGGAGGCCGGCCCCCCCGGCCAGGAGGCCGAGGAGCAGGCTTTCGGTCAGGAGCTGGCGGACGAGGCGTCCGCGGCTGGCCCCGAGAGCGATCCGGATCGCGATCTCGCGCCGCCGGCCCGCGGCGCGGGCGAGCAGGAGGTTCGCCACGTTGGCGCAGGCGATGAGCAGGACGAGCGCGACCACGCCCATGAGCACGGTCCCGGCCAGCGACATGTCCTGCCGGAACTCCGGGTTCAAGGCCGTCACCGGGGTGACGGTGGCGCTGCGCGAATCGTTGTCGTTCTTGTAGGCCTTCTCCAGGCCCGCCGCGATCGTGGCCAGCGCGGAATCGGCCTGCTTCACGCTGACCCCCGGACGCAGGCGGGCCACGACGTTCATGAGCAGGGCGCGCCGGTTGTCGAAGTTCTCGGCCACGAACCCGGTGGCCAACTGTTTGTGCGCGGACATGGGCAGCCAGAGGGCGGGGCCGCCCAGGGCGTTGATCCCGCGGAAGCGCGGGGGCGCGATGCCGAGCACGGTGAAGCGCTGGCGGTTGAGCTCGATCGTGCTCCCGACGATGCCCGGGTTGGCGCCGAAACGGCGCCGCCAGAGGCCGTCGCTCAGCACGACGACAGGGTGAGCGCCGAGCTGCTCGTCCTCCGCAATCGTGAACGAGAAGGCCTGGCCGACGGCAGCCCGGACGCCGAGGACGTCGAAGTAGTTGCCCGTCACCATCTCGCCGAAGATCTGCTGCGGCTCCCCGCCGCTGGTCAGGCTGAGGGGCACGAACTGCGTGGCCGCCATGCCGCTCAGAACCTGCCCGCTCTGTTCGCGGTAGTCCTTGAAGTTCGGGTACGAAGTGGTGAGGAAGCTCTGGAAACGGTCCTTGTTCTTCGCGTCCGTCGTGAAGAAGGAGACGACGCGCGCGGGCTCGTGGATGGGGAGCGGGTTGAGCAGCACCTCGTTCACGAGGGAGAAGATGGTGGTGTTCGCGCCCACGCCGAGGCCGAGCGACGCCACCGCGGCCAGGGTGAAGAGGGGACTCTTCACCAGGAGCCGCGCCGCGTAGCGCAGGTCCTCGCCCAAGCCGCGGAAGACGCCGCCCGTTCCCGGGGCCAGCCCGGCATCGGGCTCGGGCCGCGGCGCCGGCGGCTGAAGTGCGGCCTGGATCTCGGAGGAGAACGATTCCGAGCCCAGCTCGCTCCGGACCACGGCGTCTGCTTCGTCCGGGCTGCGGCCCTCGCTCACCGCGCGGGCGTGCCGCTCTTCCAGCTCCTGGGTCAGCTCCTCCACCACGTCCGCTTCCTGGTGCGGATCCAGGCGCAGCGGAGCCAGGCGCTCGCGCACGGCGTGACGCAGGTCAAACATTGGCGGTCCTCACCACGCGATTCACGGCGGCCACGAACGCGCGCCAGGTGTCCTTCTGGTCCGCGAGCACGCGGCGGCCGGCCGGCGTGAGACGGTAGTAGCGGCGCCGGCGCTCCCCCGGCCGCTCCACCCAGCGTCCGGCCACCCAGCCCCGGCGCTCCAGCCGATAGAGCAGCGGGTAGAGGGAGGCCACGTGGAGCTCGACCACGCCCTGGCTGCGCTGCTCGATCTGGCGGCCGATGTCGTACCCGTGGCGGGCACGGCCCTCGAGCAGGGACAGGATGAGCAGCTCCGTGCTGCCCTTCTTGAGCTCCCGGTCCATATCAGTCTTCGCCATATATGACGAAGATATACGTCCGGGCACACGGGGCGTCAAGTGAGAAGCGCCCCGTCCAGCACCTTGGACGGGGCGCGCCGAGACCGAGGCCGCGACCGCGAAGGCTAGAAGCCGGCGGTCAGCCCCACACGCAAGGCCCGCCGGAACCCGGGCGAGATGTTCGTGTTGTTGTCGGCGTTCACGTAGTAGGTCGCGTCGAGCAGGTTCTCGACGTTGGCTTGCACGCGCACGCTCGGCGTGATGGTGAAGTAGGCGGCGGCGTCCACCCGCGTGTAGGCCGGGAGCACGACGGTGTTGTCGATGGCCGCGAACACGTCCGTGCGGCGGAAGACGCCCAGGCCCAGCCCCAGGCGCGGGACGACCTGATACGTGTTCCACAGCGAGAACGTGTGGTGCGGGACCTGGGCCACCTGCGCGCCCGCGCGCGCGGCCGTGGTGGCGCTGGTCACGAAGGCGTCCTGGTACGAGTAGCCGCCGGCGAGGCGCCAGCGAGACGTGACGCGTCCGCTGGCCCCCAGCTCGAAGCCGTTCGTGCGCTGGCTGCCCGTCTGCACGATGCGCGTCGGATCGTTGGGGTCGGTCGAGCGCGTGTTGGTGCGATCGAGGCGGTAGACGGCCGTGGTCAAGGACAGGTCCGGCCGCGCGTCCCACTTCACGCCGACCTCGTAGTTCTCGAACTTCTCCGGCTCCACCTGCTGCGTGACCGTCGTCAGGGAGGAGAACTGGTCGCCCGAGCTGGGCAGGTAGGACACGCCGTAGCTCCCATACACGGAGACGGGCACCGCCGGCTTGAACACGACGCCCGCGCGCGGAGAAACGAGATTGTCCACGCGGTCCAGCGTGTCGCCGTTGCGGTTGTTGTGGTACTGGAGATCGAAGCGGTCGAAGCGCACTCCGGCCAGGACCTGGACCTTCCGCGAGAGCTCGGCCTGGTCCTGGACGTAGGCGGCGGCGACGTTCGTGCGCAGGTGGTTGTCGGCATCGGTCGCGCTCTGCCGGTAGCTCACGGGCGTCTGGATCGTGGGCGAGGCGAGGGGAACGGAGACCGACGTGGCCGTACCGTTGAAGAAACCCGTGTTGCGGAAGTTGTCGGTGAGCTGGCGGCCGACCTCCGCGCCCGCGAGAAGGGTGTGGCGGACGGACCCCGTGGCGCGCGCGTACACCACGTCGGTCTGGCTGAAGAGGTTCTGGCGCGCGGTCGCGTTGTTGTAGGCGCTGAGGGCGACGCGGCTGCCGTCCGCGGTGACCGCGCCCGGAACGTAGTTCTGGTAGAAGCGGTCGTAGTCCCCGAAGAGGGTGCGGTTGCGGATGGTGACCGCGCCCGCGTGGTGCTCGATGGTCGCGGACGCGAGGTCGACGTTGGCCCTCACGTGGCTGTCATCGGGGTTCCCGAAGTAGGTGGCCACGTCGACGTCTACCGGAAGATTCTGGAACGACGAGATGCCGCGATCGGCCACGCGCGTGTCGTGCAGGTGCTCGTAGCCGAGCGTGAGCTTGGTGCGGTCGCTGGCCGCGAAGGTCAGGGTCGGGTTGACCGCGTAGCGCGCGAGGTCCACCTGGTCCCGGAAGCTCTCGGAGTCTTCGTACATGCCGTTGAGACGGAAGGCGAAACGGCCGCTCAAAGGCTGATCGAGGTCGGCCGCGATGCGCTTGCGCCCGTAGGTGCCGCCCTGCAGGCTGACCTCGTGCACGGGCTCGAACCCGGCCTCCTTGGTCACGCGGTTGATCACTCCCCCGCCGCCCCCGCGGCCGAAGGTCATCGCGTTCGGTCCCTTGAGCGCTTCCACGCGCTCGAGGTTGTAGAGGTCGCGGTAGTACTGGACGTCGTCGCGCACGCCGTCGAGGAAGAAATCGGCGGAGGAGTTGTTGCCGCGGATGATGACCTGGTCGCGGTTGTTCTCGCCCTGATGGGTGCCGACTCCGGGCAGGTAGCGCACGACGTCGGCGACGCTCGTCATGAGCTGGTCCTGGACGAGCTGCCGCGTCGCGACGGTCACCGATTGCGGCACGTCACGCAGCGGGGTGAGCGTGCGCGTCGCGCTGCTGATCACCTGCACCTGGTACCCGGGCGACGCGGTAATGGTCACGGTCTCGCTGACTCCGGCCACGATCAGCACGAACTCGCGCGATTCGGCGCCGTCCTCGGAGGCGCGCACGGGCTGCACCTCGTCCAGGAAGCCGGCCGCGACGATCCGGATCGTGTAGGGGCCCGGGGGCAAGGCGAGGCGGAAATCGCCCTGGACATCGGTACGGGCGGACGCGCGCACGCTGCCCGCGTCCGCGGTGGCGGTCACCTTCGCTCCGGCAATCGGAGCCCGGGTCGAGTCGAGGACCTTGCCTTGAAGCGTGAAGCGGGCCTCGGCGGGCGAGGCCTCTGCTGCGAGGGCAAGGGCGGCAACGCACAGGGTCAGCATTCGAGGTCTCCTGAAGTTGTGGTCGAAATGTTGAAAATGAATTTCAATTTCAGTTTCAGGATTCTAGCGGCATTCCACGGCCTGTCAAGAGGTCTTGTTATCGGGTGTGAGGAATCGCAGGCTGGCCCGGTGTAACCCGTTGATACTCAATCACCAGCAGCCGTGTAGCGGCCGGCCCCTCGAACACCCGGGTGAAGAACGGGACCCAGTCCGAGGGCGGCGGGTCCGGCCGCCATTTCCGCGGGGGGTGTACGCGAACCCGCCACACGTGCGGCCAGGCGCCGGCCCAGACCCTGTCCTCCTCCACGATCTCCTCCGACGTGATCGACGAGACCTGGCTGAGGTGCCCGACCGAGCGGCTGGCCGGGGTCTTCATCTCGATGTGGTCGGCCCCTTCGCGGTGCAGGTAGTAGCGGACGACGTTGAGGTCGCGTGGCGCGTTCGCGAGCACGAGGTCCCCCACCCCGACCGACCGGGCGAGGAGTCGCGCACCCTCCTGGGCGGAGGGCGGAGAGACCGGCCGCAACCCGATCTCGTCCACGAGGCCGAGCACGAGGAGGGCGCCGAAGGCGGCGGCGGTGGCCCGGCGCGGCCAGGGCGCGAGACGGGCCCAGGCCCGGGCGAGACACACGAGCAGGCCGAGCTGCGAGAAGAAGAGGTATCGCTCGAGGAAGAGCGTGCGGCCGGCCATCCAGGACAGTCCCAGTGCCCCCACCCACGGCAGCACGGCCTGGAGGGCCAGGAAGCGCTGGCCGCGGTCCCCGCGCGCGATCGCCCACAGGAAGGCCGCGGCGAAGGCGGCGATGGCGACTCCGGGCCAGGGCGGCGTCCACTCGAGCCCGGTCGCCCAGCGCACGAGCGCACCCGCGATGTCGAAAGATCCCGCCTCGTGGATCCAGTAGTCCCCGCTGACACGCGCGGTCTGACGCCGGAGAACGGAGAGCCAGGGGGCGAAGAGCGCGGCCACGGCGATGGCGGCGGCCACCAGACCGGCGGCGCCCCGCGGGCGCACGCGCGCCGCACGCCAGCGCTGGGCGAGGAAGAGCCCCGCGGCGGCGAGCTGGGACGCGATCGTGAAGGCGCCGTAGTAGTGGGTATAGCAGAGGGCGGCAGCGGCGACGGCATAGGCGGCCCACCAGGGGGCCGCGCGTCGCTCGCTGCGCAGCGCGCGCAAGAGGAGCCAGGCGGTGAGCGCCGCCAGCAGGACCCCCAGCCCGTACATCCGGACGTGGCGGCTGTGTTCGACCTGGTCGGCGTGGAGAGCGACGAGGAGCGCGGCCGCGAGCGCTCCCGCGCGCCCGGTGGAGGTCCCGGCGTACCGGTCGACCTCGACATAGAGAAGATAGGCGAGCCCCACCGTAGCCAGCCCGAAGATCAGGGAAAGGCCGCGCAAGGCGGCCGGCGAGTCTCCCGCGAGGGCCGTCCAGGCGTCGAGGACCAGGTAGTAGAAAGGCGGATGCACGTCGGTGGCGGTGCGGGCCACGATGTCGGCGGGCGCATGGGTGGTCATGCGCCAGGAGAACGCCTCGTCCGTGGTCAGCTCCTCGAGGCCCAGGCGATCGACGCGCACGGCCGCGCCCAGGACGAGCGCAAGGGCCAACCCGAGCACGGCTCGACGAGAAGCGGGCCAGGCGGTCATGGGTCCGCGGGATTGTAGGAGCCGTCCCACTAAAATGCCGGGCTTCGACGCATACTTTTCTCAGGGACCCGCGGCCGCCGAGACGCCCCGCTTCACGGCTCTGGCACAGGAGGACACATGAGACTGACCACCATCGTGCTGGCAGGCATCACCGCCACCACCGCTCTCGCCGGTTCGGCGACGGCGCAGACCGGAACCCATCTCGCGGTCAGGGGCCTCTCCCCCTTCTTCTTCGACCGGGAGGAGGACGCGGTCCGCCGGGCCTTCCGATCCGTGCTCAACCGGGACCCCACGGGCAGCGAGCTGCGCCGCTACAAGAGCCTGATGGAGGACGAGCGTTGGACGGAGGCGGACGTGCGGCGCGACCTCACCAGCCGCACGGACTACCACCGCTACTCGACCAACCGCGGCATGAAGCCGGAGTCCATCATCCGGCGCGCCTATCAGGACATCCTGGGGCGCGACCCCGATCCGCAGGGGATGAGCACGTATCGCTCGAACATCATCGACCGCGGCTGGACGGAGCAGGACGTGCGCGAGGCGCTGCGCAACAGCCCCGAATACCAGACCGGCCCCGCCCGCACCGCATCCGCGGACCGCATCATCCGCCGCGCCTACCAGGACATCCTCGGCCGCCAGCCCGATCCCGAAGGCCTCGACACCTACCGCCGCAACATCATCGATCGCGGCTGGGACGAGCAGGACGTCCGCACCGCGCTGCGCCGCAGCCAGGAGCGGCACGACGTCGTGAGGGGCCAGCGGGCGGTGAGCGACGCGGAGGCCGAGGACATCGTCCGTCGCGCCTACCAGTCGGTCCTGAAACGTGAGCCCGACGCGTCCGGCATGCGGGAGTACAAGGCCCGCATCCTGAACGACCGCTGGACCGAGCAGCAGGTCGTGAGCGCGCTGCGCAGCAGCCCGGAGAGGCACGAAGTGGTGCGGGGCCAGCGCGCGATCAGCGACGCCGAGGCCACGGAGATGGTGCGCCGCGCCTACCAGTCCGTCCTCAACCGGGAGCCGGACGCGGGCGGCCTGCGGGACTACAAGGCCCGGGTCATGAACGACCACTGGAGCGAGCAGCAGCTCGTGAACGCGCTGCGCAACAGCGACGAGTACCGGGCCAAGCACTGATAGAGTCGCGGGCAGGGTGAAGAGTCGATCCTGCTTCGCGGCCGCGGCCCTCTCCGCCGGCATCGCCGCTTGCGGAGGGGGTGGGGGCGCCGCGCCGTCCGCCCCGAGCGCGCCGGCGACCCCGGCTCCGACGCCGGCCCCCGTTCTCACCCTTGCGGACGGGTGGACGCACGCCGCCGTGACGGGCGAGGCCATTCCGTCGGCGCCCTCGGTGAACGCGCGCCTGGCCGTCCGCGCTCCCGGCTACCTGTTCCGCGAGCAGCTCTTCACGGGCCCGACGGTCTATCTCTGGCCGGAAGACCAGGACTACGTCGACGCGCTCGTCTACTACCAGGAGTTCACGGATGGGTCCTTCCGGATGGTGCGCTGGCCCGGACCGTTCACGATCACACTCGACGGGGATCTCGCCACCAATGAGCCGATCGTGGCCAAGGTGCGCGAGGTGGCGGCCGAGATCAAACGCGTGACCGGCCTCGACCTTTCCGTTGGGCCTGGAGGCGCCTGCGTCATCGCGCTCAATTCGAACATCCTGGCCACGGAGGACGCGGTCGGCACGGCTGCACTGTCCTTCCAGGGGGCCAACATCGTCCGCGCCCAGGTGACCTTCACGAACCGTGGCGAGATCACGGGCGGGGGCGGCTCGGAGTACCGCAACACGCTGCTCCACGAGATGGGCCACGTCCTGGGCGTCCTGCATTCGCTGAGGGACGACGACGTGATGACGCCCGGCGCCGGCCCGGGCACGCGCGTCGCCCAGTACCAGCCGCACGAGGCCACCGCCCTGCATCTCATGTACGCGCACCGCACCGCCGGGAACCGGGCCCCCGACAAAGACCCGGCCCTGGGGGCGACGTTCACCGCCGTTACCCGGCGCGTGGTGATCCGCGACTGACGGCGGCGCCGCGCTCTAGGACGACGCGGCCAGCGGGACGGGCGCGGGAATCGGGAAGCCCAGCTTGCGCCCGAACTCCCGGCGCAGGAGCCACAGGCTCAGGCAGGTCTGGACCCAGACCGCGGCCAGCGAGACGTACCACACGTGGCGCATCTGGAACCCCGGATGCGAGGCCAGCGCGTAGGCGGGGACCGCGAACAGCAGCAAGCGCGTGAGCGAGCTGGCCAGGGGCGGCAGCGTGTTCCCCATCCCCTGGAAGACGCTGGAGCTCACGAACACGACGCCGCTGGCCACGAAGTTCCAGCTGATGATGCGGAGATACTCCGCGCCGAAGGCCACCACGGCCGGATCGCGGTTGAAGACGCGGATGAGGGCGTCGGGCGCGATGTGGCAGAGGACGGTCAGCACCAGCATCACCGCCGCCGCCATCCCCGCCGCCGCGTAGAACGATTCGCGTACGCGCACGCCCAGGCGGGCCCCGAAGTTCTGCCCGGTCACGGGGGCGGTCGCGAAGGCGATGGCCACCGCGGGCAGGAACAGGGACTGCATCACGCGGAGCCCGATCCCGAATCCGGCCTGGGCGGCCGCGCCGAACGGCCGCAGGATGTCGTACACGAGCACCATGTAGACGAACATGAGGGCGAACTCGCCTCCCGCGGGCAGCCCGATGCGCAGCATCTCCCACCACATCCGCGGCGCGGGCGGCCAGTCCGCGGCGCGGAAGCGCATGGGGCTCTCCGGCCGGCGCAAGTACGCCGTGAAGGCCAGGCATCCGACGGCGACGGCGACGAGGGAGGCCAGGCCGGCGCCGGCCACGCCGAGGGGCCGCCCGGTCAGCCATCCGAACATCAACGTCGGGGCGAGCACGATGTTGAGCACGACGGTCGCGATCTGGATGAGGGTCGGGACCTTGAGGTCGCCCACGCCGCGCAGGGCCGCGCCCATGCCGACGAGCGGGAACTGGAGGAAGAGCGCGGGCACGAACCAGTCGAGGTACTGCACTCCGAGCGCGGCCGTGGTCGCGTCCGCGGCCAGCCACTGGCAGTAGGCGTGGCGCAGCGCAAACACGGCCGCCCCGAAGGTGAGGCCGACGAGGTTGGAGAGGACGAGGGCCTGGTTGAAGAGGCGCTCCGCCCGCGGACGATCGTGGCGCCCCATGGCCTGCGCGATGAGCGCGGTCGCGCCCACGCCCAGCGACTGGGTGAGGGCGAGGACCAGCATCATGAGGTTCCCGCCCAGGGCCACCCCCGCGATGGCTTCCTTCCCCAGCGTGCCGACGAAATACAGGTCGGCGAGGAAATACAGGGTCTGGACGGTAGTGCTCATCGCGATGAAGAGCGAGAGCTGCAGGATGTGCCCGCCGACGGAGCCCTTGGTGAGGTCCTTCATCTCGTGCGCCGAAGGCGCATCCTACCGGAAACGAGGCGGAAGGGAGGCTATTCGCTCCGCATCACCGTCACCGGATCGACGCGGACGGCGCGCACGGCGGGCAGCAGGCTGCCGGCCAGGGTCATGGCCGCGGAGAGGCCGACGGCGGCGAGGAAGGTGGGCCCGTCGCCGGGACCCACGCCGGCCAGGAGCGCGGAGAGGCCGCGGCCCGTCACGTAGGCCAGGGCCAGGCCGAGCACGACGCCGAGCGCCGCCATCCGGAGCGCGTCGCGGAGCACCATGGAGAGGATGTCCGCCGATCGTGCGCCGAGCGCCACGCGGACGCCAATCTCGAGGGCACGGCTGGAGACGGTGAACGACAGCAGGCCGTGAAGGCCGATGGCGGCGAGGAGGAGGGCAGTGGCCGCGAACGCGGACAGCACGCGCACCTGGGTGCGCCGCGGCGCCGTCTCTCCGCCGACGATGTCGGACAGGAGGCGCACGTCGGAGATCGGCTGTTGCGGATCCGCGCGACGGACGATCGCGCGTATCGAAGGCAGAAGCATCCGCGGATCGCCACTGGCGCGAACCGCCAGGTCCTTCGGGGTATAGCCGATGATCGCGCCGTCCGCGACCTGCTGGTACGAAAGGTAGACCTGGGGCTCGCTCGGTCGCTCGAGCCCGCGCACCCGGACGTCCCCCACCACCCCGACCACCTCGCGCTCCCCCGCCGGTCCGAACTGGAAGCGCCGCCCGATCGGATCCTGCCCCGGCCAATGCCGCTTCACGAAGGACGCGCTGACCACGGCCACGAAGGGCGCTTCCCGCGTGTCGGAATCGCGGATGTCGCGCCCGGACCGGATCGGAATGCCGAGCGTCGCGAAGAAGCCGGGAGTGACGAAGCGGGCCGACGCCGGAGGCAACGTGCCGGGCGCGGGCGCCTCCCCCGCCGCGACCACGCCCCAGATGCCGCCACGCATCACCATGGGCAGGCCGCTGACGTACGCGGCTCCGGCCACGCCGGGCAGCGCCCGCACCTCGGACAGGACGCGCGTGTAGAACCGGACCCGGGTGGACGTGTTCTCGTATCGCGGCAGCGGCAGCGCGGTGCGCAGGGTGAGGACGCCGTCCGCGGTCATGCCGGGATCGACGAGCTGCACACGCCCGAGGGCACGGAGGAGCAGGCCACAGCAGACGAGCAGCACGACGGAGGCCATGACTTCCGCGACGACGAGGGCCGAGCGCGTCCGCTCGCGCCGGCCGCCGACACCCGCCCGGGCGCCCTCCTGCAGGCCGCTGACTCCCGCGTGACCGCAGGCGCGCAGGGCCGGCAGCACGCCGAAGGCGATCCCGGTGAGAGCGGTCAGGGCCAGCGCGAAGGCCAGGATGCGCAGGTCCAGCGAAGGGGCCTGGGCGATGGGCAGGGACTGCGGGACGAGGCGCGCCAGCACCGGGACGGAGACCGCCGCCACGAGCACGCCCAGCCCGCCACCCACCAGGGCCAGGAGGAGGCTTTCCGTGAGGAGCTGCCGGACGAGCCGCTCACGCCCCGCGCCGAGCGAGGCCCGCACCGCCAGCTCCTTCCGCCGCACCATGGCCCGCGTGAGGAGGAGGCTCGTGAGGTTCGTGCACGCGATCAGGAGGACGCAGCCGGCGGCGCCCAGGAGGGCCAGCGGCAGCAGGCGGGCTTCGGGCGAGAGGCCGTCGCGGAGACCGTCGACGGTCGCGCCGGTCTGGGCATTGTCGTCCGGGAAGGCTCGCTCGAGCTGGGCGGCGACGAGCCGCATCTCCGCGCGCGCCTGGGCCAGCGAGACGTTCTCCCGGAGGCGCGCGATGCCGTAGACGTAGTAGTTGGTTCGCTCGACGAAGTCGTCGTCCACGAACTGCTTCGCGACCCACAGCTCCGTGTCGCGGTTGGGGAAGCGGAAACCCGGAGGCATCACGCCGACCACGACGTGCGGCACTCCGTCCAGCAGCACCTGGCGGCCCAACACGCCCGCTTCCCCGCCGTAGCGGGCCTGCCAGAGGCCGTAGCTGAGGACGAGCGCGCCCGCCGCGCCGGGCGCTCCGTCTTCCGGACCGAAGAGACGCCCGAGGACCGGCCGCACGCCCAGGATGTCGAACACCTCGAAGGTCAGCCACTGGCCCTCGACCCGCTCGGGTTCGCCCTCGCCGGCGAGGTTGGAGGCCTGCCCGCCGAAGGCGCCCATCGCCTCGAAGGAGCGGCTCATGCGCTTCCAGTCGCGGTAGTTGGCCGGCGAGAGCTCGGTGTGCCCGTAGCCGCCCTGGTCCTGCCACAGCCGCACCAGCCGATCGGGATCGCGGAACGGCAGGGGACGGAAGAGGATGTGGTCGGTGATCGAGAAGGCCGCGGTGGTGGCGCCAATGCCCAGGGCGCCGAGGGCAACGGCGGTGGCCGCGAAACCGGGGGCGCGTCGCATCGTGCGTGCGGCGTAGGCGAGGTCCTGCCGCAGGAGGTCGCCGTGCGCGCGGAGCGCGTTGGCGGCGACGTCGGCCAGGGTCTCCAGCCACAGGACGGCGGCGGAGAGGACGCCACCGGCGTCGCGCCGCCGCTCGGCGAAGATCGCGGCCATCTCGTCGCCGTATTCCGCGCGGAAGGAGGCGGGATACAGGTGGAGGAGCGCGCGGTAGAGGCGCATCAGGCCTTGCCGGGAGCGAAGCCGCTCGCGCGCGCCAGGCGCACGAGATCGGTGAGGCGCCGTGCCTCCGCTCGCGCCACCGCCGTCCCGAACGGCGTGATCCGGTAGTAGCGGCGCCGCTCGTCGTCCAGCTCCGGGGCCGGGCGATCACGCGTCTCGACGATGAGGCCCTGCTCGAGCATGCGCTGGATCGAGCGATAGAGCGTGCCCGCGCTCAGCTTGAGGCCCCCGTCCGTGCTCGCGGCCACGTCCTGGATGATCCCGTAGCCGTGGCGGTCACCGTCGGCCAGCGCCATGAGGATGTGGAAGGTGGCCGCGGGCAGGGGCAGGAGGTCGTCGGCACTTCCCCGTTCGCTCACGCGCCGACTATATCCGTACTGGCTATATTGTCAATGGCTATAGGCGCGAACTGTGTCATGGGGTTTGACAGCCGCGGGCGCACGACCTAGATTGCCTGTCACGACATGCCGAGGACACGGGCGACGACGACCCTGGCGGGCACCATCGCGATGCGGGGCATTCGCATTTGCGTGGGGGCCTGCCCCGCCGGCTAGAGCATCAGCCAGAGCGGCGGCAAACGAGGCCCCCGGCGAAAGCCGCGGGGCCTTTCGTTTTTCGGCGCCTG
>Ga0068860_100005269_pt1 | contig 13125 bp, 11 predicted proteins | sample KBSSwiS32_FD_66597 | JGI IMG/M metagenome (GOLD analysis project Ga0068860, IMG submission 66597) | Switchgrass rhizosphere microbial communities from Kellogg Biological Station, Michigan, USA - KBS Switchgrass S3-2 | ecosystem: Host-associated > Plants > Roots > Rhizosphere > Soil ... | reverse complement strand
CTCCCTCAAGCCAAAACACCGCCCTCGAGGGTCTGGATTAACCCGCCGGAGGCCCCTGAGGACAATTCTTCCTTAGCCGAAACCCAAAAAGTGTCTCAAAACCATTGACAGGTTCCGGTCACTTCCTACGCTGGGAAGTCGCTTCCTGAGCTGGGAAGTCGCTTCCTGAGCTGGGAAGTCGCTTCCTGAGCTGGGAAGTCACTTCCTGAGCTGGGAAGTCACTTCCTGGGCTGGGAAGTCACTTCCTGAGCCGGGAAGTCACTTCCTGAGCTGGGAAGTCATTTCCTGGGCTGGGAAGTCACTTCCTGAGCTGGGAAGTCACTTCCTGAGCTGGGAAGTCATTTCCTGGGCTGGGAAGTCACTTCCTGAGCTGGGAAGTCACTTCCTGGGCTGGGAAGTCTCTTCCTGGGCTGGGAAGTCTCTTCCTGGGCTGGGAAGTCACTTCCTGAGCTGTAGAGCCCCTTCCTGGAAAGTCCTGCGTCTCTACTCCCCCTGCGCCATGTTGATTCCCAGGCGAGCCAGCAGATTCTCCAGAATCCGCGCGGTGAGCCCCCAGACCTGGTGGCGACCGACGTGGTAGATGAGCAGGTTGCGCTTCGCGCCGTCGATCTTCACTTCGCGCTCTTCGACCAGGTCAGGATCGGCGAAGGCGGAGAGGGGGACGGCGAAGACTTCGGCGATTTCGGCGTCGTTGGGGCGGGATTCGAACGGGTAGGGGACGGCGCCGACGCAGGGAACGACTCGAAAGCCGACCGGCGAGCCGGTCTCGTCCAGCTCGCCGAGGCGAAACACCCGTCCCGGCTCCAAGCCCACCTCTTCATGGGTTTCGCGTAGCGCCGCGGCCCAAGGATCTTCGCCGATTTCCCGGCCGCCGCCGGGAAAGGCGATCTGGCCGCGATGGGTCGGCAGGTGGTCGGTCCGTTTGGTGAGCACGGTCCACAGCTCCCCCGCGTCGACGAACAGGGGGACCAGCACCGCCGCCGGTCGCGCCTCGCTCGGCGGCAGGCGCCGGGGGGGCGGCGAGGAGAGACGGGCACGGACTTCGAGGAGCCAGCTTTCAGCCATGGCGTCTTTTTACCAGAAAAGGCGCCGCCGCCCGAGACGCTTCGCGTAGAGCGTGTCTCCTGCCCGACCCTTCCGCGCACTACACTGGGAAAGAAGCGCCACTCCCTTGTCATCCGACCCCTGGAGGCTCCCATGAACGACCTCGTCCAACGCCTGACCGTCGAACAGCCGATCATCGCCAGCATGCGCCCGGAAAATACCGTCGAGCTGTTCAAAGCCGCCATCGATCGCGGCTACGTCCACTGCAAATTCACCGAAACCCGCGGCGGGACCGAGTTGGGCATTCGGCTCGATCCGTCCGAGACCGATCTGTCGGGCGCCAACTACGAGGCCAAGACCGGCACCGTCAAGCTCGCCGGCAATCTGATTCTCGACTACGTGAAAGTCCGCTTCCGCGGCACGATCGACCTGTCCACCCTCGCGGGGACCGGCAATCTGGAGATTCTCGGCGAGGTCGCACCGGGTAGCACGGAGACCGCAGCCTGAGCGTATGCGCAGAGGGAAAGAATCTACGCCTCCCTTCCGCGTCCGGTTGGCGTAGACTCCCGCCCACGATGCCCAAAATATCGACTCCGGCCCTTGCGTTCGGTGTCTTCGCGGCCTTCCTGGCCGGCTGTGCGGATGAAACTCCGACCTCCCCGGCAACCGCCACGGTGCAGTTCTCGTACGTGGCCGCTCCCGCCGGCTCGGCGCCGCGCGAGTACCCCTACGGCTGCATTCGAGGGGTGATTCGAACCCATGTCTCGGTGAGCTGGAAGGAGCCGCGCATCTACATGGAACCGCGATCCGACTCGCGGTTCGAGACCGTCGTCGCGGGCGCTCCGATCGGCCGCGAGGTGTCCGTGGCGGTCTCGGACCCGAACGCCTGTTTCCGCAATGCGGAAGGACGGGCAACCTCCGGCGTCTCGGCGAACGGCATTCGGCTGACCCGCTGGGTGACGACCCGAGACGAAGGGCCGCGCTTCCTGTTCCGGATCGCCGCCGATGGCACCGTCATTCCGTAGACCACCACTCGCGTAGGGGCGGCTCCCCTGTGGCCTCAATTGCAGGGCTGGCCGGACCCGGGCGGCCACGGAGGGCCGCCGCCCCTACCAATCCGGTGTGCGAGTTTCCTTCCCTCAAGCCCCTCCTACGAACGTTCCGAGCTCGCGGTCTTTCTTGACTCCGGGAAAGCGAAGCGCCCGGCCGTGGGCGACGCACCATACCCCGGCCGGAAGCACGCCGGTTGCGAAGATCGCCTCGGTCAGGTTTTGCAGCGCATCCGACTGCTTCATCTCGAACGGGCGCATCGCTCCGGTCAAGACGATCGGCACCGTCGTGCTCGGAATCTCCCGGTAGAGCCGCTCGCCGGTCTCCTCCAGCGTATCGGTGCCGTGGAGAATGACCACTCCGGTCGGACCGCGACCAAGGGTTTCTACCCCCAGGCTCCGGACCATGGCCGCGATCTGCGCCCGATCCTCCTCGACCAGGTCGAGGCTGTCCTTGGACATCAGGTCGAGCACCTGGATGCTCGTCTCTTCGAAGCGCAGCTCCTCCAGCATGCGCTGGACGATCGAACGCCGGTTGACCAGCTCGCCGGAGCGCTCGTCGTAGGTCTTCTCGATCGTCCCGCCCGTGGTGACCAGCGCGATTCGCCGCGCGCTCATTCGAAGCTCTCGTTCATCTAGGTTCTCCAGGGGCGGCATCGTATCCACCCGGGAGCCCCGACGGAAGAGAGAGCGGCCGGGCTGCAACCTTCAAGGTCCAGGACCGTATACTTTGCCGGCGTAAGCCTTGTCCAGCGCCCGGACGCGGGCGGCGACATCAAAACCCTCGAGGAGCCTCATGCCCAATTCAACCACCCGTTTCCCCCTCGCGGCCGCCCTGCTCGCAGCCACCGCCCTCGCGGGCGGGTCCGCGCTCGCTTTGGACGCCACCGTCCCGGCCAAGCCTTCCTACGAGGCGGTCGCCGCCGAAATTCGCGCCACGATCGACCCTAAGGCCGACCCCTGCCAGAGCTTCTACCAGTACGCGTGCGGTGGTTGGCTCGCGAAGACCACGCTGCCCGCCGACGAATCGCAGTTCGGTCGCGGCTTCTCGCAGCTCGCCGACACCAACCGCGAGGTTCTGCATGGGGTGCTCGAAGAGCTGGCCAAGAAGCCCGGCACCGATCCGGACAACCGGAAGCTCGGCGCCTTCTACGCCTCGTGCATGGACGAAGGAGCGATCGAGAAGGCGGGCGCCGCGCCGCTCGCGCCGCTGTTCGCCGAGATCGACAAGGCAACCGACGTCGCGAGCGCCCTGACCGTCGCGGCCAAGCTGCAGCGCGAAGGAATCGAGGCGCTGCTTTCGACCGCCGTCGAAGGCGACTTCAAGGATCCCGATCTGTCGATCGCTTACCTGACCCAGGGAGGTCTGGGCCTGCCCGACCGCGACTACTACCTGAAGGAGGACGCGGAAAGCAAAACGCTGCTCGCCGACTACCAGGCCCACGTCGCGAAAATGCTTGGTCTGGCCGGCGAATCGTCCGCGGACGCCGCGCGCCACGCGGCGGCCATCGTGGTGTTCGAAACCTCCCTGGCCAAGGCTTCGCTTCCGCGCGCCGAGATGCGCGATCCGAACAAGGTCTACCACCGGGTCGATCCCGCGGCTCTCGCCGCGATGTCGGACGGCCTGTCGTGGAGCCCCTTCTTCGCCGGCCTCGGCCAGCCGAATCTGAGCTTGATCAGCGCCGCTCCCGAAGGGTTTTTCAAAGGCCTCGCCGAGACGCTCAAGAAGACCGACCTCGACACCGTGCGCGCCGACTTCCGCTGGCTCGCGGTTCATTCGCGCGCCGACCAGCTGAGCAAGGCGTTCGTGGACGAGGACTTCGCGTTCTTCGACAAGCGGTTGCAGGGCCAGCAGGAGCTTCAGGTGCGCTGGAAACGCTGCGTCGAAGCGACCGACAACGCCATCGGGTTCGCGCTCGGCCGCGCGTTCGTCGAGCGCCAGTTCGCCGGAGAGAGCAAGAAGGTCGCGGTCGAGATGATCCAGGACATCGAGCACTCCTTCGAAGCCGGTCTCCCCCAGCTCGCCTGGATGGACGACACCACCCGCGCCCGGGCGAAAGAAAAGACCGCCGTCCTGGTCAACAAGATCGGCTATCCGGACAAGTGGCGCGATTATTCGGCGCTTGTCGTCGCCTCGGACGCCGGCTATTTCGCCAACTCCCGGGCGGCCACCCGCTTCGAGGTCGACCGGCTGTTGGCCAAGATCGGTCAGAAGGTCGACCGCACCGAGTGGGGCATGACGCCGCCGACGGTCAACGCCTACTACAACCCGCTGCGCAACGAGATGGTCTTCCCGGCCGGCGTGCTCCAGCCGCCGTTCTTCAGCAAAGACCACCCGGCGGCGATGAACTACGGCGGGATCGGCATGGCCATGGGCCATGAGCTGACGCACGGTTTCGACGACCAGGGGCGCCAGTTCGACGGCTCCGGCCGGCTGCGCGAATGGTGGGATCCGGCGGTGGTGGGGCGCTTCCAAGAGCGGACGCAATGCGTTCAAGATCTCTATTCCGGCTTCGAGGTAGAGCCGGGAGTGAAGGTCAACGGCAAGCTGACCCTGGGCGAGAACATCGCCGACTTCGGCGGCATCAAGGCCTCGTTCCACGGCTGGCATTCCTGGTCCGAGCGCAACGGCAGCCCCGGCCCGCTGATTCAGGGCTTCACCAACGACCAGCTGTTCTTCCTCGGTTTCGCCCAGAGCTGGTGCTCGCTGCGGCGTCCCGAGTTCTCGAAGATGCTGGCGACGGTCGATCCGCACTCGCCGCCGAACTTCCGGGTCGACGGCCCGCTGTCGAACTTCCCCGCCTTCGCCGAGACCTTCCACTGCGCCGCGGGCACCCCGATGAACCGCGCGCAGCGCTGCGAGGTCTGGTAGCGGGATCGGTCCCCCGGGGGCTAGAATCGCCGGATGATTCGACGCCCCCTTCTCCTCCTCTTCCTTCCCGTAGCGCTCGCCGGTCAGATCGCCTGCTCGCGCGGCGCGGAAACCCCCGGCGCGACGACGGCCCAGGGATCCGCGGGAACCGCCGGCAATCCAACCTCCACCGACGCGTCCAAGCCCACTTCCGTTCACGGTACGCCGGCGCCCGGCGAATCCGCGAAGCCGCAGCCACGAGTCGATCCGACCAAGTTCCCGGAGGTCGTGGCGCGGGTCGGCAAAGATACGATTACCCGATCGGACCTCCTCAACGCCTCTCAACAGGCGGCCGCGCAGAGCGTGCAGGCGGGATCGCCGCCGCCCGCGCCGACGCTGCCGTTCTTCCGCGAGGTGCTCGACAACCTGGTCGTGCGCCAGCTGCTCTATGTCGACGCCAAGGCGCAGGGAATTACCGCGAGCGATGCCGACGTGAACCGCCGGATCGCCGAAATCAGAAAGCACTTCCCCGACGCGAAGAAATTCGCCGAGGCGCTCGCCACCCAAGGGATCACGGAAAAGGCGCTGGCGGACAACGCGCGGACGATCCTCTCGGTCGATCGCTACGTGGCTGAAAAGTTCGCGTCGAAGGTTCAGGTGACCGAGGCCGACGTGCGGAGCTTCTACGACTCCCATCCGGACGACATGAAGGTCGCGGAGCGGCGCCGGGTGCGGCACATCCTGATCCGGCCCGAAGGACAGGACGCCGCGGCCAAAGAAAAGGCGAAAAAGCTCGCCGAGGACGTTCTCGGCCGGATCAAGAAGGGCGAAGATTTCGCCACCCTCGCGGGCCAGTACTCGGCCGATCCGGGCTCCAAGGCCAACGGCGGCGAGCTGCCGCCGATCGGCAAGGGCGAGACCGTGCCGCCGTTCGAGCAGGCGGCCTGGGCGCTCGCCAAGGGACAGACGTCCGGCGTGGTCGAAAGCCCGTTCGGTTTCCACGTGATCCAGATGATCGACGTCGTGCCGGCGAGCACGGTGCCGTATGAGCAGGTGCGCGGCCGGATCGAGCAGTTCCTACGCCAGCGCGACATCAAGATCGGCGTCCACAAACACGCCGAAGAGCTGCGGGCGAAGACCAAGATCGAAGTGCTGATCTGAGGCAGAGGCCCGCAATGGATCGGCAACAGGCTTGGCAGTTGATCGTCGAAAACGTTCAGGCCGCCGGCCTGCGCCGCCACATGCTGGCGGTCGAGGCCGCGATCCGAGGCTATGCGGAGCGCCTCGGCGAGAATCCGGAGATCTGGGGGCTCGCCGGCCTGCTCCACGATTGGGACTGGGAAATTCACCCTACCCTCGAAGGGCACCCCAAGGACGGCGCGCCGATCCTCCGCGAGCGGGGATGCGACGAAAGCGTCGTGCGCGCGATCCTGTCGCACAACACCGAAGGGACCGGAGTCGAGCGCGAACGGCCGCTCGATTTCGCGCTGCTCGCCTGCGACGAGATCACCGGCCTGATCATGGCCGTGGCGCTCGTCCGGCCGAGCAAGGACGTGCGCGACGTCGAGGTCAAATCGATCAAGAAGCGCTGGAAGGAGAAGATCTTCGCCGCCGGGGTCGATCGCGATCACGTCGAAGCCGCGACCGCCGACTTCTCCCGCGTCTGTTTCGACGGCCAGCTCGATCTCTGGACCCACGTCGGCAACGTCCTCGCCTCGATGCAAGGAGTGGCGGCGGAGTTGGATTTGGACGGGCGGCTGGCGAGTCCCGCGCCCGGGACTTAAGGGCAGGGAAACGCCAACCGGTCTCGCAGTCCGAACGGCGCCGCCCCGGGCGGCTTGCGGTAACGCTTCTCGGTGCCGGCGACCTCATCGCGGACCCGGATCTCGACTTCGAGATCGCTCGTCACCGCGCCGTAGACCCAGTATTTGCCGTTGGCGGCGCAGCCGTCCTGGATCTTCACCAAGACCGCCCAGTTGTCGGGCACGATCAGCGAAAACAGGCTGGCGGAGGCCGAGGTCGGACCCGCGAGGACGCCCGGGCCGGTCTGACCGTTTCCCTTCTTCCAAGTCGCCTCGACCGAATAGCGGCCGTTCCGCAGGCAGGCGCGGGTGGCTGACGGCACGCAGGCGGGGGGCGGAGGGGGCTCGTCCGGATAGCGCTCTCCGACCAGAAAGCGGAATCCGTCGGGCAGCGTCGTGTCCGGCCAGGTCGAATGGCCGAAACCTTCGCGGATCTCCTCTTCCCAGGGGATGCCGAGCGCCTGCCATTGCGCCTTGAGCGCGGCGTAGGAGCCGCCGGTGTAGTTGGGATCCGTGGTGCCGTAATACATCCGGATCGGCGCCTTCCAGAGCGGATCGGCGACCGAGGAGACGATGCGGCTCGGGCTCGCGAGCGAAAACACCGCGGAAAACCCGAGCACCTTGGTGTAGGCGAGCAGGAACGCATAGGCGCCACCGGCCGAATGCCCAGCGACCGCGATCCGGTGCGGATCGAGCTGGATCTCCTCGCCCACCAGGCGAAGCGACTCGGCAACCGTCTGGTCGTCCACCGCCGACTCCCAGCCAATGTTGCGCTCGGATTTCGGCAGAATGACCACCGCACGCGCCGCTTCGGCCGCCGGAATGATGAACGGTTTGTACCCTTCCGGCTGGCCGCCCGCGCCATGGAAAAAGAAGATCGCCGGGGCGGGGCGGTCGCGATCGAAGCTCGCGGGCAGGTAGCGCCAGAGGTATGAACCGGTCGCGGGAATCGTGAACTTCCGCCAGCCGGGGCTGCTCGCCGTGATCGCCGCCTCGCCGCTCCGCGCACAGAGCGCGGTGAGCACGACGAACAGGCCCACGAGGGCGGCGGGGCGAAGGCGAAGCGTTCTCATAGAGGAATTGTACTCCCGGCCTTGTGTTACCTTCTCTTACCGGCTGTGGCTCGCCGATCTTCAAGTCGGCGGCTCCTTTCGGCGCCCCGACAACTCTCCTGGTGATCTCAAACCGATGAATCCCCCTGAATATGCCACCCTGAGCCGCGACGTACGCGGTGTCCGCATTCCGGAAGGGATGCCTTCGATCCTCTCCGCCGGCCAGCGCGTGCGGATCACCCAGTCGCTCGGAGGCTCCTACACCGTGGTCACCGACCGCGGCGAAATGATCCGGCTGGAAGACCGAGACGCCGACGCGATCGGCCGCGAAGTCCTAGGCCTGTCCGCCGCGGCCGAGACCGGCACCCTCGAAGAGCGGGTCTGGGCGCAGCTCAAGACCTGTTTCGACCCGGAGATTCCGGTCAACGTCGTCGATCTCGGCCTGATCTACAGCTGCGATCTGACGCCGGCCGAAACCGCCGGCGGCGGGGCGATGGATGCGCCTCCGTTGACTGACGTGCGGGTCCTGATGACTCTTACCGCTCCCGGTTGCGGCATGGGGCCGGTGCTCGCCGACGACGTGAAGAAGAAGATCGAGGCGCTGCCCGGCGTGGGCGCGGTCGACGTCGAAGTGGTCTGGGATCCCCCTTGGAACCAGGGCATGATGACCGAAGCGGCGCGCCTGCACCTGGGGATGTTCTGACGATGGCGAACAGCTCGATTCCGACCTCGACGCGCGACCGTCTCGATTATCTGCTCGACCACCAACCGCACTGCGATCTCTACCTGTCGCAGATCGCGGATCCGCGCGGCAAGACGGTTCTGGTCGCCGGCTCCGGCGCGGGAACCGAGATGCTCTGGTGCCTTCGCCACGGCGCGCGAGAGGTGATCGGGATCGACCTTCTCCCCCAAGACCCGGAGGCGCTGCGCCTCGCGGTCGAGCAGCTCGGACTGCCCGCGACGCAAAAGTGGGAGATCCGCCAGCTCGGGGTCGAAGATGCGCCGTCGATCGGCCGGACCTTCGACCTCGTGCTTTCGAACAACGTCGTCGAGCATGTGGGGGACATCGACGCCACGCTTGCCGCCTGCGCCGCGATGATCGCGCCCACCACCGGCCGAATCGCGATTTTCACCGATCCGCTCTTCTACTCCTCGACCGGATCGCACCGTCCGCACCCCCCGTGGCAGCACCTGATCGATTCCGGTCTGCTCGCGCCGCAAGAAGAGATTCCGCTCAACCGGATGCTCCTCTCGGATTTCCTCGCCGCCGCTCGCGCCGCCGACCTTGCGATCCTCCATCTGGAGCTCATCCCCGACCGCGCGCTCGCCGAGTTGCCCGCCCGCCTGGACGCGTTGCGCGCCGCGCCCGGAGCCGTCGGGATCGCCGCCGCCGATCTCGCGCTCGAAGGGATCGCGATCGAACTGGCGCGGATCGCGCCGGCCGGCTCCGAGAGCGCCCAGCCGATCGGTTCGGTCCACGCCACCCGCGAATACCTCGGGCAGCTCCACGCGGGTCGAATCTCGCTGGTCTCGGTCCTGGGCGAAAACGACGCCTCGATCGCCGTGGCCCCGCCGCTGCGGGTCGATCCCGACGGCGAGCCGTTGGCCCTTCGCTTCGAGCTGCCGCCCACCGCCGGAGCCCGTTCGCTCCGCTGGGCGCCGCTCCACAACCGCTTCGTCCGGATCTGGCTGACCGAGGTCGAATGGGACGACGCCGAGGGCAAGGCGCACCGCATCGAGCCGGCCGCCCTGCGCACCAACGGCTCGATCGGACCCGACGGCTCGATCCGCTTCGCTACCTTCTCGCCCTGGATCGCGTTCGACCTCGCCCCGGGCGCGCGGCCGGCCCGCCTGCGTCTCGCCGGAGCCTGGAAGGTCGCCGCCCAGGAAGCGGCGCTCGCCGAGCTGGAAGCCCGGCTCGACGCCCGGCTCGGCCGCATCTCGCGGCTCTACCTGGACACCGGCCGCGGTTTCTCCGAACAGGAGACGGTCGCCGAACGGACCGATCCCGCCGCGGCCCGGATCGCCCTCCGCTTCCAGCTGCCGGCGCCGGTGGCGGCGAAACGGCTGCGTTGGGACCCGACCGAGGGACAGCTCGCGATCGTCCGCATCGAGACCGTCTTCGCCGAGCGCGCCTCGGGCGCCCGCGTGCCGCTCAATGCCGCCGCGGCCGAGACCAACGGCGCCCGAATGGCCGACGGGGCAATCGCGTTCGATACCCTCGATCCTTGGATGATCTTTCCGACCTCCGGCGAAATCGCCGCGTTCGAAGTGCGCGGCAGCTGGCAGGTGCTCGACACCGGCCAACGCCTCGACGAGATCTCGACCGAGCTGGCCGCCCTGCGCCAGTCGAAAAGCTACCGCCTCGGCCGCGCGCTCACCGCTCCCCTGCGCTGGTTCAGGCGAGGATGAGCAAACCCGAGGCACCCACTCGACGAGATTTTCTGCTCGCCGGCCTGATCGCGGTGCCCGGCTTCTATCTGGCAGCCGACCTGCTCGCCGAGGGAGCGCCCCCGGCCTCCGACCCTCATGTCCGCTTCCTGCTGCGAAACGATGCCGAGTATGCCCGGCACGCCCAGATCTTCAACCGGCGGATCACAGCGGCACCGAAGGTGATCGCGGTCTGCCTCGATGAAAAAGGCGTGCAGGAAGCCGTCGCCTACGCCAAGCGGGCGGGGCTGCCGATCGCGATTAAGAGCGGCGGGCACTGCTTCGAGGGTTTTTCGACCTGCGACGGCGGCTTGATGGTCGACCTTTCGGGGATGAGCGCCGCGAAATACGACCGCGCGACCCGGCGTCTCAACGTCCAACCGGGCGCGAAGCTCGGGGCGGTCTACGACACCCTCGCGCCGCGCGGACGCCTGATTCCGGCCGGCTCCTGCGCCGGAGTAGGCGTCGCGGGTCTGACGCTCGGCGGCGGCTATGGCTTCTGGAGCCGCCGGTACGGTCTCACCTGCGACTGCTTGACGCGCGTGCGGCTGGTCGACGGCAAGGGCGACGTCCACGACTCAAACGACTATCCGGAATTGCTCTGGGCCTGCCGAGGCGGCGGCAACGGCAGCTTCGGCATCGTCACGACGCTCGAATTCGACACCCACCCCGCCCCTGACCATTTCGTCTCCTATCGCTTCAAGTATCGCAACCTGACGCCGGACGCGGCAACGCAGCTCGCCCGGCGCTGGTTCGGCCTGATGCCGACGTTGCCGAACAGCGCCTATTCCTCCTGGGTGCTGAACGGCAGGCATCTCACGATCCTGGTCACCGACACCCTCCTAGATCCCCCGCCGGCTCTAAGAACCATCCTCGGCGAGTTGAAAACGGGAGCCACGGAAGTGGCGGTCCCGCGCAAGGACACGTTCGCGCTCGGGATCAAACGGTACAAAGGCGGCACGCAACCGATCTACTTCAAGAACGTCTCCGCCGGCTACTACAACGGCTTCGCCGATCTCGAAAAAATCCTGCCGACGATCTGCGAGAAGATGAGGGCCGCGAAGGTCACCACCCTTCTCCAGATCAACACCCTCGGCGGAGCGATCGACAATCCGGCGCTCGAAGGCACCGCCGCCTATCCGCACCGCAAGCTCGGCTTTCTCGGCGAACTGCAGACCTACTACGACCGCCCCGCGCAAGAGACGACCGCGGTGACCGTCGTGCGCGAGATTCAGGGCCTGTTCGCCAAGAACGGCATCACCGCTCACTACGCCAACTATCCGGATATCGATTTTCCCCACTGGCAGACGTCTTACTACGGCAGCAATTATCCTCGGCTGCAGAAGCTCAAGAAAGCTCTCGATCCGGACGATCGCTTTCGCCACCCGCAGAGCGTGCGGTTGGCTTGAGGTCAGCCGGTCAAATTACGCCGCGAGCCGGACCTTCTCGGCGGTCACCACGAGCGAACCGATCCTGGCGCTGCCGCGGAAGGGCACGACGGCGAGGGTGAACCATTTGCCCTTGCCGGCGACGGCTCCGGGGCCGAGGGGCAGGCGGTTGCCGGGCCAGCCGGAGAGCACGTAGACCAATCGAGTGGTGCGCGCGGGCACCCAGAGCTGGGACAGCTCTTCGTGGAACGGCTCGTGGCCGCGGGCGACAAAGGCGAGATCCTGTTCGGGTACAGCGTGGATCACCAGGTACTCCGGCAGGTACCACTGGAGATGGCGCTGCCAGGGGTAAAGGAAACCGTCGGCGCCCGCGGCTCCGGTGCCCGAAAGCTCGATGGTGACCAGGACGGTCGATCCCGGCGGATAGCGGTGCAGCGTCTCGAGCGTCCGGTCGAGCTCGTCTTCGTATTCGCGGATCGCGGCGTCGCGAAACTCGTGCTTGGCGATCGCGAAGAGGCGCGGCTCGTCGGGCGAACGGTCGGTGCCGAACAGGAAGATCCCGGCGCCGCAGACGACGGCGACCGCCACGGCGAGAAGCGGGCGCCAGGCAAACGGCAGGCGGAATGCATGGGTTCCGTCGACTGCCCCTCCCTCGAACAACGGCGCCGCGGCGAGCGCGAGCGCGGTGAGAAAAGCCGGCAGGTAGATCAGCGTGTAGCCTGCCTTGGTGACGTGGAACAGGGCGAAGAAGGCGAGCGGCGGCAGCGCCCAGAACGACAACGGCACCGCGTTCACTCGAAGCGCCGCGAACGGTGCGCGCCAGCGCCGCGGGGCGGACCCTGCGGACACGAGACACAGGACGAGCAGCGCGAGCGCGCCGGGAAGGATCCCCTGGAGCGTCCATTTGGTCAGGACTTCGAGATTGTGCTCGAGCGCCCCCCAGCCGGCGCCGTAGAGAATCGAAGTCGCGGGAAGCAGCGCGCGGAAATGCTCGGCGCCGATCCGTCGGTATTCCGCGTACCCCCCCGCCTGCTGGCAGAGCGGCACGAACCAGGCGAGCACCAGGCCCAATCCCAGCGTCGCGCCGAGCGCGATGCGCGCCAACGGCAACCGACCTGCCCTCCAAGCGCGCCAGACGCCATAGAGGAACAGCGGCGCGAGCAGCACCATGGTCGATTGGCGCAGACCTCCGACCAGGGCGAACAGGGCGACCGCGCCGTAAAACGCCGCCCGCCCCTCCCCCATGCGCAGAACGGCGGCGGCGATCACCACGCTCAAGCCCCCTTCGACCGCGTAGAGCAGCGGCAGCTCGCCATAGAACCAGAGCAGCGGGTCGGTCGAAAAAAGCGCGGCGGCGAAGACTCCGACCCAGAGTTTGCCGCCGGAGAGCCGGGTCGCGAGAAGGAGCATCGCCGCCGCCCCCACGCCCCCGGCAAGGATCGCGAGCGCCACCATCCCTTGGAGCGGCTCGATGCCGGCCAGGCGCAGCAGCTTCAAGATCGCGATGTA
>Ga0068860_100005266_pt1 | contig 13131 bp, 20 predicted proteins | sample KBSSwiS32_FD_66597 | JGI IMG/M metagenome (GOLD analysis project Ga0068860, IMG submission 66597) | Switchgrass rhizosphere microbial communities from Kellogg Biological Station, Michigan, USA - KBS Switchgrass S3-2 | ecosystem: Host-associated > Plants > Roots > Rhizosphere > Soil ... | reverse complement strand
TCGATGTGCGCCAACTGGACGTGCTGGTTCGCTAGTTGAGGCGCGCGGCCTAACTATTCGCTCAAGCTTAGGCATTGCGGCAGCGGCCGCTTAACTTAAGCGTTAGGCAGCAGCTGGTTGTGTTGACAGTCTATAAAAGAGCTTTCTTCCCGTCGCGTTCCGTTAGAAATCCTGAAACGCTACGAAAAATGGAAAGACATCGCGGCGCTTTCAGGTCCGCAAGGTCTTCGCGCAATCAAGGGCTTTCACGACGAAGCCTTGTCGGGTGAATGGAAGGGCTTTCGTTCTTCGCGCCTTAACGAGCAATGGCGGGTTATATATCAAGTCGTCGCGGAGGTCCTGCTTGTCCGGGTAGTGCGAGTTACTCCGCATGACTATCGGAGGTCCTAAATATGCGTAACTTCATTCCAGCTAGTAAGCGCGTCGAGGTATCGCCGGGAGAATCGGTGCGCATTATTCGCGAGCTGCAAGGTCTTACCCAAACGCAACTCGCCGAGCTATGCGGCATTCCGCAAACTACTATTTCTGGCATTGAGACCGGGCGCGTCCATCTTGGCGTTGAGCGAGCCAAAGCCTTGGCTAATGCACTGCGTTGCCATCCGGCGGTGCTTGTCTTCCCGGGTTGGCAAGTTGCCGCCTAACTATTCGTTCAAGCGGACCGCTGCGTGTGGCCACGGCGCGTCCGAGCGTTGTTCAGCGGCGGCCGCTTAACTCAAGAGTTAGGTGGCATTGGATGGCACTTCCACCCCCGCCGGTCATAAGCAGCGCGCGCGTACTCCACTACGCAATTGTGGACAAGAGCATTGTGTTTCGAGACCGGACAAGACTCTACGTCGGCGGAGTACTCCTTGGCCGAGTTCCTCGACTTGCCATATGCGCAAACCTCGGAGAGGACATAGGCACGCTACTGTTCCACTGCAACAGCAAATGGGAGGTTCTTGGCACGTCTGGGGGTGCGAGCGTCGCAGAAACCAAAGAGCACGCGGAGCACAACTATCCAGGAATCAGGAAGAAATGGGTGAAGCTCGGCACTACACGAAAGGCAGCGCTTGCATACTACGACTCCATCGAAGGTAGGCGCATTTGCTCGTTTTGCGGCAAGAGGCCCTTCGAGGTTGAGGGCCTTGTTGAGGGGCGCCGGGCAACAATCTGTCGCGGCTGCGTCGAGTTGTATCACGAGGCATTCTGCGGAGCCGCCGCAGATGCCACCTAACTATTCGTTCAAGCGGACCGCTGCGACGGGTTGCGGTACTATCACGCGGCGGTCAGCAGTGGCCGCTTAACTCAAGCGTTTGCTGCTCAAGAGAGTTTTCATGAAACAGAAGCTCCAAGGGCTTGGTGCTCCAATTTGCCTCGATGAACTGCTTCGGCCATGCGCACCTGAAATGGACCTAAACCAGCCGGTCGAGACTCCACCGCTACCGATCAACACTGAAACACCTCGGTCCACCACCGATCCTTTCGAGATCAACTTTGCTACTGTCGACATAGCCAGAAAGCTGCAAACTCCTTTTGCCGGAACTGGTGTAAGAATCTTTGCTCTCGTTTTCTTTGGCGCGCCTACGACGATCTTCGGGCTTGGACTTGCCGTTATGGCGTGGTCAGATCCTCAAATGGACACCATCAGCGCGCTGTTCAACTCGGTTCTCGGTCTGGCCGCAGCAGTATTTTGGCCCTACATCATCTTCGGCAATCGCCGTAAGAAGTCGCGGAGCAGCTAACAATTCGTTCAAGCGGACCGCCGCGACGGGTTGCGGTACTATCATGCCGCGGCCAGCAGAGGCCGCTTAACTCAAGCGTTAGGTGTCACTTGAACGACGCGCCCATCACAAGGAAGGCAGTCCTCACTAGGAGCGCAGGCGCGAGGCTTCTCGCGGCCGCGGCTGGCGTCTATCTCATTGGGCTATGGCCCACCTGGTGGTTGCGCGACACCGTGCTGCGCACCGCTGGTTTTCCCGCCTACTCGGGCCTTTGGAAGTTCCTGCCGCACCTCTTGCTGTATTCGACCCTCCCGGCGCTCGCCGCGGGCGTTGCGTGGATCGCTTTCGCTCGCGCAGGCGTGATCGATACGCCGCCGCTGGGCAAGGGGCACCGGCCGCTCGGGAAAGTCCTGATTGGAGGGGTCGGCGCAATTGTCTTGGTCCTCGGCGTGCTGATCGCGACGGGCCAGGGTTCGGCGATCCGATGGATCGACCCTGATCCCTGGTCGATCGCAGGGAATGTCTTTTCGAATTTCTACGAGGAATTCATATTCCGCGGCTTCCTTCTCGCCGCGCTCGCTGCCATGATCGGTTTCTTGCCGGCGGCCGTTGTCACGAGCGCGTTATGGGCAGCAACGCACACGCAGTATCCGTTGTCACTGCAAGTTACCATCTTCGCGACGGGCGTCCTGCTTTCCTGGGTCGTCCAAAGTGCCCGAACAATGTGGGCGCCGTGGGGCGCTCACATGATCATGGACGTCGTGCTCGATTCCCTCGTCGGTTGAGTCGTCATGCTCCTTGGCCCCCGCGCGAGCGCACCTAACTAATCGTTCAACCGGACCGCGAGGACAGACCGCGGCGAAACCTACCCTTTTCCGGCCGCGGCCGGTTAACTTGGTCGTTAGCCGCCCATGGATGAATACGCGATTCCAATCTCATGCGCCAGTGGTGTTTTGTTCTATATCTATTGCGCGTGGCTCGCCCCCGATCGCGATAATCCTGAGTCAAGTTCGGCCTTGCTCAAGAACGCCCTTGGCATGTTTGCGTTTGCGGTCGCGTTTGCGGTGTTTTTTGTGCTGCCTTGGTGGCTGTATTACGGCTGGTCTCTTCGCCAAGTCGCGATGGGAGCCCTTCCGAAGCGGCTCGATACGGCTGTTTATGCAATCTATGGCGCCACATGCGCGGGTCTTCTCGCACTCGCTCACTCCGGAATTGTTGTTGCGCTTACCCGCTGGCGCCAGTCGCGCGGCGGCTAACTATCCATTCAAGCGGACCGCTGCGACGGCTTGCGGTACCATCTGGCGGCGGTCAGCAGCGAGGCACCCGTGCGTAGCAGAAGAGCTTTGCAAATCGTCACTGCACTCCTCGGCGTAGTGCCAATCGTCACGGGCCTCATTTCCATGCTCGGCCTCAGCGATCCGCTTTACGCCTCGGCACAGATTTCGGCGTTGCCCGTTCTCGACAGCAATCTGCGGTTCTTTGCCGGCCTGTGGATCGGTATCGGCATTGTCGTCCTTTGGCTGGTTCCGTCGATCGAAAAGCACACGGTCTTATTCCGGTTCGTCTGGGGGGCTATCTTCCTTGGCGGCATCGGGAGGTTGTTGTCCATGGTGTTCGCAGGTCTTCCGCCGGCACCGTTTATTGGCTTCACTGCGCTGGAGCTGTTCGGCGCACCCATCTTCATCTATTGGCAGCACAAGGTAGCGCAAGCTTATGCGTCAGCGCCGCGTGCCTAACTAGTTGATCAAGCCGGCCCCGCGACGGGCTGCGGTAATATTGCGCGACGGTCAGCAGCAGCAGCTGGCTTAACTCGAGCTTGCAGCAAAGTATGCCGACCATCGTTCTTACTGTTTTCGCCTTCGCGCATCTGCTCTCTTTCCTGTTCTTTCTTGGTCACAAGAAATTGAACTACAGTCATATGCGTCACACCATCAGCGAGCTTGGTGAAATTGGCGCGCCTGACAGGCAATTGGTAGCTGTCGGTGTCTTCGCTCCCGTTGGCGTAATCCTGCTGCTCATTGCATATCTGTCGCGCTCCACAGCACCCGAGTCAGCTCTCCTCGCCCTGTGCATCTCAATAGGTTACCTGGTCGCGGCGGCGTTTCCCTGCGATCCAGGTTCACCGTTGTCCGGCACCGATCGTCAGGCGGCTCACAATCTTGGCGGCGCGGTTGAATACATTGGTGGCGCGTTCGCGCTATTTCGTATCGCCGAGCGCTTTGGCCAGCCGTTCCAGACCCTGGGGTTTATTGTTCTGTGCGTGGCAATTGCAATATCTCTGCCGTTTCTTTCTCCTGTGCGCGGCCTCATTCAACGTGTTGGCGAGTTCTGTTTATTTGGCGGCTTGGCTCTGGCTTTGTGGCATAGCGGTGGTGGCAATCTGACAATTCATTCGTGAAGACGATGAAGTCTGGTACAACATCACTCAGCGCAAACTGCCCAAGGAGCGTGCGTCCCAAATTCTGCCGCCAGAGGCCAGCCTCAGTGCCGTACTTTCGCTCGGGCGCTGACTTGTCGTTCAAGCGGACCGCTACGAGGGGTTGCGGTACTATTTCGCCTCGGCCAGCAGCGACCGCTTAACTCGAGCGTCAGCGCCCAAGTTGGAGAATGCGAAATGGACGAGCTTGATCACGGCAGTCTTCTTTGTGTGCAGTGTGATGATTTGCCTTGGAAGCCTTCAACGTTCGCGGCTGGGCTATCCGTCAAGGATGTTGCGGTCACTGGCGGCTTGGAGATGCAGATTCTTCGCTTCGAGCCCGGCGCGCGACTTCCTCCCCATGAGCACGAATGCCCTGAGTTCATCTATGTTCTTGAAGGTGAGCTCATTGTGGCCGGCCGACGCCTCAGCCCGGGGTGCGCCAGCGTGGCTAGCGCAGGATCGGTGCATTCTGACGTTCACTCGGAAACAGGCTGTGTACTCGTGCTCGTCGATCGCCCTCTATAGACCTCGCGAGGCGTTGGGCATTGCCAAAAGAAGGCGGGACTTCCACCATGAAAAGCGTCCTGACTCTCGCGTTACTCGCTTTCGTTGCCTGGTACGGCTATTCGCAGTATCAGCTTCGTTCGCAGGCTCCGAGCGCAGGCTCGCAACCAACCACGTTTGCGTCTTCGCCGACAGACACGGCCAAGTGCGATGGGCGCACGCGTTGTTCGCAGATGACTTCATGCGCGGAGGCCACGTATTTTCTCAAGAACTGCCCTGACACCACGATGGACGGAGACGACGATGGAATTCCGTGCGAACAGCAGTGGTGCCACTAGGGCCATGGCCCTCTCCGCACGCTCACTCGGCAGCCGCGCCCTGACTATTCGCCGCCTCGCGGCCCGGCTCAATCGCAATTGGCGCCCACGCCAATCGAAGCATCTGACGAATCAACGGCTGCGGACGCCGGAAGGTGAGTCAGCGTGCCTGACTATTCGTTCGGCGCACCCGTGACGTGTTGCGTGACGGCCGGACGCAACCGTGAGACGACATCGAAGGCGCAACCATGATCGCACGCATCTGGCACGGTACGACGCCCACGGCGAAAGCCGACGAGTACCTGGTGTTCCTGCAACGGCGGGCCTTGCCCGACTATCGCAGCACGCCGGGCAATCGCGCCGCCTACATCCTGCGGCGCGGCGACGGCGACGTGACCCACTTCACGACGCTGACGCACTGGGAGTCGCTGCAGGCGATCGAGGCATTTGCCGGCGCCGATATCGACCGCGCGAAGTACTATCCGGAGGACTCGCAGTTCTTGCTCGAGTTCGAGCCAACGGTCCAGCATTTCGAGTTGTACTCGTGAGATTCGCTGCCGTTCGGCTCTGCTGCCGTGGGTCCGCATGCGGTCCGGACCGCGCGAAGCTCTCTGCAATCGTTCCCGCATTCGAGCCGGGCCTCTCGGAAAAGTCCGATCCGATGAACGGCGCAGGCCGCGCGCTACCACGCCTTGCTGCACTGTTCGCGACCGTGCTGGCGGCGACGGGCGTTCGCGCCATCGAGCCGGCGCCTGCCCCTGCCGCACTTTCGGCGCGCCTCGCGTCGCTGTCGGGCATCGACGGTCGCGATTGCGGCGCGTTTCCGCTGCGCAGCGACCTCGCGGCGGCCGTCGTCTGCGCGAAGGATGCAACCGCATCCGGCAAGCCGTACCGGCTTGCCGTCCAGCTGCAGGGCATCGACTCGGCAATCTGGCAGGGCGCGGCGCGCGATGCGCAAGGCAGACTGTGGGTCGTGTTCTACGACGCCGACAGCTCGGGCGGCGGCGCCGCAAGCCCCACGATCAGCGTCGTGCCGTGCCGCGATATCGTCTTCGCGCTGCACGGCGGCGAAGTCCTCGATTGCCAACCGTATTCCGGCGAGCCCGGCGCCGACGGCGCAGGCAAGCGCTGACTTCCGCACCTGATCGCTTTCCGGCGCCGTTCGCTTGCGCGACGCGTTGCGGTATCCTCATCCGGTATGCCGCAGCGGCTGCTTGGTCCATGCGTTGTCTTGCATGAACGTTCCCACCGTCGAAGACGTCGTCAACACGATCGAAGTTGCGTTCGCCGGCGTGCCGCGCGGCAACGGCATCACGCTGCACGAGGCCGATGCGATCGACAAGCGGCTTTCCGACTCCGAGCGGGCGCGGGTGCGCGATCTCGACACCGAGACGCGCTGGGAAGACGTTCCGGCCGACCTGATTGCGCGCTTCTCGTGCCAGCTGGCGTTCGTCGACGGCGCCGGCTATCGGTACTACATTCCGGCGTTCATGCGCTGGGTCGTCACGAACTACCATGAATCGCGCTCGTTCACCGTCGACAGCACGATCTACGGCCTGGCCCACGTCGCCAATCCCGGCGACTGCCCGGCGGTCAGGGCGCTGCCGCTGCTGTCCGCGCCGCAGCGCTGCGCGATTGCGAAATTCCTGCTGCATATGAGCACGGCTGCGGCGCTGCACGCCGATGCGGCGCATGCGCAGCAGGCGCTCGACCGGTTTTGGGGACGCTACGTGGACTGAAGGTCCAGCGCCCATCTTCGGCGAAAAGTCGGCCAATGGAATTCGAGCAGATCGAGTAGTCTGAAGGTAGCTGACCAGGGGAACATCATCGATGGAGCATTCGAAGCCTTATCCGCATATCGTGCGCAGCGCGGCCATCCGGCAGGCCGAGGCGACGTTCGCGCATCCGTGGAATGCGGCGTCGCAGATCACCGGCACGCAGATGGGCCGGCTCGGCGGCCTGAAACGGACCGGCGTGAGCCTGGCGCATCTGGCGCCGGGCCGGGAATCGTTCGCCTACCACCTGCATCACAGCGAGGAGGAATGGATCTACATCCTTGCCGGCAAGGCGGTGGCGCACATCGACGGGCGCGACTATGACCTCGAAGCCGGCGACTTCGTCGCGTTTCCGACGCCGTCGGTCGCGCACAACCTGGCGAACCGCTCGGAGCACGATCTGCTGTATCTGATGGGCGGCGAAAATCGCGCCAACGAAGTGGCGGACTTTCCGAACCTGGACCGGCGCATGGTCAAGATCAGCGGCAAGGTGACGATCTATCGCCTGTCCGACGGCAAGACGTTCGATGAGGCCGGCGCATGATCCGCGCTTCGCAGGGCGACGCCGCCGGCGATCACGGATGGATCGGCCAATGACCGACGCGGCGCGTATTCTCGTCGCACTGAGTGCGCTGGTGATCCTCGCGCTCGGCTGCCTGCATCTGTCGATCACGTTCCGCGGCAACAAGCTCCACCCGCGCGACCCGGAACTGCTCGAGCGGATGCGCACCGTGTCGCCGGTCATCACGCGCGAGACGACGATGTGGAAGACCTGGATTGGCTTCAATGCGAGCCACAGTTATGGAGCGATGCTGTTCGGCCTGGTCTACGGGTATTTCGCCGTCGTCCGGCCGGATGTGCTGTTCGGCTCGGCGTTTCTGCTCGGCGTCGGCGCGATGCTGCTGGCCGGCTACGTATTTCTTGGCTACCGCTACTGGTTCAGCATCCCGTTTCGCGGCATCGTCGTCGCTGCGCTGCTCTATGTGGCCGGCATTGCCGTCAATCTGACCTGATATCCCATCGAGTTCCGGCGCATGTCGAACCCCGATCCCGACCGCACCCGCCAAGCGCCGATCCGCCCGATCGAAGCCGTGCAGATTCGCCGCGACGATCTGCGTGGTCCGGAAATCCGCGCGCTGCTCGCCGAGCACCTCGCCAACATGGCGCTGCTGTCGCCGCCGGAGAGCATCCATGCGCTCGACCTCGACGCGCTGCGCCGGCCGGAGATCACGTTCTGGACGGTCTGGTCGGACGGCGAACTGCTCGGCTGCGGCGCGTTGAAGCAACTCGAAGCGGGACACGGCGAGATCAAGTCGATGCGGACCTCGTCGGCGCATCGCCGGCGCGGTGTGGCCCGCGCGATGCTGGCGCACATCCTCGACGAAGCGCGGCGGCGCAACTACGTCCGGCTCAGTCTGGAGACGGGCGCAGTGAAAGGCTTCGAGGCGGCTCAGCAGCTGTATGCGGGTTTCGGATTCGCCTACTGCGAGCCGTTCGCCGACTACGTCGCCGATCCAAACAGCGTTTTCATGACCCGCCTCCTCTGAACGACCTGCCGATTCATCCATGAGAATCGTCATTAGCGGAGCAATCGGCGGAACAGGCCGGCAACTCCGTGACGCGGCGGCGCCGGGCGACGCCGATGTGTCGAGCCGATGCCGGACGCTGCGAGCGACGCGGCAAGCGAGTTCACCGATGCCACGGATGGCAAGTCTCTGCGCTGAGAACCTGCGGCCCGCGACGCGATGAACATGTTCGTGCTGATCCTGTTCGTGCTGATGCCGCTAGTCGGCGCAATCCTCGCCGTACGAACCTGGTTGTTGCTGCGCCATGGCGTGCGCGTCACCGCGAACGTGGTCGGCCGGGAGTGGCTCAAGCCGGAGTCGGGCGGCGAGACGATCGAGCTGCCGATCGTCGTGTTCCGCGACGAGCACGGCCGCGATGTACGCATCACGATGACCGGCGAGCCGCCGGACTCCATCGGCAACGGAACGGTGCGTCTGATCTATCCGCGCGGTCGGCCGAAGCGCGCGCGCTATGCCAACCGCACCTATCTTTGGCTCGTGCCGGGCCTGTTCTTCGCGCCGGCGCTGGCCATCATCGTGCTGGTCGGAATCAGCGTGCTCTGGTCCAGACTGTTTGGTTAGCCGTGGGATCGTCGTTCCGATATCGACGGAGTCAGCGTCGTCCGGGTAAGCTGATCGGCGCGTGTCGCAAAGCGCCTCCCGATTGCGTTCTTCGGGTCACTGGCCGCGCAACCGCGGACCCGTTGCAATCGGTGGCGGCAGCCGCCGGTCTATCGAAAATCCACGGCGCACGGCCGCGCTGCATCGCAACCTCGAGGAGTCGTTCCATGGCAGGCAATTCGAAGACATACAAGGGCGGCTGCTTCTGCGGCACCGTTCAGCTGACGGTGACCGGCGAACCGGCGGCGATGGGCTATTGCCATTGCGAGTCGTGCCGGCACTGGTCGGCCGGCCCGGTCAATGCGTTCACGCTGTGGCAGCCCGGCGCGCTCGAGATCACGCAGGGCGCCGACCGCATCGGCACGCACAACAAGACGCCGGGCAGCTCGCGCAAGTTCTGCAAGGACTGCGGCGGCCATCTGATGACCGATCATCCCGGCATGGGCCTGGTCGACGTGTACGCGGCAATCATTCCGGACCTGGCTTTTCAGCCCGGCATCCACGTCCACTACCAGGAGACGCGGCTGCACATCAAGGACGGTCTGCCGAAGATGCAGGACATGCCGAAGGAAATGGGCGGCTCCGGCGTGCTGCTGCCGGAATAGGGCGATGAGCACGGCGAGCGACAACAGCGTCATCATCGAGGCCTGGAACACGGTCCTGTTCGAGAAGTTCTGCCGCTTCCGGCACCTGCTCGTCGATGGCTTGTCGCAGCACAGCGACGCGGCGCTGGCGCGCTGCGGTTTCGCGCCGGGCATGCGCGTGCTCGACGTCGGTTGCGGCTTCGGCGACACGACGTTGCGCATCGCGCGCAGCGTCGGCCCGGATGGCGAAGCGGTCGGCATGGATTGTGCGGAGAATTTCATCCGCTTGTGCGAGGCCGATGCGCGCAGCGAAGGCGTCGGCAACGCGCGCTTCTTCGCCGGCGATGCGCAATGGGGCGATCTGCACGGCCCGTACGACCACGCATTCGCGCGTTTCGGCACGATGTTCTTCGAGATGCCGGGCGCGGCGATGCGCAATGTGCGCATGGCGCTCGAGCCCGGCGGCACGTTCACCCAGGTGGTCTGGCGGCGGCGCGAGGACAATCCGTGGCTGCACGAGGCTGAGCTGCGCGTCAAGGCGATCGTGCCGGTCGTGGCCCACGACCAGACCGACCAGGTGCACTGCGGTCCCGGACCGTTCTCGATGGCCGGCCCGGACATGGTCAGCGCGATGTTGCGCAGCGCCGGCTACGAGCGGATCCGCTTCGAGCGCTACGACTGCGACATCTGCATCGGCCGCGACATCGACGATGCGGTCGAGTTCGCGATGGCGCTCGGTCCGGCCGGCGAGATCATCCGTCTCGCCGGCGCCGAGGGCGAGCGGCTCAAGCCGCAAGTCGTCGCCTCGCTGCGCGAAGGTCTGCAACGGTACGCGCGACCCGATGGCGGCATCTGGGCACCGTCGAGCACCTGGATCATCACGGCGACCAATCCGCGCTGAGCGCAGGCTCGATGGGTGGCGCCCTGGGACACCGCGCGCCGTTCCGACACCTTGCAGGGGGATGCTGTGATCGAGCACGCGCTGCGACGGCGCGGCACTCCGGGAGTACCTATGGCAACCGATTATCGGGCACTCGCAACACGCTGGTTCGACGACACCTGGAACCGACGCAGCGACGCCGCCATCGACGAGCTGCTGACCCCCGATTCGATCGGCCACATGGAAGGCGGCGACGTGCGCGGCCGCGAAGAGTTCAAGGCCGTGCGCGCAGCACTGCTCGGCGCGATTCCCGATCTGCGCCTGGTCATCGAAGATGCGATCGCGGACGGCAATCAGGTCGCGGTGCGCTGGCGCGTCACCGGCACGCATCTCGGCGACCATTTCGGCTTCCCGGCCTCGCGTCGCGCGACGAATTTTCGCGGCATCACCTGGCTGCGCTTCGAGGGCGACAAGCTCGTGGAAGGCTGGGATGGCTGGAACCATGGCGCATTGATCCAGGGCCTGCAGGCACCGCCCTGAGAATCGACGCTTGCGCCGGGCAGAGGCGCATGGCGCAATGGACGGAACGTTGCTGCGGACCGCTCGTGCGATGCTCGGACGTGCCCTGTTCGCCTTTCTTGCCCTGCCCGGCGTCGTCGCGATTGCCGTGCCGGCGACGTGGTTGTACCTCGAACATCGGACGACGCCCGAGCACTTCATCGGGCTGTTGCCATTGCTGGCCGGCACGCTGGCGCTGCTGCGCTGCACCGCTGATTTCTACGTTTCGGGCAGGGGCACGCTGGCGCCGTGGACGCCGCCGCGCGATCTCGTCACAGTGGGACTGTATCGCTGGACGCGCAACCCGATGTACGTCGCCGTGTTGCTGATGCTGCTCGGCTGGGCATGGGCGTTCGGGCATCGCGGCCTGCTCGTCTACGCCGTCTGCGTCGCGATCGCATTCGAACTGCGCGTCGTGTTCGGCGAGGAGCCGTGGCTGGCGCGCACGCACGGCGAAGCGTGGCGTGCGTATGCGGCGCGCGTGCCGCGCTGGTTCTGGTAACGGCCGCAACGGCACGTCGGCAGCGGCGAGACCTGGGCGCGCGACGCTCGCTGACGGCGCGGGCGCCATTGCGGCAGAATAGATCGCGCCGTGCGTACGCGGCGCGCAACCGTCCGTGTCGACCTAAAAGGGAACCCATGAAAACGCCGATCGCCCTGTTCATCGCTGCCGCCGCACTTGCGGCCGGCAACGTGTCCGCTGCCGCCCATGCCGGCATCGAATATCTCAATTCCGGCAAGGTCCTGCCGGCGACGCTGCCGTTCTCCGAGGCCGTGCGCGTCGGCCATACGCTGTATCTGTCCGGCCAGATCGGTATCGCACCGGGCAGCATGAAAGTCGTTCCCGGTGGCATCAAGGAGGAAACGAAGCAGGCGATGGAGAACATCAAGACCTCGCTCGGCGCGCACGGCTACGCGCTGAAGGACCTGGTGAAGTGCACGGCGATGCTCGCCGACATCGGCGAATGGGCCGCGTTCAACGACGTCTACAAAACCTTCTTCAGCGGCCATTTCCCGGCACGCAGCGCGTTCGGCACGAGCGGGCTTGCCCTCGGCGCCCGCGTCGAGATCGAGTGCATCGCCGCGGTCGACAAGTAGCGCCGCCGCGGCGTCTTTGCTGACCCGACGGCCGTGTCCGAGTCCGCGAACGTTCGGATCCGCAGCGCTGGCGAAAACGACGCGCCGGCGCTGCTGGCGATCTATGCGCCGTATGTCGAGCGCACCGCCGTGTCGTTCGAAACGGCCGTTCCGAGTGTCGAGGAATTCGCCGCGCGCATCCGCAAGAGCGTGGCGCAGTGGGCCTGGCTCGTCGCCGAACGCGACGGCCGCTGTCTGGGTTACGCCTACGGGTCGACCCATCGCGAGCGCGCGGCGTATCGCTGGTCGGTCGAGACGTCGGCCTATGTCGATGCGTCGATCCAGCGCCGAGGCGTCGGCAAAGCGCTGTACTTCGCATTGATCGATGCATTGATCGCCAGGGGCTACTGCAACGCGTTCGCCGGCATGACCGTGCCGAACGATGCAAGCATGGCCCTGCATCGCAGCGTCGGTTTCGAACCGATCGGCGTGTTCCGCCGGGTCGGCTTCAAGTTCGGCGCCTGGCACGACGTCGCCTGGGCGCAGCGCCGGCTGAGCGAGGCGCCGCCGGCATGATCGTGCTGATGCCGCTGCCGAGCGCGGATTTCGATCCGTCCGAGGCGGCGGTCAGCTGGAAGGTCCTGCATGCGGCCGGCCGCTGGCGTACGCCGAACTCGACCATCGCGACTTCGACGCGTTGTTGCTGCCGGGAGGTCACGCGCGAGGCATGCGCGAATATCTCGAGAGCGCGATTCTGCAGCGCGTCGTTGCCGGATTCTTCGATGCCGGCAAGCCGGCCGCGGCAATCTGCCACGGCGTCGTCCTCGCGGCGCGCAGCATCTCGCCGCGCAGCGGCCGCTCGGTGCTGCACGGCCGCCGCACGACGGCACTCACCTGGTCGCTCGAGCGCAGCGCCTGGCGCGTGTCACGCTATCTCGGGCGCTGGTGGGACCGCGACTACTATCGTACCTACGTCGAGCAGGCCGGCGATCCGGCCGGTTATCGCAGCGTGCAGGCCGAAGTGACGCGGGCTCTGGCGCGCGCGGAGGATTTCCTCGACGTTCCGGCCGCCGCACCGGATCGCTGGCGCAAGGCCAGCGGCTTGTTCCGCGATTCAATCGACGATCCGCG
>Ga0068860_100005265_pt1 | contig 13131 bp, 11 predicted proteins | sample KBSSwiS32_FD_66597 | JGI IMG/M metagenome (GOLD analysis project Ga0068860, IMG submission 66597) | Switchgrass rhizosphere microbial communities from Kellogg Biological Station, Michigan, USA - KBS Switchgrass S3-2 | ecosystem: Host-associated > Plants > Roots > Rhizosphere > Soil ... | reverse complement strand
CAAGGTGCCCGCCACCAGCGGGACCCTCCCCACGCACACGCCGCTGTTCGGCGTGTTGGTGGTCGGAGTGATCGCGATCGTCGCCGGCCTCACGTTCTTCCCGGCCCTGGCGCTGGGCCCCATCGTCGAGCACTTGTCGCTGTAGGAGCTCTCAGATCATGTCGTCGACACTCATGGAACGGCCCCCCAAGGTCCGGACCCGCCCGTCCGGGAGTCGCTCGCTGTTCGATCCGGCCATCGTGCGAACCGCGATGGTCGACTCGATCAAGAAGCTCAACCCTCGCACGATGGCCCGCAACCCCGTGATGTTCGTGGTGGAGATCGGTTCCGTCTTCACCACGATCCTCTTGCTGCGGGACTTCGGCGACAACTCGAATCAGGAAAATGTCTTCAACATCGTGGTGACGGTGTTTCTTTGGTTCACCGTACTCTTCGCCAACTTCGCCGAGGCCATGGCCGAAGGTCGAGGCAAAGCGCAAGCGGCCACCCTGCGCAAGACCCGGGCCGAGACCATGGCCAACGTCCGCACCGCCGATGGGATGCTGGTGGCCAAACCATCGACCGCCCTCCAGGTCGGTGATCTGTGCGTGGTGGTCGCCGGTGAAGTGATCCCGGGCGACGGCGACGTGGTAGAGGGAATCGCCACCGTCGACGAATCGGCCATCACGGGCGAGTCGGCACCAGTGATCCGCGAGTCCGGAGGCGATCGTTCGGCCGTCACAGGCGGCACCCGGGTGCTGTCGGACCAGATCGTGGTGCAGATCAGCTCCAAACCGGGCGAGACCTTCCTCGACCGGATGATCGCACTCGTGGAAGGCGCCGATCGCCAGAAGACCCCTAATGAGATCGCGCTGTCGATTCTGTTGGCCGGACTCACCATCATCTTCCTGCTGGCGGTGGTCACGTTGCAGCCCTTCGCCATCTACTCCCACGCCGAGCAGTCGATGGTGGTACTGGTGGCGCTGCTGGTCTGCCTCATCCCCACCACCATCGGCGGCCTCCTGTCGGCCATCGGCATCGCCGGGATGGACCGGCTCGTGCAGCGCAACGTGCTGGCCATGTCGGGGCGGGCCGTGGAGGCCGCCGGCGACGTGAGCACGCTGCTCCTCGACAAGACCGGAACCATTACCTACGGCTCACGACAGGCGGCCGAATTCGTCCCGGTGCACGACGTCACCGAGACCGAGGTGGCTGAGGCGGCCCTGGCTTCGTCGCTGGCCGACGAGACGCCCGAGGGTCGGTCCATCGTCACGTTGGCCACGGACAAGTACGCCCTGGTGCCGCCCGACGAGTTCGGCGCAGTCATGGTGCCCTTCACCGCGCAGACCCGCATGAGCGGCATGGATTTTGCGGGCGGACGCAGTGTGCGCAAAGGCGCCGCCGACTCGGTGCGGCGAATGGTGGCCGACGCCGGCGGTCAGGTGCCCATGGAGATGCTGGCCATCGTGGAAGGGATCTCGCGCGACGGAGCCACGCCGCTGGTGGTGTGCGAATGGCACGACACCGATGTACCCCGAATTCTCGGCGTCATCCGGCTGAAGGACACGGTGAAGCCGGGCATGCGCGAGCGCTTCGACCAGCTCCGCTTGATGGGCATCAAGACCGTGATGATCACCGGCGACAATCCGCTCACCGCGGCGGCCATCGCCGAGGAAGCGGGAGTCGACGACTTCCTGGCCGAGGCGACTCCCGAAGACAAGATGGCATTGATCAAGCGGGAGCAAGCCGGCGCCAAGTTGGTGGCCATGACCGGCGACGGCACCAACGACGCGCCCGCGCTGGCCCAAGCCGACGTCGGCGTGGCCATGAACACCGGCACCCAGGCCGCCAAGGAAGCCGGCAACATGGTCGACCTCGATTCCAACCCCACCAAGCTCATCGAGATTGTCGAGATCGGCAAGCAGCTGCTGATCACTCGCGGCTCCCTCACCACCTTTTCCATCGCCAACGACGTGGCGAAGTACTTCGCCATCATTCCGGCCATGTTCTCGGGCGTGCTGCCGGCCCTCGACAGCCTCAATGTGATGAACCTGCATTCGCCGCGCACGGCGATCGCATCGGCGGTGATCTTCAACGCCGTCATCATCGTGATGCTGATCCCATTGGCCCTGCGGGGCGTCAAGTTCCGCGCGGAGTCGGCCGCGCTGGTGCTGCGGCGCAACCTGCTGATCTACGGAGTGGGCGGCATCATCGCGCCCTTCGTGGGGATCAAGCTGATCGACATGGTGCTCACGGCCCTAGGAGCCAACTGATGAAGACCTTCATCCGTCAACTCAAACCGGCGCTCCTCGCTTTGCTCGTGCTGAGCGTCGTGTGCGGTCTCATCTATCCACTGGCCGTCACGGCCGTGGCCCAGGTGGCGTTCCACGACAAGGCCAACGGTTCCCTCGTGAAGGTCAACGGCGAGGCGGTCGGCTCGAAGCTGATCGGTCAGGACTTCGCCGCGCCCCAGTACTTCCATCCCCGACCGTCCGCGGCCGGCTCGGGCTATGACGCCATGGCGTCGGGTGGTTCGAATCTCGGACCGACCAACCCCGACCTCCTCTCCGCGGTGGCCGACCGAGTGGCCGCCTACCGCAAAGAGAACAACCTTCCGGCCACGCAACCGGTGCCCGTCGACGCGGTGACGGCATCGGGCTCAGGGCTCGATCCCGAAATAAGCATCGCCAATGCGCGCCTCCAGGCCCCCCGCGTGGCCGCCGCCCGCAACCTCGACGTCAACGTGGTGATTGACGCCATCTATCAACACGTACAGGACCGCCCACTGGGAATTCTCGGTGATCCCGGGGTCAACGTGTTGGAGTTGAACCTGGCCCTCGACGCGGCGTCGAACGCCAAGGGCTGAGGCGGGCCATGGCGCGCGGCGAGCTGCGGGTATACCTCGGTGCCGCGCCGGGCGTCGGCAAGACCTTCTCTATGCTCGACGAGGGATGGCGTCGCCATCAGCGCGGCACCGACGTGGTGGTGGGGGTGGTGGAGACCCACGGTCGCGCCCACACCGCCGCCCAGCTGCGCGACCTGGAGGTGATGCCCCGACGAACGATCCGCTATCGCGACGCCGAACTCCCCGAGATGGACGTCGACGCCATTTTGGCCCGCCGGCCCGACGTGGCCCTGGTCGACGAGTTGGCCCACACCAATGTGCCGGGTTCGCGCCACGAGAAGCGATGGCAGGACATCAAGGAGTTGCTCGACGCCGGCATCACCGTGATCTCAACCATCAACATCCAACACCTCGAGTCGCTGAACGACGTGGTCGAGAAGATCACCGGCGTCGTCCAGCGCGAGACGGTGCCCGATGTGGTGGTGCGTCAGGCCGACCAGATCGAGTTGGTCGACATGAGCCCCGAAGCGTTGCGGCGGCGCATGGCCCACGGCAACGTGTATCCGCCGGAACGGGTGGACGCCGCGTTGTCGAACTACTTCCGGCTCGGGAACCTCGGGGCGCTGCGGGAGTTGGCGCTGCTGTGGGTGGCCGATCGGGTGGAGCAATCGCTCGACGACTACCGGGCCCGTCACGGCATCGTCGAACCGTGGGAAACGCGCGAACGGGTGGTCGTGGCCATCACGGGAGCGCCTGGAGGCGACGCGCTCATCCGCCGCGCCTCTCGGATCGCCGGTCGGAACCGGGGCGAGCTGGTGGGCGTGCACGTAACGTCGGCCGACGGATTGCGCAATCCCAAATCCCCCGGTGAGCTCGAGCGCTACCGAGATCTGCTGACAGAACTGGACGGCACCTATCACGAGTTGACCGGCGACGATGTCTCGAAGACCCTCACCAGCTTTGCCCGCACCCAAGGCGCCACCCAGCTGGTTGTCGGGGCCAGCCGACGGTCGCGTCTTCAGGAGATCTTCACCGGTTCGATCGTTTCCAAAACGGTTCGGGGCGCGTCGGGGATCGACGTTCACGTCATCGCCACCGAGCCTCAGCCGTCGGCGCTACTGGCTCGGCCCCGACGACCGATGGCCAACCTGCCGCGGTCCCGGGTGATCGCCGGATGGATCACCGTGCTGGTCGGGCTTCCGGTGCTGACCGTGCTGCTCGCCGCCAGCCGCGATTCACTCACGTTGGCCACCGGGATGCTGCTGTACCTCGGGGTGGTAGTGGCCGCCGGGGCGCTGGGTGGAGTGCTTCCCGGCTTCGTGGGCGCGGTAGCCGGTTCGCTCCTGGCCAACTACTACCTGGTGCCCCCCATCCACACCTTCACCGTGAGCGAGCCTCAGAACCTGTTCACGCTGGCCGTGTTCGTCGCCATCGCCGCGGTGGTGAGCGGCTACGTCAACCTGGCCGCCCGCCGCGCCCACGACGCCACCCGGGCGCGGGCCGAGGCCGAGGCGCTCGCTCGAACCACCGCCACCCTCGTGGGTTCGCCCGACCCGTTGCCCCAGTTGGTCGACCAATTGCGAAGCGGATTCGCGCTCGACGGCGTAGGAGTGCTCCGCCGCACCGGCGGCGTCTGGACCGACGTGGCCTCGTCGGGCCTCGCGCCCCACGACCCGAGCGAGGGCCGCACCATGCCCCTTGAGGCCGACGGTGGCACCGTGCTCGTGTTGGTGGGCGGGCGACTCACCGGTGACGACGAACGGGTACTGCGCAGTCACGCCGATCAGCTGTCGGTGGCGCTGTCGTCTCGAGATCTCCAACTGGAGGCCGCCCGGGTGGCCACGCTGGTTCAGATCGACGGGCTGCGCACCGCCATCCTGCAAGCGGTGTCGCACGATCTGCGCACTCCCCTGGCGTCGATCAAGACGGCGGTCACCAGCTTGCTGTCCACCGACGTGTCGTGGGAACCGGCGACGGTGCTGGAGTTCTTGACCACGATCAACGACGAATCGGATCGGCTGACCCGGCTGGTGAGCAATCTGCTGGACATGAGCCGCCTCCAAGCCGATTCGCTCACGCTGCACCCGGGCGCGGTGGGGGTGGAAGACGTCGTGAGCAACGCGATCTCGAGCCTCAGCGTGGCGCCGGCCAAGCTCGAGCTCGACATTGCCGCCGACATCCCGCCCGTGTCGGCCGACGCCGATCTTTTGGAGCGAGCCATCGCCAACGTCCTCTCGAACGCGGTGGCGTTCTCCCCTCCTTCGCAACCGATCACCGTGCAGGCGTCGCGCGACGGGACGCGGATGCACCTTCGCATCGTCGATCGAGGCCCGGGGATACCGCCGGGCGAGCGAGGCAACGTGGTGCGGCCATTCCAGCGGCTCGGCGATCAACACACTGCCAACGGCGTGGGTTTGGGGCTGGCGGTCGCGTCGGGGTTCGTGGCCGCCATGGGTGGAGAACTGGCCTTGGACGACACGCCCGGCGGGGGCTTGACCGTCGACATCACGTTGAGGAGTGCGGCCGAGATCGAAAGCGCGGCGCAATGACCCGGGTACTCGTGGTCGACGACGAGGCCCCGATGCGACGGGCGCTGGCGGTGAACCTCAAAGCTCGGGGCTTCGATGTGGACTCCGCTACTACCGGCGAGGAGGCGCTGTCGTTGGCCAGCGCCCGCCATCCCGATGTGGTGTTGCTCGACCTTGGTCTTCCCGGCATCGGCGGTCTCGAGGTGATCGTCGGCCTGCGGGGCTGGACCTCGGTGCCGATCCTCATCTTGTCGGCGCGCGGCAGCGAGTCCGACAAGGTGACGGCGCTCGATGCGGGCGCCGACGACTATGTGACCAAGCCGTTCGGCATCGACGAGCTCCTGGCCCGCCTCCGGGCGGCCGTTCGTCGGTTCCAGCCCCCGGAGGAAGAGGTGGTGGTGGACACTCCTCACTTCGTCATGCACCTTCTCGACAAATCCGTACGGGGCCCAAGTGGCGCCGACATTCGACTCACGCCAATCGAATGGCAGATCGCCGAGGCCTTGGTACGACATCCCGGTCGGCTCATCACCCAGCGCCGCCTCATTGAACAGGTGTGGGGTACCCCCGACGCCGACAGCAAGGCGCTGCGCGTTCACCTGACCCATATTCGCCAGAAGCTCGAGCCCGATCCCGCGCTCCCCCGTTACTTCATCACCGAGACCGGGATGGGCTACCGGTTCGTGCCCAGGCCATGACCGTCCACGAGCTGTGGTCTGCGGCCGACCGCCGGTGGGGCATGTTGCCGCATCCGGCCGGCTCGCGTCGCGATCCCCCGCTGACCTTGGTGACGGTCGAGCGAATGAACCGCCTGGCGCTCGCCGGCGTGCTCCAGGCCGGGGTGACACGCGGTAGCGATGTGGTCGGTCTACACATCGTCGAGTCGACGCCGATCGGCACCGATCGCCGAACTGAGGCTGAGCTGGAAATGCAATGGGCACTCCATCCGGCCACCCGGTCCAAGCCGTTGCTCACCGAGAGCATGTCGGAATCGGTGGCGAACTCCGTTCGGGCGGTTGCGGTCGAGCTGAGCGAACGCGGACGATCCGTGATCGTGGTGGTGCCTCAACTCTTGCACAGCCGTCGATGGCACCGGTTGCTCCACGACCAGACAGGAAAACGGATCGAACGTGCGCTTTCGAACGCCCCGGGCGTGGTGGCATTGGTGGTTCCCGTACCGACCGCAGTGCCGAGTCGGCGATGACGCTGCAACTGCCATCGCCGTCATTTGGCAGAGGATCGATCCGCGAAAGCCGATCCAGCAGAGATTAGATCGCTCGCTAAGATCGCGCTAAAGCTCTTGTATTCGCCGCATCGGGCCGTCATGCTCCGGGCTATGGCGCTGCCGGGCCGGCCCGCAATTGGTGGCGTGCATGGGGCCCTCGACTCCGGTTTTTATACCCACCAGTCGCTCTGCCTTATCACCGTGGCCCGCCTGAACCGGCTGGCGCTTTTGGGGCTGCAAGAAGCCTTACGGATCGACTCGGCCGACCCGGTGGCACTGCACGTTTCGGGGAATCAACGCCGGATCGACGAGTTACGTGCGGACTGGATGGATCACCCCGTTTCCAGACCGGTGCCGCTCATCTTCGAAGCTCCCGACGTCACCGGGGTGGCTGGGGCAGTGCGCCACGCCGCCCTCGAACTCGGTCGAAACCGGCCGGTGATCGTGGTGGTGCCGCGGCGCATTCGGACTCAATGGTCGGAGCGACTGTTTGGGGACCATACCGCCGATCGGATCCGACGTTCGGTACAGACGATCGGTCCGGGAGTGACCGTCCTGTCCGCGGGCCTCGACCGGTAGGGCGACGAGCTTGTCACCGCAGCTCGCCACCCCCTCATCTCACCGAACTTGGCGGGGTTCGGTGATCGGCGTGGGAGGCACGGTCGTCATCGCCCTCGCGCTGGGGCCCTTTCACGAACGGGTCGGCCGAGCCACTCCATCGCTGTTGCTGATCGTGCCCGTCGTGGCGGCCGGCTTCGTGGGTGGGATGGCGGCCGCGTTCATCACCGCGTTGGCGGCCGGACTGCTGCTGCTGGTTGTCTTCATCCCGCCGGTCGGAACGCTCACTGTCGACGTTCCTGCCGACGCAGTGGCTCTCACGTTGTTCGTCGTGGTGGCGTTGGCCATCGGCCGACTGGTGTCGTGGGAGGCCGGGCGGCGCCGTGGTGCGGTGGAGCGCGCCGAGGAGCTGGCGCGGATGCATCGCCAGCTTCAGACGGCCGTGCGCGAGCGGGATCGGCTCGAAACCGAGGCGCGACGGGTGTCGGTGCTGGAGGAGATGGATCGCCAGCGCAGCGCGCTCCTGCGGGCCGTGTCGCACGACCTCCGCACGCCGCTGGGCACGATCAAGGCGATCACTTCGGATCTTCGCTCAGGCACGGAGTTCGACGACGTCACGAGACGGACGCTGCTGGACTTGGTGTGGGATGAGGCGGAGCGGCTGGACCGGATTGTGGCGAACCTCCTCAGTCTGAGCCGAGTCGAGGCCGGCGCACTCGATCCGGATCGTCGACCAATCGACGCCCTCGCACTGGTCGACCACTGCGTGGATCGGCTCCAGCGAGTGCTGCGAAGTAGCCCCGTGAAAATCGAAGCGGAGGCCGAGCTGCCGTTGATGTGGGCCGACTTCACCCAAATCGATCAGGTTCTCTCGAACCTCCTGGAGAACGCCGCCCGCCACGCGCCGACCGGCACTCCCATCGTGATCGGGGTGTCGGCCAGCGACCGCTTCGTGGGGATGACGGTGGAGGATCAGGGGCCCGGGGTGGCGCCGGCCCTCCGCAGCCACCTCTTCGAGCCCTTCCAGGGAGGAGACGGAAGCACCGGCATCGGCCTGGCCATTTGCAAGGCGATCGTGGAAGCCCACAACGGCCGTATCCGGCTCGACACCAGCCCGGAAGGAGCACGCTTTGTCTTCGACATTCCCACCGCCCGGTGAGGCCGGCCTGCTCGTCGTTGAAGACGACGAGGCCATGTCGATCGCCGTCAGCGCGGGACTTCGAGCTCGGGGCTACACCGTGCGCACCGCCGCCGACGGTCGGGCGGCACTCGACGCTTGCACGGACCTTCCCCCCGACGTGGTGCTGCTCGATCTCGGTCTGCGCGACATGGATGGCATCGAAGTGTGTCGTCACCTGCGACGCTGGATGCACAACCCCATCATTGTGCTCACCGCCGATGGTGCGGAGCGGCGAATGATCGCTTGCCTCGACGAGGGGGCCGATGACTACGTGACCAAGCCGTTCTCGATGCCCCAGCTGTACGCCCGAATTCGGGTGGCCCTGCGGCATCGGCAGGCCCTGGCTCCCATCGTGGAAGGGGCGTTGATCGAGGTGGGCTCGCTGCGCATCGACATCGCCGGACGCGTGGCCGCCGTCGGAGAGCGCAATCTCGAACTGCGTCGGCGCGAGTTCGCGTTGCTCACGCTGCTCGCTCGCAACGCCGGCAAAATCCTCACGTCCCAGTACCTACTCACCCAAGTGTGGGGAACCGAGTGGGTCCACAACCAGGCAACGCTTCGCAACCACGTCGCGACGGTGAGACGCAAGCTGGCGGACGGGCCTGGAACTCCACGAGTCGTGACGGAGTCGGGCATCGGCTACCGCCTATTGGCGCCCGAGTCGTGATCCTGCCGATGAAATCGAGTCCCGAAACACTGAGGAAACAACTGGCGGACATCTAGCACATAAAGAGCAGGCGCGCAAGGTGCGGTAACAGTTTGTTAACACGACGGCACAACGCCCGAAACAATGCTGCGTTTGGGTGCTTACCATGCATCTCGGCCGCCATGCCCGGCCAGTTGTTTTAAATCAGCCAATGACCTGAGGGGGTCAACGTTGTCAAGAGGCAAGAAGTTCGCCGCTCTTACGCTGCTGTCGTTCATAGTGTTGGTGATAGTTGGAGCCAAGTTTTCGGGACATCAAGGCGATGCAACGGGAACGAGAACTGGTTCATTGTCTGATTATCTGAACGCGAGCGGCTCGCCCGATGCCAAAGATGTCCCGATCTCGCAGGTAGGGATCAACCAGCTGGCCAGTGAGGCGGGCCACTTGCGGGTGTCCATCAACTTCACCTGGCTGTTGATGACCGGCTTCCTCGTTCTGTTCATGCAGGTCGGCTTCGCGTTCCTCGTCACGGGCCTCACTCGAGCCAAGAACGCCGGGCACATGATGATGATGAACCTCACGTCGTTCGCGGTGGCACTACTTGCCTACTTCGCCGTCGGGTTTGCGCTCCAGTTCGGTGGCATCGCGCCGGTCGCCAACCTGGGTGGCATCGCGCCGCTCAACGGACTCACCCCCCATGGCAACTGGGGCCTCATTGGTACCCACGGATTCTTCCTACAAAGCGCGCACGGCTACGACGTGGGGGTGATGGCTCTGTTTTTGTTCCAGGTCGTGTTCATGGAGACGGCGGGCTACATCATCATCGGCGCTATCGCCGAACGGGTGTCGTTCGCCGCCTTCCTGCTGGCCGAGGTGGTGATGGGAGCGTTGATTTATCCCATCTTCGGCATGTGGGTATGGGGCGGGGGGTTCCTGGCCCATCTCGGTCAGAGCTACAACTGGGGCCACGGCGCCGTCGACTTCGCGGGGTCGGGCGTGGTCCACGCCACCGGCGGCTGGGCCGCCCTCGCCATGGCCGTTGTACTTGGTCCACGCCTGGGCAAGTTCAACCGCGATGGCACTCCGAACGCTTTCCCGGGCCACAACCTGGGCTACGTGGTAATCGGGACGTTGGTGCTGGTGTTCGGCTGGATGGGCTTCAACCCTGGTTCGACTTTCGGTGCAACCGACCTGCGGATCTCGGTGGTGGCGGTGAACACCCTTCTGGCCGGCTGCTGCGGCACCGTCACCGCCCTGGCGTGGACGAACGCCAAGTGGGGCAAGCCCGACATATCCATGACGTGCAACGGCATGCTGGCCGGCTTGGTGGCTATCACCGCACCGTGCGCCTTCGTGGCTCCGTGGGCGGCCTGCGTCATCGGCATCGTGGCCGGTTTGGTGGTCTGCTACGGAGTCTGGTTCTTCGACCATGTGGCCCACGTGGATGACCCGTGCGGCGCGGTGTCGGTGCATGGCTTGTGTGGAGCCTGGGGCGTGTTGTCGGTCGGGATATTTGCCGACGGCACCTACGGCGACGGCTGGAACGGCGTCAGCGGCCCGGTGAAGGGGCTCATATACGGCGACGGCGGGCAACTGCTAGCCCAGGTGGCCGAAGTAGTCGTGGGGTTCGCATGGGCCTTCGGGCTGTTCTACGTGATCTTCAAGCTGGCCAAGAACTTCATGGCGATCCGTGTTTCGGAGGCTGCGGAGATCGAGGGTCTCGACGTGCCCGAGTTCGGCGCTCACTGTTATCCGGACTTTGTCCTCGTGAGCCACGAGATTCGGGGCGATCACGACAACGGCGACAGCTACGCACTCTCCGGCGACGGTCACGGCTCGTCGACCCAGGTGCCTTGAGGTGGACAAGCCCAGAACCATCCAACGAACGGGGAGCACACTATGAACCATCTGATCACGGCGATCATCAAACCTCACAAGCTCGACGACGTGAAGGATGCAGTCCGGGCGGCCGGGGTGCTGGGTCTCACGGTGTCGGAGATTCGAGGCTTTGGCCGCCAAGGGGGCAAGACGGAGACGTATCGAGGAACGGAGTACACGGTCGACTTCTTGCCCAAGGTCAGGATCGACATCCTGGTCGAGGACCATGAGGCCGACAAGATCGTCGACGTGATTGCCAGCAGCGCCCGCACGGGCAAGATCGGCGACGGCAAGATTTGGATCACCCCAGTGTTACGAACGGTGCGGATCCGTACCGGGGAGCTCGACAGTGACGCTCTTTAGCCCCTAGCCGGCGTCCGAACAACGGTCGCAGAGCACGCTTTCGGGCTTGGTGACCGCCAGCACGGTCATCGGCCGTCCGCAGGATCGGCAGCTTTCGAGCCACAACGCCTTGCCGGCCCCCTGAACCTGCCTCTGTGCCTCGTCCTCGTCCTGCTTGCGCTTTCCGACGATGCCCACGGCCGCGACGCTACGCCAGATCCGGCCGGATCGGTGGCGGGGTCGAGCCCCCCGGTAGTCTGCGGGCCGGGAATGATCGCCTGAGGAGGCCTCCATGTCAGACGTCGTGATCATCGATGCGGTCCGTTCGGCTATCGGGAAGCGCAACGCCTCGTTGTCGACCATGAATCCGGTGGAATTGCTGGGCGATGTGCTTACGGGCCTCATCGACCGCACGGGCATCGATCCCGCCGCCGTCGGTCATGTCCTCGGCGGCTGCGTTAACCAGCTCGGCACTCAGAGCGGCAATGTGGTGCGCAACGCCTGGCTGGGCGCTCGCCTTCCCCTCGAGGTTCCCGGCGCCACCATCCACTCCCAGTGCGGCTCGTCCCAAGAGGCCCACACACTGGCCCACGCCATGGTGGCGGGCGGCCTGGCCGACGTGGCCATCGCCTGCGGAATCGAGTCGATGAGCCGCATCCCGATGGGGTCGGCCGCACCCACCGATCCCGATACCTGGGGCCAGCCCCGCAGTGGTCGCTACGCCACCATCTACGAGCCCACCATCCAATTCGAAGCGGCCGACCGAATCGCCGAGCACTGGAACATGTCCCGCGAGGAGCTCGACGTGTTCGGCAAGGAATCTCAGGACCGGGCGGCCCGGGCGTGGGCGGAAGGCCGCTTCGATAATCAAATCATCACCATCAATGCCCCCGTCACCGATGATGCCGGCAACGTGATCGGCACCAAGCCGTTCGACCGCGACGAGGGTCTGCGCGAGACCACCCTTGAGAGTCTGGCCAAGCTCAAGCCCAACCAAAAGGACCGCCAGCCGAACCCGGGCATCCACACCGCCGGCAACTCGTCGCAGATCTCCGACGGTTCGGGTGCCATCTTGATGATGACCGACACCAAGGCCGCAGAGTTGGGGCTTCGGCCCAAGGCGCGCATCGTCCATTCGTTGCTGGCCGGCAGCGACCCGGTACTGATGCTCACCGGCCCCATCCCGGCTACGCAACAGTTGCTGGCCAAAACCGGGCTCACGATGGACGACATCGACCTGTTCGAGATCAACGAGGCGTTCGCATCGGTGGTGCTGGCGTGGCAGAAGGAAACCGGCGCCGACCTCTCGAAGGTCAATGTGAACGGCGGGGCGATCGCACTGGGCCATCCCCTGGGCGGCACCGGCTCGATCCTCATCACCAAGGCCCTCCATGAGCTCGAGCGCATCGGCGGCCGCTACGCCCTGATCAGCATGTGCTGCGGTGGCGGGCTCGGCACCGGCACCATCATCGAGCGGCTCTGAGCCGGGAGCACCCGCCCAGCCCGGCCCGGCTGCGTCGCCTGATCGAGGAACTGGCCGAAGCGGGAGTTCGCCTCGGCGGGGACGACGCCTGGCGCGCCCTGCTGCTGGGCGAGCTTGACTACGCGCTCCGGCCCGACGTCCACGAACGACGGGTACCGAGCTACGGCGCCATCATCGAACCCACGGCGGACCCCGAGGGATGGACCGAATCCACCCAGCTCGAGATCACCCATCGGAGCCTGGAGCAGACCTCCCGCTCGAGCGCGCGCCGATTCGCCGATGGGCTCTCGAGTTGGTTGGTCAGGGCCGACCAGCGAGACGAGCTGATGGTCTTTGACCGGCCGGCCGGTTCCGAGCGAGACCTGGTTGTGTTGGCGGCGAGCCTCGGTGGGACCGTGGTTCAACGGCATCCCACGGGGTCCGTGCGCTTGACCGGTTCGTTCGGCGTGCTGCGATGGGACGGTCTC
>Ga0068860_100005264_pt1 | contig 13132 bp, 10 predicted proteins | sample KBSSwiS32_FD_66597 | JGI IMG/M metagenome (GOLD analysis project Ga0068860, IMG submission 66597) | Switchgrass rhizosphere microbial communities from Kellogg Biological Station, Michigan, USA - KBS Switchgrass S3-2 | ecosystem: Host-associated > Plants > Roots > Rhizosphere > Soil ... | reverse complement strand
GCGACACCAGGCTCATGTCGTGCTCGACCATCAGCACGGTGACGCCGAGCTCCTTGCGGATGTCGCGAATCCACCAGGCCATGTCTTCGGTCTCTTCGACATTGAGGCCGGACGAGGGCTCGTCGAGCAGCAGCAGCTTCGGCCCCATGCACAGCGCCCGCGCCACCTCCACCACCTTGCGCACCCCGTACGGCAGGCCGTGCACCAACGCGTCGCGCTGGTGCTGCAGGTCGAGCAGGTCGATCACGCGCTCGGCCTGCAGCCGCGCCTCGCGCTCGGCGCGGCGCGCCGCGGGCGTGAAGAACAGGTTGGCGACGAAGCCACTGCTCTGGTGCACGTGGTGGCCTATCAGCAGGTTCTGCAGCACCGACGCGTTCTCGAACAGCTCGATGTTCTGGAACGTGCGCGCGATGCCCAGCTCGGCGATGCGGTGCGGCGGCAGCCTGCTGATCGGTCGGCCCTCGAATTGGATCTCGCCCGCGCTCGGGTCGTAGATGCGGCTGATCAGGTTGAACACCGTGGTCTTGCCGGCGCCGTTGGGCCCGATCATCGTGAACACCTCGCCGCGCCGCACGTCGAAGCTCACCTTGTTGACGGCCACGACACCACCGAAGCGCACGGTGAGGTCGCGCGCGGACAGCAGTGGGGTGTCTGGCGCGCTCATGCCCGACTGGTGTGTGGTTTGAGCCGGCAAAGCCGTGGGTTGGCAGGTCCGGGCGCGCTTGGACGGCGCCGAGCAGCGCAGCTCGCCGAGGGGCGGAGCCGCCGTTGGTGAGCGAGCATCGCAGGGAACCTCGGCCCACAGGGCCGAGGCGCCGGCGGTGGCGCGCATGGGCCTGCCTGCCCGCGGCCTTGCAAGCTCAACACGGCCGCACGCTTCGCTCGCAAAAGCGGGCGCTTCACCGCACGCGCTCCGACTTGGTGAACGCCTTCTGCCGCCGGAACAATCCGCGCCGGTAGAACGGGAACAGCTGCAGGTAGGTGCGCATCTTCAGCCAGCGACCGTACAGCCCGAGCGGCTCGAACAGCACGATGCCGACCAGCACCGCGCCGTAGATCAACCCCTGCAGGCCGCTGGCCTGGCCGATCGCCGGCGGCAGCCAGTCCTTGCTCACCGCGATCAGCTGCGGCAGCGCGATCAGAAAGATCGCGCCGAGGAACGCGCCGTGCACCGAGCCCAGGCCGCCCACCACCACGATCAGCAGCAGCTCGATCGATTGCAGCACGCTGAACTGGTCGGGCGAGATGAAGGCGAGCTTGTGCGCGTAGAGCGCGCCCGCGGCCCCTGTGAGCGCGGCCGAGATCGCGAACGACAGCGTCTTGTAGCGCGCGATCGCGATGCCCATGCTCTGCGCCGAGATCTCCGAATCGCGGATCGCGATGAACGCGCGCCCGGTGCCCGAGCGCAGCAGGTTCAACACGCCCAGCGTCGACAGCGTGCAGACGATCAGGCAGACGTAGTAGAAGCCGGCGCCCGAGCCGAGCTCGAGTCCAAAGATCGAGACGCCGGGCACGTTGCGGCCCGAGTTGCCACCGGTCACGCTCTCCCAGCGCGCCAGCACCTCCTCGACGATGAAGCCGAACGCGAGCGTCGCGATCGCCAGGTAGATGCCTTTGACGCGCAGCGCCGGCAGCCCGACGATCACGCCCACCAGGGCGGCCAGCAGCGCGGCGCTCGGCAGCGCGATCAGAAACGGCCAGCCGTGGCTCAGCAAGAAAGTGTGCGTGTAGGCGCCGACGCCGAGGAACGCCGCGTGGCCGAGCGACGCCAGACCGGTGAAGCCGGCCAACACCATCAACCCGAGGCCGGCGATCGAGTAGATCAGAATGAACGACAGCTGCGTCATCCAGTAGTCGCCCACGCTCCACGGCGCGATCAGCAGTGCAAGCGCCAGCAGCGCATACCAGAAGGTCTGGCCTCCGTGCTTGATCAGGCGGATGTCCTGGTCGTACTGGGTCTTGAAGAGAAAGCGCATCGCGATCGCTCAAACTTTTTTGCGCGTCGATCCACCGAACAAGCCGTTGGGCTTGATCACCAGCATCAGCAACACCACCACGTAGGCCGCGATGTCCTTGAATCCCTCGGGCAGGTAGAACCCTGCCAGCGCCTCGATCACGCCGATGATCAGGCCGCCGACGATGGCGCCGGGAAGGCTGCCGAAGCCACCCACCACCGCGGCGGGGAACGCCTTGAGCCCGATGAAGCCCATGTTGACGTGCACGAACGTGAACGGCGCGAGCAGCAACCCGGCCAGTGCTGCCACGCCGGCCGACAGTCCCCACACCAGGCCGTTGAGGCGTTGCACCGGGATGCCCATGTAGTAGGCGGCGAGCTGGTTCTGCGACGCCGCCTGCATCGCGATGCCGATGCGGCTGAAGCGGAACATCGCGTACAGCAGCGCACACAGCACGACGGTGACCACGATCACCACCACCTGCTCGACGCTGACCACCAGCGCGCCGGCGTTCCACACCTGGCCCTTGTACGGCACCGGCAGCGCGTGCGTGTCGGAGCCGTAACCCGGCACCATCGTCATCACACCGCGCACCATGAAGCCGAGCCCGATGGTCAGCATCACCACCGTGAACTGCGGCTGGCCGAGGATCGGCCGGATCACCACGCGCTCCACCAGCACACCGAGCAGCACCATCGCGGCCAGCGCGAGCAGCGCGGCGACGATGAACGGCAGCTGCGCCGCCTGCATCAGCGCAAGCCCGGCGAAGGCGCCGAGCATCATCAGCTCGCCCTGCGCGAAGTTCACCGTCTCGGTGGCCTTGTAGATCAGCACGAAGCCCAGCGCGATGAGCGCGTAGATGCAGCCCAGCGAGATGCCGGAGATCAGCAGTTGCAGGAAGGCCGTCACGCGCGCGTTGCTTTGAAGGGCCCGCGGCTGGCGCAGGCCGCCCATCGGGTGGGCGCAAGCATGCCCGCATGCCCGCCCGCCAAAGCGCCGGGACTTCCCCTAGGCGGCCGCCGCGGTCGCGTGTCAGGCGCTGGCGGCGCTGCGTGTGCGCAGCTGGTAGCGCAGCGCGCCGTCGGCGCCGGGCTCTTGCGCCACCTCGCCGCGCGCCACCAGGTGGTTGAGGTGCGCGAGGCTTTCGCCGGTGGCCATGCCGAGCAGGTCCGAGCCCTCGATCGGGCGCGCGAACAGCGCACCGAACACGTCGATCGCGCGCTTGGGTTCGGCCAGCGCGCGACGCAGCCGCACCAGGCTCTTCTCGTGACCGGCGGCCAGCCGGTCGAGCCGCGCATGCAGGCCGCGGAACGGCTCGCCGTGCGACGGCAGCACCAGCACGTCGTCGCTCACCTGCGTGCGCAGCTTGGCGATCGACGCGATCCAATCGGCCAGGGGATCGGCGTCGGGTTCGGTGGGGAACACCGACACGTTCGACGAGATGCGCGGCAGCACCTGATCGCCCGAGATCAGCACCTTCAGCGCTTCGCAGTGCAGGCACGCGTGCTCGGGCGAGTGCCCGTTGCCGACGATCACGCGCCACTCGTGCGCGCCGATGTGGAACCGCTCGCCGTCGCGCAACCGCCGGAAGCTGTCGGGCAAGGTGTGCACCACGCGGCCGAAGCTGCCGAAGCGCACGCGGTAGTGCTCGAGCGCCTCGTCGTTCCAGCCGGCGCGTTTGTAGAAGCGGATCGCATCGTCGGGCGCCTCGCGGCCGGTGTCGGCCACCAGCGAGCGGCACATCAGGTATTCGAGCCGCGTCATCCACAGCCGCGCCTCGAAGCGCCGCGTCAGCCAACCGGCCATGCCGACGTGGTCGGGGTGCATGTGGGTGACGAGCACGCGCGTGATGCGCCGGCCCTGCAGTGCGTCCTCGGCGGCCAGCGCGCGCGTCCAGTTGGCCAGCGCCTCGCGCGTCTGCGCGCCGGTGTCGACGATGGCCCAGCCGCCCTCGTCGGCCAGCGCGTACAGGTTGATGTGCGCCAGCGCCCACGGCAGGTGCATGCGCAACCAGCGCACGCCGGGCACGATCTCCTTGCCGTGGCCACTCTCCGGCGCCTCGCCGCACGGGTAGCTCAAGCCGCCGGCTTCGTCCGGCCGGCCGTCGAGGCTTGGCTTCTGGGGCGTCGTCATCGCGCGCATTCTCGCGCGATTCGTCACGCGGCTATTCGTTGGCCCCGCGGGCACGCAGGCGATCGAACAGCACCGCGACGATGATGAAGCTGCCGACGAACGTGCCCTGCCAGAACGTGCTGATGCCCAACAAGGTGAGGCTGTTGCGGATCACCTCGATCAGCGCGGCACCCACCACCGCGCCGAACGCGGTGCCGATGCCGCCCGACAAGTTGGCGCCGCCGATCACCGCGGCGGCGATCACCGTCAGCTCCATGCCCTGGCCGAGCCCGGTGGTGATGGTGCCGAGCCAACCCACCTCCAGCACCCCAGCGATGCCGGCGGTGAAACTGCAGAACATGTAGACGCTGATCTTGATGCGCTTGACCGGCACGCCGGTCAGTGTGGCGGCGCCCTCGTTGCCGCCGATCGCAAACACGTAGCGGCCCCAGCGCGTCCAGCGCAACGCGTACGCGGTGAGCACGAGCAGCACCAGCAGGAACAGCACCGGGCTGGGAATGCGGATCGCATCGAGCAGCGGCAGCGGCAGGTCGACGAAGCCGCCGCCCAGCGCCAGCAGCTTCGGCTGATCGGGGCCGAACTCGTAGACCATGCGGTTGTTCGACAGCACCATCGCCAGGCTGCGCGCGATCGACAGCATGCCCAGCGTGACCACGAACGGCGGCACGCCGACGTAGGCGATCATGAGCCCGTTGATGGCACCCACCACCAGCGACACGCCGAGCGCCAGCGGCACCGCCAGCCAGATCGACAGGCCCGCGTTCATCGTCATGCCGATCACCATGCCCGACAGCACCAGCACCGCGCCCACCGACAGGTCGATGCCGCCGCTGACGATCACCGCGGTCATGCCGATCGCGATGATGGCGACGAACGCGAAGTTGCGCGTCACGTTGAACAGGTTCTGCTGGGTCGCGAACACGTCGCTGGTGAATGCCAAAACGACGAACGCCACCACCGCCGCGACGGAGACCCAGAACGTCTGCTGGCTGACCAGCCAGCTCAGCCAGTTACCGTGCGCGCGGCGTGCGATCGATTCCTCGAGGCTGGTGTTGACGGCCATGGTCGTGCGCCTACGCCGCCTCGATGGCGCCGGTGATCAGGCCCGTCACTTCTTCGGGCGAGCTCGCCGCGACCGGCTTGTCGGCCACCTTGCGGCCGCGCCGCAGCACGACGATGCGATCGGCCACCGCGAACACGTCGGGCATGCGGTGGCTGATCAGCACCACCGCGATGCCGGCCTCGCGCAGGCGGCGGATCAGGTTGAGCACCTCGGCCACTTGGCGCACGCTGATGGCCGCGGTGGGCTCGTCCATCAGCACGATCTTCGGCTCGGCCAGCCGCGTGCGCGCGATCGCCACCGCCTGGCGCTGGCCGCCCGACATCCTGCGCACCAGATCGCGCGGCCGCGTCTCGGACTTGAGCTCGGCGAACAATTCGCCGGCGCGCCGGAACATGGTGCGGTAGTCGAGCACGCGCAGCGGCCCGACGCCGCGCAGCAGCTCACGGCCGAGGAACACGTTCTCGGCCGCGCTCAGGTTGTCGCACAGCGCGAGGTCCTGATAGACGATCTCGATGCCGGCCACGCGCGCATCGGTGGGCTTGTGAAACGCCACCGGGCGGCCGCCCATCGTCAGCGTGCCGCCGCTGGGCGGGTAGTTGCCCGCGACGATCTTCACCAGCGTCGACTTCCCGGCGCCGTTGTCGCCCATCAAACCGACCACCTCGCCGGCGTGCAGCGACAACGACACCTCGATCAGCGCCTGGATGGCGCCGAAGTGCTTGGAGATGCCGCTGAGCTCGAGAACGGCCGCCATGTGGGCTCGACAAGACAAGGGCGCCAACGGGCGCCCTTGATCGATCAGATCAATCGCGCTGCCGCGTCATTTGGCCGGGCACTTGTCGAGGTTGGTCGGCACGCATTCGTCGAGCCCGGTGTATAGCGGGTCGGCCACCTTCTTGCCGTTGATCAGGTCGATCATCACGGTCGGTGCCTTGTAGCCCATCTCGAACGGCCGCTGGCCGATCTGCGCATGGCTGCGGCCGGCCTTCAGCGCAGCCAGCTGCGGTGGCAGCGTGTCGCCCGCGATGATGATCAGCTCCTTGCTCTTGAGCTTGGCCATCACTTGGTCGGTCACCTGCGCATACGCCTGCGGGCCAAACTGCGCCCAACCACCCACCAGGATGAAGGCGTTGAGCTTCGGGTTCTTGGTGAACACGTCGGCCATCTGCTGGTTGGCGAGGTCGATCTGGTCGTTGGTGAACAGCGGGCAGCCGGCGACCTCCGTCCAGCCGCCGTCGCCGTTGAGCTTGGTGACGCCCTTCTTGCCGGCGATGGTGTCGCGGAACCCGGCAGCGCGCGCGTTGATGTTGTCAGCCGCGACGTTGCCGAGTTGCATGCACACCGTGCCGCCCTTCGGGTTGAGCTCCTTCAGGTGCTTGGCCATCAACACGCCCATGTCGTAGTTGTTGGTACCGAGGTAGGTCGCGCGCAGTGAGCGGTCGGCCGCAGCCAAGTCGGCGTCGATCGTCATGATCGGCATCTTCGGCTTCTTGGCCTTCAGCATGTTGGCCATCGCCGGCGCGTTCGACGGCGAGATCGCGATGCCGGCGACGCCCTTGTTGATCAGGTCTTCGACGATCTGAACTTCGCCGGCTTCATCGGCGCTGGAGGCCGGGCCGGTGTACAGGCAGGTGTACTCGGAGTTCGCGTTCTCCTTGTTCCACTTGGCGCAGCCATCTCCCAGCACGGTGAAGAACGGGTTGTCGAGGCCCTTCACTACCACGGCCAGCGTCTTCTTCTGGGCCAGCACAGGACCCGCGAACGTCAGCGCGACCAGCGCGACGCCCGCCATCGTCAGCATTGCCTTCTTCATCGCTGTTCCTCTCTGTTGCACGTTGTGGTCCGCAGTGGCCGGCCTCGGCCACCGAGCACGATGCCGCGCGTATCTGCGCTGACCCTGCGCGCACGGCGCGGCCTGTCCCATCCGGGCGCCGATTATGAGGTGCGCACCTCAAGGGAAAAGCTGGTGGTTTCCCCTGACCGTTTCGCGCCGTGACGATGGCCTGCACGCCAACGCGCGCAGCGGCATCACGGCAAGTTGTCGCGCAGAAAGATGTCGATGCGGATGCGTTCCTGATCGAGCAGCACGCGATCGCCCGAGAGCGCCGACAGCGCGAGCCGGCACGCCGAGCGCATTTCGTGGCCCGCGTCCTGGTTGATCACCGCATCGGCCACGTTGGTCAGCAGCGCCTGGCGCGCATGCGGCGTCAGCTCGTGACAGATCCAAACGATGCGCGCGGCGCGGCCGCTGCGTTCGAGCGCCGCCTGGATGCCACGGTTGCCCGCCCCGATGCTGTAGAGCCCGACCAGGTCCGGTTCGGATTGCAGCAGGTGCGTCACCAGCGGCTCGGTGCGTCGCGACAGATCGTGCCCCTCGATCGGCGACAGCAGCCGCAGCGACGCGAACTCGGCAGCCATCACTTGCTCGAAACCGAACAGGCGCTCGGCATGATCGCGCAACGCACGGCTGCCCATCACGATGCCGATGCGCCCGGGGCGGGCGCCCACGAAGCGCCCGAGCAGAGAGGCCGCTGTGCGCCCGGCGGCCACGTTGTCGATGCCGACGAAACGGCTGCGCCGCGACCCTGGCACGTCAGACACCAGGGTGACCACGACGATGCCGTGCGCGACCAGGTCATCGATCGCGGCACGCACCAGCGGGTGATCGAGCGCCATCACGACCACTGCCTCGCAGCGCCCCCGCAACGAGGCCAGATGCCGTGCCAGGGCTTCGGGCGAGAACACGTCGGCGCGCTGCACGGCCACCGTGGCGCGCTGCTCTGCCAGCCACGGCGCGATCGCCTGAGCCTGCTTGTCGAGCATGTCGACGAACGTGTTGGTGCCGCTCGGCAGCACGACGGCCAAGCGGGTGTGGCGCTTGCGGGCGAGGCGTGCTGCAGCGGGATCGGGCCGGTAACCGAGGCGCTGCACGACGGCTTTCACGTGCGCAACGGTGTGCGCACGCACGCCGCCACGGCCGTGCAGCACGCGGTCCACCGTCGCGAGGCTGACGCCGGCCGCCGATGCCACGTCGTGCAGATTGACGCGCTGACCATCGCTCATCGAACCATCATACGAGCGAAATGAGGTGCGTACCTCATGGCATGCGCTGCGCCCGCGGCGAGCGCGGATGCGTCCTTGCGTGGCGTGGCGGCGCACCACGGTCATGCGGGAAAACCAGCACGGCAATTCTGAGGTGCGCACCTCATGATGACGCCCGGTGCCCGGCCTCGCCCGATGCCTGCGTCGATCCACTCGGTGTTGCGAATTGATGTGGCGCGCCGTGATGCGTGCGCCAGCGAGCTGTCGAGCGGCGGGTGTCGCGGGATGACGGACCCCGAAACCATCAGCCCGGACCGGCTTTGCGGTGGACACCGCACAGAGTCCGCTGCAACGGCTGAACCTCGGCAGGCGGGCTGCCTGCAGCAACTTGGAGAAGGCCCCATGAAACGCATGTGCAATGCGCCCGGCACCGGCAGGTCGATCATCGCCGCCATCACCCTCTCGCTGGGCATCGCGACGGGCGCAGCCGCGCAGGAGAAGAAGACGCTGGCGTTCGTCGTGAACGGCGCGTCCGACTTCTGGAAGATCGCCGAGGCCGGCGTCAAGAAGGCCCAAGGGGAGCTGCCGAAATACACCCTGCAGTTCAAGTACCCCGAGCAGGCCGCGGCCGCGGTTCAGCAGCGGGTCATGGAGGACCTGGTGGCCGCCGGCGTGGCCGGCATCATGGTGAGCTCGGTCGACCCGAAGAACCAGACCGACGGCCTCAACAAGATCGCCGGTCAGACCCTGCTGTTCACCACCGACTCCGATGCGCCGAAGTCCAAGCGCGTCGCCTACATCGGCTCTTCGAACGTCGACCTTGGCAAGGACGCCGGCAAACTGATGTTGAAGGCGCTGCCTCAGGGCGGCAAGTGCATCGGCTTCGTCGGCCTGCCTGGCGCAGACAACGCCCGTGAGCGGATCGAGGGCGTGCGCGAAGTGATCAAAGGCTCGAAGGTCCAGCTGACCGACGTGCGTGGCGATGAGATCGATCAGGGCCGCGCCAAGCGCAACGTCGAAGACGCGCTGGCAGCCAATCCCGATGTAGCCTGCCTGGTGGGCTTCTATTCGTACAACACGCCGCGCATCTACGAGGTCCTGAAGGAGACCGGCAAGCTCGGCAAGATCAAGGTGATCGGCTTCGACGAGGACCCGATCACGCTGGGCGGCGTCAAGGAAGGTTCGATCGTCGGCACGGTTGTGCAGCAGCCGTTCGAATGGGGCTACCGCGGCATGAAGCTGATGGCCGGCTACCTCGAAGGCAACAAGTCGGGCGTGCCGAGGGACGGCATCATCATCGTGCCGGGCAAGGTCATCGACCAGTCAAACGTCGAGGCGTTCACCACCGACCTGAAGAAGATGATGGGGAAGTGAGCGGGCTCGCCCGCGTGTGCCGACCGGCGCTGCCGCGCCGACGACGGCGCAATCGACGCGTGCCGGGCGCGCCCGGCACGGTCGTTGTCCGCCCCGGCAAGACGGCATGACGGCCCCGCTGCTCGAACTGATCGACATCCGCAAGACCTATCCCGGCGTGGTCGCGCTCGACGCGGTCAGCCTGTCGGTCGCGCGCGGCGAGGCCATCGGCCTGGTCGGCGAGAACGGGGCCGGCAAGTCGACGCTGATGAGAGTGCTGGCCGGCGTGATCGCGCCCGATTCGGGCGTCATCCGCATCGACGGCGTCGAGCATGGTGCGCTCACGGTGCAGGACGCGATGGCCGCAGGCATCGCTTTCGTCCATCAGGAACTGAACCTGTTCGACAACCTCGACGTGGCGGCCAATGTCTTCTTCGGCCGCGAGGTGCTGACCGGCGGCTTCCTGAAGTTGGTCGACAACGCGGCGCTGCATCAGCGGGTGAAGCCGTTTCTCGATCGCCTCGGGTGTGACTTCGGCCCCGACTCGATGGTCGATCGCTTGTCGCTCGCGCAGCGGCAACTGGTCGAGATCGTCAAGGCGCTGTCGCTCAATGCACGCCTGGTGATCATGGACGAACCGACGTCGAGCCTCACCATCGCCGAGACCGACCGGCTGCTGCGCGTGATCGCCGGCCTGAAGGCCGACGGCGTGAGCGTCATCTTCATCTCACACCGGCTGGGCGAAGTCGAACGCTGCGCCGACCGCGTGGTCGTGCTGCGTGACGGCAAGGTTGCCGGCCGGCTGGAACGCGACGGCATCGGGCACGCCGCGATGATCCGACTGATGATCGGCAGGGATCTGAAGGAGATCTACGTCGCGCCGGCGCGTGCGCCAGGCGCCGTCGCGCTGGAGGCCGCCGATGTCCGCACGACCGCCTATCCCAACCAAACCGTCGATCTGACGCTGCGGCAAGGCGAGATTCTCGGCCTGGCAGGTCTGGTTGGGTCGGGGCGCACCGAGCTGGCCCGTGCGTTGTTCGGTATCGATCCACTGATCTCGGGCTCGGTGCGCATCGCCGGCGCGCCGATCGTCGCCGGCTCGCCGCGCGCAGCGATCGAGCGCGGCCTGTACTTCGTGCCTGAAGATCGCAAGCGCTCAGGGCTGCTGCTCGACATGTCGGTGGCCGAGAACATCTCGCTGCCCAATCTGCGCGCCTTCGCGCGCCGTCTGATCGTGGCCGGCGCGGCGGAGCGCGACAACGCGCGGCGGCAGAAGGAGCACCTCGGTATCCGAACGCCGAGCGTCACCACGGCGGTGGGCGTGTTGTCTGGCGGCAATCAGCAGAAAGTCGTTCTGGCCAAGTGGCTCTCGATGGCGCCGCGCGTGATGATCCTCGACGAACCGACGCGCGGCATCGACGTCGGCAGCAAGAGCGACATCTATTCGCTGCTGCGAAACCTGTCCGATTCGGGTGTGGCCATCCTCATGATCTCGTCGGACATGGAAGAGGTCATCGGGGTATGCGATCGCATCGCTGTGATGCGGGAGGGCCACATCAGCGGGCACCTCGAGCGCCCACAATTCAGCGAACACAACGTGCTGCAACTGGCCGTCGGCGCGGCGCTGCCTGAACGCCAGCACGCCATGGAGACCCGAAGGTGATCTTCAAGAAGGACATCGGTCTGCTGGTGCTGATCCTGGTGGTCGGCACGGTGGTGGCGATCATCAACCCGCGCTTCCTGCTGGCGGCCAACATCTCCAACACCGCCAATCAGGTGGGGTTGTTCGGCATCCTGGCGATCGCCCAGGCCTTCGTCATCGTCACGGCCGGCATCGAGCTGTCGGTGGGCGCAGTCGTCGCGCTGCTCGGCGTGCTGTTCATCGATCTGATCGTCAACGTCGAGATCCACTGGGTGCTCGCCATGCTGATCGTCATCGCCGCGGGCATGCTGATGGGCCTGGTGCACGGCGTGCTGATCGCCAAGGTGGGCTTGCAGGCGTTCGTCGTGACGCTGTGTGCGCTGCTGATCTACCGCGGCACCGCCCGCTACTACACGCAGGACGCGACCGTCGGCTTCGGCTTCGGCGCGAGCTTTCCGACGTTGGAGTGGCTGACCGCCGGGCGCTCGGAAATCTTCGCGCCGTTGGCTCGGCTGCTCGGCCACGAGGGTCCGACGATCGCGGTGCCGCACACGCTGATCGCGCTGGCAATCGTCACTGTCGTGGCCGGCGTGGTGTTGCACCGCTCGGTGCTGGGCCGCTACCTGTTCGCGATCGGCAAGAACGAGGAGGCGGCGCGCTATTCCGGCATTCGCACCGCGCGCATCACGATCACCGCCTACGTGATTTGTTGCGGGCTGACGGCCTTCAACGCGATCCTGCTGGCGATGTACACGCGCTCGATTTCCCCTGCCGTGCACGGCAACTTCTACGAGTTGTATGCGATCGCTGCCGCGGTGCTCGGCGGTTTTTCGCTGCGCGGCGGCGAGGGCTCGATCATCGGGGTGGTGCTCGGCACGATCCTGCTGCAGATCCTGCAGAACCTGGTCAACCTGCTCGGCATTCCCAGTTCGCTGAACTTCGCGGTGATGGGTTCAGTGATCCTGCTCGGTGTGCTGGCCGACCAGCAGTACTCGCGATATCGTGAGCGCTCGCTGGCCCTGGCCCGGCGATCGCGCGGCGCGCCCGAGCATGCCGGCGCCGCGTACGATGCCGCCGCTACGTCGCAGCAGGTGCCACGACCGTGAACGCATCCGACCCGCTGATTCTCGTCACCGGAGCCACCGGCAAGGTCGGCCGCCACTTCATCGAACGACTGCTCGCCGATGGCGACTTCGCCCATTGGCGCGTGCGTGCGCTGTGCCATGCGCGTGCCTTGCCGACGCGCGATCGGATCGAGTCGGTGTTCGGTGCCATCCAGGATCGCGACGCCGTGCAGCGTGCGCTCGCCGGCGTCACGCACGTGGTGCACCTGGCCACCTGCAAGGAGACGCCCGATGATGCGATGGACGTCGCGGTCAAGGGCCTGTTCTGGTTGCTCGAAGGCTGCCGCACCAGCGTCACGTTCCGCCAGTTCATCCTGATCGGCGGCGATGCCGCGATCGGACACTTCCACTACGCGCATCCGGTGCCCGTGGTCGAGACGCAGCCACCCAGCGCCTATCCAGGCTGCTATGCGCTGTCGAAAGTGCTCGAGGAGGCGATGCTGCAGCAGTACCACATCCAGTACGACTTCAACGGTTGCTGCCTGCGCGCGCCGTGGATCATGGAGAAAGACGATCTGCGCTGCCACCTGAGCTTCGGCGCGGACGTGTTCGGCGCGCCGCGCTGGTGCGACCTCGTCGACGCCGACACCGCGGCCGCTCACGTCGCCAGCGGGGCAATCCCGGTGCTGCTGGACCGGCAGGGTGCCGGCGTGCTGCGCAACTTCGTGCACGTGAACGATCTGGCGAGCGCGATCCTGGCGGCGCTGGACCATCCGCGCGCGCATCAGCAGCTGATGAACGTGTGCATGGACGAGCCGGTCGACTACGCGAAGCTCGGCGAGTACCTCGCCCGCACCCGCGGCTGTCCGCTGGTGCCGAT
>Ga0068860_100005263_pt1 | contig 13132 bp, 10 predicted proteins | sample KBSSwiS32_FD_66597 | JGI IMG/M metagenome (GOLD analysis project Ga0068860, IMG submission 66597) | Switchgrass rhizosphere microbial communities from Kellogg Biological Station, Michigan, USA - KBS Switchgrass S3-2 | ecosystem: Host-associated > Plants > Roots > Rhizosphere > Soil ... | reverse complement strand
CACGATCTCCCTGATATAGTTGCCGGCGATCTCTGTACGGTAAATATATTGTTTGGTAGCACCCGTTTCAATATTGAAAAATAAAAGACGGTTCATGCGGCTGTTTCTTGCTTTGTCGCGTGTAGCTTGTTGTCTGCATACCTTATTTGTAAACTGGTGAAGTATTTGTAATACCATTCGATCTGCTTTTAAGAAAAGTCTATTCATTGAAATCATCTTCGTAAACCAGCTTGTTTTCTCCGTTCTTTAATTTCACATAATCAACAGCTCCTGTGCCTGAAAAGTTGAAAGTCAGTCCCACTACTTTACCGAAGTCATTTTTAAAGGTGATGGTGTGAACAGGCTGCTCATCCAAATAAATGATTGCCCGCTTATGAGCAACCTGAATTTGCAGGTGTTGCCATTTATACAGGTCACGTCCAAACGAAGAAAGATCATTATTGATGCCGTCATGGTACACTTCACCCATTTTAATACCGATATTCCGCTCACATCCTTTTCCTGTCATGTCTACATAAAAGATATGTTCTTCACAAATTATTGTCAATTCAAAAACAGGGCAGGGCATAGCATTACTGCTGTCGCATGCAACTCTTGTATCCAATGAAAAATTATCGCTGTAAGTGTTTTCAAATTCACGCACATTAAAGTAGCTAAGAATAAAATCCTTATCCATATTTACGTTCGAAGAACCAAGATCTTTCCGGGTAATATGCAATGCACCGTTGATTACCGGGTGGCTCTTTTTAATATACACCGGCATACTATCTGCAAATGAACGACGTATCAATGGCAGCCAGCCGTCTGTTGTAATATGCACCCTGAAACGTTTTATAACAGAATCATTGGCTATTAATTTGGCCCTGTGAAATCCGGGGTAATAATATATGTTGGAGTAATAGTGTTCTTTGGGATCAATCTTTACCTTTTCCATTTCATTCCATGATTGCTGAAAAAAGAAGCTATCTGCTACTACATTACTCACATCATAATTAAAAACTATTGTGCTGGGCACACCCTGTGAAACCGTTTTACTGCCTGTGAACGTAACCGCGCCTTTCACTACAGGTTTTGTTTTACCGTTCCCCGGTCGAAAAGCGATCATCCAAAATAATACTATAAGAGCCGCTACGGCAGGCGCCGCCATCCATCGGCTAAAAAAAAAATTATACTTTTTTCTCTGTCGGATTTGTAAAGGTGCAGGAGCAGGAGCTTTTTGTAATTTAAATTCCTGCCAGTCTTTGTACCCAAGTAATGATACCAGGGCCTGCAGAGTAGATGGATGAGGCGTTTGATCATAATCTTTTTTCCACAGCCGTTTTAATGTTGACAAGCTTAATTTAATACCTGATTTTTCTTCAATACTATCAGCAAGATATTCCAGGTCACGCTGCCGCAGTGTCGCGTTGTCATTCTCAAAATGAAATTTTTCTTCTATCAGTTGCTTACATTTTGCTATATAGCCCCTTTCAGAATTGCTCATACTTGTAAATTAACCATAAAAGAGAATTTGAGCTGTAAATGACAATAAAAAGAACTGCGAATGAAAGAAAAACTTCCATAGCCTTTCGTTTATTGCATCAATAAAGTAAAACAATTTGTATGAAAAAAACATATTTACTCATAGCAGGTTTTGTGCTGACGGCTCTATGCAACACAAGTGGTCAATCAGTGAAAGTGCCGCTAACGCCGGACAGATGGGATACAATAACGCTGGACAGAGGGGATACTATAGGGACAAAGCTTGTTCGGGAAACATATTTGGGTAAAGAATGCTTTCTTCTGCGATCCGGAGCCATAGTTCTGAAGGATGTTAATTTGCGGGACGGCTCTATTGAGGCGGATATCAGTTTCTCTCAGGAGCGCAGCTTTCCAGGTTTCGCTATGCGGATGCAGGACATTAATAATTTTGAAAGTTTTTACTTGCGCCCTCATCAGTCAGGCAATCCTGACGCGACACAGTACACACCAGAATTCAATGGGCAGTCAGGGTTTCAGTTATATTATGGTGAAGGTTACGATGGCGCGTTCTCTTTCAGATTTAACCAGTGGCATCACATAAAAATAGAACTGCATGGTTTACAAGCGGAGTTTTACATCGATGATACGCCGGTGATTAAAGTGAAGGAACTGCTGACAGGTTGGAAAACAGGAAAGATTGCAATTGGTACAAATGGAGCGCCGTTGCGTGTAGCCAATGCGCAATACACCATTAAACAGGAGCCTGCCCCAACCCCTACACCAGTACCCACAAACGGTACGGGGGGAATCGTTACATGTTGGCAGGTCTCGAATCTGTTGCATAACAGCTTGTTTGAAAAAGCTTACCACCTGACTCCGGAAATAAAAAAGAAACTTACATGGACGAGTCAAACAACAGAGCCTTCAGGCACGATTAACTTTGCCCGATTTGGCGGAAACCCGAACGACACCGGCAGAACAATGGTTTCCAGGTTGCTCATTGAGTCAGCCTTGAACCAGGTGAAAGAATTATCTTTTGGATTTAGCGATTATGTAAAGGTTTACCTGAATGATAAAGCCCTGTACTATGGTGCAGATAAGCAATATTCGAGAGATTACAGGTTCTTAGGCACCATAGGTTATTTTGACCGGTTATTTCTTCCTCTGAAAAAAGGCATGAATGAGTTGTGGTTTGTAGTATCAGAAGATTTTGGCGGATGGGGCGTGAAAGCAAAGTTTGAAAATATGGAGAGCATTTCGTTGAAATGAGAGAGCATCCAACAGGCAAAAAAAGGAAAGATGAAGATGGTAAGCTTTATATTTATCGCCCTGTCGTATTGCCCAAACCGACTGTTGTGCGTTCGCGGCTCTTTGTCAAACAGCGTTGTCCGCGAAAAAAACTTCCAACTTATATTTCACAAATATTCAATTTCTATTTAGTCAGAGGAGTCGTATGTATTGAGTTCTCAATATATGCAATCACGTCAAAATGCTTTTTTAAATTTATTTCTGTAAACTGAGTTGTCTCCTGTGGTCGCGAGCCTATTGAACGAAATCCTGCAGTAGTATTAAGGATTGGAATATCATTAATAGCTCTAATGTCAAGCAGGAAGTTTTTAAAATTACTTTTTGAAAAAAAATATTCATAAGTCCCTGCATATGAAGGATGCACCTCATAGTATTTTTCCGGACCGTAGGCTGAATATGAGCCATTATTATAAGTAAAGCCGACGGTAATATATTTTTCACCATACCAATTGCTTAAAAAACTCCCCATTTTGCCGCTGGCTTTTGTAACATGTGTGTTGTCTGCCGATAAAATTATTTTTCTTCCCTCATAGTTTTTTACTAACCAATCTATGTTTTGTGCCATGTATTCATCTCTGCTTTTTGTTTTTTCTGATTTGTATTGAGAAGATAGGCTTTGCACAAAAATATTCATATAATGTTTTATTCTTGCCAAACTGTGTACTTCAATGCCTGTATATGCCGAATTATTTTTAGAAGCCAAATACTGATAGATCGTTTCAGACTTTTGATAGACCTGGTTCCATTGCTGTTTTCCATTTGTCGCATCATCGTACCATTTCTTAAGTTCAACAAGATTAACCAACAACGCCGTATCATTTACTTTGGCAAAATCTTCAACAGCTTCAAAAGCCGACATACCATTTTGCATATCAAATCCTTTAAATTCTACTTTTTTCTTTGCCGTTTGGTTATAAAATCTTATCCATTGAATAATGTCAATCATCTCCTGTGTTTGCCAACTTGGGTAGGTTAAATTTTTAATCACGTCATTCAATGTCCCTTTACCATGTAATACATAGTCGTTAATCCTGTCAGCTTCTACCGCTGGCGATTCTAAGGCAAAAATTGAAAACCCTTTTTTCTCAACCATATATTTTATCATGCGTAATTTGAGTTTATAAATTGTCGAAGAACCATGAGAGTTCTCGCCCAATGCCACAAGGTTGGTATTCCCGATTATTTTGTTGAGAGGAACTAAATCTTTAAGGTCGGCATCAGAGGCTAATGATTTTATTGGAACTGCCATCTTATTCAAATCCATGATTTCCGTATTGGTTGGCTCTCTGAAATCAGGCGTTCCGTTTCCATATTCTTGTCCGTTAATTTTTATTTTTACATTATCAATCCAAAAATCTCCTGTTCCACTTGCAACCAAAGCAATAAGTAATCTGTCCGATGAATAATTACCTGGAAAAGACGCTTCATGTGAGGCAAGTATCCATTCATTATTATTTCCTTTTATTGGTTGAGATACATTTGGCCTGCCGCCGTTTGGATCACGAAATGCTAACATTGATACGAGCGAATCAGCATTCTTAAACTTAATATACCCTTCGATTTGTATACTTTTTCCTGCAATCAAATTTCCAGGGATCGATAAAAAGGTATAGACCTCTCCATTTTTTAAAGTTATATAAAGACTTTTATTTCCGCTTTTGGCTGTAGTGCTGTCTAATCGGGCATAATACATTTCTCCTTCGCCTTCAATTGCCCATTTTCTGGGCTGAGCTTTGTAAACACCATACTCAAAATCAAGATTTAAAAAACTCTGGGCAATTCCTTTGTATGAAAAAAGCAACAGGGAAGATATTGCTAATAAAATACTTTTCTTCATTTTGTTAAATTGGTCAAAAGTCTGTAAGACGTATAGGTTAGTGAAAAGTTACATTAATCACTTTGTTTTAGCGCCGTTCAAGTCTGAAGGCTTTATAAACTGTCGCTGCAGTCTCAGTTCTTCTTTGGTCTCTCCTGTTGCATCGGGATGAAATTTTGCCTTTTTATCAGGCAATACAATAAGGTCGGCCACTACCTCGGTTATCTATCTTTTTTGCCCGGTTTATGTCTATATTGTCTGTTTATTCTTTTTCCCCGGTTCTATACAGCGGTGTTCTTCTCCAGGTATTTACTCATAACTTCGGTAATCTTTCTAAAGTTTGAAGGAATCATTTGAGTGAGTACACCTTCAACTGCCCTGGCAATGGTACTATCGAATATACCCAGGCCAACAGATAAAACCTTACCCTTCCATTCTAAGGACCCGGAGAAAGTTAACCGACAGCCTTTTCCACCCATTGCGGGTTCAAAAACAGTACTCCCTTTGCAATACATTTCTTCGTGAAAATGATGTGAACGTATTTCCCAGGAAACAATTTTTTCATGTGCCTGCCATGTAGCCGTATCAGTCCAGGCAAGCATATCGGGGTTTATGTATTTTATAACCATGGAAGGAAGTTTCGGCTTTGACTTCCATATATTAACTATCCTTGTCGTCCCGCCGGGAAGCGGTGTTCTTTCAACTTCTGTTATGCTTTCCAGGTCATCTACATCCTGAGCAATATCCGGAAGCCGATTCATCATAGTATTCCATGCGGTGTCAACAGGAAATTTTATAATGCTGATGGTTTTAAAATTCATTGATACAATTTTATACTATTTGATGATTCCGGAACTCATAAATTTTATCATTTAGGTGTATCGTCGCTCTCAACGATGGAGAAATATGGTCAGAAGTAACAAGCCATGATAAAGCCTGTACCATTGCATCTTCTGACGATACCGGTTGCCAGCCAAGCTGCTCTATTTTTTGTGAACTGTACCAATAATATTTGCCCACCATCTTTGCCTGTTCTCTTGTAGAAGCAGGACGTTGTTTGGTAACATGGTACCATAATTCATGCATTGCTGAAAGTAAATAAGATGAGGTGCGCATTGCTGTTAAATAAGGGCCGGGCAGCCCGCATAATTCAGAAATTGTAGCATGAACTTCTTTCCAATGCAGGTTATCGCTTCCTGCAATATAACGCTCTCCCGGTTTCCCCTTTTCAGCAAGTAATAGCATAGCGCCTGCCACATCACCTGCACTCACAATATTGCAACCGCCTATCCACGTAGATTTGTACGGGTCTTTAATATAATTAACCATCATGCGATTACTTTCAGTTAAATGAAAATCAGGTCCGCCAATGGTAAGTGTTGGACAAACAGCGATCACCTCAACCCCGTGTTTCTTTGCCATTGAAAACGCGGTTTCTTCCTGTTGAATTTTTGCGAAAACATATCCCGGGCCATCAGCAAAGTTTCCAGGCGAAGATTCGGTCAATTCGTGAGGGGTCTCTGAAGCGCCTATTGTAACAGAAGAGGAAGTGAAAACAATTCTTTGAATATCGTTTGCCGCTGCGGCTATTACCACATTCCTCATTCCTGTTGTAGCGTCATCAATAAATTGTTGAGTGTCATAACCCCAATAAGCAAACACGCCGGCAGTGTGGAAAATAATATCGCAGTCTTTTGCAGCATTTTTCAAGCTTTCCTCTTCCAGTATATTTCCATAAATTAATTCAATGTTTGCAGGCAACGCCTGCAGGTTACTGGTTGAACGTACCAAAGCCTTTATGCTATAGCCTTTCGCGAGGAGCGATCTTACAACATGATTTCCTATCAGGCCGCTAGCCCCGGTTACAAGTGCCCGCATGTTTTTTATTTTATGCCGGTTATATATTTTACATCTTTTTGAATCGCTTCAGAAACATCTGTAACAAACGACCTTACTGCATCAGTTGCATTGCTTCCTTTTTTGTTCCCTTCAAAATGTATATATCCATCTTTATCTTTTTGCAATGAACTATTTTTTGAAAATCTATTTTGCCCGCGCATAAATTTTTCTGCAATGCCACTAAAAACAGCAAACAGGTTTTTAAATTGTTCCGCTTCGAGCGGATGATTGTGTTCACCCTTTTCACCCCACATCGGATCAGCAGTTTTACCTAACCTTGGATTTCTTCCCTCACAGGCGGCTTCAAAATTAGAAATTGTTCTTGTGAAAAAACGCAGGTAAGAATCTGACACCAATGCATCTTTCATAGCAGGTAGATAATCCATGTTGAATACCTGCCAGAATAATGGTAAGGTGAATTTTTGCCTTGCCACAATTTTTATTTCTGTAATTCCTTTTTGCTTTGCAGTAAAGCTAACAAGGCCATCATCAAATTCTGCTGACTGGTTAATGCTTTTAACTGTTCGCCATAATATAGTTTGACTGGTTGCATTATACCGGATGATTTCAATCTTACAAACATCAATTGGTTTTCCTCCGAATAGTACCATCCAGTTAGGCTGCGGCAGGTAAATATCCCGCTCGGCCTGGTATATAATTTCCTGCGCCTCGTTTGTTTTTACGGGAATTCTTGCGCCGCCAATATTGTCAAACATATACTGAACAGCCTGCGCAATATCAACTTTGGTTATGAAAAATTTATAATCATATGGCAAAGTGCGGGTGTATTCAAATAAAACAGAACCATCGATGTAGCGCCACTTAATACCATTAGTATCTGCGGGGGTACAGGTGACTAACTGAGCCAAGGGCAGAATATAATTTTCAATATTCTCAAAATCCGGGGGTGTAAAGTCGTTGATATCAAAACCTAATTCTGTATGCTGCCGGTAAATTTTTTCCTTGTCATACAATGTTTGCCATCCCTCAATAAATTGCTGAATACCACCCAGGGCATAATTCAGAGCTACTAAAGAAGAATATGCCAGCGGATGTGTGTCAATATTCTTTGTAATGGGCGAAAGAAATTTATTTATTTGCGCATCGGCAACATTTTTAAAGGGGAAAATATCTGTATCTACCTGTTGAAGCCATGCACTGGAAAGCCGCCTTATTACAGGGTTTTTGTTCCTCGCTTGTGTTGATTCTGCCAATAGCTTAGGAACATTTTGCCAGTTTTCATAAACGGTTAGATCGCCCTGGATTTTATATTTTGAAGGAAGGTCAATTTTTTTTAAGGAATAACTATTAATAGAAGAACAATAAGGATCAAGCCCCATTTTTAAAGCCGCTACCCAATCTGTAAGTAAAACATTATCTCCGGCAATAAATGTATTTGTGAATAAACTTTTGCCATGCCTTGTACCCTGCATTCCATGATTACTCTCATAAGCGTCGATAATACAAAAGTCAATTTCGTCGCGTTGCAATAAAGCAGCAGCTACCTCCTCAGGCCTCATGCGAAAATAATAATGATACTGCTTTGCTCTTTGCGGAAGTATATCAATGAGGCTTTTAAGACACAGCGAATAATAGAATTCTTCATCAGTTTTATTCCTTGTAAAAACAATCCTGAAATCTGCACCTAGCCAGTGGGAAGAAAGCCGTTCATCTTTTAAAACACTTGTCTTATCAAAATCAGCGTGTTCTAAATTTTCACTTAAGCTTTCAATCCGGTAAGGAATGCCGTCTGCAGTTTGATAGGTATACCCTGCAAGGTCTGCAAGCACAAGCATATCCCTGTTTTCAAGCCAGGTTCCTGATGCATGTTCGCCATTTGCAATTATTAGATTGGTATATCCTTTTTTGGCTAACAGGGAAACGAGGTGTTCAACTAAACGGGTTGAACTTGTCGTAGTGGCATTGAGCTCATAAAATTCAAGGTCAGGCTTAATGAGTATATTGAAATTTCCTTTAGAAAGTTTTGCTGCTTTTCTTTTGGATTCAATAGCGTTCCAAAGTTTAGATAGCTGCAACGTTTGTTCCAACAGGCCATTTATGCCGGCCGCTATGCTTGTGCAAATAGTTACAGATGGATCCCTCATCATTCGGTTCAATTAATTGGCCTTTTTACTTTTCTTTTACTGCTTCTATAATTGATTTTACACTTTTCATAGCAATATTTACCATGCCGGTGCTTAATTCTTTTTGAATTTTTATGATCTTTTCCCCAATGTTCTTTGCCTGCTCTGAAAATTCAGCGCTTTCTTTATTACCTGTCCATTGTTTTACCCATTCGCTTTGCAACCGCATTCCTTCTATCCATATTTTATTATACACTGTAAACCAATCATCAATTCCCTGGTTTATTATGGGTTCAATTTTTTCTGACTGGTTCAAATAAAATTGAAAAATATTTGCAAAAGGATTACCGGGCTTTGTTTCATTTACCATAAAATACTTATTGGTTAATTAGGGTCGTTTTTGGGCTTACCAGATAGCTGTGATGAAAGCCCAGCCTTGGATCCGCCGTTTTACCAACCAGGGGCACATGTTCCTGGATATCGGGCATGTTTACGCGAAGACGAAGAGAAAGATCCGGATAGTTGTAGATAGTTATATGGTTCATGCCACGGTTGGCTGTAAACAATAAACGCTGATCATCTGACAACTGGCAGGCATGAATGGAATCCATAAACGTAAAGCGGCTTATGCGGAGTGCTGCCAATATATGTTTATTGCTGGTAAAAAACCCCCCTCGCACCAGGACATCATAAATGGTTGTACCAATAGTTCTTTTATGATTTAGCAGTTCGGGAATTGAAGGCCTTTCATCTATAATTCTAAAATCAGAAAAATTTTCAAGATTGATCAGCACAATAGTATGGCTACCTCCGTTACAAAAAATTAATTCAGTATCAGAAATGGTAATATCAGAATTTATGTGTGATGGAATTTCCCGGCTACAGCACCAATGCCGCAAAATTCTTTTTTCGCGGGCATCAATTTCAAAGGCATACTCTTTAAAAAAAGCCATTGCCCATTCGTGATAATCTTTATGATCCTGCGGCAGCACTCTAAAACTTACGGCGTAAAAAATATCTTTTTCAGGATGTGGAATTAAATGCCAGCAAGTGGCAGGTAAATCAATCCTCGTCGCTTCGCCTTTTTCCATATCCCAAATTCCAACCATTTTTGCTTCGCCTTTCGACCCAAATACGGGGTTATCCATGCTTCCATAACACAGGTATTTACCGTTGGCAGTAAATTTCATACTATGGGGCAGCATTATTTTATGAGGGCCAAGTTTAGTGCCATTACGCAAATTATTTACATTGAACTGGTAAAAATAATCGCCGATAGCTGTAATAAATTCTTCTTTATTTATCCATGCAACGTGTGTGCATCCACGTATGCTTGTATCATTAATTTCATAGCCCAATGTCGATACCCGGTCCAGTTCATCGAGGCTGTAAGGATCGTATAAACCAAGGTGCTGCCCGGCCGTGCCCATGTATCCGTATTTTCTGTCAGGGCTTATGCTTACAGCATGACCGCCGGCCATCCCATTGAAATATTTTATTTTAAACGCGTAAGAATTGTCGGCAGGATCAAACAAAAAATTACATACGCCGGCCATCCCTTCCAGGCCGTTAATGCCATTACCGTCCAAAGCAATTTGAAAACTGTAGGGATAAGTTTTCATAATTCTTATTTTGATTGAGAAATAAAGAGTACCTGTTTTAAAATTAATTTAAATAAACCGAATTTCAATCCTCGTTTTCATCACATTAAGCCGCATATTTGTTCTAACGCCCGGTTAATTTAGTTACCGGTAGTTTACTGTTTGCCTGCGTAATATATTTTCCAGAAAATTTGTTTCCTGTAATAAAAAATAAATGCAACTGCCAGCACAGTAAGGAGGAATGGGACTGCTAAAAGGAAAATAGTTGTCCCAAAAATATCTTTAACTGAATTTATGCTATCCAGGGATCCCGATTTGTTCTTAATTACGGGTCCTGAGAAATAACAATGTTCAAATGCAGCATTACCCTGCATGAGCAACGGAGTTTTCTGTCCGTAATACCTGAAGTTGCAGCTTCTGAACAAAACATTTTCACCGTTGGCAATCAATAATGTTTGTTGACCGGCTATCTCCTGGTAAGCAAAATCAAAAATGCAATCTGACACTTCGCATGCAAGCTGTGAATTCAGGGTACCAAAAGATCCCAGGCTTTCGGCAAAAACATGGCTGATGTAGGTTGGAAAATACCCATGCTGGTCATTATAAATAAATCGCACTACCCCACCGGCTATGTTCACGTGATCAATGTGCCAGTTGCCTGCCATTCTTGGTGATCCATACAAGCCAGTTGCAAAAATAGTATGGGTGCCTCCCCAACAGTAAATATTTGATATAACATTTTCTTTTTCCTGGTCCTGCCCCCCCGAAATACAAAGCTTGCATTTGCTGAATTGAACTTTATTGATAATCGTTATTTCAGCATTTCGGGTGAGCCCGTTTGGTGATGAACAAATACCGACAACAAATCCATTGATGTTGAGCTCTTCAAGTTCGGTTCCAGTACTCCCGGATTGAGTTGTTAACTTCCCGGATTTGCCATAATAAACTAACAGTCCCGGGTAGCCGCCATCAGCAGGGAGCTTATCTAATTCAAGATTGGTAAAAGGATCTATAACAATTCCTGCATAAGGGGAATACCTGCTATCCCTGCATTTTCCATCGGTAAAATCTTCAAAAGCCAGGCTGTAAAACTTATGTGTGTCAGCAGAAGAAGGTGGAGTAAAGAGCCCGGAAATTTTTAACTTTCTTATTTTGCATCCTTTTCCATTCTGTATGCCAATTGCAAATGAATTATTGAACATCGCAAATATTTCGCTCCCTGTATTACTATCCCAGAACGACGATTGCCCGAGTAATTCTATTGTGCAAAAAGCCCTCAGGTCATTCTTACTACTATCATTCCCGGCAACCGGAGTGCCGCGAATAACCAAAGGCCTGGATATTTTATAACGGCCAACCGGGAAATAAACAGTTCGGATATTATTTCTTATGCAGGTATTGATAGCTTTTTGAATCGCGGTGTGATCATCCGTATTATTCCCTGTTGCCCCAAACCATTTCACTGAAAAATATTCATTAACTGATTTCGGATTTATAGTTAAGGCAGTATCAAATATCTGGGCCTGGTAGTCTGCCTCTATATTCCCGCCATTGATAGTTCCATTTCCCGAAACCTTGAATCCGTGCTCGATCTTGAGTGTTTTCCCCTGTGGAATCGTAACAGTTCCGTTAATAACAATTCCGGATGTATTCACCAATACCGTTCTTATATCCTGCTTATTAAATGCAGCCTGAATAACGCTCGCCTGGTCAGCACCTGCAACGGCTTTGGCAATGTATGTCTGAGCATGTGCAATGTTGGTAAGTAAGAACATTGCTAGCAGGATATTTTTCATCACTTTAAATTTTCATGATCGTAAAATACCCAAAAGTATTAAAGTAAAATTTAGGAAGCCTGTTGAATGGATGAATAAAGGGTTATCCACATTATTTTTTAACCAGGTGCATTCCAATTGTCGCCGGTTGGTGGAGGCACCAACCGGGGCGGCCCACCGTGGGCGGTGTCTTCGCCGCCCACAATCAGCGAGCTATGCGACAATTTGAAATGCACCTTTTTAAGTTTCCGGTTATAGATATTTTTTTAAACCTTTACTTTTTTCCACTTCCCTTTCCTGAATAATATAAAGGAAGCCAGTGTCATTAATGATTCAGCAACAGGAATGGCTATAAAAATCCCGGCTGGTCCAACTGATAACTTTTTTGAAAGAAACCAGGCAAGGGGAATTTGCAAAATCCAAAATCCAAAAAAATTTATGATGGTGGGAGTCCAGGTATCTCCGGCACCATTGAATGCGTTTATCAGTACCATCCCAACTCCATAAAAAATATACCCGGCGCTGATGATGCGTAATGCATTTACGGCAATAGCTTTTACATCGGCTTGATTTGTAAAGAAAGAAATGATAACATCGGCCCCCATAAAAAACAGCACAGTAACAACGCCCATGAAAATTGCGTTATATTTTGCCGTTTTTAAAACAGATTCTGAGGCACGCCGCGGTTGATCAGCTCCAAGGTTTTGGCCAACCAATGTTGCAGCAGCATTGCTTAGCCCCCACGCGGGAAGTAAAAAAAACATCAATATTCTAATTGCAATTATGTAGCCTGCCGAAGCAACACTGCCCCCGGTTTCAGCAACCCATTTCGTTAAAAATATCCAGCTGCATGAACCTATGATAAATTGTAAAGTACCCGGCCCTGCTATAATGATTAAATTCTTTATTATAGTCCATTCGGCTTTAAGATGTGCAGCCTTTAACTTAATTACACCGTTTCCTTTTATTAGATGAAAAAGCTGGTAACAAACCCCGATACTTCTTCCGCAGGTCGTAGCTATGGCAGCGCCGGTTAATCCAAATGCGGGGATCGGGCCGAATCCCTTAATAAACAAGGGACAAAAAATAATATTGCAAATATTGGCAAGCCACAAACTCTTCATAGATATGGACGGATCGCCGGCGCCTCTGAAAATACCGTTGATCAAAAACAACAACATGATCACC
>Ga0068860_100005262_pt1 | contig 13134 bp, 11 predicted proteins | sample KBSSwiS32_FD_66597 | JGI IMG/M metagenome (GOLD analysis project Ga0068860, IMG submission 66597) | Switchgrass rhizosphere microbial communities from Kellogg Biological Station, Michigan, USA - KBS Switchgrass S3-2 | ecosystem: Host-associated > Plants > Roots > Rhizosphere > Soil ... | reverse complement strand
GGTCGATCCACGCCGGGCAATGTACCAATGACCATCTTTGCTGTGGCCATTGCTGCTCCAGTGTTTCCGGCTGAAACGAAACCGTCGGCTTTGCCGTCGTGTACCAGCCTGGTACCAACTCTCAAAGAGCTCTTCTTCTTGCGTCGAACTGACGTTGCGACTGGATCATCCATCGCAATGACTTCAGCGGCTTCAACTAATTCAATTCCATGATCGCCGTCACCACGCCAACCACAGCGACGAAGTTCTGGCTCAAGCTTTTGGGACTGACCCACCAGAATAACGCCAACGCCGAAATCACGAGTGGCTGCTAACGCACCATCGATTTCGGCGTGCGGCGCGTGGTCGCTTCCCATTCCGTCGAGAACGACCTTACCCGTAAGACGGGATTCATTCTTCGACTGGCTTCGCACAAATTTGATTAGGTTTGTTCTACCTGAACAATTTCACGACCCTTGTAGTACCCGCACTTCGGGCAAACACGGTGTGGCATACGGGGCTCACGGCAGTTTGGACACAGGTTGGTTTGCGGAACTCTCAACGCGTCATGAGCGCGACGCTTGTCCCGACGAGCTTTTGAATGTCGTCGTTTTGGATTTGGCATAATTACTCCGTTGTCTTAAATGTTCTAATGGGAAATGGTCAATGGTCAGACGTCTTTGGTCTATTCACCATTCACGATTTGCCATTTATCAGGTCCTTTAGAGCGGCCCAACGCGGGTCAATTACCTGGTCGGCGCACGCACAGTCGCCGGCATTTTTGTCCGCACCGCACTGCTCACAAAATCCCTTGCAGTCCTCTCTGCAAAGAGAACGCGTGGGAACTGCCAGAATAATCTGTTCCCGCGCGATTTCATCGACGTCAATTGTCTCCCCATCAAACACGGAGACCGACATCAATTCCTCAGTCAATTCCGCTGTTTGCGTTGACTCATACTCAGAATCTCTAATGTACTCAAGCGAAAACTCGCTATCGACAGGTAGCTGAATAGGTCTTAAACAGCGATCACAGTCAACCTGGGCACAACTTTCAACGCGCCCTTTTATTACTACCTCAAGACCCAGTTTGCGAATGGATCCATTGATTGCGGCCGGCCCGCATAACGTAACTCTTTCATCGAACAAATTTAACTCAGCGGGTGGGTAGACATGTGAAAACTCACCCTTTCCGTCATCGAGATTGCTAAGTTCAATTCGCATCGAAGTACCCACAGCACCAAATAGCCAAAACAGGCGCTATGCGCGCAAAAGGGCATTATAGCGAGGGAAAACGGTCTGTCAACGCGAGGTGCTTAACTGGAAACGGCCCCAGCCCGGGGAAACGCCCTGAGAGCGTCCTCTTTAAGGGCAGTTGCCAGGCGTTTGTTTCCGCCAGTCATCAAACCTTTTTTAAGCGCCCTGGTTTTGACTGAAGAAGTGCTTCGGGCTCTGGCCTTGTTGCGGGACGAAGACGTTGAGCCAGCCTGGCGAATGGCATCCTCAGCTAATTCGGGCTGACCCATACGCTGATAAACCAGGGCTAGAAGTGAAAAGGCTTCCTGGTAGGACCCATCCAAACCGATTGCTTTCTTTAGGTGCCGTAACGCCAATTCAAAGCGTTCCAGGTCGTGGTAAAGCGAAGCTAGCGCAAAGTGGGCTTCTGGTGATGGGCAAACTTCGAGGGCGCGCTTGAAATGGGTCAGAGCTTTCCGACTCTTGTTTTCCAGCATGTGGAGCCAACCGAGTCCATAGTGACCAGCAAAACAGGAGCCACCGCGCTCGATAACATTGATTAGCAGCTTCTTTGCTTTAGCTGAATCGCCTGCGTCCGCACAGGTCAAGCCCAGTAGTAGGGCCACTCTGACGTCATCTGGCGACGCCTGGTGTACTTTTGCCAAATACGACATTGCCAGTTCTGGTTTGCCGCTGCGGAAAAAATGTTCACCGATGAAAAGATTCAGCGCGGAGTTTGACTCCGTCATCTTTGCTGCGCGCTGTAGCTTATCAATGGCGATTTCAGCTTGATGGTCCTCAAACGCAACAAAAGCCTCACCCACCAGATTTATAAAGGTCCGTGAATCGATGGACGGAGGGGCTGCAAGAATCTGGGTGCGAAATTCCTGGCGACGCGATAGTTCCTGCTGTTCATTCGCGTCGGTTTGACAACGATCATTCCAGAGCTGCTCAAGCCGGCTGGTCTCAATCAAACCATCTTCGGTCAGAATTCCGATTAGTGTCTTCACCAGTGAGCGATCGAAATAGGAGTTTTGAGCCTGACGTAACAAAAGGTCAAGGCTGCGCTCAAGTCGTTCTGTAAGTCTTGTGATCCGGTTCTCAACTATCGAGATCCTCTCAAGCAAATGCTCGTCAGTTGAGATTGCCTGGTCCGCAATTTCAAATCTCGCAGCTGATGGTTCCACGACCAGCATTAGTCGAGTTCCACACCGTGTGCAAAAGTCCTGTCCCAGCGGATTCGCCGCAAGGCACTTTTGGCAATAATGTGAAATCGGTGTGCGCATCAATCAGTACTCGTAAAAACCTCGACCACTTTTTCGGCCCAGCCAACCAGCATCCACGTATTTTCTGAGGAGCGGACAAGGACGATATTTGGGGTCACCTAATCCTTCGTATAACACATTCATTATCGCGAGGCATACATCAAGACCGATAAAGTCAGCCAACGTCAATGGTCCCATGGGGTGGTTCATGCCCAGCTTCATGATTCCGTCAATACTTTCACGAGTTGCGACTCCTTCATAGAGTGTGAAGATCGCTTCGTTGATCATCGGCATCAAGACGCGATTCGAAACGAAACCAGGTGAATCCTGACAGTCGAGTGCAGTCTTACCCAGTTTTTCTGAAAGACTCCGAACCTTTTCATAGGTCTCGTCCGACGTTGCCAGCCCTCGAATCACCTCCACCAACTTCATCACCGGAACCGGATTCATAAAATGCATCCCAATGACTTTGTCTGGTCTGTTTGTTGCGGCGCCTAATTTCGTGATCGAAATCGAGGATGTGTTTGAGGCGAGAATCGTTGCAGGACTCGCGAGTTGATCGAGTTCTTTAAAGAGATTCGATTTGATCGACTGATCTTCGGTGATCGCTTCGACCACGAGTGTCGCGTCTTTGAATAGCGACAAATCAGTAGTTGTTTTGATCCGATTCTTTATTGCTTGTTTCTCATCGGCAGTCAGTCGTTCCTTATCCACATCGCGCTGTAGACTTTTGTCGATCGCTGACATTCCGCGATCAAGGAACTCCTCACGCACGTCGCGCATTACCACGTTGTAACCGGCACGCGCGGCGACCTGGGCGATACCATTGCCCATCGTGCCGGCTCCGACAACACCAATAATCTCACTCACTCTGTTTCCGACTCCTACGATCTATCGCCAATCAGGCGGGCTTGAAGGTGGGACATACTCTGTTTTTTCCTGACGTTGATGCATGTTCTCGGCCCAGGCTTGCCGGCTTGGGGGCAACATAAATTGTGGCTTCTCATAAATTGCCTTACCAGGTTCGTTAAAGAGAAACCAGAATGTGTAGACACAAACCGCCGTACCCAGCGGAAAGTTCATCGCCGCAGTTACACCGCCGATGATCGCGGCTGTTTTGGCCCAACTCTTCTTCTTCAGTAAAGCGTAGGCGGCAACGAACGACGGAATCGTCATCAACCCGTAAATCACAAAAATAAAAGCCGACATAAAAAACATCGCGCCAATCGGCGGTCGACCGGGAGCAGTCGCAAACATCGCATTCATGAAGCCGATCATGAACAAGGACAAGAGGCACATAAATCCGCCGTACGCGAGCTGCGAAAAGCCAAGATTTCGATTGTGTTGCTCAGGGGACAAAGTAATTACTCCAGATCTGAAGTTCAACAGCTCAGGTTTCTTCGCCGAACTTCGATTAACGCTCCACTGCCATCGCCACAGCGTTGCCGCCGCCGAGGCACAAAGCAACAATACCACGACGCGCGTTTCGACGTTTCAATTCGTACAGGATTGTGGTCAATAAACGTGATCCGGATTGGCCGATGGCATGCCCTAGTGCAACTGCGCCGCCATTCACGTTGACCTTTTCGGGATCTAGTCCGAGTTCTCTTGTGACAGCTAACGCCGCAACAGAAAATGCTTCGTTAACCTCAACCAGATCAACTTCACTACCGGACCATCCGGTCTTCTTCAGCAGTTTACGCACAGCTTCTACAGGGGCCATCATCACCAAACGCGGTTCTACACCTGACGTGGCCTGGGCAACAATACGGGCCATAGGCTCTACACCCAAAGCTTTGGCGCGCGCCATCGAGGTCACCACAACTGCCGACGCACCGTCGTTCACACTTGGTGCATTTCCAGCAGTCACAGTGCCATCGGTTTTGAATGCAGGCTTTAGTTTCGATAAACCCTCAACCGAAGTGTCTTCGCGAACGGTTTCATCGGTCGAGAACAAAAGCGGTGCGCCCTTCTTTTGTGGAATCTCAACCGGAACAATTTCATCGACAAACTTACCGGCAGCGATCGCGGCAGCAGCTTTGCGATGAGAGTTAGTCGCATACTCGTCCTGCTCGGTTCGACCAATCGAGTATTCCTCAGCGACAACTTCTCCGGTGCAGCCCATATGATAGTTTTCGAAGGCGCACCAAAGTCCATCATTAATCATTGAGTCCAACAATTCACCGTTGCCCAGCCGATATCCCTCACGCGCTTTGGGAAGGAGGTAAGGTGCATTACTCATCGACTCCATTCCACCCGCTACAACAATTTCCGTGTCGCCAAGTTGCACACCCTGGGCTGCCATCATCACGGCTTTCAACCCTGAGCCACAAACTTTGTTAACCGTGACTGCAGAGACAGTGCTCGGTAATCCGCCGCGAAGCGCTGCTTGCCGAGCTGGGTTTTGACCAAGTCCCGCCTGTATTACGCAGCCCATGATTACTTCGTCGACATCCTCAGGATTCACACCCGCGCGTCGAACGGCTTCCTTCACCACGATCGCGCCGAGTGCCGGCGCAGAAAAGCCTTTTAAAGAGCCGAGAAACTTTCCCACTGGTGTTCGTGTAGCACTGATAATTACTGGTTCATTCAATTCCGCCATATAAACCTCGTTTGATCGTTTGTTAACTCGATAGTTGTCTCAAAACCTACGACCTAATGGTAAATGTTGAATCGTTTAGAGTCCAACCCCTTTGGAGTGCTGCGGCCTGGCGCAGCTTTGTTACATGGCGGTAATGTTTTGTTTTCGGTTAGTGGCTCCTGTAACAAAGCTGCGCCAGGCCGCAGCACTCCAAAGGGATCGCATTAGTAAACAGCAATCGGCATTTGCTAGACTCCGCCTGCTATTTCAATTCACCCGTTTAAGAAACTATCGATTAAGCATGCAGGCACTCATTCTTGCTGGTGGTAAAGGTACTCGTCTTCGTCCGCTAACCGTCTACACTCCGAAACCAATCGTTCCGATTTGCAATCGTCCTTTTTTGCTTTATCAGATTGATACTCTGCGTCGCGCCGGTATCACTGACATCACACTGTCGCTCTCGTATCAACCAAGTAAGATCGAACAGTTGCTTGGCGACGGTTCTGACTTTGGCGTCAAACTCAAATACACAGTAGAACCGCAACCGATGGGAACCGCGGGCGCATATAAATATGCCGAGGATTTGATACGGGAACCAACGGTTGTCTTCAATGGCGATATCCTGACGGACCTTGATTTGAAGGCAGTCATTCGCGAACACAATGATCGCAAGGCCAGCGCTACGGTTGTTCTAACTCCAGTTGATAACCCTCAGAGTTACGGTCTGGTGGAAACCGAAGCTGACGGACGAATACGACGGTTTCTCGAGAAGCCAAAGGCTGACGAGATCACTTGCAACACCATCAACGCTGGCACGTACATACTTGAACCAAAGATTCTCGATTTCATTCCTGCCGGCGAGAACTACTCGTTTGAATATGGACTGTTTCCAGATCTACTGAATCGCAAGGAACCCTTCTTTGCCCACATACCAAATCGGGTCTATTGGATCGACATCGGCACTCCTGAACGTTATCTACAAGTTCACGCTGACTTGTTGTCGAATAGTGTCGGTCGCATTCACATAAAGGAACGACGCGGGCAATTCGACTCTGCCACAGTCGCCGAGATCGATGAACTCTCGATGATCGGCGACGATTGTCAGATAAAACCCGGCGCACAAATCATCAACTCCGTTCTTGGTCAGGGTTGCTTCGTCGAAGAACGAGCACGCGTGGAAAACTCCGTTATTTGGCCACACACGCGAATAGGCACCACGGCCCAGGTTTCCGGCGCCATCGTTGGCAGAGGTTGTCACATTGGTCGTTCAGCGATCGTTGGACCAGGATCGGTGCTTGGCGATAAGACTTCCCTTACCGACTACACGATCACGGGAGTCCAATCCACGTGACGGAGCAACTTCCGGTAATAAAGTTTGGCACTGATGGTTGGCGAGCAGTTATCGCGCGCGAGTTCACCTTCGCTAATCTCGATCGCGTTGCCCAGGCATATGCCGACTTCCTCAACGGCAAAAACAAAGGACAGACACCGCGGCCTCTTGTTGTTGTCGGCTTTGACCGGCGTTTTCTCTCCGAATACTTTGCTCAACGTGCGGCCGAAGTGATGGCCGGCAACGGATTTCGTGTAGGCATGTTTTCTGAAGCCGCGCCAACTCCCGTCATCTCCTGGGCGGTAAAAGACCTGAAAGCTTGTGGGGGGATTGTCATCACCGCATCGCATAATCCAGCCACATTTAATGGCTTCAAGATTAAAGCTTCGTGGGGTGGAAGCGCGGATCCAGAAACAACAGCCCAGGTTGAAAAGCTCGTTGATGTAAATGCGCCGAGGCAGACTGAACTTTCCCGCGAACAGGACGCGCTTCTTGAAACAGCGGTTAAAACATACCGTGAACAGATCACTTCGTACGTCGATCTCGAGCGGATTCGGCAATCTCAAGGAACTGTAATTGTCGATCCGATGCATGGGTCGGCCGGTCGTTGGGTAGAACAGTTTCTCCAGGGCGGTTCACTCCAGGTTGAGACCATCCGCGATTATCGTGACTGTCTTTTTGGTGGCGTGAATCCCGAACCGATCGATCAAAATCTTGGGCCACTGAAACAACGAGTGGTGCAAACAAACGCGTTAGTCGGTCTCGCCACAGATGGCGACGCAGATCGCGTTGGCGCAGTCGACGAGCGAGGCGAAACCATGACGATGCACGATGTCGTGCCCTTGATGGTTTTACACCTGGCGCGGCAGCGACAGATGACTGGAGCGGTGGTAGTGACGGTATCGCAATCGGTACTGACAAAAAGGATCGCCGCTGCGATGGGACTTAAAGTTTATGAGACGGCGATCGGGTTTAAATACATTGCCGACTTGATGCTCAAGGAAGACATCCTGATCGGCGCTGAGGAATCAGGCGGCATCGGCGTTAAAGGTCACATTCCGGAACGCGATGGCATTTTGAATTCCCTGCTCTTCCTTGAAGCAATTATTGCAGCAGGTAAACCTCCTTCGCAGATGCTCGCGGATTTGCATCGAGAGTTTGGCGAGTTTCGCTTCGGTCGTCGCGATTTGCACATGCCCGTGAGTCGCGGGCAGGAGTTGGTGACGAAATTGGCTGAGAGTCCGCCATCGAATATAGCGGGTTTTGAAGTCGTCGGTGTTCAGACTGTTGATGGAACTAAAGTGCTGTTTGAAGACGAGTCGTGGTTACTTTTTCGACAGTCGGGCACCGAACCAGTTTTACGCATCTACTCGGAAGCTACTTCGTTTGCGAAGCGGGACGCGTTGCTTGATGCAGGCGTGGAACTATCCGAGACGAATTAGCGTCCTTGAACCTGAGGACGTCCCGGCACTGGGAGCGCAGGCGTCCTCGCCAGCTGTCTGGCCGATCGGGTAACTGGAATTCTCAGGCTGCGTGATCTACGAGCAGTAGGCCGGGACGCCTGCGCTCCCAGTGCCGAGACGTCCTCAGGTTCAGGGACGCCACTAAAGGTAAAGCCGATCGTGTCTTGAGTTGGAACAATCTCGACCATGCCTGAATTACCAGAAGTTGAACACGTCGTTCGCGCGCTACGAACAGTTGTTGTTGGTCGCCGGATTCTCGCTGCTGAACTCAATCTCAAAAGAATCTCGCCTGAACTATCGAGACCAGCCTTTGCTCGTCAACTGAAAGATCTTCGCATCAACGCCGTCGGAAGACGCGGCAAATACATTCTTTTCGAGCTCGACTCAGGCGCATTACTAACAACTCACTTACGCATGACTGGAAAATTTGTCTCGCTGGCCAGCGACGATCAACTTCCGGCCTACGCCCATGTGGTGTTTTATTTGGACGACGAAAAGCGTTTGGTTTTTTGTGACATGCGCCAGTTTGGCAGGATGCGGTTCGTGGCAAACAGCAGCCGCTTACCTAAAGAACTCCTCGCACTCGCGCCGGAGCCATTGTCGGAAGATTTTACGGAAGAGTATTTCCTAAAAACTCTGGCGCGTTCGAAACGCAGCTTGAAGACGCTTCTTCTAGATCAAACGCGCGTGCTAGGCCTGGGAAACATTTACGCCGTCGAAGCCTTGTTTCTCGCGGGGATTCATCCACTCAAGTCCGCAGACACGCTTTCGAAACCACGAGCGCGAAAGCTATATCAGGCCATCAAAACGATTCTGAGCGAAGCGATCGATAGTGGCTCAACATTGCAGATCGATCTTGCTGACGGTGAGTCGAGCTACATCGGCACTAGTGAGCGATTCTGGCGTGTGTACGAGCGCGAAGGAGAGCCTTGTGTTAACTGCGGCACTAAGATTCGCCGCATTGCTCAGGCTGGTAGGTCAACTTACTTCTGTCCAAAGTGTCAGCGGCGTTAAGAGTACTTCTCTGCATCTCTGTGTCTTTGTGTCTCTGTGCCTCTGTGTTGAACGTAAGCCTTTTATAAGTCAGAAGGCTTTTTTAACGCAGAGGCACAGAGACACTGAGACATGGAGCGTTCTTACAAATTCGCAACGATGAAATCCGTCATCATTTGTCTCATGTGCGTTACTAACAACGGATCCGTCACACCGTGTCGCGACTTCGGATAAAGCATCAGTTGAAACTGCTTGCCTGCCTTTTCTAACTCATAAACAAACTGCATCGTGTTTGCCATATGCACGTTGTCGTCTATTGCGCCGTGAATTAGCAGCAACTTCCCGTGTAGATTTTTTGCGGCAAAGACAGGCGAGCTTTTCTTGTAGCCGTCCGGATTGTCTTGCGGAGTTTGCATATAGCGCTCAGTGTAAATACTGTCGTAGTCGCGCCAATCAGCCACCGTACCACCTGCGATACCAATCCTGAACGACTGACTGTGCGTCAGCGCGTAACTGGTCATGAACCCGCCATAACTCCAGCCCCATAGTCCGATTCGCGATCCATCAACATACGGTTGAGTCTTCAACCAGCTGAGTCCGTCCTCAAGATCACGCAGCTCCAACTCTCCAAAATTCTTATATACCTGCCACGTTGATTCGACTCCCTTACCACTCGCGGTCCGGTTATCGCAGACCCAAACGATGTAACCCTTCTGTGCAAGCAGCTGATGCCACATGTAGGTGGTTGATCCCCACGCGTTATGTACCTGCGGCGCATGTGGACCGCTGTAGGTAAACGACATCACCGGATATTTCTTTTTGGGATCGAAATCCGGAGGCTTGATCATCAATGCCTCCATGACAAAACCGTCGCGCGTCTTTACCTGCATCAACTCAGCGCTTCCCAACTTGTAGTTCTTCAAAGCGTCGACCTTGTTTTCACTGACAACGCGCACAAGTTTTCCACTTTGATCATACAGACGGATTTGTGGTGGCGTATTTACGTCACTCCAGGTATCGATGAAATACTCGTAAGACGGACTAAAGTTGAGACGATGGGTTCCCTCACTCGTGCTAAGGCGCTTCAAATCAGTGCCGTCTAACTTGATGCTGTAAATTTGTGGGGCGATATGACTGTGTTCAGTCGAGGCAAAATAGATCAGACCTTTGTCCTCGTCGATTCCTTCCAGAGGATCGGCTTCCCAGTTTCCAGTGGTTACCTGCCGAATCAGTTTTCCGGTAGCGTCGTAGTGGTAGATGTGTTGCCAACCGGTGCGTTCGCTCAGCCAGAGGAACGAACCGTCCTTGAGCCAGGTTGGGTTGTCGATCGTTGCGACCCAGGCTTTGGTTGTTTCGTGAATGGCGGTTCGCGATTCACCAGTTAAACGATCAGCAAAATTAAGATCCAGAAAAGTTTGTTCCCGATTCTGCGCCTGGTAAACAACCGACTTACTATCGGGTGACCAGGTCACACGAGTGATCAGTAGATCTTCCGGTTGATACTTGAAGGTATTAACCCAGCGTGTGTCGCCACCGATCACATTCACCACACCGAGTTTCACAATGGGATTCGGATCGCCGGCCTTTGGATAGGCGGTGAGCTCGATTTTCTGATCGTAAGGAATGTGATCTACAACTGTGAACTCAGGAACCGGACGCTCATCGATGCGCAAGTAAGCAATGGTCGTAGAGTCAGGGCTCCACCAATAGGCGCCGAAATTTCCGCGACCGTAAAGTTCTTCCTGGTAAACCCAGTCGAGTCGACCGTTCAGTATCTTTGGTGCTCCATCCCTTGTTAACGCGCGTTCGCGACGCTGCATGCTCAGATCTTCAACGTAAAGATTGTTGTCGCGAATGAAGCTGACCATCTTCCCATCGGGACTAAAACCCTCGCCGACTTCTTCCTCTGGAGTACTCGTTAGCCGAACAGCACGATCAGTACCAAACTCGTAATAGAAAAGATCGTTGGCCCAGTTGATCAACGCGGCTGTCTCAGCAGGGTTCATCTGGTAAGAACCACGGGTGGAAAGTTGACGTGCGTCCTGTGCACTAACACCAGGCAATGCAGCAAACGCCGCCTGCATCTTGGCCGCATCGAAGAACGGAACAGCCTCGCCAGTCGCAGCGTCGACCTTTTGCAACCTCGGAACATCACGACGAGCGGCATCATTCGTCAGCAAATAGTGCTTGCCATCCTTCAGCCAACGAACTGATGGATTACTGCCATTAAAGTTGACGCGCTTAACGGGATCGAAAATATCTTCGACGGTCAGAAGTTTTTGTTGAGCTGAAACTGAAAGTGCGGAAAGTAAAAGCAGCAGAAGCAAGAGCAACGCACGATTCGACAATTTAAGTCTCCTGTTGTTAGTTGTCTTTGGGAATTAGTTTTTTAACTACAGGTACTAAGACCAATAAAAGAAGTCCGGCAATAACCAGCGACGTAGTTGTTGCGATAAATAACTTGGGCATCTGGTCGAGCTTTTCAGGATCGACGTTGCCACCCACCAAACCTGCGATCAAGTTGCCCAGAGCCGTAGCCATAAACCAGATCCCCATCATTTGGCCCACATACTTCCTGGGAGAAAGCTTCGTCATCGACGATAGACCAACAGGGCTAAGGCACAACTCACCAACAGTTTGGCAAATGTAGCTCGCGACCAACCACAACGGTGACACTTTGATCGTTCCGTTACTCGACACAACAGAGTAAGCAGCCAGAATCATGATTCCGAACCCAACTCCGCCTGCGAGCAAACCGAAAGCGAATTTGGCAGGACTTGAGGGATTGGCTCGACGTTTATCAAGCTTTAGCCAGATTGAAGCGAACACCGGGGCCAACAAAACGATAAAGATTGAATTGACGTTTTGAAACCAGGTCGCGGGAATTACCCAACTGCCTAGATTCCGATTCGTAAAGTCTTTTGCAAACAGGTTCAACGAGGTCGGCGCCTGTTCGAAGGCTGACCAGAAGACTGCGGCAAAAGCGAAAAGGATGGCAATAACTACGACGCGTTTCTTCTCTTCTCGATTCAGTTTTCCAAAGATAAAAATGAAGGCAAAATAAAGCACAGCGAGCGTTACAAGGATGTAAGCCATGCTTTCACCCAGCGCCTGCGGATTTATATGAATGATTCCGACAGCGGTTAGCACAACAACGAGAACCAGCGCGGCCAGTCCGGCCGCCAATATTAGTTTCGTTGTTAATTGCTGGCGTGCATGAGTTGCGGGATCCGGGTGACGAGAAATCTCAATTCCGAGGTTTCCGAGTGTAGTGCGCGAACGGACGGCGAAAAATATTAGACCAACCAACATTCCCACACCGACAGCGCCAAAACCAAAATGCCAGCCATAGTTTTCACCGAGCAAACCGCTAACTGTCTGGCCCAGTACCGCGCCGCCATTAATGCCCATGTAGAAGATCGAGAAGCCGGCATCACGACGCGCGCCACCTTCTGGATAAAGGTCACCAACAATTGCCGAGATGTTTGGCTTGAGAAGTCCGGTACCGAGTACGATAAAAATCAGTCCGCAAAAGAAAGGGACCTTTCCATGAGCAAATGCTGAAAGGCCGATCGATAAGTGCCCCAGCGTGATTAGCGCCGCACCCACCAGGATCGCGCGACGTAAACCTAACAATCGATCGGCGACCCAGCCACCAGGCAGCGAAGCTAGATAGACACTGGCCGCATATAGACCAACGATCGCAGAAGCTTGTTTTCGGTCAATGCCAAAACCGCCCTGGCTGAGCGCTGCCGCCATGAACAGCACCAGCAATGGGCGAATGCCATAGTAGGAAAACCGTTCCCACATCTCGGTGAAGAAGAGTGTGGACAGACCCATCGGATGTCCAAAGAATCCTTTGGAGTCGATGGAGGTAGCACCGCCTCCATTCGCATTTTGCGATGTGCTCATTCAATTTTCCTTTTCGAAGTTAGGAGCGGCGGCCGAAGGGAGAAAGCGTAATCAAAATGCGGGGAATGACTTGGCGCCGGGCTCTCCGTGTTTCGTTAAGTTTAATTAACGGAAAACAGAACGCATTCAGCCAAAATGCTTGATTGGTGTCAAGCGGGCAACAAGTCAACAGTTGGTAAGAGTGACTGGACTTTGGTTCGTTTAGGCTAATTTTTTCGCCACTGGGCCAGTGCGTTAACTAAGCTCAATTGCAACCTACGCCGAAAGCGTTCGGCAATTCCAGCACTGGATTGCAGCTTCACAAATCGACGCGCAACTCCTTCAGAGTTGCGCGCTTCTTTTTTTGTACTTTGTGACTCAGCGTTGCCAGAGCGCAAC
>Ga0068860_100005259_pt1 | contig 13135 bp, 7 predicted proteins | sample KBSSwiS32_FD_66597 | JGI IMG/M metagenome (GOLD analysis project Ga0068860, IMG submission 66597) | Switchgrass rhizosphere microbial communities from Kellogg Biological Station, Michigan, USA - KBS Switchgrass S3-2 | ecosystem: Host-associated > Plants > Roots > Rhizosphere > Soil ... | reverse complement strand
GCGACGCAAGTGATCAAGATCCAGAACGAACGACTCGCGGAATTCTGCGCGGCATACCCGGATCGGTTCGTCGCTTTCGCCTCGGTCGCCCTTCAGTTCCCGGACCTCGCGGTCCAGCAGCTGGTAGACGGCGTGAAGAAGCTCGGGCTCCGCGGCGCCGCGGTCGGCGCGAGCGTGGCCGGCGATGAGTTCTCGGATCCGAAGTTCCACCCCTTCTGGGCCAAGGCGGAGGAGCTCGGTGTCCTCATCTTCATCCATCCGCAGAGCACCCCGGACCTCGCCCGGAGATTCAAGGGCAACGGGTGGCTGGCCAACACCATCGGCAACCCGCTCGACACGACCATTGCGCTCTCGCACTTGATCTTCGAGGGAACGCTCGATCGCTTCCCCGGGCTCAAGATCTGCTCGGCCCACGGCGGGGGCTACCTCCCGTCGTACGCGCCACGCTCCGACAACAGCCTGCGCGTCGCGCCGGACATGGACACCGGCATCAAGCTCCGGAAGAAGCCGACCGAGTACCTCAGGCAGATGTACTACGACACGCTCGTGTTCACCTCGGAGGCCCTCCGACACCTGGCGGCGGAAGTCGGCTCCAATCGACTCGTGATCGGCACCGACCATCCGATTCCGTGGCAGGACAAGGCGATCGACCACATCCTCAAAGCGCCGGGCTTCAGCGACGGGGAGCGCCGCGCGATGCTGAGCGAGACCGCGGCGAAGTTGCTCGGAATCAAGCTCTAGTCCGACATCCTGGCCCTTCTCGTCGTCATCGCGGCCGGGCGGCCTGCGGGCAACTCACAGTGAGCCGCGCGTAGCGGCCGAAGGTGACGCCTGCTCCAGCCAGTACGCCATGCCCATCCCTCGGTACAGCGCCGCGGCCATCGCGAGGTGGGCTTCGGCGGCGCTCGGGTCGCCTGTCTTGTGGCAAAGCCGGGCGAGGCCGGCGTGGCAGTGGGCGACGAGCGGCTGCATGCCGATCTCCTCGGCGAGGGTCAGCGCGGACCCGTAGTGCGCGCTGGCGCCCGCGCCGTCCGGGGGCCCGGCGCTCGACGCGATCTCGCCGAGCAGGTGCCGAACCACCGCCTCCGCGCCCCGCGCATGCTGCTCGCGGGCGACCTCGAGGGCGCGTGTCGCGACGTCCTGCGCCTCGGCCGGGCGTCCGGCCAGGAGGTGCGCCTCGCCGAGCCAGGCCATCCACAAGGCTTCCGCAGCGCGCGTCTGCGTCCGGGCACTCGCGAGGCATTCGTCCAGAAGGAGCCGCGCCTCGGCCGGGCGTCCCGAGTGTGCGTACGCGTGCCCGAGGCCACCGGTCAGGAACGAGAGCCAGACACCGATGCCGGCTTCCCGGCACAGCGCGAGCCCGCGTTCGAAATGCTCGATGGCGTCCGCGAAGTCCCCGCGGACGTGGCACGCCGTGCCCAATGCGGCGCGAGAAGCGACCAGCGGCTCGGGCCGCCCGTTGGCGCGGGCCAGGTCCGCGGCCTCGTGCGCCACCTCGAGGGCGCGCGGAAAGTCGCCGAGGTACGCCAGGCAGAACGTGAGCCACGTGCGCGCGTACACGGGAAACATCCCGAAGCGCTCGCGCGCCAGCTCCTCGTCCAGCAGCCCGAGGCTCGCCTCGCACGCGCGCACGCCGCGGCGATGGTCCCCCAGCGTGTGATGGGCGGCGCCCACGACGAAGTGGCTCCGCATGCGCAGGAGCGGATCGTTGATCTCCTCGGCGGCCGCGAGCGCCTTCTCCCCGTACCCCAGGCCTCGCCTGGCGTCGCCGAGGAGCCAGTGCGCCGTGGCGAGGCTGCGGTAGATGCTCCCGAGCCGCCGCGGATCGCCGAGCGTCTCGGCGAGCGGCAGCGCCTCCTCGAGGCGGTCCAGGTTGCGCCGTTGCTCGCCGAGCGGCACCAGCAGCTCGCGCAGCTCGATCCGGATGTCGACCGCCTGTTCGATGGTCGTCCGGGTGCCCGCCAGATGGCCGAGCGCCGCGAGCGCCTGGTCGAGGTGTGCGGCGGCTGGCGCGTACGCCGAGCGGCTCGCCGCCCGCGCCGCGGCTCGGCGGCACCACGCCACCGCCTGGTCCCACAGCTCACCCTGCACCGCATGATGGGCGAGGCGCTCCACGTGGTCGTCGAGGCGCTCGCCGTAGAGTTGCCCCATCGCGTCCATCACCGCGGCATGGAGGGCGCGGCGCCGGGCATCGAGCATGCCCTCGTACGCGACCTCGTGCGTCAGCGCGTGCTTGAAGGTGTATTCGACGTCCGGGACGACAGCGGTCTCGTAGATGAACTCGGCGGCCTGCAGGGCGGCGAGCCTCCGGCGCAGCGCCTCGGGCTCCTGGTCGCTGATCGCCTGCAGAAGGCGGAGTGGAAAGCGCTTGCCGATGACCGCCGCCATTTCCAGAATGTGCTTCTCCTCGGCGGGCAGCCGGTCGATGCGCGCCGATAGCAGCGCCTGCACGGTCGACGGGATCTCGACGCGAGGCGGGGTTCTCGTCAATCGGTACGTCCCCCGCTGTCCACCGAGCACGCCGGCCTCGACCAGGCTGCGGACGCTCTCCTCGAGGAAGAACGGGTTGCCTTCTGTCCGCTCCGTGAGATGCGCGGCGAGCGGTTGCACGGCGGGATCCTCTCCCAGCAGCGCGCGGAGGAATTGCTCGGCGCTCTCGCCGGAGAGGGGTTCGAGCTGAAGCTGCCGGTAATAGGTCTTGCTGCTCCACCGATTCCGATACTCGGGACGGTAGTTCACGAGGAGGAGCACGCGGGACGCCGCGATGCTCTCGACGAGACAGTCGAGCACCGCCTCGGTCTCCGGGTCGATCCAGTGAAGGTCCTCGACGATCAGACAGAGGGGCACCGTGGCACTCGCGGCCAGGATGAGCCGCTTCATCGCGTCCAGCGTGCGTCGCCGTCGCTCCGCGGGTTCGAGCTGGCGAAACGGGTCGTCCGCCGGCAGCGCGGCGAGGAGGTCGAGGACCGGCGGCGTCGCCTCGCCCGGATCGCCAACCCCGTGTGATAGCGCGGCAGTCACCTTGGCCTGTACGGCGCTCGCGGTGTCGGTATCCTCGACGTAGCAGTAGCGCTTGAGCAGCTCGACGATCGGCACATACGAAGCCGTCCTCGCATAGGGCGCCCCGGCCGATTGCAGTACTCGCCACCCCCGAAGCTGTCGGGTCGCCTCGTGAAGCAGGCGGGACTTGCCGAGTCCGGCGTCTCCGGCAATACCCACGACCTGACCGCGGTGCTGTTCGGCGCGCGCGGCGGCCTGCCTCAGCGTGTCCAGCTCGAGCGCGCGGCCGACGAACGGAACGAGGTTCGCTGCGGCAGGCGCACCCTCCCGGTTCAGGAGCCGCAACGCCCGACGCTCGGGGTCCTGCAGCGGCTGGAGCGCGAACCGCCGGGCGAGAAAGGAGGCGACGGCCTCCGTGACGACGACTGCGCCGGGGGAGTCGATCGCCACGAGGTCCTCGAGGACGGACCATGTGGCGACCTTTCCGTCCACCGCCAGTTGCGCCGCCGAGGCCCGCCGGCCGACGAGGTGGTCGGCGCAATGGAGGGCGACGACGACGTCGGCGCTCTCGCCTCCGGCAGCCCGGGCCCGCGTCGCGGCGTTCTGGATGGCCAGCGCCGCGAGCGCCGCATGGCTCGACGGGTTGTCGACGGGCTCGAGGCCGAAGACCGCGGCCAGCCCGGTCGGGCTCCATTCCTCGATGCGTCCGCCGAAGCTCGTGATCTTTTCACCGAACACGTCCAGGGCCCGCCTCGTATCGGCAGACGACGCGCGGACCCGCACTCGCAGGAAGGCCAGATGCCGGCGCTCCCACTGCACCGGTCCCGACTCCGCGATTGGCGAGGGTGGGGCGGCTCCCGACACGGGCACGGGAGCTCGAGCACGCTGCCGCAGCCCGTACCGGTCCATGCGGGTGCGGAGGGTATTCCGGGAGATACCAAGGGCGTCGGCGGTGCGCCGAATGTTGCCGCCGGTCTCGCGCAGCGCCACCTCGATGCGAGCACGCAGGGCGTCGTCCAGCGATCCGGTGGAGGCCTGGCCAGGGTCCTGGGCCTCGCCGGGAGCCTCGCTCGGCAGAAAGTCGAGCAAGGTTGCCGGGATCGCGTCGGACTCCGACAGCAGGGCCACCCGCTCCATGGCATTCGCCAGCTCGCGCACGTTGCCCGGCCAGCGGTAGGCCATCAGCCGCGCCCCGACTTCGGGCGGGAGGCTGCGCGCCGACAGCCCGTAGTCGGCGCACGCGCGCTCCAGGAAGTGCTCGGCCAGGGCAAGCATGTCGCCACCGCGCTCGCGCAGCGGGGGCAGCGTGAGCGTGATGACGGCGAGGCGATGGTAGAGGTCCTCGCGGAAGCGCCCCTCGCCGAGGGCACGCTTGAGATCGACGCTGGTGGCGGCCACCACCGCCACGTCCACGGATTCGGTGCGCGTGCCTCCAAGGCGGCGCACCGCCCGGTCCTCGAGGACTGTCAGCAGCTTGCCCTGCACGGCGCCCGGAAGCAGGCCGATCTCGTCCAGGAACAGCGTCCCACTGTGGGCGGTCTGGAACAGGCCCGGCTTCGCTTGCCGAGCATCGGTGAAGGCGCCGCGCTCGTAGCCGAACAGCTCGGCCTCCAGGAGTGTCTCCGGGATGGCGGCGCAGTTGACGGCGACGAACGGCCCCTCGCGACGCGGGCCAGCCTGGTGGATGCAGCGGGCGAGGAGGCCCTTGCCCGTACCGGTCTCGCCGAGGATCAGCACGGGGGGCAAGCGGCGGGCGCCTTGTTGGTGGGCGAGCAGTCGCACCACTTCGGTCCGGAGTCCCACCATCGGCCGGCTCGCCCCGCGCAGTTCGTCCAGCGGCGTCGCCATTGCTCCGGCAGTCTTACTCTCTCGCCTGTCGTGGGTCAATAGCTGACCCACTTGACCCCCCCTGACCCTCCCCTGACCCCCCTGCCGCGGCGTAACCGATTGATTCGACGATACCTGTCATGTGGTGCGGGCCTTGCCAGTAGAGATGGCGTTGTCAAGGGGGAGATCGATGATTGGACGGCAGCGCATCGGCGGCGACACACAAAGGAGACCGGACATGATGGCGACAACGATTGCCCGAACGGCGCCACTTTCCTTGCTCGCGGTGGCGGTACTGTTGTTCGCGATGACCTCGGCTCGCGTCGGCGACGCGCCGGCGCGGCAGGTGGTCGCGGACCAGAAGCCCGCGCCTGCAGCCTGGCAGACCGCGCTCCAAACGATGGACCGCGCGCTCGTCGCGGGGGACATCAGCGCGGCCGAGATCGCCTGGCATCACGCATACGGCCTTGCCATCCACAGCCGTCAGTGGAACGCCCTCCTTGCCGCGGGCGAGGCTGCGCTACGCATCGGCGAGCACGTGGTCGTCCGGCAGCCGTACCGGGCGCGGGCGCGCGAGGCCTGGCTGAGCGCTCTCTTGCGCGCCCGGGAGCAGCTGGCGCTCGACGGCGTGCTGGCCGTCGCCGAGGCCTTTGGATCGCTTGGCGACACCACCGTCGTCGTCCAGGCGCTCCACATCGCGGATGCCCTTGCCGCGCACGATGCCAGCGGCGATGCCCAGCGGCGCGTGGTCGTCGTCCGCACGCGCCTGCTTTCAGATCCCGCCTAGCAGGATGCTGAAAATCCCGCGGGATGCTTTCAGCAACCTGCTAGGGCTCGCGCCGCCGGTCGCGACTCCGCTGATCGGCCCGCCGCAGAGGCCGTGAACGGAGTGGATGTCAGTGCCGATCTGAGCCCGCGTCAACGTGCCGAACATCCACACATTTTTGTCTGCAGATCCCTGTCGGTGCTGCTAGAATCCTGCCGCTGCCGGTCTGATAGCACGGCCCGACGCAGGAGGATCAGCGATGTGCGTCCGAATGCGCCTCATCGTGGCCTGGAGCCTCGGTGCCATCCTGGCGGTCCTCGCCCCCGCTGCGGCGTCCGAGCTGATCCTCAACACCCAGGACTTCGCGCCGTTCAGCTATGAGGTCAACGGCGTGGTGTCCGGGCCGGCCGCCGACGTCATCCGGAGAGTATGCGCTGATATGAAAACGGCGTGCACCCTGCGCTTGCTTCCCTGGAGGCGCGCGCAGCAGGAAGTCCAGGAGGGCAAGGCCCACGGCATGTTCGTCATCGGCTGGAACGCCGAGCGCGCCAAGTGGCTGCATTTCTCTCCGCCGCTGCTCGACACGGAGTACGGATTCTTCGTGCGCGCGGACAATCCGCTGAAGTTCCAGCAGAACACCGACGTGAAGGGCTACACCGTGGGTGTGTATGGTCCCTCGAACACTGCCACTGCGCTCGAGAAGATCAAGGCCGAGATCAACGACGTCACGATCGACATGACGCCGGACGACGAGGCGGCCTTCAAGAAGCTCTCGCTCGGCCGCGTTCAGGCGGTGTTCTCGAATAGAGACGTGGGACACGACCTGATACGGAAGCTCGCCATCACAAACCTTCGCTACGCCGGCCGCCAGCAGAGCCTGAAGTACTATGTCGGCTTCTCCCAGAAGGTCGCCGACAAGCAACTGGTTGACGAGTTCAACGCGACGTTCCGGATCCTCCACCGGCAGGGCGTCATCCGTGAGATGTTGGGACGCTACCGCATGGATCCGGCGCCGCTCGATTGACCTAGCCGGTCGAACGCGGTCCTGCCGAGATGACCGTCCCCGACACGAGCGCATCCGCGACGGCGCCTGCCCGGACGCGGAGCGTCAGCAAGCGCTTCACCGCCGCGTTCATCGGCGTGGTGACGCTGCTTCTGGTCGTCTTCGCGGTCGTGGTCATCGTGGGCAACGTGCGGCGGATCGACGCCGACCTCCGGGACTTGCTCGAAGACGCGGCGCGGCTCGCCCAGGTCACGGTGCCGGTGCCGCTGTGGAACCTCGATACGGAGACGCTTTCGAGCTTCTCGGAGGCGCTGCTCCTGAGCGACCCGCTGGTGTTCGTCGAGATCATCTCCGATGGGCAGTCGATCGCGTTGCGGAGCCGCGTCCCGGAGCCCGGCACGTTGTTCGAGTCGATCGCCTCGTCGTCGGCCTACCTCGTCAGGACGGCCGACATCGTCTATCAGGGCAAGACGATCGGCTCGGTCCGGCTGGCCGCTTCGCGCGCGGGGCTCTGGGAGGCAATCGTCTGGAACGCTGCGGGCATTCTGGCCCTGACCGTCCTCCTCATCGCGGCCATCTCGGGGACCTCCATCGTGATCACGCGGCGGTACATCGCTCGGCCCCTCGAGGCGCTGCAACGTTCCGCCGGGCTGATCGCAGGCGGGAACCTCGAGGCGTCCATCGACACGACACAGCAAGACGAGATCGGCCACCTGGCCCGGGATCTCGACGCCATGCGAGGATCGCTCCAGCGCCTGATCGAGGAACGCCGGCGCAACGAGGAGCATCTGGAGGAGGTGAACCGGACCCTCGAGCATCGGGTCGAGGAGCGGACGAGCGCCCTCCAGGCGAACACCCGGGAACTGACGCGGACGGTGGACGAGTTGCGGGCACTGAGCGACGTGGGGCGCGCGGTCAGCTCGACCCTGGACCTCGAGACCGTCCTCACCGTCATCGTGTCACACGCCGTGCAGATCACGGGGACGGATGGCGGCGCGATCTATGAATATGACGCCGAGACCGCCACGTTCCACCTGCGCGCCACGCACCAGATGGATCCCGAGCTGATCGAGGCGCTCCGGGCTCACCCTCCTCGCCTGGGTGAGGGGACGGTGGGGCGCGCCGCCGCCTCGCGCATGCCCGTGCAGATCGCCGACATGCACGAGGACGCGACCTACGGCGAGCGGCTGCGGCATCTCTTCAGCCGCCACGGGTACCGGGCCCGGCTCGCCGTGCCCCTGATTCGCGAGGAGCAGATCATCGGGGCGCTCGTCGTGCGGCGCAAGGCGCCCGGACCCTTCTCTCCCGAGCTGACCGAGCTCTTGCAAACCTTCGCGACCCAGTCGATCGTGGCGATCCAGAACGCGCGCTTCTTCCGCGAGAGCGAGGCGAAGAGCCGCGAGCTGGGCCGCCTCTCGCAGGACATGGAGCAGCTCTACCGTCTGTCCACCGCGATGCAGGAGCCGCTGTCCCTGAAGGAGCAGCTTGGTCGGGTGCTCGAGACGGCCACCCGCCTCGGGTTGCTTGACCGCATCTACGTGTGGGCGCTGAGCCCGGATGGTGAACGCCTGGTGAACCTGGCGGGCGCGGGCTTCGACGCCGAGGAGGCGAGGGCCTTCGAGAGCTTCGAGATCCCGCTCGTGGAGGCGGGCGCGATGTACCAGGCCTTCCGGGATGGCGTTCCGCTGCTCTTCGACGGCGACCGCCCACTGCCCCGCGAGCTCTATCTGCCCGACCGCTACCTCATCAAGGCCCTGCGGACGAGCCGGTTCCTCGTCATTCCCATGATCGCGCGAGGGGAGACGGTGGGCGTCTTCGCGGGCGACAACAAGCCGAGCGGTCGCTCCATCGCGCCCGGGACGGTGCAGTTGCTGCAGACGTTCGCCTCGCACGCGGCGGTGGCCATCGCCAACGCTCGGCTGTTCGAGACCCTCGAGGAGAAGAGCCGGGAGCTCGAGCTGGCCGGCCGCCACAAGTCGCAGTTCCTCGCCAACATGAGCCACGAGCTCCGGACCCCGATGAACGCCATCATCGGCGTCGGCGAGCTCTTGCTGGAGGATGCGCAGAGCCTCAGGCGCGAGGACGAGATCGAGCCGCTCGAGCGCATCCTGCGCGCGGCGCGCCACCTGCTCACGCTCATCAACGACATCCTCGACCTCTCCAAGATCGAGGCCGGGAAGATGGACCTGCACATCGAGTCGTTCTCGGTCGCGACGCTCGTCGAGGATGTGGCGAGCACGGTCCGCCCCATGGCGGCGAAGAACGGCAACCGGCTGCGTGTCGAGTGCGATGCGGAGGTCGGCATGATGCAAGCCGATCCCACCCGCGTTCGCCAGGCGCTCCTCAACCTGGCCAGCAACGCGGTCAAGTTCACCGAGCAGGGCCTGGTGACGATCGCAGCCGCCCGCGCGCGGGAGACGGCGGGCGAGACCATCGTGCTTCGCGTCTCCGATACCGGCATCGGCATGACGCCCGAGCAGATGGCCCGGCTCTTCCAGGACTTCACGCAGGCCGACGCCTCCACCACACGCAGATACGGCGGCACCGGCCTCGGGCTCGCCATCAGCCGGCGCTTCTGCCGCATGATGGGCGGCGACATCGCGGTGGAGAGCGCGCCGGATCGAGGATCGACCTTCACGGTCCGGATACCCGCCCCGGTGGAGGTCGGAGCGCCGGATGTCGCCCGGCGAGAGAGCCCGGTGGCGAACCCGCCCGCCGCCACAGGACACGACGGCGGACGCGTGCTCGTCATCGACGACGATCCCACCGTGCGGGATCTGATGACCCGGTATCTCGAAGGAGAGGGCTTCAGCGTGGTGGTTGCGGCCAACGGCGTCGAGGGGCTCACGCGAGCGCGGGAGGTGCATCCCGCCGCGATCACCCTCGACGTCATGATGCCCGATCTCGACGGGTGGACGGTGCTGGCCGCCCTCAAGGGCGACCCGACGCTGGCCGACATTCCGGTCATCCTGGTGACCATCGTCGACGAGAAACAGCATGGATATGCGCTCGGGGCGGCGGAGTACCTCGTGAAGCCCGTCGACCGCGGACGGCTGACCTCGATCCTCCACGGGCTGTGCGGTGGCGCCGGTCGGGTGCTTGTGGTCGAGGACGATGAGGACGCCCGCACGGCCTTGCGGCAGGCGCTTGCGAGCGAGGGATGGACGGTCGCGGAGGCCGAGCACGGGCGGGCGGCGCTCGACTGTCTGGCCGAAGCGCGGGCGGACGCCATCGTGCTCGACCTCATGATGCCGGAGATGGATGGGTTTGAGCTCGTCGCCGAGCTGCGCCGACATCCGGAGTGGCGCGGCATCCCGATTCTGGTGGTGACGGCGCTCGATCTCTCCGAGGCCGATCGGCGTCGCTTGAACGGCTCGGTGGCGCGCGTGATCCAGAAGAGCGGGCGTTCGGGCACCGACCTTTTGCGAGAGGTGGGCGAGACCGTGGCGGCCTGCATTCACCGCTCGCGCGGTGCCGCCGGTTCCACGCGGGGCCCCGCGTGAAGATCCTCTACGTCGAGGACAACGACGACAACGTGTACGTCGTCAGACAGCGCCTCACGCGAGCCGGATTCACGGTGCTCGTGGCGGCCGACGGCGCCCACGGCATCTCGCTGGCAACCGCCGAGCAGCCCGATCTCATCCTCATGGACCTGAGCCTGCCTATCCTCGACGGCTGGGAGGCCACGCGCCGCCTCAAGGAAGCGACAAGGACGAAGCACATCCCGATCATCGCCCTGTCGGCGCACGCCATGACCGGGGATCGGGAGAAGGCGCTGGCCGCAGGCTGCGACGACTACGACACCAAGCCGATCGACTTCGAGCGCCTGCGCGCGAAGATCGATGCGTTCCTCTCCCAGCCCCGGGGGTGACGGCGTGAGCGACTACACGCTGCTGGTCGTCGACGACAGTGAGGACAACCGCTACACGCTGACCCGACGTCTCGCGCGCGAGGGCTATGCGCGGGTGGTGACCGCCAACGACGGCCGCCAGGCCCTGGCGCTGCTGCGCGCGCAACCCGTCGACCTCGTGCTGCTCGACATCATGATGCCGGAGCTGAACGGCTACGAGGTGCTCGAGCGTCTCAAGGCCGACGAGCGGCTGCGCCACGTCCCCGTCATCATGATCTCGGCCGTGGACGAGATCGAGAGCGTGGTCCGCTGCATCGAGCTGGGTGCCGAGGACTACCTGTCCAAGCCCTTCAATCCGACGCTGCTGCGGGCCCGCGTCGGGGCCAGCCTCGAGAAGAAGCGCCTGCGGGACCAGATCGTCGCTCACCTCGGCCGGATCGAGCATGAGCTCGCGACTGCCCGCGAGATCCAGCTGAGCATGGTGCCCACCGAGTTTCCGGCTCCGACCGCGGACCGTCCGCTGGAGATTTACGCCACCCTGCAGCCGGCGCGGCAGGTCGGTGGGGACCTGTATGACTTCTTCTGGAGCGACCCCCAGACGCTCTGCTTCGTCATCGCTGACGTGTCCGACAAGGGTGCCGCGGCCGCGCTCTTCATGGCCAGGACCAAGACGTTGATCCGACTCGTCGCGACGATGCTCCGGACGGCGGCAGGCGGCGCACCGGGACCCGAGGCGATCATCACCAGGGTGAACGAGGAGCTGTGTCGTGACAACCCGCTCGGTATGTTCGTCACCCTGTTCTTCGGCATGCTCGACGTGGTGAGCGGAGAGCTCCACTTCGTCAACGCCGGCCACACCGTGCCCTACGTCGTCGCCCCCGGGCGTGTCGTTCCCTTGCACGGTGCCCGGGCCAAGCCCGTCGGGATCCGGCCGACCCTCACGTACGCGCCGACGACGACGAAGCTCGCCCCGGATGAGTGCCTCTTTCTCTTCACGGACGGCATCACCGAGAGCATGAACGAGGCCGGCGGCTTCTTCTTGGAGGAACGGCTGGAGCGGGCGCTGGAATCGCTCGCGGGCCAGGCCCCGCGCGCGATCGTCGAGGCCGTCCTGGGCGCGGTCCGCGAGTTCTGGGCAGCGGCGCCCCAGTCGGACGACATCGCGGCCCTGGCCATCCGTCGGGTCACGTGGTGACCGCGGAGACGACCATCGGCAATCGCCGCGACGATGTCGCGCGGGTGACACGGATCGTGGACGAGCTGGCCTTCCTCCATCGCCTGGCGCCGGACGTCGTCGCCGACGTCAACGTCGCTCTCGACGAGGTGCTGACGAACATCATCACGTATGCCTACGACGATGATCGAATGCACGAGATCTGGATCGGTTTCACGATCGGCGAAGACGCCATCGAGGCCGAGATCGTGGACGACGGACGCCCGTTCGATCCCACCGCGATTCCCCCGCCGGACCGGAGCGCGTCGCTGAGCGACAGGCGGGTCGGTGGCCTCGGCATGCACTTCGTGAGGCATCTCATGAGCGAGGTGGCCTACTCGAGGGCGGGAGATCACAACCGCCTCCGCCTCACGCGGCGCTGGCGCCGATGAAGAAGCCCGCCACGCTCGTCTACGGGTCGGACGATCGTCCGCCGCTGGGCGTCACCGTGCTCACCGGCGTCCAGCACGCCGGCGTGAACGCGATCTTCCTGCTCTTCCCGCTGCTCGTGAGCCGCGAAGGTGGGCTTTCCGCGCCCCAGATCGGTGACGTGCTGAGCCTCGCGATGCTCGTGATGGCGGCGGCGACTGTCATCCAGGCCTACCCGATCGGCCCAGTGGGCGCGCGGCTGTTCTGTCCCATGATCTACAGCGCGATCTTCCTCGGGCCCTCGCTCGCCGCCGTCAAGGCGGGCGGAATGTCGCTGGTATTCGGGATGACGATCTTCGCTGGGGTCGTGGAGTGCGCGCTCGCTCGCATCATGCCGTTCCTCCGCCCGATATTCCCGCCCGAAGTCGCAGGACTCATCATCCTGCTCATCGGCCTCACCAACGGCACGATCGGGGTGCGGAATCTCCTGGGGATCGGGGCCGCGCAGCCCTTCACCGCCGTGGACCTTGCGATCGGGCTCGCGAGCTTCGCCCTCATGATCGTGCTGAACGTCTGGACGAAGGGCGCGTCGCGCGTCTTCTGCGGCCTGATCGGGATTGCCCTCGGGTACGTGGCGGCCGCCGCGCTCGGACGGGTCGGCGGGGCCGACGCGCGCGCGCTGGCCGAGGCGCCGCTCGCGAACCTGCCCGGATTCAGCCACCTCGGCTGGTCGTTCGATGCGGCCTTCGCCATCACGTTCGCGGTCGCCGCCGTGTCGGCGACGACGAAGGCGATGGGCGCCGTGACGAGCTACCAGAAGCTGAACGATGCGGGGTGGGTACGTCCGAACATGCGGTCGGTGAGCGGCGGCGTGCTCGCGGACGGCCTCGCCACGGTGGGCGCGGGCCTGTTCGGGAGCATCGGAATGAATCCCTCCGCGTCGAGTCTCGGCTTGACGACCGCCACCGGGGTCTCCAGCCGGCGGGTCGCCTGGGCCATCGGCGGCATCTTCGCCGTGCTCGCGTTCTTGCCCAAGGTCGCCATGGCGATCGCGCTGATCCCGCGGCCGGTGATCGGCGCGGCGCTCGTCTTCACCGCCGCGTTCAT
>Ga0068860_100005257_pt1 | contig 13136 bp, 6 predicted proteins | sample KBSSwiS32_FD_66597 | JGI IMG/M metagenome (GOLD analysis project Ga0068860, IMG submission 66597) | Switchgrass rhizosphere microbial communities from Kellogg Biological Station, Michigan, USA - KBS Switchgrass S3-2 | ecosystem: Host-associated > Plants > Roots > Rhizosphere > Soil ... | reverse complement strand
TTCCGATCATTTTTATAATTGGGACTGAAAGTCATTCCCAAAAAACCTTCTTCACCAGCGGTTGAAGATATTTTTGATGTAAAATCTAAAAACGGCGTCGAACGTAATGTGCCTTCAGCATTTATTACACGTATCCTGCCTGCCCTTTCGGCAATAAATAACCTGTTGTCCCCGCAGTTTTTTACATCGATAGGTGAGTTTATTCCCGAAACGTACGGTATAGCGGCAAGCTTCTGAGCTTCAATTTGTAAAGATGTTATATAGAAAAAAAATACGGCAAAAATCCGGGGTAGAACAGATTTCATAATGGTAGTTTTAATAGCATCTATAACAAATAGTTTGCCACCAAATTACGCCTTACCCATACTTAATATGTGTTTTTTAATGAAGACTTTAACAGTCCATTATTGCGCCACTAATTTCTTTCTTACCTTATTACTTCCGTCTTTATCGCTCAGTTGAATGACGTAAATACCCTTTGATACAGGAAGTTCTATTGTTGTGCTCTGTTGATTGAGCATCTGTTCTATAATTTCTTTACCGGCAATATCGTAAATGATCATTGCAACGGGCTGAGTAAAGTCATTCAGATAAATTTGTACATGCTTTTTTGCGGGATTTGGGAAAAGCGTAAAACCATTTTTGGTATTGTCTGAAGTAATTAAAAGAATATCCGAGTAACCAAATGATCCGTCTGTATATTGAATCTGTAACCTGTAAAATAATTTCCTGTAATTGGACGCTGACGAATCAGAAAAAATATAATCGAGTTCAGTTGTTGAAACACCATCTATTGAGTTGCTTTGAATAAAGCCAATGTCTGAAAAAGAGGATCCATTTTGTTGTCTTTTCTGAATCGTATATCCTGAAATGTTTTGCTCTGAGCCGGTTTTCCATTCCAGCCTTATGACCCCTGCAGATATTTTTTTTGCAGTAAACGAAACTAAATTAAGAGATGATCCGAGGAGAAAGACATCCGAGGTATCTTTGAAGTTTAATGTATCGGTTACTTCCAAAGTGTACCTCCCAGTAGCAGATGTAGTATAATCCGGCGAAGTGGCGCCTGGTATCACGACATTATTTTTCAGCCATTGGTAAGTAAATCCTTTCCCCTGGAGCCCCTGTAATAAAAATGAGCCTGCTCTCTGGATCATAGGCGTAAAGTATGCTTTTGGCCGTCGAAGGTTACTTGTATCCTGGAGTTTGTAAACGGTTGAGTTACCATTAAATAAAATATATTGATCCCCATACCTGTCTTCACCAAAAGAAACAGGGTTACCACGAGCCTCTGCCGCAGTAATAAGATGAGTTACGTTTCCTGAAAGAACACCACCGGATTGCCGGAGACCATCCACCCATCTTGAAACATAATCTGCAAATATGTACGTTCCAAAAAGAGACTTTGATTGTGCACTGCGAAAAACATATCCCCCGATTATTGAAAACCCAACAGTATGAGGATAATCATAAACAGGTAATGATAAACCTGTGCTATTACAACCGGCAGCAGGTCTGTAACAAAAATTCCCTTCCATTATGTTCCATCCATAATTTCTGCCACCCGAATCATTTGCCGGCTGGTAGTCTATTTCTTCATGGGCGCCCTGGCCCACATCCGCGATCCACAAATCGCCGGTAATTCTGTCAACACTGCTTCTAAAGGGATTGCGAACTCCATACGCCCAGATTTCTTTTTTAATTCCCGTTGTGGTATCAATGTAAAAAGGATTGGATAGGGGAACGACATAAGGTTGCGTCGGTGAAGAATTGCTTACATCAATCCTTAATATTTTGCCAAGAAAAGTAGTTTTATTCTGTCCGTTTCCAAAAGGGTCACCACCACTTCCGCCATCTCCGAGATTAATATATAAATAGCCATCCTTCCCAAACATTAAGTTGCCGCCGTTATGATTACTAAATGGTTGTGATTGAGTGAGCATAGTTAATGCAGAAGATAGATCTGCCACATTTGAATCGGCTGCGCTTACTTTGTATTCTTCTACTACTGTTGTTAATTGTCCTGATATCCTGGCAGTATAGTTAACATAAAATTTCCCGCTGATTTTATAGTCTGGAGCGAAGGCCATTCCTAAAAAACCTTCTTCCCCGCCAGCGGAAGATATCTTCGAAGTGATGTTTAAAAATGGAGTAACACGCAAAGTTCCATCAGCATTTATTACACGAATTCTTCCTGCCCTGTCAGCAACAAACAACCTGTCGTCGCCGCAATGTTTAAGGTCAATAGGTAAATTTATACCGGATACGAAAGGAATGGCAGCGAGTTTCTGAGCAAATATTTGTTGAGGGGCGAAGAAGAAAAGAAAAAGGATAAAATGTACAGGTGATCTCATAGCGTAGGGTTTAACAGCATTTAATAACGTATTTGCCGGTATTAAATTACGTATTATTAAGAATCAGGTTCGGTAAAGTGTGAATCAATTGATAGCACATTAAAAATCTACCATCCAATAACATAAACGACATCCATATATTGTAAACGAAAAAGGCACCCAAAAGGATGCCTTAATTCATTTACTGCAAACCTGTAAGCCGGATTCTGTAGATGGTTATCATTTATCTTGCTGTTACATTACTGCAACAATCTTGCTGCCTACCCTTCAGCTCTGTTCCGGGGACCGGAACATTGGGCGAACAGCCCTCCTCCGATAAGTATCGGAAAGCTGATATACGTGGCATTACAGCACACAAGGTTTACCCAAAACTATTGTTACCAATAATTCCCGTGAGCTCTTACCTCACGTTTTCACCCTTTCGGCTTACCAATCTTGCGAAGAAGAAAGGAAGCTACGAGGTAATTTTCTGTGGCACTTTCTTCCCGATGTGAACCGGGACCGGCCATTAACCGGTGTGTTGTTCTTTGCTGTCCGGACTTTCCTCCTCCCACTATAGCGGAAAGCGATAACCCGGCCTGCAGCAAAGCAAAGATACCCCTAATAGGGGATTTAGGGGGTTAATATTGAAAAAAGATCTCGGTAGCACCATAGCCAAAATTATGGTGATATTGGTTTACGAAGGTCTTTACTTCTTTTTTAAGTTTTAAAATTTCATGTATTTCTTCTCTTAATTTACCGGTACCAATACCATGGATTACAGTCAAATTGGGCTGACGGTGAGCCAGTGCAAGATTAAAATATTTCTCAAATGTGCGTAACTGCAAACTAAGAATTTCAAAGTTGCTGAGCTCTTTCCAGTCAGCTGATAATTTTTCAATATGAAGATCAATTACTGATCTCGCTGGTTCCAGGTTTTGTTGTGCTGTGGCTGCGTCATAAATGCGGCCATAGGTGTTGGTATAATCCGGAGTAATTTCTTCAGGTTTATCCGGGTAATCTTCGAAAAGCTTATACGAAAAAGTTGGTTCATTTTTCATTTTCATTTCTTCAATTTTTTGAAACAATTGCCTGGCTTTTATTTTTAAAGAAGCTTCAAAATGCCCCGCTTTTTTTTTGTTGGTATTTACCAGGGAGAAATCAAAAGTAAATTTTGGCGCATCGTTCATTTCTTCAAACGGAACATCATGAAGATAAAAATCTGTTAATGAAAATAAGCGGTTTTTTAGCTCAAAACCGGGCGATCCTAAAAAACTAATCGTGTAGGTAAAATCATACGGCTCATTTGTTTGATTAATGAGATAAATTTTAAAACTTTCAACAATATCTTCATCAAAAACATCTTTATCAAACACTGGTAAAAAAGAAATCCAAACCCCCTCACTTATTTTATGCTTTGATGTGGTTTTTTCTTTTTTTATATCATCGATATAAATTTTGTTCTTTTTCTTTTCGGCTGTGAATTTGTCAAAGGATTTTTCAGAAAATCTTTTAAAATAAGGAAAGTCAATTTGGTCCATATAAACGGGAAAGCGTATGCCCTCTACATCTATCAATACCATTTTGTCGTTAATGATGTCAACCACTTCGCCTTCTTCTCCGGAATGCAGCACTAATACTCTGTCACCTACCTGGTATTTCATTATACAAAGATAGTCAGAGTTTAAAATTTAAAATTAAATAAGCGCAGTTGTAAATTGCATTCGCGAATTTTACAGGTCGTTTTAAAATCTTTGTTTCTTTGTTACAATATTGATTTTGGATTCATATAAAAATTGTTTTGTTTTTGAGCAGATAAAACTTTCCGATATTTTCGGGTGGCCATGTATAATTACAGACTGTGAATTTTGTAGGATATCTTCAGTTAGTCAATAACAATTAGCAGGACATTATACGAAATAACTATGGATTACTTTTTTTGAAACACTTATTATGGTAATATTTTGCAAAACCGGGCATTTATGAAATTATTATGGGTTTTATTGTTTTATTTTTTCTATTCCCCTTCCTTCTCTCAAATTTCAAATAATGATATTTCCCCTGACGACCAGGTAAAACAAAGTATACAATTGTATGATAAATTTACCGGTGACCAGGCAGCTATTTACAATGGCGGGGAGTATGTACCATACATCTTCAGGAAAGAGGGAAGTCCTTTTTTTGAATCCGATAGCCTTACAAATGGGTACATTGCCTATGCCGGCCGGTTATACGATTCGGTCCCTGTGCAATATGACGTGGCAAGAAACCAGGTAGTGATAGAAAACTATGACAGGCTATCGAAAATCGTGTTGCACAACCATGCAATTGACAGTTTTCATTTTTCAAACCATACCTTCATACGCTTAAAGGAAGATCCCGGACAAAACCTGGATAGTACAGATTTTTATGATCTTTTATTAAATAGTCACATCCAGGTTTTGGCAAGACGAAAAAAAAGTTTCCAGGAAACTTTTAAAGATAACGAGGTGGTACGTATTTTTCATAATGAAGATCACTTTTACATTCATAAAGGAAATAAATATTATGAGGTTAATAACAAAAAAGAGGTTTTAAGTATATTTAATGACAAAAAACGGGAGCTAAGAAATCTCATGCGTCAACAAAAAATAAAATTGAAAAGGAAGAATTTTAATGAAGCCCTTGTTAAAACGGCCACAATGTACGACCAGCTAATAAATTAAATATGAAGCATGGAATCCGGTTATCATTTTATTTAATTTTATTATTTCCTTCAATGATATCCTTTGCCCAGGAACCAAAAAATGATTTGATTTCAGGATCTTTCAACCGGGCATCTTTCGAACAATTTGCAAAAAAAATTGAAGAACAAACACCTTATCAATTCTATTTTGATGCCCCACAACTGGATAGCATTTATATCACAATTTCTGTAGCCGATGCCCATTTACCTGCAGTATTGGATCAGTTATTCCGTAATACAGATTTGCACTTCGCCATTGACAAGGAAAATAACATATTTATTACTAAAGGATTTACAATACCTGTAGAACCAGGAGCCCGGGGCTTTTTAGATAAAAGGGATTCCGGGATGGCTTCCGGAAAATCAACAGTCAACCCTGCATATGTAAATCAAACAAAAAAAGTTACGCAGGAAATTTCTATTGAAAATAAATTATTTGAAATAGGATTGAAGGTAAATGCAATTTCAAAAGGTAATGTTAATATGGCCGGGTATGTTCGTGATGCACAAACCGGTGAAGCTATTACGGGTGCGATGATATACGTTGAAAAACCACATATCCAGGTGGCAAGTGATCAATTTGGTTATTTTTCAATTACTCTATCTTCAGGAAGGCATACACTTAACATCATTGCCCCCGGAATGTTTGATGCCAGGCGCCAGGTGATGCTATATTCAGATGGCAAATTCAATGTGGACATGGATGAAAAAGTATTGAAATTAAAAGAGGTGCGGGTAGAATTGGAAAAAGAAAAGAATGTGCGTAGCACCATGATGGGCACCAATAAATTGGATATTGTTTCAATGAAGCAAATACCAACTGCTTTTGGCGAACTGGATGTGCTAAAGGCCGTGCTTACCTTGCCCGGGGTAAAATCAGTGGGAGGGGAGAAGCCAGCACGGGCTTAAATGTAAGAGGAGGCGCCACGGATCAAAACCTTATCCTGTTCAATGGCGCCAATATCTATAATCCATCTCACTTTTTTGGCTTCTTTTCGGCTTTTGATCCGGATGTAATCAAGGAGGTTACACTTTATAAAAGCAGTATTCCGGCAAATTATGGAGGGCGTATTTCGTCTGTTTTAGACATCACTTCCCAGGATGGCAATGATAAAAAAATTAAAGGATCTGCGGGTATTGGTGTGCTTACCGGCAAAGTAACTGTGGAAGGGCCACTTATTAAAGATAAAACCACTTTTGTAGCCGGGGTAAGAACCACTTACTCCAACTGGTTGTTTAACATTCTGCCAAAAGAATATAATAAAAGCAATGCATCTTTCCAGGATGCTACGCTCCATATAAGCCACAAAGTGAACAATAAGAATAATATTTACCTGAACGGATATATCAGTGGCGATAAGTTTACTTTAAATAGTGATACAAGTTATCAATATCAAAATAAAAATGCTAACATCAAGTGGAAACATAATTTCAATAACCGCTTTTACGGAGTGCTTACCGCAGGAATTGATCATTATGATTACAAGGTTTGGGGCTATGGTAATCCGGTAAATGCCTACAGGCTGTCCTACATCATTAATCAATACAAGCTAAATGCTGATGTCAGTTATTTTTTGAATAACAAGCATAAGATTGCTTTTGGACTAAGCAGTCTTTATTATAACATCCATTCGGGTTCCTTTACTCCGGTAGGAAAAGAATCACTTGTTATCCCCGACGCAATTGAGGCAGAGCACGCGATCGAAAGCGCATTATATGCTTCAGATCAATATAATATTACCTCTAAATTTTCCGTAGAGGGTGGAATTCGTTTTTCGGTATTTAGTTATCTCGGGCCTAAACATATTTTTAATTATGCACCAGGTTTACCGAAACAGGAAAGCAATATTTTAAATGCTGATTTTTATCCCGCGGGGAAAATTATAAAGACTTATAATGGGCCTGAATACCGTGTATCGGCAAGGTATTTCCTTTCAGATAATTCTTCCATAAAAGCATCTTTTAACAGCCTGCGGCAGTATATTCACATGCTTTCCAACACCACTGCCATTTCCCCAACTGATATTTGGAAACTAAGTGATCCCAATATTCGGCCACAACTGGGTAGTCAGGTTTCTTTTGGTTTATATAAAAATCTAAAATCGAATACAATTGAAACATCGGTGGAAGTATATTACAAATGGATAAAGAATTACCTGGACTATAAAAGCGGGGCCATACTGATTATGAATCATCACATTGAAACGGATGTGTTTACCACAAAAGGGAAAGCATATGGAGTGGAATTCCTTGTGAAAAAAGCCACCGGAAAACTTAATGGATGGATAACCTATACTTATTCACGATCCCTGATCAGGCAAAATGATCCGCTTGCGGGAGAGTTAATTAATGGCGGAAATTATTATGCAAGCAATTTTGATCAGCCACACAATGCTACTATGATTGGTAATTATCGTATCACCCATCGTTACAGTATATCACTTAATGTGACTTATAATACCGGCCGGCCCATTACTTTACCGATCGCTGTATATGATTATGCAGGTTCCGCAAGATTACTGTATTCATACAGGAACGAATATCGCATTCCTGATTATTTCCGTACCGATTTTTCTCTGAATATTGATGGGAACCATAAAGTGAAACAATTGACCCATAATTCATGGACGTTCGGCGTTTATAACTGGACAGCGCGAAAAAATGCCTATTCAGTTTATTACATTTCACAGAATGGTTTCATCAGGGGATATAAATTATCCATATTCGGGACTGCTATTCCATTTATAACTTATAATATCCGCTTCTAAATAATGAGAAACCATTTTTACTATAAGATAATGCTATGTTGGGTATCCGCTTTAGTGTTTGCTCATTGCAAAACACCGTATGACCCTCCATTGAAATCCACACAAACTAATTTCCTCGTGGTAGAAGGGTTTATTGATGGAGCAGCGACCACCAAAATAAAACTGAGCCGTACGAGAATATTATACGCCGGAGACACGGCCAACAGGCATAGTGAAATAAACGCAAATGTTTTAATAGAAGATGACCATCAAAATATATACTCTTTGGCTGATGCCGGCGATGGAATTTATTCGAATGCCGATACATTAAAACTAAATCCGGCCTATCAATACCGCCTGCACATTTTTACTTCAAACGGGAAGGAATATTTTTCAGATTTTGTCTCATATAAACCAGCCCCGTTAATTGATACTATAGGCTGGAAATTAAAGAATAACGGGGTGCAGATTTATGTAAACACACATGACCCAAATGAAGCAACCATGTATTATCGATGGGAATTCAGTGAAACGTGGGAATTTCATTCAGCCTACAATACTTCGCTGAAATATGATGTGGATAATAATGCGGTTATTCCGAGAAATGACCAGGTGCATATTTGCTGGCGATCGGATAACTTCCATAGTGTTTTGTTGGGATCTTCTGCAAAATTATCCAGCGACGTAATTGACCAGGCACCGCTTGTCTATATCGAACCACATAGCCGAAAGTTAAGTGTTTTATATAGCATTTTAGTTAAACAATATGCTTTGGATGTAAATGGTTATAATTTTTGGGTAGCTATGAAAAGTAACACGGAGCAGGTAGGTTCCATCTTTGATCCGCAGCCTAATCAAACGAATGGTAATATACATTGTACTACAGATACGTCTGAGAAAGTTGTTGGCTATATTGGCGCTGGCAATACCATTGAGAAAAGGGTATTCATCAATAATAACCTCATGCCTGCGGGCTGGAATTTTCCGGAGGATTGTTTAATAATAACAGTCCCGCTAAATAAGGATAGCTTAATATATTATTTTAGGGATGGAGGATTTTCTCCCATAAGCGAAACCAGGAGTCAAACAGGCGCAATAGGTTATGTGTCATCCTTCGTACAGTGTGTGGACTGCACTTTAAACGGTACAAATATAAAACCCGCTTTCTGGCCATAAACATTTGAAATGCGTTCACCGGTTTTACCTAGATATGTGTTTTTAATTTTTACCTCACTCCTGTTCTCACCATCGTTTTGGGGTTTGCAAACTTTTGGCCAGCCGGCAAAGTTGCCTGATTTTCAAAATAGTTATGCCATCGATCAACAGCCTCATTTGGAGGAAAAAATTTTTGTGCATACCGACCGGTCGCTGTATTTGTGCGGGGAGGTACTATGGTTTAAAGCGTATTTAACCAATGCTGCGACCAATCGACCACTTGCGATAAGTAAAGTAGTCTATGTTGAGGTACTTAACAAACTGCATCAACCGTTGTTACAGAGCAAAATTGCAATGGAAAACGGATTGGGAAACGGATCTTTTTACCTTCCATTTTCTGTAACACCAGGAAATTACGTGTTAAGGGCTTATACTAATTGGATGAAAAACTTTTCTGAAGAAAATTATTTTGAAAAGAATATCACCATAATTAACACTTCAATAAGTGTGGATTCATCTGCTCTTCATGAATCGGTTAATTACACGGCTAATTTTTTCCCGGAAGGCGGCAATCTTGTAAATGGGCTCGAAAGTAAAATTGCCTTTAAGATAAATGATAACAGTAATACAGGAGCTGCATGCAACGGGATAATTATTAATCAATTTAGAGATACGGTTGTACATTTTCAATCTGTCCTGTTCGGGATGGGCTATTTTTCATTGAAGCCGGAGAGCGGAAAACATTATACCGCTATTATGACTCTGAAAGACGGATCTTCAATAAGAAAAGATTTACCGGAATCGTATAACACAGGCTATATGATGCATGTTGCTGACACAGGCCTGAATAATATAAAAATTTCGATTTCTGCAAAAGGATTGCAGGAAAATATTTCCCCGCTTATTTATATTATTGTTCAAAATCACAAACATATAGATTTTGTGAAGTCGCAGTTGCTCGAACATAATGACGCTGTTTTGTTGATAAATAAAGACAGCCTGAAAGATGGCGTATCCCAGATAACCGTTTTTGATGCGGATAGACAACCTGTTTGTGAAAGGCTTTATTTCAGGCGGCCTAAAAATAAAATGTCAATAGTCGTCAAGCCGGATAAAGAGAATTATAAACTTCGAAGTAAGGTTCTTATCGATGTCGCAACCTCCAGTCAATCCCATGCCTCTTTACCCGCCAGCTTATCGGCTGCCGTTTACCGTTTGGATAATTTACATCAACCTGACCAGGAAAATATATTTAGTTATTTATTGCTATCCTCCGACCTGCATGGGAATATTGAAAATCCTGATTATTATTTAGCAAATGAAAACACGGAAACAAATGAGGCACTTGATATTCTGATGCTGGCGCAGGGTTGGAGAAAATTCAACCGGGATAAGTTACAAAATAGAACACCTTCATTTTCTTATGTGCCGGAATTTGCCGGCCATATTATAACCGGAAGAGTAACCAATGAAATAACAAAAAATCCGGCTCCAGGTTTGCTGGTGTATCTTTCTGTACCGGGCAAACGCATTCAATTGCATGGATGTATAAGTGACAGTGCAGGATTGTTTCATTTCGAAATGAAAGATTTTTTTGGAGCAAATCAAATAGTTGTTCAAACAAATGACAATTGGGACAGCGCTTTTCACCTGGAAATTTTCAGCCCTTTTTCAGAAAAATTTTCCGGCAATTCATTTCCGGCGTTTAATATTTCAGAAATATCCAGGAATGATTTGATTTCAGGAAATATTCACATGGAAGTTCAAAACTCTTATCATGAAAACCAATTGCAACAGTTTATACCGCCGGTTGTAGATAGTGTCCCGTTTTACTTTAAGCCATACAAAACTTACTTCCTGGATGACTATACCCGTTTCACGACAATGGAAGAGGTTATGAGAGAATATGTGGATCAGGTGGATGTTAGAAGAAACGGGAGAAAATTTCGATTGTTGACAATTAATGTGCCCGGCTTTATGCTACGTGATAAGCAACCGGCAGTAACAATTTTTATGAATAATCCCCTGGTTTTATTTGACGGAGTACCTGTTTTTAATATTGATAAAATCATGGCTTATGACCCCTTGAAAGTCAAAAAGCTGGAAGTTGTAGCAGAAAAATATCACTTTGGTAAGATAACTTCAGAAGGTATTTTAAGTTATACAAGCTATAAAGGAAACCTTGAGGGCTTCACCCTTGACCCGCACGATTTGATATTGGATTACGAAGGCCTTCAACAGCAAAGGATATTTTATTCGCCCGAACATGCCAATGAAGATGAACGCCTGCGCCGCATGCCGGATTTCAGGAATTTATTATTTTGGACACCTGGATTGAATACTCTTATAGATGGCAAGGGAATGTTTTCTTTTTATACCGGAGATATTCCTGGTAAGTACCTGGTGGTGGTGCAAGGGCTTGCTTCAAATGGTTATGCAGGTGCTACCGGTTTTATTTTAAATGTAGGTAAGTAATACTAATTCTTCTGTTGTTGAATCATCTTTTACTTTTATAAACTATACAACCCGTTAAATTAACCTGCTCTCTTTCCCGAGCTTACTATTATGACGGCTATACAGGAAGTAAATAATTAACCCAATGCCAAGCCATATAAGAAACCGGTACCAGTTAGTATGACTCTCCTGGGACATTAAATAGAAACAACTGAGCAGACCCAAAACGGGTATTAAAGAAAGATCGCGGGTATATGCTAAAACAGCAATAACAGTGGCAACAATCCAGAATATTAACATGGGTAATCCTTCCTTTTTGACCAGGCTACTAAAATGCTCCGGTGCATAAATCATAACAAGGATAAATGAAAGAATGAACAGGACGGGTATAATATACTTTCCGCTTATTTGGGGAACCCGGAATTTTGATTCCGGCCTGTTGGGGCTTTTCTGCAAAACCAATATTCCTCCACATACTAATACAAATGCGAACAGGGTTCCTATACTGGTTAATGCAATTACGACATCTAAATTCATAAATAACGCTGGTATTCCTACAACAAACCCCGTAAGTACCGTAGAGAAAGAAGGTGTCCTGTATTTAGGATGAATCCGTGAGAAAATTTTTGGCAACAAGCCATCGCGGCTCATGCTCATCCAGATGCGTGGCTGGCCTAGCTGATAAACAAGTAATACAGATGCAATAACAAAAACAGCGCTTACTGAAATGATACCAGCCAGCCAGTTAGATACTTTGGAGTTTTGATTTTGAAAAACAAAAGCTAACGGATCAGCAACATTCAATTTGGTATAATTTGTCATACCCGTAAGAACTATTACCAGAATGATGTAAAGGATCGTGCAAATGACCAAAATATTGAACATGGCCCTAGGCAGATCCCGCTGAGGGTTTTTACATTCTTCAGCGGTGGTAGAGATAGCGTCAAAACCAATATAGGCAAAGAAAACTGCGGATACTCCACTTAACACTCCTGAAAATCCATTTGGCATAAAAGGATGCCAGTTTGCGGGATTTATATAAAATGCTCCTGCAACTATTACCAAAAGAATTACAGCCAGTTTGATAAAAACAAAAACATTATTGGCTGTTCTTGATTCACGGATACCTATATATACTATGTAGGTTATCAGCGACACAATACACAAAGCCGGGATATTCATAATGATTCTGAAGCCCCCGAGGGACGGCGCAGTTTGCCAGGTATTATAAGCATTTATAAGATTTTGATCGAGGGTCGACATTACTTTTTCGCCTCCCGCGGAAACCGCTTTAATTACTTCATCATATCCCTTGTGCGCTGAAAAATAATCCAGGGTCATCCATGTAGGTATGTGTATATGAAACCCTTCAAGAACACGAACAAAATATTGACTCCACGAGATGGCTACGGCAATGTTTCCGATCGCGTATTCCATTAACAAATCCCATCCAATTATCCAGGCAAATAATTCACCAAACGCAACATAAGAATACGTATAAGCACTTCCTGACACAGGTACCGTAGACGCAAATTCTGCGTAGCAAAAAGCCGCAAAGCCGCATGCCACCGCTGTAAGGGCAAATAAGAGTGTTACTGCCGGCCCGCCGTGAAAGCTGGCAGTGCCGATTGCCGTAAAAACTCCCGTACCAATAACGGCAGCTATTCCAAAAAAAGTAAGGTCCTTAACTGTTAATACTTTTTTTAAATGTTCATGATGACCGTG
>Ga0068860_100005256_pt1 | contig 13137 bp, 18 predicted proteins | sample KBSSwiS32_FD_66597 | JGI IMG/M metagenome (GOLD analysis project Ga0068860, IMG submission 66597) | Switchgrass rhizosphere microbial communities from Kellogg Biological Station, Michigan, USA - KBS Switchgrass S3-2 | ecosystem: Host-associated > Plants > Roots > Rhizosphere > Soil ... | reverse complement strand
TGAAGGGAAGCACACAGCGTCCCCAAACCGACAGGGCCGCCGTCGAATTTTTCAATGATCGTTGTGAGCAGTTTGCGATCCATTTCGTCGAGGCCAAATGTGTCCACCTCCATACGATTCAGCGCGTCATTGGCAACATACTCGGTGATATGGCCTTCGTGATCTACCTCGGCAAAATCGCGCACCCGTCTCAACAACCTGTTAGCTATGCGCGGCGTGCCGCGTGATCGGCGAGCGATCTCATGCGAGCCTGTTTCATCGATGCCAACCCCGAGAATACTTGCAGAACGTTTTACGATCGTCTGCAGATCATCGATACCGTAAAAATCGAGATTGAATATTATCCCGAATCTACCTCGTAAAGGAGCGGTGATCAGGCCTGGCCTTGTCGTCGCTCCGACAAGAGTGAATTTCGGTAATTCCAGTTTTATCGATCTTGCGGCGGTGCCTTGCCCGATCATGATGTCGAGGTTGTAATCCTCCATCGCCGGATAGAGAATTTCTTCGATCGCCGGATTAAGCCGATGGATCTCGTCGATAAAAAGAACATCACCTTCTTCGAGGTTCGTAAGAATTGCCGCGAGATCCCCCGCCTTCTCAATGATCGGCCCGGCCGTCGATTTCAGCGACGCACCCATCTCGTTAGCAACAATAACGGAAAGCGTTGTCTTTCCGACTCCCGGCGGTCCCGTCAGCAGAATGTGGTCAAGAGCTTCGCGACGTTTCAGGGCTGCCTTCATAAACACGCGCAGGTTTTCCTTGACCTTCGTCTGGCCAATATATTCCGCAAGTTGCGCCGGGCGCAGGGAAACTTCGAACTGCTTTTCCTCGTCCGATTCTCCGTCAGCGCGAATATCAACTGCCGCTAGGTTATTCATTTATTCTTCTCTGTGATTTCAGCGAAAACCTCCGTGCTCCCTGCGTGGAAATATTGTTAACGCGGAGGACGCGGAGATTTCGCAAAAAACGCAGAGAGACCTTAAAATAATAGTCCCTTATTCCACAGAGCCAAAATATCCATTGAGAACGCCACCGTGCAATGCAATGCCAGTCCCATCCAGATATTACCGTTCTTGAAGGACAGCCAACCGAGAAAGATGCCGGCACCTATCGCTGCAAATGTTTCGGGTATCGGTTTACCGAAATGGATCATGCAGTATGGAACTGTCATTACAAAGATCGAATAAATTCCCAGCGAGGGTTTCAAACTGTGCAGGAGAAATCCCCGGAAGAAAAACTCCAGCCCGAAGAACTGTACGAAATAGATCGCTTCCCAGATAAGCAGCGTTTGGGTGAGATATGGAGCGTCGCCGTAAATGTGCAGAAATGGGTACCTCGCTGAAAAACCCGCGGTTAGAGACATAAGGTAAACCAGCGGAAGCATTACCGCGATGCATTGAAGTAGCAGTTTGAAAAAGCCGGCCTCGATCCGGAAATTCAGCCCGATCTCGCTCAACGGTCTTTTCTGCCAAAACTTGACCGCGAAAAGCGGAAGAACGAAATAGAAGATCGTTACAACAAACACCCACCACGCGAGGGCAGGAAGATTATTTTCCTTTGAACTAGCTACCCAGTAACCGAACTCAGCAAATCGTGTGTTTTGCAACCATACCGCAAGATATTCGGGATTTTTCAGGTAAAAGATCGCTGCCAATCCTGCCGCGGCATAAACGAGTGCAAAAAGAGCCCTTCGGTCGAGCAGCAACAGATCGTCTTCGATTTTCCTGTAGAGTTCGAGCATCCGTAACGACTCATTTGGCAAGGATCTGCAAGCTTCGGCGCAACAGCTTTTGCACTGACATTTCCGTACCTTCCTGTACCGTTTGTTTTAAAGCTTTTTCAGCGAGATTGCGGTGATAGCCGAGGTTTACGAGCGCAGACAAGGCATCATCAAATACCGCATCGACACCGGTAGCAGAGTCGTTTTTCGACCCGCTCCCGGCAGCAGTCCCTAAAGCAACCTCCGAAACCTTGTCCCGCAGTTCTATCACAAGACGTTCAGCGGTTTTGCGGCCGACGCCGGGAATCGATGTCAGCCGCGCAAGGTCTTCGGTTCGGAGCGCCAAAATTATCTCGTCCGCGCTCATCCCGGATAAAAGCGAGATGCCGGATTTGGCCCCGATGCCCTGGACCGAGATCAGTTTCAAATACAGATCCCGTTCGCGGGTGGTCTTGAATCCGAACAACTGTATCGCGTCCTCGCGAACGTGCGTATAGATCCGCAAGCGAATGTCCGAGCCGACATCACCCAGTTCATAGAATGTCGAAAGCGGTATGGAAACCTCGTAACCGACACCGCCGACATCGACGATCACGGTATTCGCTTGCTTCTCGAGAAGTTTGCCGGAAAGAAAGGCGATCATTTCTTAAATGCACAACAAACCAAAGTTGCCGTTCGTTTCACACTTGAAACACAAATTGTAGAGGAAAATTCTCTTGCGAGCAATGTGGAACACTTGAAACGGAAGAGCCAAAACCGTCAAAGATCCATTGTACACACACACGACTTAACCACCTTGCGCTCTCTTTAACAATTTGGATAATTAGAACCACCGTATGAAATCCGAAAAGATCTCGGAATTAACAACCAACCGCCTTAGCGTCTATCTCCGCTGCCTTAACGACCTCGCAGCGGCGGGCGAGAAAACCGTTTCGTCCGACAAGCTTGCCAAAAGGTTCCACCTGAATTCCGCTCAGATCCGAAAGGACCTCGCGAATTTCGGTGAGTTTGGAGTGCGAGGCGTCGGCTATACGATCGAAACCCTTTGCGACCACTTGACGAAAATACTCGGTCTCAACAAAGAACATCGCGTCTGCATCATCGGTGCGGGCCGGCTGGGGACAGCGCTCGCGGATTATCACGGATTCAAGAAAGCAAATTTTACTGTTGCCGCACTTTTCGATTCCGATACGAAGAAGATCGGAAAAAAAGTTGGAGGCGTGGCGATTTTCGACATAAAAAACTTTGCGTCGGCCGTCAAAAGGGATAAGATTGAAGTTGCGGTGATCGCGGTTCCTGCAGAGTTTGCTCAGGCTGTCCTGGAACGCATAGTAAAGGCGGGGATCAAGGCTGTAATGAATTTTGCACCGGTCCCGCTCAAAGCTTCGGGCGATGTGAAGCTTAAGACCATTGATCTGACAACGTCGCTTGAGAGTTTGTCGTATTTTCTCGCTAAACCACTTGGGGAAAATAATTTGGGTGTGAAACCAAAAGTAAAAGGCAGGCGTAAATAGTGGTGACAAGTTTTTGATGAGGTAAAAGAAGTATGACCGGAAATGGGATCTTTAAGCGATTTGTACCTTTCTTGCTGACATTGATGGCCGGAGTTTTTATCGCCAGCATTTTTATTGATGTTTCATCTCCATTCGGCTACCGTGCGCGCCGCGCGCAGTGTTGGAATGAAGTGAAGCAGTTGAGGATCGAGAACCAGCAGTTGCGCAGCGAAAGGGAACAACTCAGGAATGAGAATGCCTTTTTAAGGAGAAATTCTGAGCTTCGCCGCCTGGGTACGGTCGAGAATTTTGATTCAGTGATCGCTCCGGTTCCTGCCCCGATGGATGCTCCGCCTCCGCCTCCAGCGATCAGAACGGCCCCGCACGGCTATGTAAAATAGGCTAGCCGTATTGTACGGAATCAAACCACAGATTAACTCTACCGTGAGGTTGTGTTAATCTGTGGTTTCTTGCATTAGGAGCTTTTTATGTGCTGCAAAAACGTATTGTTGAAGATCATAGTTTTGGCGATAACCTTTGGATTGGGATCGGTTGCCGCCACATTTTTTTTCAAGCCGTCGAACGATCTTGTGACTGGTCTGTCACAAAGCCGGAAAAACGCCGTAACGGCTACGGCCTCCGATTACGGAATCGGATTTGCCCGCGATTCGCCCTACACTACTGACCGTGACACCACTGCAACTGATTTGGGGGCACTAACGATTACTTCAAAACCGAGTGCAACCTATACAAGTACTGCTCGAGACAATAACACCCAGGGTTCTGTCCGATTAAAAGTAACCTTTCTTGCGAATGGCCAGATCGGCGGAATTACAGTTGTTAACGGATTGCCGGACGGGCTGACCGAACAGGCGATCGCGGCTGCGCAACAAATCAAATTCGAGCCGAAAAAGATAAATGGTGTACCTGTATCGGTCGTGCGAGTGGTCGATTATTCCTTCTCGATCTATTAATGGACGAACAACAGGCAAGAAAACTTATCTGCGAAGTAGGAAACCTGCTTTACGACCGGAGCTATGTCGTTGCGTCGGACGGGAACGTCAGTATTCGCCTGGATGAGAACACGGTGCTCGCGACGCCGACTATGACCTGCAAGGGGCGGATGACGGAAGACTGTCTCGCATTGACGGACATAGACGGTAGGCCGCTGACGGACAAGAAAGCTTCGTCCGAGCTGGCGATGCATTTGCTGATCTACAAAGAGCGCCCCGACATCAAGGCGGTTTGCCATGCTCATCCGCCGCACGGGACGGCTTTTGCGGTCGCTGGCCTGGCGATCGATAAGCCGATCCTTTCAGAAGTTATCCTAACGCTGGGCTGCGTTCCTCTTACCGATTACGGGACTCCGTCGACCGACGAATTGACCGAAGCAATGCGCCCGTTCGTAAAGCATCACAATGCGCTCCTGATGGCGAATCATGGTGCCGTCGCATATGGCGAAGACCTTTGGCAAGCCTTCGATCGGCTCGAGACCCTAGAACACACTGCAAAGATAGCGATCCTTGCAAAAGCCCTTGGCGGAGCAAATGACCTTCCGGCCGATGCGATCGAAAAACTTGTGCAGATAAGGGAAAAAGCCGGTTATCTAAAGGAAAACGCCCGCTGCCAGGCCTGTGGCTATCTTCACGACAGCAAGATCGCGTGCGATCTCGATGTCAGTTACCCGACGCCATCGGTCTCAAATGGAGAAAGGATCTCCTTCACCCGCGAAGAGTTGATTGAGCTTTTGAGCCAGGCAGCAAAGTTAGGTTAGGCAAAACAAATTTGGCATTGTATATTTTAGTCAACCGCCACCCGTAAGATTAGGGATCTGCAATTTTTACGGGGTATCGCGGAGCAGATCCCAAGAGGTTCGACTCCTCATTTGCTTGGTAGCAAATTTGCGACTGAAAATCGCTCAACTCGCTGTCGAAGGACGAAGGGCGGCGAAAGCAATCCTAACAATGGTTTGCAGGGTCGCGGATACCGGTGTGATCTACGGATCGCATCTTAATCGACTTTCCCTATTGTGAGGTTGTTCTTCTTCTTTCGATGGCAAAATAAACACTTGTGCTAAACCAAAGATTAATGGTACACGCCTCACAAACCGAACAACGCCGAAGCTTTTGGCGCGTGAGGTTTTCTATTCAGCCTAATCAGGTTGGCTTCTTGTATAAAAAGAATAGACTTGATGGAAAGCTGGAGTCAGGAATTTATGATTTGTTCGATTATTACCGACATTTAAGACTTGTTGTTCTCCCGACTACCAACCGGATTCTTAATGTTGTAAATCAAGAGGTTTTGACAAAGGACAATATAGCTTTGCGCTTTTCGTATTTCGTTGAGTATCGAATTGTCGCTCCTGAAATATTTGTTGAGAAATTTGATGTTTTTTCATCACCATATACAATTTTTAGTGAAGCGGAACAGCTCATACACAATTTGACCCAAGTTCATTTGAGACGAGATATTTCAAAGATCGCAAGCGAGGAGTTAAATGAAAAGCGGAATGATATCCTGCCTGAAATTCCGGCGGCACTTCAGAAAGAATTAAGGGAATCCGGGATCGAGATCGTTCGGTTGTTCGTGCGCGATCTAACTTTTCCAAAGGCAATTCAGGACTTGCTCGCAAAACAGTTAGAAGCTACGATTCGTGCGAAGTCTGACTTGGAAAACGCTCGCACGCAAGTTGCGGTAGCGCGAGCGTTAAAGAATGCGTCGGAACTGATGAAGGACGACGAAAACATAAAGTTTGTTCAGTTTATGGAGACGATAAACAAGATCTCCGAGAAAGGTAAACACACATTCGTAATCGGTGATATGAGTGGACGTCCAAACGGAGTATAGATTCAATTGAATAATTTCAGGAGCAAAAACTAGATGCAGGAAGCATTAGGAATGGTTGAGTGCAAGGGGCTTGTCGCAATGATCGAGGCGGCTGACGCTATGGTCAAAGCGGCCAACGTGCAGCTTGTCGGCTACGAAAAGATCGGTGCGGGATTTGTTACGGCGATTGTCCGTGGTGACGTCGCAGCCGTAAAAGCAGCGACCGACGCTGGAGCAGCCGCCGCTCGGCGTGTCGGTGAACTCGTTAGCGTTCATGTCATACCGCGTCCGCACTCCAGCGTCGACGAGACATTGCCGATCGTTCGGAAATAGTAAATGGTAAATCGTAAATAGAGCTAAATGCTCCGCACGATCTACTATTGACGATTTACGATTCACGAAAATGATTATTGCCAGGATCCTGGGCACTGTCGTGTCCACGCAAAAAGACGAACGCCTGCAGGGAAAAAAGCTTTTAATCGTAAAGCCGATCAATTTGGACGGCTCCGATCAGAGCGGTTATCTCGTTGCTGTGGATACAGTGGGAGCAGGATTTCATGAAAAAGTGATCGTTGTTGGCGGCTCGTCAGCACGAATGGCCGAGGGTAATAAGGACTGCCCGGTTGATGCGGCTATAATCGGTGTGATCGATACAATTGATATTACAAAGGACGAGGTAAAATGAGATGAAAAGTAAACGGCACTTTGTGTTTATCTTCGTCTTTGCCATTGCGCTTTTTCCGGCCTTGGTTTCGTCGCTTATAGGTCAGGGAATTGGTGATCGTAATCGCGCGTCCGGCAGCGAAGGCGGTAATTTCTCGATTCAGGGACGCGTGATTATGCCTGACGGTACGCCGTCAAAGAACGTGAAAGTCTCCATCTCAAGTACGGACACTAATACATTCACGATAACCGATCAGGACGGAATTTTTCAGACACGCGGGACCACCCGGGTAAACTGCACCATTTCCGCCAAGGTAGAGGGCTTGCCGATCGAGAATGAATCTGTTGTATCGCGGACTTGAAAAAGACCTAGTAAATGTCTGAGTTAAGTGCAGCAAAATTATTAAAAGAGAGGGAAATCAAATGTCTAGACTTCCACATCTGACGATCTTTTTTCTAGTTATTCTCGGACTGTTCAATTCTGTCAGGGCCCAGACACACGCAAATATTTCCGATGAAAAGCGGAAACTCATCGCACAGCTAATATCCGTAATGAAGATGGATGAGAATATCGGTAAGATTACCGACACGATTCTTCAGGGAATGCAGGATTCGTTTCCGGTCGGCTTTAATGCTGCTGTCGATGCCCGGGCCGATCTGACCCCTAACGAAAAAGCGCAAATCAAGGCCAGAGAGGAAACTAGTTTTGTGTCTTTCAGCGAAAAATTTCGGAAGCGTCTTCCCGAGGTTGTCGACTACCAGCGTTATATCCAGGAATCGATCTATCCGCTGTATGACAAATTCTATAATGAGCAGGAGCTTCAGGATCTGATTGCTTTTTATAGCACTCCGACCGGGCAGAAAGTCATCGAGACGATGCCGCAGCTCCTTGCCGAAAGCCAAATAGCTGCTAGAGAAAAATTACTTCCTCAAATTGTTCCTTTGCTGCAGGCCTTATCAAAGGAAGAGATCGATAACGCGGCTCGACCAAAGCCAGCGAAACGTCCAAATTAACTGACGAATGCAGATAGCACGAGTTATCGGAACGGTAGTTTCAACTGTTAAGAATGAAACCCTTCACGGCCGCAAGATGCTCATCGTTCAGACACTGGATGCGGACCTGAACGACAAGGGTAAACCGATGGTTGCCCTTGATGCGGTCGGAGCAGGGGTCGGCGAACTTGTTTTTTGGTGTCGCGGGAAAGAGGCTTCGTTTCCGTTCAAGCGGGACGAGACCCCGACCGACTGCACGATCGTTGGGATCATAGATTCGGACGCGCACGTATTTAACCGTGAAGGGTGAATGATGAACTGTGAGTGATAGGACATAAAATTTCATCACTCACCGTTCACCATTCACAACTCACCATTGATTTTTATGCTTATCGCCAGAGTAATAGGCAATGTTGTTGCAACGCAGAAGAATCAGCGTTACGAGGGAACTCGAGCGATGCTTTGTCGGCAGATCACGCCGGAGGGCGAAGACATGGATTACACATGCATCGCACTTGACTCCGTAAACGCGGGCGAGGGCGACATCGTGGTGATCGCGCAGGAAGGCTGGTCCGCCTCAACCGCGGCTACCGGGCGAGCAGGTGCCGCTATCGATTCTGCCATTGTAGGTGTCGTGGATTATGTGGATCTACTTCCGAACGAAAAGAAGTAGGAGTCTTGATGAAAAATGAAGAAGTAAAGAACCTCGCTGACAAGATCGCTCAACTGATCTCAACTGAATCAAAAAAGACTGACCTGTCAACTCTTTTTGCCAGCATAGAAAAGATCAACCACCGCCTTGAAAAGCTTGAGAACGAAAACAGGGTCCCAGTACCGTCCGTCCATCAACCCTTGTTGACGCACGCCTCGCAGGATCGATTTGCGGTCGCCGAAGCGATCACCGACGCACTATTCGACCTCAAATCAAAAGAAAAGGCTTGCTCGTTCGAACCGAACGGCAAGCCTTGTGATCACTGCTCAATGTGCAGCTCGCGCGGATTTTGACAGGCGGACTCAGCGTCCGGATTCCCAGTCTATTTGTTGGCGGGGGCTCCCGGAGGGGGAACAGTCTGTTTTCTCAAACTGTTCGCGTCGCCAACACTAGGGACCGTATGTGATTTCTCATCACCCTGGAAAAATGGCTCTTCCTTAAAGCCAAGTAATCCGGCGGTCAGAACGGCAGGAAATGAATTGCGAGTTGTGTTGTAATCCGTGACCGCTTTGTTATAGTCCTGCCGGGCAATATTTATGCGATTCTCTGTACCTGCCAGTTCGTCCTGCACCTTGATAAAAGCGTCGGCCGAACGAAGCTGCGGATAATTTTCCTGCAAACTCAAAAGCCTTCCGATCGTACCCCCAAAACTATTATTTGCATCGATAACCGCTTGCTTTTGTTCCGGCGTCATATCTCCGTTTGTTCCGGCCGGAGGAGCTTTTTGCGCATTCAAAAGGCCGTCACGCGCAGCGGCTATCTGTCCAAATACTTCTTGCTCTTGGACACCGGTCATTTTCGCGGTCTCGACCAAATTGGGAATGAGATCCGCGCGACGCTGCATCGCACTTTCGACGTCCGCCCATTTGCCCTTGATGCCCTGCTGTTTTGCTGTTAAATCGTTGTAGCTGCAGCCGCTCAAGCCAAATGCGGCGACAAGCGCCGCAGTCAGAAGAATTGCTCGTTTCATATTTTTGCTCCTCATAAATATGTAATTGTTAGATCTGTCAATCGTTAAAGTTAACCGCTTTATACGATCAACTGTTAACAATCACTGTTTACGATTCTTTCAATTGATCGACTGCGTCGATCACTTTTTCGATTTGCTCCATGTACCCACCAAACAACGTATTCGCGCTCACATCGTCCAGCTTTTCGTCGAAGTTGTTTCTGCGAATGTTAAATATCTTTTCAAATGGCCTTCCGTCTAGCTGGAAATGCTGAACGGCCAATGCTACGATCTCGTGCTTCTTTACCGGAGCCTCAATTCCTTCCAAGGTCAGCAACGCCCGGAAAAGCGCGGTAAAACTCGCCAAGCTCTCCGACATCAGTCTTTTTAAACCTTCAACTGACACCGACGCGGGAATATAATGTCGACGCAGCTTGATCAGCTTGCTGCGCAATTCGTACTCGGCCTGATGACGCAATGATTCGTTTGAAATGTTCAGGTCGACGAGCACGTCTGAGCCGAACAGGACGCGTCGTGCAATTTCCATCTGATGAAACTCGATAGGAAAGACATCTGCAGCATTTTTGAGCTCCGACACGGTGAAATAAACCGGGACCGGATGGCCAAGCCGACCCCATTCACGGATCGCGGCTTGTGAGTTTCGCAAGTCTTTCGGCGTGATCTTGTTGAGCGCGATCAACAGATTGTAATCGGAATGCTCGGGAATATAGTCGCCAGCGGCGGCCGAACCGTACAGGGTCACCGACACTAGATTTTTACCGTGCGTCGCCTTCAGATCGTCAATAAATGCGTCAAATTGATGGTCCATCACCAACTTCCTCCCGCTCCTCCTCCGCCAAAATCACCACCTCCGCCGAAGCCGCCCCAGTCGCTGCCTCCTCCTCCAGATGACCCGCCCCAGTCGGACGAGCCCGATGACCCACCGGAACCAAGCTCAGACCCGATGATACCGCCAACGATCCAGGGCAGAGCGCTTCCACCAAAACCACCGCCACCCCAACGATTACGATCCCTATTTGTCTGACCGCCGCGTCCGCCGCGACTAAAAATTATCAGCAGGATCACAATTAACACTATTAGACAGCAAACAAAACTAAATATGGAGCCCCCGACCGTTGAGCCGATGCTTCCGGTGTCGTTCGTCGGCGTGGGCGTAGGATTTCCGCTTGTCTTTGCCTCGATCGTAGCAATGTATGCGTCGATCGTATCGGAGATACCTTTGGAATAATTGCCTTTCTTGAACTCGGGAACCAAATACTGCCGCTGAAGACTGCCGGCCGCTCCATCAGGTAATTCGTCTTCGAGATCCCTGCTGACCTGCGTAAAGTACTTACGATCTTCGATCGCTACGAACAGCAAAGCGCTCGGATTGTCGTCATCCTTGGAACCGATCTTCCATCCTCTTGCGACGGCGAGGGAATAATCAAATATGTCCCGCTCGCCCGTTGTTCTGACAACCGCAACAGCGAGTTCGATCGAAGGATTCGTTTTGTTTTTGAGCGCCTTTAACTTTTGCTCTAATTGCTGCTTTGTCGCGGCATCGATGACGCCGGCATAGTCATTTATGAATCCCGTCGGAGCAGGGAGGGGGGAATTATTGATCGAAAATGGCTGGCTATCCTGCGACAAGACCTCCGCTGCCGCAAGCAACAAAATCAAGAACGCGAAGAAAGCAGTGAATTTACCCGAAGGTGCTCTTGTTTTCATTCGAGATATCGATTCTGCCAAATATAACCGGAATACGAAAGTATCGGGCCAAGAGTTCCGTCATTTGCGTTCTGGCGGGCCGAAACGGCCAATTACCTCGCACGCCGCTTTACCTCGACGATTTTCCCGCGAAATATCCGGAGAGCCTGCCGCACAACCGGTTGCTCCCGAGCGTAGGCAAGCATCTCCTCTTGGGTCGAATCTTCAGTGAGTACGATCGGTTCACCCGGCAATTCGTCGAAGACGGGAACCAGGTCCAATTTCTCTACTGCTTTTACAGCGGCGGCTGACGTACGTCCATTTGTTACATTACCTTGGAGATGATCGCTTACCGGTAGGCTTCCAGCGATCAGGACGTTCGCAAGCTGCGCGGCATTTTTGACCGGGCCGGGTTCTTCACCGCTCCATATCAGCTTTCGCTCATATGCTCCATCAAGCCATTCGTCGTCGGCGTGTTCGAGTTCTTCGGATGTGATCTGCGGCAATCGAACCGGAACAGTATCAAGAAAGCTAAGATCGATCGGGGGCCGTTCGATTGAAGGATGCCTCGGAGGGGCTTCGTCCGGAAATGACATTCCAGACGATACTTCTTCAGAGTGCCCTGATTCAGTAATCACAGTCTCCAACTGCGTCTCGGACTTTTCCTCAGAAACTAAAGTTTTTTTTTCCGGGGCTGCCGCCGAACTGGCTTTCTCCGCGGGCATTTCGAATCCGGGTTCGAGATTGTTTAGCCGTTCAATGATTGTTTCGACATCAGTCAGATGTCGCATTTCCACCAGCTTGACTAGGCCGATCTCAAGGACAAATCGGGACTGTGTTGCCTCGCGGAGTTTTCCTTCGGTTTCGCCGATCGAATTAAAAAAGCGGATCAGATCTGACGGCGAAAACGGCTCCGCAAGGGCCGTCATTTCGGGGCCGTCGAGAATTGCGCCTTCGAGCAGGTTCCCGGCACCGCCCGAGACCTTTAATACAAGCAAGTCACGGAAAAGACCCAGTAAATCACGGCAAAAATTACGGGTGTCCTGTCCCTGGCTAACGAGTTCGTCTACCACGTCTAGCACGGCTTTTGCGTCATTTGATGCAATCGATTCAACCACGCGTTTGAGGATCGCCGCGCTGGCGAGGCCGAGTGCAACCGATACTTCGTTGACTGTGATCGTTTCGCCGGAAAAGCTGATCACCTGATCGAAATTCGACTGAGCATCGCGCATTGAGCCTTCGCCGGAACGGGCGATCTCGCGGAGGGCTTCCGGGTCGATCGAGATCTGTTCGGCATCGGCGATAAGCTGGAGCCGATCTAAAATTTTCTGAAGGGGAATCGTGCGAAACTGAAATTCCTGGCATCGCGAGAGGATCGTCTCGGGCACCTTGTGCAACTCAGTCGTCGCCATAATGAAGACAACATTCGGCGGCGGTTCTTCCAGCGTTTTCAGTAATGCGTTAAAAGCGGGTTTCGAGAGCTGATGTACCTCGTCAATGATAAAGACCTTATACCGGTCGCGGGCGGGGTTGATGTTAACGCCTTCCAGAATGGTGTCCCGGACAGCGTCGATCCCGGTATGGGATGCCGCGTCGATCTCAAGCACATCCATCGATCGGCTTTCAGAGATTTCTATGCATGAAGGACATGCATCCGCCGCGTCGGATCGGCAAGGAAAAAGATTAGGCTTGTCGGTTTTGTGACAATTTAGGGCCTTGGCGAGCAAACGAGCGGTCGTTGTTTTCCCTACGCCGCGAGCGCCCGAAAACAGGTAAGCGTGATGCAGCCGGTCGAATTCCAGGGCGTTACGCAGCGTGCGCGTCACTGTTTCCTGACCGGTCACCTCTTCAAATGTCTGCGGACGCCATTTTCTGGCGATTACCTGATAGCTCATCGGATAGTGAATTGTAAATCGAAAATCGTGAATAGTAAAAAGAGGCTTCTCGGCCTGCTATTCACATTCACGATTTACGATTGACTAGATCTGGTGGCTTCAGACTTAACCGCAACACAGGCTGAAATCGCTACCGTTGCTCGATTCCTCGCCTAGCGGGATTCACAACTCAAACCTTG
>Ga0068860_100005254_pt1 | contig 13142 bp, 10 predicted proteins | sample KBSSwiS32_FD_66597 | JGI IMG/M metagenome (GOLD analysis project Ga0068860, IMG submission 66597) | Switchgrass rhizosphere microbial communities from Kellogg Biological Station, Michigan, USA - KBS Switchgrass S3-2 | ecosystem: Host-associated > Plants > Roots > Rhizosphere > Soil ... | reverse complement strand
GGAAGAACTTTGAGCTGCAACAGGCCAACGACTGCGGCAACGCACCCCGCGCCCGCCCAACTGAACGTGAACCACGTAACAGAAGCAACGCCCGCTTCCCTCAAGATCGCGAACGCGGTAAACATCACCGCTGCCCATGCCGCGTCGCTCAGGAACGCGGCAGCTCCACGTTCTCGCGCCAGCAAAGCGAAGCGCGACACGTCTTGCACCAGCAGGAATGGCAGCGAAACGCCAAGGATGGTGAGCACGGCCCCGACAGCCCCGCGCAACATTACGGCCGCAATAAGAGAACCGGCGCCGATGATGATCCCGGCCAGCAGCGCTGTTCCGGTCGAGCGCTTGATTCCATCACGCCACTCCTGCGCCGGCAGAGCACCGTGGCGGATGACGAGCAACTCACTGGCTACCGACCGAACGCCTCCTAACGAAAAGGTGAACGTCGCGTACGCCACACTGAACGCGCCAAGATCCCGAACGCCAACCGTCCTGGCGACCAAGACGCCGAGCAGGAAGTTGGTACCGCTCGAGAGCAGCTGGTCCGCAAAGGCCCACCCGAATCGGCGGACTACGTTTCCGGCGAACTCTGTTGCAAAGGTCCGCATGTCCCCGAACAAACCGGCGAACCCGGTCGAGCGTGGACCCTGCGGGAACAGACGCGACACCGTTGAGGCCCTGCGCCAAAGCGAGCCGCGTGTCGTCGTCATACGAGCGACGGTGATGCCGAGGCTGGGGCGGTGCTGAGAACAGAGGCATAGAGCGCGTCGAGCCGGTCGCCCTTCTTCTCCCAAATGTACTCGTCGCACACACGCTGCCGGCCAGCCATCGCCATCGTGTGCCGGAGGTCTGGGTTCGTCGCGAGTAAGGTCATCGCCCGCGCCATATCCGAAACGGCTTGTTCGGGATTCTTCGCCGCCACCTTGATTCCTGTCAGGTCGGTCACCAACTCGGCTGAACCTCCGAGATCGAGGCAAATAACTGGCTTGCCAGCCGCCATCGCTTCAAGACACACCCACCCGCCGGAATCATGAAGGGTCGGATGCACCAGCACGTGGCAGGCTGCGAGCTTTTCTAGCGCCTCGGGCCGTGGTCGTGAACCCCAGAAACGCACGCGATCCATCAACCCTAGGCGGCGGACAAGGTCGACCAGGTTCGCTCGTTCGGGGCCGTCGCCAACGATCCAATACTCGGACTGCGGCACGTCTGCCGCGGCGAATGCCTTCAGGCCGAGATGGAACGCTTTCAAATGGAGAAGTTGCCCCATGCTGATGAACCTGATCGGAGCAGCGCGCGAAACCGGTACCCTGCTCAGGGACTCGTAGGACGCACGGTCGAGTCCCATGGCGCTAAAGAGTTCCACACGTCTCGTTCCGATCGCGAGCAGGCGCGCTCGCGTTTCCTCGGTGACCGCAAGTGCCAAGGCTGTTCGTCGTGCCGCTTTGCGCACCGCCGGCGCCCATTCACCACAGCGTCGCGCAGAGGTCCGGAAGAACTCGTAGGCCCGGCCGCGCAGATCCAAATCGCGTCTGAATGCTGCTGGCGCCGTTTCTCCGCCACCAACAGGTCCCCATACGAATGGCGTCGAAATGTCTGCAAGAGACGTCGGCGCCCAATACTTCACAAAGGTCACATGTTGCGTCAGATCCAGTCGCACCTCGCGATGGAGGTCTTCCACCAGCCTACGAGTGAGGATTTGCCAGAGGCGATAGTACACCTCGGTACCTACCTTGCCCTTCTTCCAAACGCGCAGCGGCTTGGGTACGTCGAAATAGATCATCTGGAGTTTCGGCAAAGGCGCACGCTGCAACTCCGCAGAAATGACCGCTTGGTTCTTCTGTCGCGTGATCGCCCACACGCGATGACGCCTGGCCACTTCGCGCACGATATTCCAGCCGACGCCCGGTTCCGAGCCCCTGGTGGGATCGCAGGCATAGGCGGAGATACAAATGTGAATGTCTCCCAGATCCATTCGTTACTCGTATCCCCGCAGCATGACCAAGATCTCGAGAGCGATATCCTGTGGTGATCGCGTCGCGTCGACCGTTTGGATGTTGGGCATGCCCAGAGAGGACCAGGCGAGCAGCTCTTGTTCAATCTGCGCCACCGTCAGCTCCTGCTTGCGCTCCCTGATCACAGACGGCGGAGCGGTCAGGTTCACGATCAGGTGTGGCCGCGGCAACAAATGCAGGACCGCGCGCGCCAACCGATCGGGTCCGTAAAACTTCATGGCATCTGGTTGAATCACGTACCCATACATCCAACGGTCGCCAACAATAAGAAGGCCCCGTTTGAGCGCTGGCCGAACGGATTTCACATATGCCAGCCAGCATCTGACAGCGTTTCTGACGATGCGGATCCAGCCGAGCATCGCAGATCCGCGCCCGCGCCCTTTCGGAGGCGGCACCGATGTTGGCCCAGGCGGCGCTTGCCACTGACCATCCAACGGCGGAAGAAAGTGAAAGTACGCGGCCGGCCCTCGATAGTGAGTGAGCAAGGCACGTGCGACGGACGTCTTGCCGACTCCATCCGGTCCGACGAGGACGACAAAGCGTCCTCGCGCATCTGAAACGGGAACCATCCCGATTAAACCCTCGTCCTGCGAGGACGAGATACGGAAACTCCAGAACGAGAGTTTCGCATGGCCTCGATCGTTATGCCGGCCGCAGACGCAGACTCGATTTGCGGGCGTGTAGCCGCTGGTCGGCGGCTGCCCTGGCCCGATTGGCTTCACGTAAAAGGCCAGGTAGGAGGGCCGTCGTGGACCAGAAGGCGAAGCCAAGCGGTCCCGCGTGTAACGCTTCGGGTTGGGTGACTCCGCCGATCAGGGCCACGAAGAGCAGTCCAGCCGCAGCAACGGCGCTCGGTCGGTTCCTGGTGAGCGACAGCAGGCGTACGGCGAACCAGATCAACAAGCCGCACAGTATTAGGTAGAGGGCCGCCCCGAGGATTCCACCGCCCACCAGAACTTCAAAAAATGTGGAATGGGCGTCGCCGAGCCCGCGATTGTATTCGGTTGCATAAACGCGAGACGCTGCGTAATAGCCCAGGCCCGTGAGAGGCGCTTCACGCATTACGGTACTGGTCAAGTACTGCCAGAGTGGGATGCGGTCGCTCATGGTGCTGATACTCGCCGTGTCCCGCACCAGAAATTGTGTGGTGGACGTCATCGCATCCATCGCGAATATGCCGAACGCGAACGCGACGAGCGGAACGATGAGCTGTCTGACTCGCAACCCTCTTCCCTGCGTGAAGCCGATCACGAGGAATGCCAGCAAGGCGATGAAGGCGCTGCGCGTGCGCGATAAGACAAGCAGCCCACCAAACAGGGAGAATGCGCCCCAGAATATCGGCGCACGTAATGGAGGCACGCTGGACAGGCAGAGTACCAACCCGACTAGTGCCACATTACCCAAGTCGGCAAGGTGGCCACCAACAATGCGTGTTTCGCCAATTACGATGCCTGAATCAGCTGCACTACGAGCAGCCACGAGGTCTGGCGAGAACACGAGTGCCGCAACAATCGCAAGAGCGAGAAGGCTGACGCCGACAAACAGATGTCGCAAGCACGCCGCGGTACCGAACCGATGGGTGAATACCCAGGTGAAACTGAGCATGACCGCGAATTGGCCAAGGGTGAAAGCGGTCAGGAGGAGGCCCGGCGATTCCGGCATCGAAAGCATCAAAGCGCCGATGAACAGCGCACCAACGGCCTGGACGGGGTTGATGGCCGGAAGGATGCCGCGCCGCACCACTGTCGGGTACAGGCGCGCCAGCACCCACAGGCCGCCACAGGTCCAGACCACGATATGCACGATCACCACAAGATCGATCGCTCCGGCCAGCGATGCATACGGATCACGCCCGCGGAACTTGGGAGGACCGGACATCAGCGCCAGAAACAGCAGGCTGTCCAACCAGTTCGGCGTGTCGGCGACGCGAGTCGAGGTGGACGTCATAACGTGAAGGTCACCGTTGCGCGTCACGGCGGCCCAACCAACTGGCGTGCACCGTTGAGCCCTCCGTGGTTACGGCTGGAGGTGTTATCGACGGGCTCTGCACGTAGCGGAGAGTCGCAGTGGACCGCTCCAACATATATGCTCGAAGAACGCGCTGAACTTCATCTACCAGCGCACCCTCGTTCTTGCGGTGTCCGGGCACGTCAGGTTCTGAATCCAGCGCGAAAACAAGATCCGGCTTCGGAAGCAGCCACGACAACGCGCGTGCCAGCCACGGCCCCCCCCGAGAAACAGAAAACTTGGGGTCTACAAGCAGATCGAAATACGTCTGATCGAACACCAGAATGTAATTTTGGGTCCTGAGATGCACCCATCGAGTCCAGTAATTCACCAGCCAGTCGAGGGCCAGAACGACGAGTCTCAAGCCAGAGCCGATCCGCCCATGACCTGCTCGCTCGTGTGGATGTGTGAGCGGTTCGTCGTCTTGTGCCGACGTCACAACGCTGGGGCACCAATGGATCGGTTTGATGTAGATGTACGGAGACGCGGCAAGGCGATGGACGATCTCGTTCGCGACGGAGGATCTCCCCTTGCGGTCCGAACCGGAAATCGCAATCCATGGTACCGGTGGCGCGAATCGACGTCCGAGTTCCGTCATGACAAACGCGAGATAGCGCTGAATGGTACGAATCGGCGAGCGGAAGCAGGCTCGCCACCAGACGGCTCTCCGCAACGCTTGAATCCATGTCCCCGAGATCTCCGGGCAGCCGTCTACAGCAGCTCGCCAGAGCCGGCGGCCCCAGGCGTTGCCGGCGATTTCTATCAGTGCCTGCTCGAGCACGGCGCCATCGGCCTCCACGGCCTGACGAATCACTGGTGCGTATCGCTTCTTGAAGAAGCCGCCCCAGAGCGGACTGGTCAACCAGCAGATTGCGGCCTCGTGCGCAATCCTCGGTACGGGCCGACCTCTCGCCGAGAGTCGCCGGGCCTCGAGAATGGCTTCGGTTCGCAGATAACAGGCACCCTGCCATTCGATTGTTTGCACCAAGTCGATGTGTCCCCAATCGAAGAAGTACCCTCTCGCAAACGAGTATCGGTTGATCCGAATGGGCGGGCCGAGATGTTGAATCAGAAGGCGTTCGGCGAGTTCTGCGTCGCCGACGAGCAAATCGATGTCGCCGCCCCGCTCAACGTTCCCAAACAGATCCTCCTCATTACGCAGGACGACGTAGTTCTGCAACTCGCGAAGGTATCGCGTGAGAGCGGCTCGAGGAATCGACGTCTCCGGCGCTGGCACTCCACCAAGCGTACCCGGTTGCACCGGCATGAGGCCCACCTAATTGTTCCCCGTACCGGTACGGATGTCGTACCGAACCGCTCCTGATAATTGCAGGAAAAGCCGCCACACAAACCGAGGATTGTTGGTCAAGTAGCGGCGCCACAGGCGACGCGGCTCGGTTGCGAGCCGAAACAACCATTCCAGTCCGCTTCGCTGTATCCATCGTGGAGCCTGCGGTTTCAGCCCCGCGTGCATGTCGAATGCGGCGCCGACCCCAATCAACACGGCGGCGGGTAGTCGGCCAATGTACCGAGACATCCAGCGTTCCTGTTTCGGAGTGCTGAGCCCTACCCACACGATATCGGGCTTCGACGAGGCAATCCGATCGATCAGCGCCTCTTCTTCTGCCGTTGTCAGATCGCGGAACGGGGGCGTCCACGTGCCGACGACCTGCAAACCGTGAAAGCGCTCCCCGAGGCGTTTGGCCAGCCGCTGTGCCACGCCAGGACCGCCGCCGTAGAAGAAATGGCGGTACCCGTTTCTGATGGACGCTTCACAACAGGCCAGCATCAGATCGGGACCGTACACTCGCTGCACATGGTGATGGCCGCGGAGCCGCGAGACCCACACTAACGGCATGCCGTCTGGCGTGACGAGTCCCGCCTGATTGTGAATGTCACGCAGTGAGGGATCGACCTGACTTTCCATGACGCCGTGCACGCCGGTCACGCACACGTATTGCGGCGCACGGGTCGCAATCCACCGATCGATCGTCGCCAATGCATCTGCCATCGTGATCGCACTGACGCCGACGCCGAGGACATTGACGCGTTGGGGCGCGTCGGGTTCAACGATCGACACGCCGCGCGGTGCTGTGTTACCCAGCGCGCTTGGTTGCATAGGACGCCGGAGATGTTGCCGCACCAGTCAACGTGCCGGCCACCTGCTCCTCGATCCACCTATAGGTGCGGGCGAGACCCTCCTCGAGTGAAATCTCTGGCTCCCATCCAAGGACCTGCCGCAGCCGGGAATTGTCGGAATTTCTGCCACGCACTCCCTGCGGCCCCGACACGTGTTTCTTGATGATTGAAATGCCGGCTACGTTGCCGACGAGGTCCGCCAGATCGTTAATCGAGATGAGCCGGTCTTGGCCGAGATTCAATGGTTCGTGATAATCGGAACGCATCAACCTGAAAATGCCGTCGACGCAGTCGTCGATATAACAAAACGACCGCGTCTGTTCACCGTCACCCCAGATCTCGATCTCGCGGTTGCCCGTCAGTTTCGCGACGGCGACCTTTCGGCACATTGCCGCCGGTGCTTTCTCGCGACCCCCGTCCCACGTTCCGAGCGGCCCGAAGATGTTGTGGAAACGTACGGTCCTCGTTTCGATACCGTAGTCGTCGCGGTAGTGTTGGCAGAGGCGCTCGGTAATCAGCTTCTCCCATCCGTACGCATCCTGCGGCGCCGCGGGATAGGCGTGGTCCTCGCGCAACGGTTCGACGTTCGTATCGAGTTGACGGTATTCGGGATACACACACGCTGACGACGTGTAAAGGTAACGGCGCACCCCGTTTTCTCGCGCGGCGTCGAGCGTATGGGTGCTGATGAGAAGGTTGTTGTGAAGAATTTGGGCGTGGTGGTGGGAAATGAAACCCATCCCGCCCATGTCCGCCGCCAGCGCGTATGCCTCATCGATTCCGTGGGTCGCCTGCAGACAGTTCTCCCATCGGCGCAGGTCGAGGCGGAGGAACTCGTCAGCGGCTGTTGGCGCGTATTCAGGGTCCTTCAGATCGACGCCTCTGACCCAATAGCCCCGCTCTTTCAGAAATCCGACGAGATGGTGACCGATGAAGCCCCCTGCTCCTGTGACGAGCACGCGCACCGGCGCTGATTTCGACATACCGCAGACCCCCAAAGTCGTTGAGCGAGCCGTATCCTACGTGGCACCCACGCCAGTAATCACGGCCGGAACCGTTCTGATCAGAATGGACGCATCCAAACCGAGTGACCAGTTGTCGATGTACTCGAGGTCGAGCTCCACCCAGCGCTCAAAACCGATGTTGCTGCGGCCTTGAATCTGCCAGAGGCAGGTCAGTCCCGGGCGCATGCTGAATCGCCGCATATCGGCGGGACGGGTAATCCGATCCACATCCCGCCACGGCAGCGGACGTGGGCCGACCAGAGACATGTCACCGACCAGCACATTCCACAACTGCGGCAGCTCATCGATCGACGTTTTCCTCAGTATCCGGCCGAGCGGCGTCACGCGTGGATCGTTGCGTATTTTGAACACGGGACCGACGGCCTCGTTCCGCTGCTCCAGCGACGCCTGCAGCCGATCGGCATCGGCGTACATCGACCGGAACTTGTGCATCCGAAACGCCCGCCGGTTCAGGCCGCAGCGATCCTGCGCATACACGATCGGCCCCGAACTCGTGAGCTTGATGAGCGCGGCCACGGCGAGCATGAGCGGCGCGAATAACACAAGACCCGCCACTGCGCCCACGATATCGACGGCGCGCTTGACGGCGAGCCAGTGCGCGTCCGGCACCACCTGCATCGCCACGAACGCGCGATCGCCATGGGCGTGGTACCGCGGGAACGCCACAGTGCTCTCGAACATGTCCGCGCCATATTTCGCCTGCACGCCCGCGCGTTCGCACAATTCGAGGACGCGTTGAATGTGGTGGTAGCACGACTTCACAGGAAGCGCGATGACGACCTCGTCGATCGCCTGCCGCATCAGAATCTGTTCGAGTTGTTCAATCGTTCCGATGACCGGTTCCAACCCGCGCTGTCCAGTGCGCGCATGGTGTGGTTCGTCGACGAACCCGACCACGTCGTAACGGTGCCTCGGATCGACGCGAATATCTCTGAATGTGCGGCTCGCCAGCAGGCCAGTGCCCACGATGAGGGTTCGCCGCGCTTGACGGCGGTGTGCATGCTCCACCGCTTGCCGACCACCCCGCACCGTCAGACCAAGAACGATGGCGGCCAGCCAGAAGAACGGCACATCCCACAGGGTGATGCTGCGGCTGACGCTCGTGAACGGAAAGACGAGCGCCACTACCGAGGCCGCAGTTGCGGCCGCGAGGAGCCGACGGGCCTCGCTGCCAAATTGCCGTACCCGCTGCGCCTCGTAGAGGCCGAACAGGTGAAACACGGCCGGCCAGGCGACCGCCAGCGCGGTGAGCTGGAGAATGTTTTTCACCGTGACGCGCGCCGAAAGGAAACCCTGCGCGTTACTCGGGAGCTCCGCGAAATTGACGCTAACGAAGACAACCAGTATGGCTGTGAGTGCAGCCAGACTGTCGAAGCAGGCGACAAAGCCAGCGTTGGAGACGAGCGTGAGCTGCCGTCGACTACGCGACGTCGTACTCGGGACGGCGGACGCTGACTCCGGTAGACCGTCGGACAGGGAGAGCGATGGAATAGGACGACTCATCGGGAGCTCGGAAACGTGCCGTTTTCTGATCGATCGTCTTCACGCGGGGGTTGCTCGTACGCAGCGCGCGGCCTTCATAGCAATCGGGGTGCCCATTACGCCGACTGCCGTGCATCAGGTGTTACTAGCTATACAGATCGCGACAAGCCTGAAATTTTAGGTTGGGGCACAAATGGATCGAATGCGACTAAGGTCGCGGTGCACCAGATGCCACCCGTTAAAAGACGTCGCCGAACGAGACAGATCGACGCCACATCTAGCATCTTCGCACTACATCAGTAGCACCTTTAGACGCAACTCTGAGGCATCTTTTGGGAGGCCGCCGCGATGTTGGTTCGGACGAGTTGAAGCGCTCTGACGAGATACCAACCTTAGAAATCTATGATGTCTCGCTCGAAGACGACTTTTGTCACTTTGTTGGTTGACGTGGCGACAACGTCTTTATGACGACCCGGTGAAGTCATCGTTTCGGACGCTTATCCTCATTGTGTTGACGTTCGGACGTGGATATCGACCGCGTCTCAGCAGACAAAGCGCCGGCGCGCTGACAGTGCTCGGCACGACGGTCTGCCTGCTCTTCGGCTTCTTCGGCTTTGCTGTCGCGGTTCCCTGGATCACTACAGTGATGCCGGTCAGCGAGGCCGCGCAGCGGTGCCCTGGGGCGATCGACCCGTCCTGGGCCGCCGTATTTTGCAATCACAGCCACCCGCTGGAATGGAAATACGGGCTGATTGAGGACCATCCGATCCGCTTCGCGCTCGCCTCGCTCCAGAGGATCGTCGGGTGGGGTGCGTTCATTGCCCTTGCCGGACGCTTGAAGCGCTATCGCTAACGCTCAGTGATCATTGGGCTTGTTGAATGTGGCAGCCGTTTTCCGGCTCGCCCGAGACCTCCTACCGTCGGCCGAATCTGATACCGATACACGAAAGGCGGCCCCCCTTTTACCAATTGACCATGATCGTGTCTTCGGAAACACCACAGCAGCACGGTCGATTCGAGTTGGCGCTGCTGCTGTGCGCGCTGGCGGTGTACGGCGCCGCGTTTATCGTACGCACGAGTTTTGTCGTCGACGGCATCCGCTACTTCTCGCTGCAGGACGACGGGATGGTATCGATGCGGTATGCGAAAAACCTCGCCGCCGGTTACGGCCTTGTGTGGAACCCGGGTGGCCCGCGCGTTCAGGGCTACACGAATCCCTTATGGGTCGGGCTGATGGCCGCCGTCCATATCCTGCCGATCCCCGCATCGAAGATCAGTTTGGCCGTCCAGATCGTCGCGCTCGCGTGCGTACTCATCACGGTGTCGATTGTTCGCAGGTTGGCGAGCGTGACAAGCGGACGCGGCCATGAATGGTGGCCTGCCGTCATCATGACGGCGACCTATCTCCCATTAAACGAGTGGAGCCTGCAAGGATCGGAGGTGGCCCTACTCACGCCGCTGATTGCCGGCGCCGTACTGGCGGTCCAAACGGCGCGGACGCGTGGAACCTGGTCGATCGTGCCCTACGTCCTGCTCGCGACAGCCGTGCTGGTCCGTCTCGACATGGCGGTCCCATTCGCGGTGTTGCTCGCGTTTATGGTCTGGCATGACACGACGCGGCGCGCACACCACCTTGCGGTTGGCGGCGGACTGCTCGTCGGAGCCGTGATCGCACAGCTCGGGTTCAGCTGGTGGTACTTCGGCGATCCGCTACCGAACACCTACTACCTGAAGATGACCGGCTACCCGCTCCTGCCGCGCCTCGCGCGCGGCGCGTGGGTGATGGGGCGATTCCTGTTGCTGATGTCTCCAGGCGTCGCTCTGGTCGCCCTCACGCTCTGGCGCGATCGGTCCGACAATACGCGGCTACCGGCAGCCATCATCCTGGGCCAGATTGCGTACAGCGTGTGGGTGGGTGGCGACGCCTGGGAATTCTGGGGCGGCAGCAACCGCTACGTCACGGTGGCGATGCCGCTGTTTTTTGTTCTCGCCGGCCGTGGATTCCTGGAGCTTGTTGCGATGACGGCATCGCGCTCCAAAGGAGCTCTTCGCCGTCGCATCGTCGAGTGCGCCACGCTCGCGGCGCTCGTGATTGTGTTCAACGAAACCCGCGGCAAGACGGCTCTTCGCGAATGGCTACTCCTCGATCGACCGATGGAAGTCGAATCGAACGAGCAAATGGTCGCCCTTGCGGTCCGGCTCAAGGAAGTAACGTCGCCCTCGGCGAAAGTAGCCGTCACCTGGGCGGGCGCGTTGCCGTACTTTTCCGAGCGTCCGGCGATCGATCTGCTGGGCAAGACCGATCCCGTTATCGCCCACGAGTCGATGCACTATCGTGGCGGTCTCGATTTCCTGCCGGGCCACTTGAAGTGGGACTATGCGTACTCGATTGGCACTCTCGATCCCGACGTTGTCGTCCAGTTGTGGACGGACGAAGAGGCGGCCGTGCCGCTCCTCAGTGCGGACTACGAGCCGCGCCAAATCGGCCAGTGGATCGTGTTTACCCGGAAGCACTCGTCGCGAATCTACTAGAGCGCGCCGGCCTTTCCTTTTAAATCGGTTACTTGTCGGGCGATAGAGTCGCCGCGAGTACTCGACCGATTGCGGCGACGACGTCGCCCACTGTCGCTGGCCGGTCGATCACGTTGAAACCGAGATGCCGCACGTCATCTTCTGGAATCGTGCCGAGCGCCATCAGGACAACGACACGGTCCGGCGGAAGAATGAGACGCACTTCGTCGAGTACTGCGCGCGGCTCCGCGAGGTCGCGCAAATCGATAATGATCACCCGCGGCTTCATCGCTGGTCGACGAAAGAGCCTTGGAATAGGCCAACGATCGATCGCAACCACTTCGTAGCCCTGCTCGATCAGTTGCGCGCGCAGTAGAGCGCGTTCCGGCCATTCCGCGCTGAGCAGGAGGACATCCGGCGGCTTCGTATCCACGTCAGGGTGATGGAAACGCAACACGCTCCGCCACGAAAGATTCGGGCTGGATCAACGGGAAAGTTTAAATGACGTTACACTCTCGCGCGCGTGGACCTTAACAGCTGATGCGGTCGTCACGGCACTTCGCCATCCTCTGCCTCCTGTTTATCTGGGCAGCGCCGGCGGCCGCGGACCCTCAGGGACCACGCAGCGCCCCGGTCGGCGACGGTCCGCCGTCGCCCGTCCCGCCGGCGGTCATCACGCGCGATGACAAAGGCGGCGCAACCGTCCGCGCCGTGCGTATCGACAAGCCGTTGAAGATCGACGGACAGCTCGACGAAGAGGAATACCGCACGGTACCTGCCGCCGGCGATTTCATCATGCAGGAGCCGCGCGAAGGCGAGAAGGCCACAGAGCAGACCGACACCTGGATCTTTTTCGACAACGACACCCTCTACGTCGCCGCGCGATGCTGGGACGATCATCCGGAGCGATGGGTCGTGACGGAGCTGCGCCACGACAACAACAACATCATCGAGAACGAGAACCTATCAGTAGCACTCGATACCTTCCACGACCGTCGCAACGGGTTCTTCTTTCAAACGAATCCGCTCGGCGCACTGCGCGAGCAGGCATTCACCGACGAAGTCAACATCAATTCCAACTGGAACACGGTCTGGCAGGTGAAAAGCGGCCGCTTCGAAGGTGGCTGGACGGTCGAAATGGCCATTCCGTTCAAGTCGCTTCGCTATCGAGGCTCCGGCCCTCAGGTGTGGGGGATCAACTTTCGACGAATCGTCAAATGGAAGAACGAGACGTCGTTTCTGACGCGAGTGCCGCGCGCCTATGGCCACAACGGCATCTTCAGAGCGTCTACGGCGGGCACGCTCGTCGAGCTGGAAACACCAGCGCAATCGAAGAACCTGGAACTGAAACCGTACGTCGTGTCCTCGTTGACGACGGACCACGCGGCTGCGGCACCGTTTGACAATCGCTTCTCGCCGAATGCCGGGTTCGACTTCAAGTACGGGTTGACCCGTGGCCTCATCGCCGATGCCACGGTGAACACCGACTTTGCGCAGGTCGAGGAAGACCTGCAGCAGATCAACCTGACGCGTTTCACCCTGCAATTTCCCGAGAAGCGGGACTTTTTTCTCGAAGGGCAGGGGATGTTCAACTTCGGGGGGACACGGGGCAACGGCAACGATGTCCCGGTCCTGTTTTTCAGTCGCCGCATAGGTTTGAGTCAGGGCCAATCCGTACCGGTCGTCGCCGGAGGCCGCCTCACCGGCACTGTCGGCAAGTTCGGCATCGGCGCGCTGAACATCCAGACGGACGACAAACTCTCGGCCGGCGCGGTTGCAACGAACTTTTCTGTCGTCCGACTGAAAAGAGACATCCTGCGGCGCAGCAACATCGGCCTCATAGCCACGCGCCGGACACCGGCTGTAAGCCAGTCATCCTCGAATGCCGTGTTTGGTGCGGATGCGAACCTGGCGTTTTTCAGGAACCTGTCCATCAACGGCTACTACGCCCGGACCGAGACGCCGGGAGCCG
>Ga0068860_100005253_pt1 | contig 13144 bp, 11 predicted proteins | sample KBSSwiS32_FD_66597 | JGI IMG/M metagenome (GOLD analysis project Ga0068860, IMG submission 66597) | Switchgrass rhizosphere microbial communities from Kellogg Biological Station, Michigan, USA - KBS Switchgrass S3-2 | ecosystem: Host-associated > Plants > Roots > Rhizosphere > Soil ... | reverse complement strand
CACGCGTATCGCGAACGGGAAACCCGACCGTCCCGCGATGCAACGCCTAGCGGACGAGACATTCGAACCCTCGCACAAGGCTCCGAGTGCAACCCAATAACTCCTGTCCTCTTCCGCTCTTGAATGCGCGCGAACAAGGGGCGCAGACTCGACTTGATTGTCTCCTGCAGCCGCCGCGCACACCGAAGGATCTTGCTCGTGACCGACACATTCGAAGGCACGGTGATTAAGAAATCACGGGGGCTGCTGGACGGCTCGAACATCTACCGCCGCCTCAAGGTGTCCCTCGAGGACGGCACAACCATCACCGTGCGAGTCAACCGCGGACTGTGGAACGACGTCGCCGTTGGCGATACAGCGTGGAAAGAATCGGGCAAAGACCCGGTCAAGCGCTAAACCTGAACCTGCCGTGTGCAGATTTGCCGATTCGCGTTGTCGGAAATCCTCATTCCCGTTCGTGGTAGATGTAGCGGCCCGAAAGTACCCGCAGCCCGAGGAGAGGAAAGCACATGACCGTTACGACTTCCAGCGAGGCTCGCGCGTTTCGCTTCGGCATCGTCGCGCCGATTCTGTCCGACCTGCCGCCATGGCGCGAGCAGGTACGCCGCATCGCGGATCACGGCTATTCGACGGTGCTGATGCCTGACTTCCCGCGGCTGCAACCGTCGCCTGCTCCCGCGCTCGCCGTCGCGGCGACCGTCGCCGACGTGCGGGTAGGCACGTGGGTCTATGCCGCGCCGTTTCGCGCGCCGTGGCTCACCGCGTGGGAAGCGCACTCGCTAACCATGCTCACCGAAGGTCGCTTCGAAATGGGCATCGGAGTCGGGCGGCCCGGCATCGAGGATGAGCTACGCGAGCGGGGACTGCCCGTGCCATCACCAAGCCAGCGGCTGGAGCACGTGCGTGAGACCGTCGCCGCCCTGCGCGAGCTCGACGCCGCGCACGGTCATCGCACGCCGGTGGCGCTCGCCGTGATAGGACCGAACGCGCGGGCGCTCGCGGCCGAAATCGCGGACACGGTCACCTTCGCCATGGCGCCGGATGAGCCGCGAGCCACAGTGGTGCAGCGGGTGCACGACACTCACACGAGCCGCGACGTTGAGCTCTCGATGCACATCCCCGTCGTCGGCAACACCGTTTCCCCGTTCATGGCGCCCCCGGACATCGACACCACCGCGCTACGGGCGGCCGATTCACTCGCGTACCTCCCGCCCGACCCGCAGGCCGCCGCCGACGAGCTGCGCCGCCGACGCGAGGAGACCGGCATCTCCTACTTCGCCTTCGGCGCCAACGTGGCCGACATCTTCGCTCCGCTCGTCGCCGAGCTGGCCGGGCGCTAACTCCGGGAATCAGAAGAGCGGCGGGTCACCTGTTCGGCGAACATCACGATGATGCCGCTAGGGCCACGGACATAAGTGAGCTTGTAAATGTCGCCGTAGGTCGCGACGCCGCGTAGCGGGTGGCAGCCGTGCCGGGCCGCGATCGTGAGGGCCTCGTCGAGGTCGTCCACCTTGAACGCGATGCGGTGCATGCCGATCTCGTGGGGCTGGGTGGGGTTGGTCTCGATCGCGTCGGGGTGGATGTATTCGAAGAGCTCGAGGTGGCCGTTGCCGTCTGGGGTCTGGAGCATGGCGATCTTGGCGTGGTTGCCGTCGAGGCCGACGCAGGTGTCGGCCCACTCTCCGCTGACCTCGTCGCGGCCGAGGACGGTCAGCCCGAGGTCGGTAAAGAACGCGATTGTCGCTTCGAGGTCGCGGACGGCGATGGCGACGTTCTCGAATTTGATGGGCATGGGTTCTGCTCCCTGTGTTTCGTGCTGTTCGTGGCGTGGAACGTGGTCGGCACTGTCGGGCCGAAGTCGTTGGCTCAGTCTGGGTCGTCGGCGGCTGTTAGCAGGACGAGCGGGATCTGGCCGTCGGTCTTCTGGGCACGAGGAAGCGACGCGGCCGCTCCAACGGCGCGACCGTGAACGTGAAGCCACCGGCGCTGTTCGGAACCTGACGCGAATCGGCAGGCTGTGACTGCGGCGTCGACCGCAGGTTGATCTCATTCAGTGCGTCAGGCATGGTGCCCTCCCTACAATTCGTTTGTTCGCGAGGCCGCGCAGGCATGTGTGTGACTGCCGGAAGACGCTCTACCGCTGAGCTACACCAGCCGGAGCCGGCGGCAGGACTCGAAGGGTCCTGAGTTAACCGAAGCTCTCCAGCCCGTCGCTGCTGCTGTTCAGTTAGCGCAGGCGGGCGTGGGTATGGCGCCGGATCTCCGCACCGACGTTCCCGTCGGCGCGGGGCAGAACCTGCCTGAGCCACCGATAACCGACTGCCGTCGGCCCACCTGCTGCAGACGCGTGGCAGCACCAGCTACCCAGTGGCGGCGAGTGTGGCCGGGGCGGTGCTCACCCCGGACCCGTCAACCCTTCACGCAGAGCACCTGCTTGATGGTCGCGAGCACTTCGACCAGGTCCGCCTGTCGGCGGATCACGTCCTCGATCGACTTGTACGCGCCCGGAATCTCGTCCACGACACCGGCGTCTTTGCGCGACTCCACTCCCACGGTCTGCGCGATGAGGTCATCGACCGTGAACGCCCGCTTCGCGGCAGCGCGGGACATCTTGCGACCCGCGCCGTGCGATGCCGAGCAGAACGCAGCCTCATTGCCGAGGCCACGGACGATGTAGGAACCGGTACCCATCGAGCCGGGGATGATCCCCAGCTCGCCCGCGCCCGCACGGATCGCGCCCTTGCGGGTCACGACCACGTCCACGCCGTCATAGGTCTCTTCGGCGACGTAGTTGTGGTGACAGGAGATCACCGGCTCGTAGGACACCGCGACCTTGCCGAGCGACTTCTCGAATGCGGTCTTGAGCAGCGCGATCATGACCTCGCGGTTGCGGCGCGCGTACTCCTGCGCCCAGTAAAGGTCCGAGCGGTACGCGTCCATCTCCGGCGTCCCCGAGAGGAACACCGCCAGGTCACGATCGGGCAGGTCCTGGTTGTGCGGCAACGCCTTCGCGACGTTGATGTGCCGCTCCGCCAACTCCTTGCCGATGTTCCGCGAACCCGAGTGCAACATCAGCCATACCGACGGGTCGCCATCAACGCCCTGCTCGAGGCACACCTCGATGAAATGGTTGCCTCCGCCGAGGGTTCCCATCTGCGCGAGCACCTTCGACTCGCGATCGCCCACCTTCGCCTTCAGGTCGGCGAAGCCACGCCAGAAGCCGTCCCATCCACCGACATTCGTCAGACGGTCGGCGCGGACCGGGTCGCGGTGCTGGTTGAAGCCGACCGGGATCAGCTTCTCGACCTCGCGACGCATCGCGGCGAGGCCGTCCGGGAGCTGGGACGCCGTCACGGACGTCTTCACGGCCGCCATGCCGCAGCCGATGTCGACGCCGACCGCGGACGGCGAGAGGGCCTGCTTCATGGCGATGACCGAACCGACGGTCGCGCCCTTGCCGAGGTGGACGTCGGGCATGACGGCGACGCCGTGGACCCAGGGGAGGGCCGCGATGTTGCGCAACTGCTGGATCGCCTGTGCCTCGACCTCGTTCGGGTCGATCCACATGCGGGTCGGGGCCTTGAAGCCCCAGTCGGTCATGTCGGTGTACATATCGGGTCCCTCCTTCCAAGGGTGGATTTGTTGGTGCTGTTTGGTCGAGTGCGGGAGGTGGGAGACGAACCCGCACGTCCTCGCGGACAGCTGGACTTGAATCAGGCGCGGCTTCCTCGTTACACCACTCCGGCGAGAAGTTTGGTCCGCTCGGGAGGACTTGAACCTCCAACGTCCGGATTCGTAGTCCGGTGCTCTGTCCAGTTGAGGTACGAGCGGTTGGCGGAGGGTGTCGGGGTCGAACCGACAAGGGATCACTCCTCGACCGTTTTCGAAACGGCTGCCGTTGCCAGCTTTCGGCTTGACCCTCCTGATGCGCTGTGCGGGCAGGACTCGAACCTGCGTGCCCCTGATCCAAAGTCAGGGCGGGATGCCCGCAACCCACCGCACACGGGGGAGCAGGTGACCGGCCTCGAACCGGCTGCCTTGGGAGCGAGAGCGGAGAGCGGAGCACTCGAAGCCGAGGCCTGCCGGGCCCGATCCGGCTAGCACCCGTTCCGGCGACCCTGGCCGGTTCACTCTCCACGAGCTGCTCAGGAAGGATTCGAACCTTCACCTGACCGATTAACAATCGGTTGCCCTGCCAGTTGGGCGACTGAGCATTGGACGCGGCGGGTGGAGTTGAACCACCAATGCCGGGCTTATGAGGCCCCGCTCGCACCTGCCGCCGCGCTGGCGCTCCGTACGGGACTCGAACCCGTGATCTTCCGGCTGACAACGGGGCGTCCGTTCCAGACCGGACCCACAGAGCTAGATGCCGGCCCTTCCCCGGCTGCTTGGTACTCCCTCCGAGAGTCGAACTCGGAACACCCGCGCTCTGAACACGGGGCCTCTTCCGGTTGGGCTAAGGGAGCTTGTTTTGGGTGGCCCGACAGGAGTCGAACCTGCAAGGCACCGGCTCTCGACCGGCGTCCTCTCCCAGTTGGGATACAGGGCCTTGGGGGCGATGATGTGCGCCGCGAAGCACCGGAGAGTCGAACTCCGCGGGCGGTCATTGCAAGTGACCACGGTGCACTGGCACGCATCCCAGCAGGTTGAGTTGGTAGCCCGCCGAGGACTTGAACCTCGCACCTCCCGTTTGTAGGACGGGCGCTCTCCCGGATGAGCTAGCAGGCCGCTGGAAACGTCAGTGGTCATCCTCAGAGTCGAACTGAGTCCCTTCCCGGGCTTCAACGGGACGCACTTCCGGACGTGCTTGATGACCGGGGGTGCCGTCTCTCCGGCTGTCACGTCTGCGCGACGTCGGCGTTGGTCAGGCCACCCGCGAGAGGGCAAGCCAGACTCGTTCCTGGTCGGCGTCCCGGTTGTTCGGCGGGACGGGCATCCACAGGAGCTTGCGGCCCCACTCGACCGGGGTCCGGTCGCCCTTGTCGCCGTTGCACGGTTCGCAGGCGGCGATCAGGTTCGTCCAGCACGTGAGCGAGCCGTTCCGCGAGCGCGGCATCACGTGGTCGATCGTGCTGGCCTTGCCGCCGCAGTAGCCGCACGTCCACCCGTCTCGCTTCATGACACCGGCCCGGGTCGCGGTTTCTCCGCGAGGCCGGCCGACCCCTGGGACGTGGCTGTAGCGCCGCTGCCGGACGATCGTCGGCAGCGGGATCGCCAGTCCGCCGGCGGAGTGAATGACGTCGTTCGGGTGGTTCTCGACGACGTCGACGAGATCCATCACGACGAGGGTGATCGCCCGCTGCCACGCCACCCTGGTGATGACCTGGTACGCCGCGTTGGTGAGCAGTGCATCCTTCACGGCCATCACCTCCTCGGGTCGTCTCGTGCGTGGGGATGCGTCGCCGAGGGAGGTCTTGAACCTCCAACCGTCCGCGTATCAGGCGTGCGCTCGACCATCGAGCTGCTCGGCGCGAGAGTCGAGATGCAGGGAGTTGAACCCCGCCCGCCTGCTCCCAAAGCAGGAATGCTCGCCGATACACCACATCTCGCTGACCCGCCTCCGGCTGCGGGGGCGGGTCGTTCATATCGCGCCGCGTCCTGGGTCTCCCGTTGGCAGCGGGCAGGTCGGCGCGTGCGTCGAGGCCGTGCCGACGGAACTTCCGTCGGTCGGTGCTTGACGCGTTCTCGCATCGTTCGCTGTTGAGTTCTCAATGAACATCCCGAGGCCCATAGGCCTGGGTCCGCACGGGCGACAGGAGTCGAACCTGCAACCTTCGGTTTTGGAGACCGACGCTCTTCCAGTTGAGCTACGCCCATATGACGTTCTGTGGGAATTTCTCCCGGAAATGCCAGAAGCCGCCCGGACCAAGACAGGTCCGCGGCGGCTCCATGAGAGAGGGAAGTCCCTAACTCATGTGCCGCCCCGGATGGCCTCATCGGCGTTCCCGCCAAGCAGGCCGGACCACAGGGTGTGGCTCGGCTGCATGACGAACGACGGGTTGATGGGCTGGCCTGACGCGGGCAAGGCGGGATAACGGCGCGAGCCTTCGCTCTGCCGTTGCCTCACGCATTGCCTGGTCACGGTGGCCTCGCCCTTCTCGATTGGTCGTCATCACGGTAGACGGCACAAGTGACAACGTCACCCGATTTAACGTTCGTCCCGCGAGCCAGGGGTCAGGTGGCTACGGTCGCTGCGCCGCACGATCCGACTGACTGTGAACGATCGCTAACCAGTTCGTACCAATCGAAGAGGACGAGACCACTTACTTCGGGCCCCTTCGTCCGACCACAAGTCTTTCCGGCAGGATGGAAGGCCGACGATCAACGTGGCGTAGCCGAGGCGTTGGATCGGTGCATGGACCATTACGGCCCGAGGGATGCGCAGCATCGGTTGAGTTTCAGTTCCTTCTTTCCTTGCTCAGCTTGTCGCGCAGCCGCGCCCGCAGGCAGGCCGAACAGTCCAGCAACGGCCGCACCGAGTCCGCCGATCGCGAGCACCAGGGTGATATCCGCGGCATGTGATCCGAGGCTCGTCCCGCCTCGGCATGCGCCACGTCCTCAGCTGAGTCAAACGCGGGCCGCCCGCTTGCATGAGAAGAACCAATGGTCACTGCCTAAGACCTTCCTCGCTTATTGCCGCCGGCAAACATTGCGAGTAGACACGATTGGAGTTCTAACTCGTCGGGTAAGCAGCTCCCGAGGCCCCTCGCCGTCGATTCGGCTCTGGGCATCGTGCATCTAAGGGAGTTCTTCGATGGCTGACACCGTCGCCGATATTCTGTTGGCTCGACTAAGAGAGTGGAACGTCAGGCAGGTCTTCGGCTACCCAGGCGACGGGATCAACGGCCTGCTCGCTGCGTGGGGGCGCGCCGAGAACAGGCCGCAGTTCGTTCAGGCCCGACATGAGGAAATGGCCGCGTTCGAGGCCGTGGGATATGCAAAGTTCTCCGGTCAGGTCGGTGTCTGCGCGGCGACCAGCGGGCCCGGAGCCATCCACCTTCTCAATGGGCTCTATGACGCGAAGCTGGACCATGTGCCGGTGGTGGCGATCGTGGGTCAGACTGAGCGTTCGGCGATGGGTGGGTCCTACCAGCAGGAAGTCGATCTGCTGAGTCTGTTCAAGGACGTCTGCTCAGACTACGTCCAGATGTGCACGGTGTCCCAGCAGCTGCCGAACCTGATCGACCGGGCGATAAGGATCGCGCTCACTGAGCGGGCGCCGACCTGCGTTATTTTCCCGTCCGATGTCTTCGATCTGCCCTACGAGCCGCCTGAGCACGTGTTCAAGCAGGTGCCCTCGAGCGTGGGCATGACCTCCGCGACAGCGCAGCCTGACCGGGCCGCCGTCGAAAAAGCCGCGGACATCCTCAACGCGGGGGAGAAGGTCGCCCTGCTGGTCGGCCAGGGAGCTCGTGACTGTCAAGCCGAGCTGACCGAGGTCGCGGAGTTGCTCGGTGCCGGCGCGGCGAAAGCCCTGCTCGGCAAAGACGTATTACCCGATGACCTGTCTTGGGTGACCGGCTCCATCGGTCTACTCGGCACGGCTGCTTCCTATGAGCTGATGATGGGCTGCGACACGCTGCTGACTGTCGGATCGAACTTTCCGTACACGCAGTTCCTGCCCAAGCTGGATCAGGCCAGAGCGATCCAGATCGACCGTTCCGGCAAATGGATCGGAATGCGCTATCCCTACGAGGTGAACCTGGTCGGCGACGCCAAGGCCACCCTGCAGGCCCTCATTCCAAACCTGCGCCGCAAAGAGGACCGGTCCTGGCGGAAGGACATCGAAAGCAACGTCGCCGAATGGTGGCAGGCGATGCAACGCCAGGCCCTCGTCGACGCCGATCCGGTGAACCCGATGCGCATCTTCCACGAACTCTCCTCCCGGCTGCCCGACAACGCGATCGTCGCCGCCGACTCGGGCAGCGCCGCCAACTGGTACGCCCGTCACCTGCGCTTCCACGGCGACATTCGCGGTTCGCTGTCCGGCACGCTAGCAACCATGGGGCCCGGAGTCCCTTACGCCATCGGTGCAAAGTGGGCTCACCCCGACCGGCCCGCCATCGCGCTGGTCGGCGACGGCGCGATGCAGATGAACGGGCTGGCCGAACTCATCACCATCGCTCATTACTGGCAGCAATGGACCGACCCTCGGTTGGTCGTAGCGATCCTGCACAACAACGACCTGAACCAGGTCACTTGGGAAATGCGCGCGATGGAGGGCGTCCCGAAGTTCGTCGAATCCCAGACCCTGCCCGACGTCGACTACGCCAGCTTCGCCCGCGGCATCGGTCTGGCCGGCGTCAACGTCGACACCCCGGACGCAGTCGGGCCGGCGTGGGAGCAGGCGTTGTCGGCAAGCACGCCTACCGTGCTGGACATCCGCTGTGATCCCGACGTCCCTCCCATCCCACCGCACGCCACATTCGCCCAAGCCAGAGCGACCGCCTCGGCGATCCTGCACGGCGACGAGGATGCCTGGGGGTTCGTCAAGGAAGGCATCAAAACCAAGGCACAGCAATACTTGCCCGGTCACAAGGACGAAGGGTGAGGCAAGTGCGCGCGCGCCTCGATCGGGAGCCGGCGGGGCTAGTGGCGACCGCCGTGCACGACGTGCGTACCGGACGATTCGAACGCACGCTGTCCGCGCTGACCGCTGCCGGTGCGGTGATCACCGCCGGGGAGATCTACCTGTCCCACGACGGGGCGAGCTTCGGCAACAAGATGATGTGGTGGCCCGTCGTCGTCGTACCGACCGCGATCCCGGCCGGCGTCGCCTCGGTGTTCTCCCGCCGCGCCGCGCACACCGTGCTGCCCGTCGCGTCGGTCGCGATCGTGATCAACGGTCTGCAGGGCACCTACCTGCACTGGAGGGGTATCGCCCAGCGCCCAGGCGGAATCACCCGCTACAACCTGGAATCCGGGCCGCCGCCTTTCGCACCGCTGTTGGCTAGCCTGGTCGGCGGTATGGGGCTGCTGGCTGCGCTGCTACGCCGCGAAGGTCACCGGCCGCAAGGCGATGGCTGATGCCCTACCGCAGCCCGAGCCAGAAGGCCGTCACTCCGCAAGGCCGTGGACGTTACCCAGGTTTCGACGTGCTGGACTCGGTAGACAAGTGGGACGACGTGACCGCGGGCGTCGTGCTGGCCCGCCTCGCCCCGCCCAGCGGACTGGCCTTCTTCACCCAGGACGATGTCGCCGTAGCCGCCCCGCTGCTCGATCTACTCCTGGCTCAGGACTCAGAGCCGCGGGTGCCCGTGCTGCAATTGATCGATGCCCGTTTGGCCGTCGGCGAGACCGACGGGTGGCACTACGATGACCTGCCCGAAGACGGGCAAGCCTGGCGCGAGAGCCTGAGCTTGCTCGATCAAGACGCGCGCGAGAAATTTTCCGGGCGAGCTTTCGCCCACCTAATCAACGACGAACAGGCCACCTTGATCCAAGAGGTCCAAGACCTGGCCTCTGACGGTCAGCAATGGCACGGGCTTTCAGCTGCCCACCTGTGGAGCCTGTGGACCCGCTACGCCTGCACCGCGTTCTACTCACATCCCTGGGCCTGGAACGAGATTGGCTTCCCCGGCCCGGCCTACCCTCGCGGCTACCTCAATGCGGGCGTCAACGCCCGCGATCGGTGGGAGGTCCCCGACACCGGCACTGAAGACAGCGACGTCGACCCGGTCCCGTTCGCCGAACGCGTTGAGGCCGCTCGGCAAGAGCACGACACCCTGCGCGGTCGGGTCGGCTCGGGCCGCGAGAGTCCATCGTGAGGAGCAACTATGACGACATCCGAAGCCGCAACAATTCGGCCTGGCTGATACCTCATGACGGCACCCGCACCGACCATCGGCTCCGAGCCGACATGCGGCGCTACGCCGACGGTGACGCAGTTGACCTGGTGGTGATTGGAGCCGGGGCCGGCGGCGCGGTCCTGACTCAGAGACTGGCCCGGGCCGGCTGGCGGGTGGTGTGCCTGGACGCCGGTCCGTTCTGGGATCCTGACGCCGACTGGGTATCCGACGAACGCGGCTCGCACACCCTGTACTGGACCGATCCGCGCCAGGTCGGCGGCAGCAGCCCGGTGCCGCTGGGCTCCAACAACTCCGGCCGAGGCGTCGGAGGGTCGATGGTCCACTACGCCGGCTACACGCCCCGGTTCCACCCGTCTGACTTTCAGACCTACACCCTGGACGGGGTAGGTGTCGACTGGCCCATCGACTACGGCGAGCTCAAGCCGTTCTACGAGAAGATAGAGGCCGAGTTGCCGGTGGCGGGGGAGGACTGGCCATGGGGCGACTCCCACACCTATCCACACCGTCCCCATCCGGTCGGCGGTAACGGTGACATCTTCCTGAGAGGTGCCAAGGCGATCGGCGTCCAAGCCCGGGTCGGCCCGGTGGCAATCGCCAACGGCCGATTCGGGAACCGCCCGCATTGCATCTATCGCGGCTTCTGCCTGCAGGGCTGCAAGGTCAATGCCAAAGCCAGCCCACTGATCACCCACATCCCCGACGCCCTAGCTCACGGTGCCGAGATCCGCGCCGACAGCATGGCCATCAAAATCGTGGTCGATGACCGTACTGGCAACGTCACCGGGGTGGACTATGTCCGCGTCGGTAAGAACCATTACCAGCGAGCTCGCGCCGTCGCTGTCTGCGGCTACTCCATCGAAACGCCGCGGCTGCTGCTGCTCTCGGCGACTGAGCGCTACCCCCAGGGCTTGGGCAACGACCACGACCAGCTCGGGCGATACCTGATGGTGCAGGGTGCGCCGCAGACCGCCGGCCGGTTCGACGACGAGATCCGCATGTACAAGGCACCACCACCCGAAGTGAGTTCCGAGCAGTTCTACGAGACCGACCCGAGCAAGCCCTACAAAAGAGGCTGGTCGATCCAGACCGTCAGCCCCCTGCCGATCACCTGGGCCGAACACGTCACCGCCCAGGGCCACTGGGGAGCGCCGCTGCGCGAATACATGCGTGACTACGTCCACTGGGCCACCCTCGGCGCACTGTGTGAATACCTCCCGCAGGCCGACAACCGGGTCACCCTGGCCGGGGAGAAAGATCGTCACGGTCTGCCCGTTGCGCACTTTTCCTACAGCCAGTGCGACAACGACAAGCAGCTCACCAAGGCCGCGACCACCGTGATGGAAGACATCCTCACAGCCGCGGGCGCGACCGAGGTCATGACGATCGAGCGTTACGCCCACCTCGTCGGGGGGGCTCGCATGGCGAGCCGCGCTGAGGACGGTGTGGTCGACTCCGCGCACCGCGTCTTCGGCGTCCCGAACCTCTACCTCGTCGACGGCAGCGTGCTGCCCACGCAGGGCTCAGCCAACCCGGCCCTGACCATCATGGCCCTGGCCGCTCGCGCCGCCGACCGACTCATCAGCCTTGGCCGGTGCGGGCTGACCGAACACCAGACACCGTCGTGATGACCGGCGGCGCAGTGATCGACGACATCATGGTCGCCGTCTACCGGTTCCCCACCCCGGAACTCGAAGCCGACGGCACCCTCAGCTGGGATGCCACCACCGCCGTCACGGTGACCCTGCACGCCGCCGGGCAGACCGGCCTCGGCTGGACCTATACCAGCGCTGCCACCGCCCACATCATCCTGGACCACTTGGCCGACATCGTCCGGGGACGGTCAGCCTTCGACATCGGCGCGGGGTGGGAGGCGATACACCGCGCCTGCCGCAACCTCGGCACCCGCGGCCTCGTGATGCACGCCCTCAGCGCCGTCGACATCGCCTGGTGGGACCTCAAAGCCCGCCTGCTCGATACTCCGCTCGCTGCCCTGTTCGGTGCCCACCGCACGAGCGTCCCGATCTACGGCTCCGGAGGATTCACCACCCTCACCGACACCCAGCTCGCCGAGCAAATCGCCTGGTGGCACTCAGTCGGCTGCACCGCCATGAAAATCAAAATCGGCGAATCCTGGGGCACCAACATCGACCGAGACCTGACCCGGGTCCGGCGTCTGCGCGACCTCGCCGGTGACGACGTGGCCCTGATGGTCGACGCCAACGGCGGCTACAACCTCGGCCAAGCCCGCCGGGTTGGAGCCGAACTCGACGACCTTGGCGTGACCTGGTTCGAAGAACCAGTCAGCAGCGACGACACCACTGGTCTAGGCATCCTTCGCGGCCAGTTGCGTTGCGACATCACGGCCGGGGAATATGCCGCCGACAGCTACGAAATCAGCTCGCTGCTTCCCGTCGTCGACTGCCTCCAACTCGACGCCACCCGCTGCGGCGGCTACACCGGCTGGCTCGCCGGCGCCGCCCTCGCTCGCGCACGCAACTTGGAGGTATCCGCGCACTGCGCGCCCGCGCTGCACGCGCCCGTGGCCGCCGCCATCCCCAACCTGCGGCACATCGAATGGTTCGCCGATCACGCCCGGCTCGAACCAGTCCTTGTCGACGGCGGACCGGCCGCAACTGGCGGCGTCCTCGTTCTCGACAACGCCGAACCCGGGCACGGGATGACCATCAGCTCCAGAGCCCCGGACTATTGCGGCACGTAGACCTTCCAGCACTCGATTCAGGGGGCAGACGCTTGCCGCGTACCGAGAGGTCAAGGACGCCGCTAAACACACAGACGATCTTTTCGAAGACGGGCGCCAGATAGTTCCTTCGCTACCAGCTCGGCTATCCACGCTCACCTGTAAATAGGTTGTCCGCCAACCATGCAGGTTTCGTTCAGAAGACACCGATCAAAGCCGATAACTAGCCGGACGATAATACGGCGTCAAGTTTCAGAGATGGTGGTCACCGGCTTTCCAGCACTCGGATTGCAGCGGCCCGATGATCCTCGGACGTCCTATTACTTTGGCCCGTGTTTTTTCGCTTGAGGCCGGAGACGGCACCAGGACAACGCTGCGATGACGGAATGTTGACGTCACGTTTTCCGAAGTGCAAAACTTACGCCGCCTGCACCGCCTGTTGAGCGCCCGCTCACGGAGCGCGGAGCGTCTGATCGCGCGTGTTGCCGCGTCCGGCGCGAATCGTCTGCAGGAGACTGCCAACGGTGACGTGAGGGGTCTTGGGATGAGGCACATGAAGCGCAGGCATGCCGCGTGGCTGGCACTGCTGGCGGCCGTGACCGTGGCGGCCAGCGGGTGTTCCGGGTCGGGGTCGAAG
>Ga0068860_100005246_pt1 | contig 13159 bp, 8 predicted proteins | sample KBSSwiS32_FD_66597 | JGI IMG/M metagenome (GOLD analysis project Ga0068860, IMG submission 66597) | Switchgrass rhizosphere microbial communities from Kellogg Biological Station, Michigan, USA - KBS Switchgrass S3-2 | ecosystem: Host-associated > Plants > Roots > Rhizosphere > Soil ... | reverse complement strand
CGGCGGGTCTCGCGCAGTCCTATAGCAATTCGCCCTATTTCGAAGTGAGCGAGTTCCGCGCCGTTCCTCCTGCGCGCGATCTGATGATGGCCGACAAAGTGCGCGGCATGGTGGTGATCCCGCAGGATTTCAGCGCGACGGTCGCCAAGGGAAAGCTGCCGCAGATCCAGATCGTGACCGACGGCTCCCAGCCCAACACCGCCAACTTCGTCGCCGCCTATGCCGAGGGCGTGATGCGCAACTGGGCCGCGTCCGAGGGCGTGGGCGGGCGTGTCGCCATGCCGGCCGTGCAGGCCAACCCGCGCTTCTGGTACAATCCGGCGCTGAAAAGCCGCAATTTCCTGGTCCCCGGCGCCATCGCGATTGTCATGACCATGATCGGCACCCTGCTGACCGCGCTGGTGGTCGCGCGCGAGTGGGAGCGCGGGACGATGGAGGCGATGATCGCCACGCCCATGACGATGGTGGAATTCGTGATCTCCAAGGTCGTTCCGTATTACTTTCTTGCCATGACCTCGATGGCGGTCTGCACCTTGCTGGCGGTCACGCTGTTCCAGGTGCCGTTCCGGGGCTCCATCCCGGCGCTGCTGCTGGTGTCCTCGGCCTTCCTGATGCCTTCTCTCGGCATGGGGCTGTTCATTTCCTCGGCGACCAAGAACCAGTTCGTGGCCAGCCAGATGGCGCTGCTGGCCTCGTTCCTGCCCACGTTTCTGCTGTCCGGTTTCGTCTATGAGATCGCCTCGATGCCGGTGCCGATTCAGGCGCTGACCTATGTGGTGCCCGCGCGCTACCTGATCCCCTCGCTGCAGACCATCTTTCTGGTGGGAGATGTCTGGCCGATGTTCCTGCGCGACAGCGCAATCATGCTCGGTTTCGGACTGTTCTTTTTCTTTCTGTCGTTTCGGGTCACCCGCAGGAGCCTCGATACATGAGCCGCCTGTTCACCCGCAGGCTGTGGGCCATGATCGTCAAGGAAACCTGGGCGATCCTGCGCGATCCGAAGTCGCGCGCGATCCTGGTGATGCCGCCGCTGGTGCAACTGTTCGTATTCAGCTTCGCGACCACGCTCGACGTGAAGAACGTGGACATCGGCGTCTATGACCGGTCGCACGGCGCGGCGGCGATGGACCTGATCCAGCGGATCGACGGCAGCCCCAATTTTCGGCGCATCGTGCCGATCCGCTCGCAGGCCGAGATGCGCGAGGTGATCGAGAACCAGACGGTGATTGCAGTGCTGGTGATCGCCGACGATTTTGACCGCAAGGTGGCCGCGCGCAGTCCTGCGGAGGTCGGCATCGTGCTGGACGGGCGGCGCTCCAACGCGGCGCAGATCGTTTCGGGTTATCTCTCCCAGATCGTGGCCGCGACAGGGTCGGTTCCGCGCGTGAATGACGTGGCGGGAGGGACAGTGGTGACGCACTGGTTCAACCCCTCGCTCAGCTTCTTCTGGTTTACGCTGCCGTCGCTGATCGCGGTGATCGTATCGGTCTCCGGGGTGGCGCTCACCAGCCAGTCCATCGCCCGCGAACGTGAACTGGGTACGTTCGACCAGCTACTCGTCTCACCGCTGCGCCCGCGCGAAATCCTGATCGGCAAGACCATCCCGCCCATGCTGATCGGCACTCTGAACGGCACGCTGTTTCTGATTATCGCACCGCTGCTGTTTGGCGTTCCGTTCACCGGATCACTGCTGCTGTTCTTCCTTTCGCTGGAGGTCTATCTGCTAGCGCTGGTCGGGCTGGGGCTGTTCGTTTCCGCCATTTCGATGACGCAGCAGCAGGCGTTCCTGGGCAGCTTCGTGCTCACCGTGCCGATCCTGCTGCTTTCGGGCTATGCCAGTCCGATCGAGAACATGCCGGACTGGCTGCAGGTGGCGACTTACGCCAATCCGGCGCGGTTCTTCCTCGTCATCGTGCAGGGGCTGTTCCTGAAAGCTATGCCCGCTGCCGCCGTGTTCCAGCAGCTCTGGCCGCTCGGCCTGATCGCGCTTGTCACCCTGACCGCCGCCGCGTGGCTGTTCCGCGCGCGCATGGAGTAATCCCGATGCCTCTGTGCCCCTTTCATCCCTTGCGCCTGTCCGCGCCTGTCCTGCTTGCTGTGCTGGCCAGTGCCTGTACGGTCGGCCCTGATTATGCGCGCCCGGAAAGCCCGCCGCCCGCTCCGTGGCTGGAAAGCACGGCAATCGGCGAAGTGGACACGCGCTGGTGGCAGGCGTTTGGTGATCCCGAGCTTGACCGGCTGGTCGCACTGGCCGCCGCCTCCAGTCCGGATGTGAAGGAAGCTCGTGCAAGGCTTGCCGAAGCGCGAGCGGGCCGCGATGCGGCCGCGGGCGGGGCGCTGCCGCAAGTGCAGGCGCAAGGCTCTGCCACGACCAACCGGCTGTCGGAGAACGGCCAGATTCCCATTGGTAACTTCCCCGGTTTCGAACGCGATTTCGATCTGTTCGATCTTGGCTTCGACGCCAGTTGGGAAATCGATCTATGGGGTAGAAACCGCCGGGAAGTGGAAGCCGCCGAGGCTCGCGTAGCGGTGGCGGAGTGGTCAAGCCGCGATGTGACGCTGGCCGTTGTCGCGGAAGTCGCTCGCAACTACTTCGAGATGCGCACCGCACAGGCTGAGCTTGCAGAGGCACAGGTGCAGGCGGACAGCCTTGCCGAGCTGGCCATGCTCGCCAAACTCAGGTTCGATGCGGGCGAGGATGATCGCCGCGCCGTGGATGATGCCGCCGGGCAGGTGGCCAACGCCCGCGTCGCGCAGGCACAGGCCGAGGCGGCGGTCGGGTCCGCAGCCTATCGCATTGCGGCGCTGCTGGGCGTCCGGCCTGAAACCATAGTGCCGCTGTTGCGCGACAGCGCTGCACCTGTGCCGCTCCCGCCAGACGCTATCGCCATGGGCATCCGCTCGGATCTGCTGGAACGCCGCCCTGATGTGCGCCGCGCCGAACGGGATCTGGCAGCCGCAACCGCCGAGGTCGGTGTCGCCACCGCCGACCTGTTCCCCCGCTTCAGCCTGATGGGCGGCTTCGGGCAGCAGGGACGCGCCCTCGGCCAGATGGATTCCGGCTCAAGCACGCGCTTCTCGGTGGGGCCGAGCTTCTCCTGGCCGGTGTTCTCCGGCGGCCGCATCCGCGCACAGATCCGCGCCGCCGATGCCCGCACCGATGCCGCCGCCGCGCGCTATGAAAAAGCGGTCACGGGTGCTTTGGCCGACAGCGAAAGCGCTGCCAACCGCTTCGCCCGAGCGCAGATCGCCCGGCGCGAAGCAGCCGCTGCCGAGGCTGCCGCGCAGTCTGCCGTCGATCTTGCCAACCTGCGTTTCCGGCGCGGCGAAGACAATCGCCTCATGCTGCGGCAGGCGCAGGTAAAGCTGGCGCAGACGCGCAGCCAGTCCGCCAGAGCAAAAGGCACAGAGGCGCAAGCCGCTATCGCCCTCTACAAGGCGCTGGGCGGCGGTTGGCAGGACGGCGTCCGGGAGTAACTCTTACAGCGCGTGCGGGTCTGGGCACGCGGTCAGCGAGATGGCGGTGCCTTGCGCTCCAATTGCCTGACCTGCGCGTCCATCGCCGCAACCCAGTTCCACATGTCGGAAATCACGGCGCTCGCCTCTGCGGGCGTGGGCTGGGGCGTCGCGACTATCTTGTCTCCGCGTCGGAACGGTTCGGTTTCCAAGCGCCCCCCGGCCACATCGGCAGAGTAACGGGCGGACTGTGTCCGCACGCCCAGGAAGCCGCCCCAAGGGCTGGCCATATAGGTCTTTTCACGAATTTCGTTGCCGAGCAGGTTCACGCCCTGCCACCGGGTTTCAGTTGGAACGCGCAGGGCGGCAAGAATCGTTGGCGCCACGTCGATCACGCCGACCACGTCCTCACGCTGCGAGCCGTGAAACAGGCGGCGGTTGATGAGGATGAGGGGCACGCGGACCGATTCCTCGTGGACGTCGGCGCCGTGGCCGTTGCGCCCGTGCTGCCCGAACGCCTCGCCGTGATCGCCCACCACGACGACCAGCGTTTCGTCGAGTGTGCCGCGACGGTCCAGCTCTTGCAGCAGATCGCCGATGTGCCGGTCGACCAAGCGGATGCTGGCGAAATAGTCAGCCTGCGCGCCTGACCGGGAGCCGCCGGGCACGATATAGGGATAGTGCGTCTGGTCGTTCCAGATCAGCAGCATGAACGGCTGCTTTTCATTGCCCAGCCAGCGCCGGGCGGCGGCATAGACACAGGCGTCCAGCCCTTCGTCCCCCGGCGATGCCTGTCGCTGCCGAAGACACTCGGGCTGCTTCGCACCGTCCGCGACATGCATGCCCTGCTCGATGGCGAAATCTGCATAGCCGCCTGCCGCCCACGAACTCGCGAAGAAGCCGCCGGTCCGGTATCCTTGGCGCGATAGTGTTGAGAGCAGCGTCGGCAGGTGTTTTGTCACATTGCTCTCCGGGATGCCGGAAGGCTCGAACTGCGGATAGCGACCCGCCAGCAGCGTGTAGAGCATCACGAACGAACTCGGCGCATGGGCATAGGCCGAATGAAAGCGAACCGAGTGCGGTTGCCAGCGGGCAAGCTCTGGCATCCTTCGGGCCAGGTTGTCGCCGTGCAGGTATTCCTCGCCCACCGATTCCAGCACCACGATCAAGACATTGCGGATGCCAGCGCTGGCGATCCGTTCCTGCGTGGTTACGGGAGCCTCACGGCTGGCAAAACGGCGGAAAGGCGCTGCGGGATCGCTTGCCTTGTCGCGTTGCGGGGCGTGTTGCTGGGTAAGGGCTACAGCAAGATACCACCAGACGGCATTGCGATGGCGCGGCAGGCCATCGTCGGCATTGGGCAGCGCTATTGTCGTGGCCGCACCGAATATGCCTGCAAGCCCTAGCGCCAGCATGGCCGTGCTCGAGAGCCAGCGCTCGAACCGGCGCAGGGCGAGGATGAACGCCGTAATGGCAAAGCCCGCCAGCACGAGCAGGATCGCGATGGCGTCCTTTGTTTCCGCATAGGCGGCGATGACCTGCGCGGATTGCATGTCGCGGATGCCCGAGAACGCCAGCAGTGCGGGGGACAACGGCTGGCCATAGAGCGCGGCGATCCGCATGTTGACCGCGCCCATCGCTGCCGTAAAGAGCATGGCGAGGAAATGCAGCGGCAGTGCGGTTCTGCGACCGGCGAACGCGCTGAGGAATAGGGCCAGTCCCGTCAGCAGCAGCACCCAGGCAGCATCGCTGCCGAAGCGCGTCACGCCTCCGGCAAAGGCAAGCAGCAGTTCCGCCTCCCCCACGGCATTGACGACCTGATGATAGCGAAGGTCCACCCGGAAGGCGAACAGCATGGCCAGGCAAAGCAGCGAAAGCACCAAAATCCGGTTGACGGTGGGGCGGTGCAGCCTGCCTGCCAGCTTCATGCAATCCCCAGTTGCTCCATCACGCGATGCCGTACCGCCGGGCGACTGCGGTGCGCTAAGCGGTGATACGTAGGTCGATGCCGGGTGGCAAGCGGATCAGGCGCTGCGTAGGTCGCTCAGCTTGCGTTCCCACGCCAGCGCATGTTCGACGATGGTGGGCAGGTCCGCATATTGCGGCACCCAGGGCAGGGTCGCCTTGATCCGGCTGTTGTCGGAAATGAGGGCGTCCGGGTCGCCCGCGCGGCGGCCTTCCATGCGGCGGTCGATCGTCTGGTTGGTGACCCGGTCCACCGCATCAAGCACTTCAAGCACCGAAAACCCCCGGCCATAGCCGCAGTTCATCGTCAGCGAGGTTTCCGGCTGCGCCATCAGCGCTTCCAGCGCCAGCACGTGCGCGGCGGCAAGGTCGGAAACGTGGATGTAGTCACGCACGCCCGTACCGTCCGGCGTGTCGAAGTCAGTGCCGAACACGCTCACGTGGCTGCGCTTGCCCAGCGCCGCTTCCACCGCGACCTTGATGAGATGCGTAGCCCCGGCCGTCGATTGGCCGGTGCGGGCCTGCGGGTCGGCCCCGGCGACGTTGAAATAGCGCAGGGCGCAGTAGTTCAGCGGATGTGCGCGAGCGGTATCGGCCAGCATGTATTCGGTCATCAACTTGGACATGCCATAGGGGTTGATCGGCTTTTGCGGCGTGTCCTCGGTAACGGGCGAAACTTCAGGGATGCCGTAAGTCGCCGCCGTGGAACTGAAGATGATGTGCGGCACGCCCGCTGCCACTGCCGCTGCGATCAGGGCGCGGGTCTTGGCGGTGTTGTTGTGATAGTATTTCAGCGGGTTATCGACCGATTCCGGCACCACAACCGATCCGGCGAAATGCATGATCGCGCCCGTTCCCTGCTCCGCGAAGATTCGCGCCAGCAAGTCCCCATCCTCGATATCGCCTTCGTAGAACGGCACGCCATCGGGCACGGCGAAACGGAAGCCGGTGACGAGGTTGTCGATCACCACGACCGGCCAGCCTGCGTCCTTGAGCGCAAGCACGGCGTGACTGCCGATATACCCGGCACCGCCGGTGACGAGGACTGATGGCTTCGGGGTCATGTGAAATTCCGTTGGTGCGCTGCAAGGAGATGTGATGTCGCCTTACCAATGATCGCCCAACAGCTTCTTAACAACCCGATCCGGCAGCGCCTTTGCGTTCATTTCGAACCTTTCGCGGCAGAGCGTGTCCATGTGCGCAATTGCCGAAGGAGCCTGTCCTGTTCGGCGGGATCGCCGGAAACGAGATTGCGGGTTTCACCGGGGTCGCTCGCAAGGTCGAAGATCATCGCCTTTTCATCAAGCAGCGTGCCGATCACCTTTCGGTTTCCGAAGCGATAGCCGGTAGCGATGTCGATCCACGGGCTCATGAACCAGACAGGTGCCTGTGCACGTTTCCGGAGCAGGCTTCTGCCCTGCCATTGCGGCGGCGTGGGCAGACCGAACATGTCGGTCAACGTCGGGGGAAGGTCAATGTGGCCCACCGGCTGCGGCACCCTGAGACCGTTCGGAAGTCGTGGATTTGCGAAGATCAGCGGAACGTGGACCGCCTCTTCATAAAGCTCTCCGCCGTGACCCAGGCTGCCGTGCTGGCGGAATGCCTCGCCGTGATCTCCGGTGATGATTATGAGGGTGTCGTCAAGCCGTCCGTTAGTCTTGAGGTGATCGACTGTTGCTCCGATCAACCGGTCCCCTTCATGCAGCGCTTGCAGATAGCGGATCTTGGCCAGCCGGGCGTAGTCATCAAGCCTCTGATCGCCACTGAGGTCGGGCTTGTAGGCCTGCGAATTGACAAAATAGGGCCAGTGCGACTGGAATGTCCAAACCATCGCGAAGAACGGAGCGTTCCGGTCCTCATCCAGCCAATGGTGCAGGGACGCGAAGGTGCAGGCATCAAGGTTGCCTTGGGAATTGAATTCGCTGGCGTCCTCAATCCCCGGCGAGGAGCATCGTCTTCCCCTGAAATCCTGAATCAGGTTGAACCCGGCTCCGTTGATCCACTTGTCGGCATCGCCATATCGGATGTCGCTCGAATCAAAGTAGGCCGTCCGCCACCCTGCCTTGCGGAACTGATCGGCCAGATAGGGGCCGGGAATCGGGCGCCGAAAGATCGAGGGGCGGGGATAGCGCGATGCAAACAGAACCCCTTTCGTAAGTGTCGTAGAGACATCCTGCGAATAGGCGGATTCCATGGTGACGGACTGCCGTGCCAAGGCGTCGATGCGGGGTGTCGCTCCATAAGGCGCGCCGTATGCGCCGACGTATTGCGCAGATGCCGATTCGACGACGAAGATCAGGACATTGCGAATCCCGGCCATTCTTGCGCGTTCCAGCGGCAGGCCGGGTTCGGGCGGTCCCGTTGGTGCTGGTTCTCGCGGCTCGGCTTGGTCCAGCACAGCCTCATCCCGCAGCTTGCGGAGCGAAATCAGGAACCTGACGGTCGGGCTGCGCTGGTACGCAGGTGTTTCATATTTGAGCAGGGGCAGGATCGGTCCGGCAATCAGCGCGAGCGTAAACAGGCAAACGATGAGCGGGGCGGCGAGTTGGCGGCGGTCTGCAATCCGCAAGCCTATCGCCACCGATGCTGCCATGGTGATTCCGCCGATCGTCGCAGCCCAGCCGCCGGGGCTGATCCAGTTCGCAATTTCAAGCCGGCCGTGTTCACTTCCCAGTACGTCGGAAAACGCAATCAGCCCCACTGTCAGACTTGTTCCGAACAGCGGCAGGATTTCAGCACTTGCGATGTTGATGATGGCCTGGGCGGCAGTGAGGATGACGAACAAGCCTTTGACCAGCAGTATAGTGCACGACCGGGTGATGAAACTCAGTGTCAGAATCGCAAGGGCAGCAACCAGCGCTGCGACCGACATCTCGCCAAGCGAATTGGCAACCGAACCAACGGCGATGCGCAGCACGTGAAAAGGATCGGCCTGCGCATGGGGCAACCCCGTCAGGGCTCTGAATTTGGCAATGATAGCGAAGCCGGTCGTAATGCCGAACAACGTCAGCCCAAAGCGAACCGCGCCTGGCTTTCCGGGGAGGGCGCGAGGGCGCAGCAAATGCCTTGTTCCCGATACCAGCTGCAGTAAAAATCGCTGGCAATGCAATGCGTAAACCCCACGCTCCTTCGTCGATTACAGAAATATATGAAGTTAACAATCTGTAAAGGTGGAGGTTTGGGAATGCGCCAGATTGTTGGCGGTTCCACTGGAAATGCCGTCAATTTTCGCATTCCGTGCGCCACGGTAAAAGTCTCTTGAGATTTACCAGACTATGGGCAAGGCCGGGCAATGGCGCCGTCCGCAGCTGAAGTCCCATCGAAAGGCCCGCAGATGACCGCATCCTCGACCGTACTTGTCACCGGCGCGGCCGGATTTATCGGCGCGGCGGTGGCCGAGGCATTGATGGCGCGGGGGCAGGCGGTGATCGCCGTCGATTCCATGAACGACTACTATCCTGTCAGCCTCAAGGAGGCCCGGCGCGACCGACTGGTGCGGGCGCACGGCAACCAGTTCACGTTCCTGCCGCTCGATTTTTCGGACATGGCGGGACTGACACTGGCGCTTGCCCCTTTTGAGTTCGGCGGGATTGTCCACCTGGGCGCGCAGGCGGGCGTGCGTTACTCGCTTGAGAACCCGCACGCCTACGTCGCCTCGAACCTGGCCGGGCACGTCAATATGCTGGAACTGGCGCGCGCACGGGGCGTGGAGCACATGGTCTATGCGAGTTCCAGTTCGGTCTATGGCGGCAACGCCAAGCTGCCGTTCGCGGTGGAGGACCGGGCGGATCACCCCGTATCGCTCTACGCCGCAACCAAGAAGGCGGACGAACTGATGAGCGAAACATACGCGCACCTGTTCCGAATTCCGCTGACGGGCCTGCGTTTTTTCACGGTTTATGGCCCTTGGGGTCGTCCTGATATGGCGATGTGGAAGTTTGCCGAGCGCATCCTGACGGGTCGCCCCATCGACGTCTACAACCATGGCGATATGAGCCGCGACTTCACGTATATTGACGATATCGTCGGCGGGGTGCTTGCTTGCCTCGATCGTCCGCCGGCCGATGATGGCGCTGAAAAGGCGGGCGGAAGTGTGAAACCGCACGCACTCTACAACATCGGCAACAACCGTTCTGAACGCCTGATGCGGCTGATCGAGGTGCTGGAAGAGGCCTGCGGGCGCAGCGCGGACCTCAACATGCTGCCGATGCAGCCGGGCGATGTTCCCGCGACCTATGCCGACATTTCTGCGCTGACCCGCGACACAGGATATGCGCCCTCGACGCCGATCGAAGTGGGTGTGCCGCGGTTCGTGGACTGGTTCACGGGCTACACCGGCCTGGGGCGCTAACTTCGTGTTTTCAATCCGACCGCCCCGGTATAGGGCGAATCCGTGATCCGGATGGAGATTTCATGAAAATCGCAATGGTGGGTTCGGGCTATGTCGGCCTGGTTTCCGGGGCATGTTTTGCAGACTTCGGCCACGATGTCGTCTGCATCGACAAGGACCAGTCGAAGATTGACCGCCTGCACGACGGCATCATGCCGATCTATGAGCCTGGGCTCGACGCGCTGGTGGCGAACAACGTCAAGGCAGGGCGCCTCTCGTTCACATCTGATCTTGCCGAGGGTATCAGGGGCGCCAGTGCTATCTTCATCGCAGTCGGCACCCCATCGCGCCGAGGGGATGGCCATGCCGACCTGTCGTTCGTCCATGCCGTTGCGCACGAAGTCGGCCAAACGCTGAGCAACGACGCGGTGATCGTCACCAAGTCCACCGTTCCGGTCGGTACCGGCGACGAGGTCGAGCGCATTCTCAAGGGAAGCGGTACATCGTGCCGGTTCGCCGTCGTCTCCAACCCCGAATTCCTGCGCGAAGGCGCGGCCATTGGCGACTTCAAGCGCCCGGACCGCATCGTCATCGGCGCTGAGGACGAATTTGGCCGCGAGGTGATGCGCGAAGTCTATCGCCCGCTGTTCCTCAACGAAAGCCCCCTGCTGTTTACCTCGCGCCGCTCTGCCGAGATCATCAAGTACGCGGCCAATGCCTTCCTGGCGACCAAGATCACCTTCATCAACGAGATCGCGGATCTGTGCGAGAAGACGGGCGGCGACGTGCAGGACGTGGCACGCGGCATCGGCCTCGACGGGCGCATCGGCGGGAAGTTCCTGCATGCGGGGCCGGGGTATGGCGGCTCGTGCTTCCCCAAGGACACGCTGGCGCTGCTCAAGACAGCGGAGGACTATGGCAGTCCGCTGCGGATCGTCGAGGCGGTCGCCAAGGTCAACGACACCCGCAAGCGCGCGATGGGCCGCAAGGTGATCGAGGCGCTGGGCGGGCAGGATCAGGCGCGCGGCAAGCGCGTCGCGATGCTGGGCCTGACATTCAAGCCCAATACCGATGACATGCGCGACAGCCCTGCCATTGCGGTGGCCCAGACCCTCACCGACGCAGGCGTGGAAGTGGCCGCCTACGATCCCGAAGGCATGGAACTGGCAAGGCCGATGATGCCTCATGTCGAGATGGTGGGCGATCCCTACGCTGCAATCCAGGGCGCAGATGCGATTGTCATCGTCACCGAATGGGATGCTTTCCGCGCACTCGATTTTGCCCGGGTCAAGGCGATCGCCAAGGCACCGGTGCTGGTGGACCTGCGCAACATCTACAAGCCGGATGACATGCGCGCGGCCGGGATCAGCTATACCTCGGTCGGACGGGCCGGATAGCTCAGAGCGCTCGCACCGCGCGGACCGTAACGACCACGGGATAGCAGGGGTCGGGCTGATCCAGAAGGTCTCGCCGCACTTCCTCCAGCGCCATGCCCTGCAGGAAGCAGGTTGCGGCATAGACGTTGCCGTGAACTTCGACCGTGATGTTCTCCTGTCCGAACACTTCTCCGAACAGGCGCGTCACCGATTGCGCCGTCATCGACCAGTACCAGCTTGCGCCCCATTCGCCCCCGTCGATGGGTGAGACCCCCGGCACGGTCAGCAGCAGCACGCCGCCGGGGCTGAGCGCCTGATGCAGACGCCGGATAGCGCCCGGCACGTCGATCAGCAGGTGCAGTGTCTGGGTGATGACCATCGCATCGAACGCGCTGTGCGGCAGCACGCCGGGCTGCGACAGGTCGCCCACGAGCGTCGCCTCAGGATTGTCGGCGTGGACATGGAGAACGTCCTGCCGGGTGACGCCGGAACCGAAGCGGCGGCAATAGCTGGCATCGCCGATTTCCAGCGCGCGCCCCTGGATGTCGGCGCGGTGGCGGTCCAGAAACCCTTCGATGTAATGCCGGTCCAACGGCTGGCCGCGATCGTAGCCGAAGTGGCGGCTGACCGGCTCGACCGTCTCGAAACTGCCCATGTCGATCCTGCCGGGGCGGCGACTGCGGCGGCGCAGCCAGTTGCCGATCTTGCGCTTCATGATCCTGCCTCCTCCCGTCAGCACTGCGCCCGGCGCGATGGTCAGCGCCCGCGCCAGCCTGCGCGCACCCCCGCCGCCGCGCTGCCGTCCATATCCATACACCGCCTCGGCGGCATAGTGGCGCTTCCACCAGCGTCGTCCCTTGCGCCATGCCGCAAGGTCTTCCGGACGGTCCGGGCGATTGCGGTCCAGCGCTGCCAGCGCCCATCCCAGCATCGCGAACGGATCGCCGGACATGTTCGCGCCGTGCATCCGGTAGGACGTGATGCAGGCATCGTGGCAGTGTACCGGATGTTCGCGCGCGAGCCGGATGTAGGTGTCGTAATCCTCGCAGGACCGCAGCATCGTGTCGAAGCCGCCGATCGCGCGCAGTCGGGCGGTATCGTAAAGCACGGCGGCGTTCATGCCCACCGGGTTGCGCTCCAGCATGGCGTGCCAGGCCCGCACGGGCACTGGCGTGAAGTGCGGGCCGCTGAGCCAGCGCCCCTGCGGATCGACACGCTGGTAGGCTCCATAGACGAAGCCTGCGTCCCGGTGGTCTGCGAACAGCGAGAGGTTGCGCGCCAGCGCATCGGATGCCAGCAGGTCGTCTGCGTCCAGGAATGTCACGAATTCCGCCGCGATGGCGGCAAGCCCGGCGTTGCGGGCGGCGGAAAGACCCGAGTTGGCCTGCCGGATCAGTCGAACAGACGGATAGCGCGCCGCCACCGCGCCGGGATCGTCGGTGGAGCCGTCATCGACCACCACGATCTCGTCGGGCAGCCGCGTCTGCGCCATTACGCTATCGAGCGCATCGCCAAGAAAATGGGCGTGGTTGTAGCATGGGATGACCAGTGCAATCCGGCTAGGGCTTTCGGGATCGGGCAAGCCTAGTACACGGTCCGTGCGCGGGCATGGCTTTCACGAACCAGCCCGCGGATCTGGGCCTCTGAGCGAAAAATATTCACCTATCGCGCCTGCGCGCCATCGCGGCCGGACAATTTCGCTTGAACAGCCGGGACACCGGGAAGCTCGCTCAGGACATGCATATATGGCGAACCGACCGGGAGTAGATCGTCCCTCCCGGCAATTCGGCTTCGCAGGTATCGTAAAATCCGGGATGGCAAATTCCAACCGATCTGGCGGAACAGTTGGATGGCTTTGCCGAATTGCCTTGCTCGCAGAGCCTTCATCGCAATGTGGATCAGCAACCCGTTACGGACATACCGAAGTTTCCCGCGATGCTCTGGAAACTCTCTCAGCAGGTCGGCCTGCACAAATGCCATCGAGCGAAGCATCTGGTTCTCGTTGCTCGACATGTTGCCAGGGGTTTCGCGG
>Ga0068860_100005239_pt1 | contig 13168 bp, 10 predicted proteins | sample KBSSwiS32_FD_66597 | JGI IMG/M metagenome (GOLD analysis project Ga0068860, IMG submission 66597) | Switchgrass rhizosphere microbial communities from Kellogg Biological Station, Michigan, USA - KBS Switchgrass S3-2 | ecosystem: Host-associated > Plants > Roots > Rhizosphere > Soil ... | reverse complement strand
TTTTCCAAAACCGACAATTGCGGGCACATTTAGCGTTCCACTCCTGAAACCACGCTCATGACCGCCACCATCCATTTGAGGCGATAGTCTTACACGGGGATTTTTTCTTCGCACATACAAGGCACCGATTCCTTTCGGTCCGTATATTTTATGCGCATTGAAAGCCATCAGATCAATCCCGTCTCTGTTTACATCAACAGGAAGTTTTCCAACTGCTTGTGTGGCGTCACTAAAAAAAATGACTCCATGTTTTCTTGCTATGCTACTGATCTCGGCGACTGGATGTATAACGCCAATTTCATTGTTTGCATACATCAATGCAATCAAAATAGTGGTTGGCCTGATGGCCGATTCAAGTTTTTGCAAGTCGATCATTCCATTATGATCTACTTCCAGCCAGGTCACTTCAACTCCTTTTTTCTCCAGGTGTTTGCAAGTATCCAGTACCGCCTTATGTTCTGTAACAGCTGTGATAATATGATTTCCTTTGGACGCATAAGCTTCAGCGATTCCCTTCAAAGCCAGGTTATCTGATTCTGTCGCACCGGAGGTAAAAACAATTTCTTTCGTTTCAGCCCCAATCAACGCGGCGACACGTTCTCTTGCGATATCTACTGCAGCTTCGGCCTGCCAACCAAAGGAATGACTGCGGCTCGCAGCGTTTCCAAAGTATTCCGTGAAGTATGGAACCATTACTTCAACGACCCGCGGATCGCACGGAGTCGTTGCATTGTGATCCAGATAAATTGGCAATTTGACCATAGGCAAATTTACTTGAAAATGGCGAAACGCTGAACGCACAAAGGATAACGCGATTAAGTTGCACTATGCTCGATGCGTTTTAGCGCTCAGTGCTTAGCATTATCTCAACCGGAAATTTCCTAATTTCAGCTATGCAAAAAGTAGAGCACATAGGGATTGCCGTTAAAGACCTGGAGAAGTCAATCCACCTCTTTGAGAAATTGCTCAACACTTCCTGTTATAAAATCGAAAAAGTCGAAAGCGAAAAAGTAACAACAGGATTTTTTCAAAAAGGAGAAACGAAAATCGAGCTTCTGGCAAGCACAGACAGCGAAGGTGTCATCGCAAAGTTCATTGAGAAAAAAGGGGAAGGCATACACCATATTGCATTTGCCGTCGATGATATCGAATCTGAAATGAAAAGGATGAAAGAGGCGGGATTTATTTTGTTGCATGAAAAACCGGTACCGGGAGCAGACAATAAACTAATCTGTTTTTTGCATCCGAAAAATACAAATGGCGTGTTGATTGAATTATGCATGGAGAAGTGATGAGCGTAGACAGTGCGCAGTTGACAGCACCGATAACTGCTTGCTTTTTTCTCCTTGTTTCGGAATCTTCAAAACTGTAATACGTGCGCATTATCCCGGCGATTGCCTTTCTTTTTATTTGCTTGCAATTAAGCGCGCAGCAAGGCGACTCAATCTCCTCTCCCGTCAACATCTATGGGTTCCCGGGAAATCTTTTGCAAGCTTCCGGTTTTTCATGTCTTATTGATTCAAATAATTTCGAATTTTCCCGGATACAAAAAGAAAATTTTTCCGCATTCGATTCCACATTTATCAATTCAATAAACAACGACCCGCTAAATCATTCATACTGGGTCAGGTTCAGTTTGAAAAATAACTCTGACAGCACATTGCTTCTTCATCTTTATTTCGGCGATTTGGATTATATCAACTTGTATTTTATCCCGAATTCCGGCAACAGTCAATTTGCTGAAGGAGGTTCGCTAAGAAGATCTTCTGAAAACGGATCGTTCATAGAAAAAACATATTCAACGCTTCCTCTTCGGCTAAAAGCATTGCAATCTGGAGAAGTGTTTGTGAAGATTACGCAAGAGACTCAGGAGTATGATTTTTCTGGTGTAACCATTTACGATAAAGAAAACCTTTACGCCTCCTATGCCAGTGATTCCGAAAGTATCCGCTACTTCAGCCTGTTTCAAATGATATTCCAGGGTTTTCTGCTTTGCCAGTTACTCTATATGTTGTTTCAATGGGTCATCATCCGGCGAAGTGAATATCTTTTTTATTCAATGTACCTGTTGTTGATCTCGCTTTATTTCCTGAGCAAGTATGAAAAAATTTACGGGTTGAATTTTTTGTTTGGCAACTATCCCCTTTTGACAATTTACTTAAACAAGACGCTCATCATAGCTCCTTATTATTTTTATTTTCGCTTTGTCCGCAGCTTTCTTGAAATGCGTGACAATTATCCGGGGTTGAATAAATGGATCATCCGAATAGAATATTTTCTTCTTTGCTATCTCGCATTTGATCTCATTTTCATTTTCACAACTTTTAATATCAGGCTTCAAAGAGTCTTCTACACGTATACCCTGCTCTTTGTATTCATCATCGCCGCCTCGTTTATTTTCTATCTGTTTCGAAAAAAACAAAAGCTTATTTATTATATTTTGTCGGGCAGCTTATTTGTGGGACTTGGAAATATCGCGGGTTTGGTACTAACTTATCTCGATGAAAACAAACACATCAATTTTGGCGTTCATAATATGCTCCTTTTTTCACAAGTGGGAATTCTTCTCGAAATATTATGTTTCACCGCAGGGTTGAGTTATAAAAACAAATCAGCCGAACAGCAAAAAATAAAAAGCCAGGAAAAATTGATCGAACAGTTAAAGGCCAATGAGCAGCTTCAATCAAAAATGCAAAACATCAGAAATAAAATTGCGCAGGACCTGCACGATGATATTGGTTCTACGCTGAGCTCCATTTCTATCCTTAGCAATCTCGCATTAAAAGAAAAGGATCGGACCCAAACCTATGAAGCAATCAGCGAAATCAACGACAGTTCAATTAACCTGATGGAAAAAATGGATGATATTGTCTGGAGTATCAACCCAAGAAATGATTCATTGGAAAATCTTTTATCGCGAATCAAACGTTTTGCAACTACTTTATTTGAAGCAAAGAACATAGACTATAATATCACCATTCAGGAAAATATTAACGAAGTAAAATTGCCTATGGAATACCGGCAACACATTTATCTGATCCTAAAAGAAGCGATCAACAATCTTGTGAAATACGCCCATGCAACAAAGGCCGACATTGATGTACGTTTTTTTGACAACCGGTTGTCGATTTTTGTTAAGGACAATGGAAAAGGATTTGTGGTGAAGGAGTATTTTACCGGCAACGGATTGTTAAGTATGAAAAACAGGGCGAAACTGATGCAGGCGGTGTTGGATATCGATTCCAGGCCTGATGAAGGCACAATCATTAACTTGCAAATAAAAATCAAATAAATATCCGATTGCCTGTCTCATTAATATCGTCCAATTTTGATTAAATGATCAAGGTTGCCATCATAGAAGACAACAATACCTTACGCAACAGCCTCGAAAACCTCTTTAACAAAATCGAGGGTATGAAATGCGTCGTTTCCTTAACGAATTTGTTAAACGTTGTGAGTGAGATTGGCAAGGCAAAACCTGACATCATTTTAATGGACATCGGTTTGCCTCATATATCCGGTATCGAAGGTGTGCGGACTGTCAAAACAAATTTCCCCGAGATACAGGTCATGATGTTTACTGTTTTTGAAGATGATGAAAAAATCTTTGACGCGATAAGAGCGGGTGCATCCGGATACATTCTGAAAAAAACTCCGCCTGAAGAAATTGTAGATGCCATCGGGGAACTGTATCACGGCGGGGCTCCCATGTCGGCCAGTATCGCACGCAAAGTCATTCAATCATTTCAAGGGGAGCGCCCGGCAACTATGTCGGATTACGAACTGACTGCCCGCGAAAAAGAAATTCTTTACTCACTGGTTGACGGATTAAGTTATAAAAAAATCGCAGAAAAATATTTTGTAAGTATCAGTACGATCCGTACCCATATTTGCAACATATATGGCAAACTTCATGTCAACTCCAAGTCACAGGCAGTAGCCAAGGTCCTTCAGGGCAAGTCCATAAATCCTTGACCTCTCATTCTTCAAAATCATATATTCATCCGATTGTCCTGACAACATTTTTCTTTTCTCTTTGTGTCGTCCATTTATCTCAAAAAAAGTTGTCACGCAGTGACATTTCTCAAAACATATGCATATGAAAAAAATAATGTTGCTTATTGCCGCATGCATCAGTCTGCAGGTGATACAATCACAAGTCAACGATCCCAACCAGGTTGCCAAGGACGCTGCAACCAATCGTGCTAACAGTGACATGGATAATGCAGCAAATAAAGGTGTCGACAAGGCCGAACAGGGAATCGGGAATTTATTTAAGAAAAAAAATAAGGATAAGAAACCAGATTCAGCGACAACAACGAATCAACCGGCAAAAAATAATGGGCAGCCAAATCCCCAGGACTCCTCGCCAGCACAAACATCCGCATCAATAAAATCATATCAGAATTACGACTTCGTTCCGGGTGATAAGATTTTATTTGAAGACAACTTCGTCGATGAACAGGATGGTGAATTTCCTTCAAACTGGAAGCTTTCCGGAGGTCAGGCCGTGATTAATAAGATCGGAAATGACAAAGCTTTTTTTCTAACCCAAGGAAATTATGTGAAAGTGGCGCCACGTATTAAAAACAGTGAAAGCTACCTGCCGGAAAACTTCACGCTTGAATTTGATTTTTATCCAACCGAAGGATCATACAATCCAGGCGTTCTATTCACTACGTCTGACGATAACAGCAGGTATATCTTTTTCGGAAAAGAAGTTTCAACTGGATATTTTTCAAATGATTTGAGCGGAACGTATCCGGGCGACAAGGAGAATTTTGCAGGCAAGTGGCACCATGCTGCTATGATCAAAAAAGGAACACAGATCAAGTGTTACGTCGATCAATATCGCGTGTTGGTCGTACCCGACTGTGAAGATTGCAAATTGGCAAGGGTTGAGGTTGGCGGAATCGGTAGTACGGAGAATCCGATCGTATTTAAAAATTTCCGGGTTGCCGAAGGTGGCAATATGAATATGATCGGAAAAAAATTCACAGACGCAAAAATCATCACGCACGGTATCAATTTCGATGTTGACAAAGCAACCATCAAACCTGAAAGTATGGGTACATTAAATATGATTGTTCAGGTTTTGAAAGATAACCCGGACGTAAAATTTGAAATCGATGGGCATACTGATAATTCCGGCACCGCGCCACACAATTTGACTCTGTCGCAGCAAAGAGCTGAAGCAGTGAAATCGCAATTGATCAGCATGGGTATCGATGCATCAAGGCTAGCCAGCAAAGGCTTCGGTGACACAAAACCCATCGGCGATAACACTACGTTGGAAGGAAAGGCAAATAACCGTCGTGTAGAATTTGTAAAAATGTAAAAGACAAAATTAAACCGCACCCTTACACTCTAACGAAGATCCATTAACCATAACCTTATCTTCCTTAAAAATTAATTGTACACAAATATGAAAAAGTCAGTTCTGTTTTTTTCTGCAGCCTTGATGATGTATGCCAGCCACGCACAAAAATGTATGCAGTTAAACATCGTTGCATTGATGGGCAAACTGGAAGCGCCTGGTGGTTCGGCATCTTCATTCAATAAATGTAATGTCACAAAAAATGATGAAAAGCAAACGGTCATTGTTGATTATGGGACCGATTTAAATCAATTGGACACAATGCTCGTGCATACGTCGAATGATTTTAATACAGCGTCGTTGACAGGGATATCAACCGGCATGCCATCGCAAAATGATATCGACAATAGCAAACAACTCGCAGAGAAATTAAAAAACATGACGCCTGAACAGCAAAAACAATGGGCTATGCAAGTTGCGCAGGAAAAACAAAGAGGTGCAGGTGCGCATATCCAGGATGACGCGCAGACGGCGAAGCTTGTATTTCAAGTACAGGATATCGCCGTGAATCAATTGAAAAAACTGAATGATGAGTTTGCCGCGAAATTGAGAGATATAAACTCAGCACTTGCCAATGAAGTAAGCAAAGTAAAAATGGGAAGCAAGGCCGGATGTCCGCAAGACAAGACGGGACTGCCTTCATGTGGATGCGCGAATGAAATTGCGGGGAAATACTGGGCGGAGATCGTAAAGATTACGGACAGCTACAACGAGCGACGGACTGCATTGCTTCAATCATATATTCCAAGAATAAAAGCATTGGTGGCAACTGTCGATGATGATATCGTCAAATTGAAATATGGTGATGCGGTGCAATCTCCGGATTTAAAAAGGACGCTTTTTAGTTCACAAGCCGCATCATTCAGCGGCGCCTTTGATATTACTACAAGCTGCATAAAACTTGCAAGAAAGGACGGATCGAATGCGTACTTGAATAAATCTAATTCGGATCATGGAATGTATGATCTGTCGTGCTATCGATAGAGAAAAATGTGACAGATGAATGTGGAAATGTGGAAATGTGAAGATGTGGAAATGTGCCGGGAGTCGTCATTTCGAACGGAGTCCGCCGGAGGCGGACGAAGTGAGAAATCCCGTGCCATTTATAGAAACTAAATATATTGGTGTGATTTATCTCGAAGTTAATCGCTGAAGAATCGGTTAGATTTCTCACTTCGTCCGCCTCCGGCGGACTCCGTTCGAAATGACGACTCCCGGCACATTTTCACATCTTCACATTTCCACATTTCCACATTTGCTCTCAATCGTCTTCCGGTTCAAGCTTGCTCAATCCCAGCTTATCCATCGCCATTTGTGCGGCGATCTGGCTCGCATCTTTTTTATTGTAAGCTCTTCCTTGTGAAATCAATTCTCCATCAATCACGGCGCCTACTGTAAAGAGTCGTCGGCCACCTTCGATGCGTTCGTCGAGCGTTTCAAATTCGAGGTTCTTGCCATTTTTATTTGCCCAGCCGTAGAGTTTGTTTTTATGATTGATCTCAAGATTTTCCAGGTCATCCATAAAAAGATAGGGCTGGATAATTCTTTCGATTACCCATTGCCGTGTTTTGTCATATCCTTTATCGAGATAAATGGCACCCACTACCGCTTCCAACGTGTTCCCGAAAATCTGGCTCATCTTCAATGACCCATCAAACTTGTTGAAATAACTTATTTTTTTCAGCCCCATCTTGATAGCAATCTCGTTAAGCTGATTGCGATTGACCATTTTGCTTCGCATTTCAGTAAGGAAGCCTTCTTCTTTGTATGGATATTTTTTAAAAAGGAAATCTGCAATAATTGCGCTCAGGACAGCGTCGCCGAGGTATTCTAATCGTTCATTATTCTGGTCGGATCCCTCTTTAACAGAACGGTGAGTCAATGCGGTTTTATATAATACCGCTTTTCCAGGAACAAATCCCAGTACGTTGCGTAGTTGTTTTCGGAATGAAACAACTGAAGAGTCACTTTTTAGAAATCGGTCTAAAATTCCCACACTAACAAGCTACAATTTTTTGTTCAGAGAAAAAATTAAACAATATAAGTTGATTAAAATTTGTAGGGGCAATACCAAAAGTACGAGCATTCCAGCATTCCGGATTTAACCATTGTACTTTTTTAATATAACGCATGCATTATGACCACCGAAGCCGAATGTATTACTCAAAGCAGCCCTTACTGTTCTTTTTTGTGGCTTTGAGAAAGTAAAGTTAAGACGTGAATCCAGATCGGGATCGTCTGTAAAATGATTGATAGTAGGTGGAACAATATCATTACAAACACTCATGATGCAGGCAATAGCTTCTACTACACCAGCTGCACCAAGACAATGACCTGTCATGGATTTTGTAGAACTGATATTCAGCTTGAAAGCATGGTCGTGAAATACTTCCATGATCGCTCTAATTTCTGAAACATCTCCGAGCGGTGTAGAAGTTCCGTGTGTATTAATATAGTCGAGGTCTTCGGGTTTCATTTTTGCATCGCGAAGTGCTGCATGCATTACGTTTTTTGCTCCCAGTCCTTCCGGATGTGGGGCAGTAATGTGATAAGCATCTGCCGTTGCACCAGCCCCTGCAATTTCACAATAGATATGGGCACCGCGCGCCTTTGCATGTTCGTATTCTTCCAATATTAATGCGCCAGCTGCTTCACCCATTACGAAACCATCGCGATCTTTATCGTATGGACGGCTTGCAGTTTTAGGATCCTCATTGCGTTCGCTCAATGCCTTCATCGCATTAAATCCACCAACGCCAGCAACACTGATCACACTTTCAGCACCTCCGCTCAGCACCATATCGGCCATGCCTAACCGAATTATGTTAAAAGCTTCCATTACCGCGTTGGTAGATGAAGCGCATGCACTGACAACTGCGAAGTTGGGGCCGCGAAAACCATGGCGCATCGAAATGTGACCTGCAGCAATATCGAGGATCATTTTCGGAATGAAGAAGGGATTGAAACGCGGGGTTCCGTCGCCTTGTGCAAAGTTGACCACCTCTTCCTGGAATGTAATCAACCCGCCAATTCCGCTGGCGAAAATAACTCCAACCCTGTCGTGATTAACATTGTCTTTCGTGATACCGGCATCAGCAACTGCCTGGTCACTCGCAACAAGAGCAGTTTGTGTAAACCTGTCAAGTTTTCTCGCTTCTTTTTTTTCAAGGTAATTCAGTGGATCGAACTTCTTCAACTCACAAGCGAATCTTGTCTTGAATTTCGTCGCATCAAAAAGCGTAATATAATCAGCACCGGACACGCCATTGAGGAGACCGTTCCAATAGTCGTCTAAACTATTGCCCAATGGTGTCAAGGCACCAATTCCTGTTACAACAACTCTTTTCAATTCCATATAAATCGCCCGGAAAATGTGTGAAGTGATAAATCCGCCTTCTAAGCATTTTGCTGTCGAAAGGCGGATCAAACAAATTTATCGCACAGACAGGTTTCATTTATTTGGCGTGCTCTTCCAGGTATGCAACAGCCTGACCTACAGTAGTAATAGTTTCAGCCTGTTCATCTGGAATAGAAATATTAAACTCCTTTTCAAATTCCATGATCAGTTCAACTGTATCAAGGGAATCCGCACCCAGATCGTTTGTAAAAGAAGCCTCGTTGGTAACTTCTGCTTCCTCAACTCCTAATTTGTCAACTATAATCTTTTTTACTCTTGTAGCGATGTCTGACATTTTTGTAAAGTTTAGTTACGGCTGCAAAAATATAATATTTGAACTAAACCGAGCAAACAAGCCATTTTTAATTTTTTATCGTAAAACTGGGGGTTTTTTAGTTGTTGGATGACCATTGGCAGAAAGCGGTCGACATGCGAATTAGGACCGGGTTCGTCAAGAATTTATTTTGAAAATACTATTAAATGAATTAACTAGGCACTTTCAGGAAAACGACGTATTCGACCTATGGAATATTAGTTGTAACGTGTCAGCAGTTAACTCAAACTTCATCCGTTATCTGAAACGATTTAATTATTTTTTGAAGTCATTTATATTCGAGATTCTGTATATTACACATCTTCGGAAAAACTGGCAATTAAAACTCGTTTAAAGGAATGGCACTCAAGATTATTGATCATGGATCGCCGGAATATCAGCAAATGGTGCGGTTGCGCAATGATATGCTGCGCAAACCACTGGGCCTCCATTTTGACGCCGAAGAATTGGACCTGGAAAAAAATGATGTGTTGATGGGTGCATTTGAAGACGGAAAAATTTTGGGTTGCTGCCTGCTTACGAGGATAGATGATAAAACCGTCAGACTAAGACAAATGGCCGTCCCAAATAGTTTGCAGGGAAAAGGAATCGGCAGGGCACTGATGATATTTGCTGAAAATATCGCTAGAGATATGGGATATCGAATTCTTATCATGCATGCCCGAAAAACTGCGTTGGGATTTTATCAAAAACTCGGCTATTCTGCAAAGGGCGAAGAGTTCGTTGAAGTTACCATCCCGCACTTCATTATGGAAAAATCGCTCCGGGCTGACTAGTTTATTTACTTTTTACCATTTCCTTTTTTGTTGTATCCGCGGCAGATCCTCTAACAGCCTCGATCATTCGCTGTAAAAATGCCAGCAAATCCTGCATCGTTTCTATTTGATCGAGCACCAACAAAAATGATCGGCCTGTCTGTTTTAGTTTCGCCTTATTAGTTTGATTCTGGATGAAATGCAAAATACTGTTGAACACATCTGATTCGAAGTATGGTGAATCAGGACGATTGATAAAATAGCATCTCACCGCACCATCTTTCAAAATTATTTTTTCAAAACCAAGCTCCACAGCTATTTTACGTATACGCACCGTATCAAAAAGATCCTCCACCTGTGGCGGAACCGGTCCGAAGCGGTCGACCAATTCGGTATGAAAACTTTGTAATTCTCCTTCTGTATCGCAGCTGTCAAGTCGCGTATACAACGACAGTCTTTCAGTGATGCTTTCAACGTAACTATCCGGAATCAAAATCTCGAGATCTGTATCAATTGTACAATCTTGTACGTAGTCTTCCTGCTTGGCAATTTCTTCCTTGAACAAATCCCTGAATTCGGTTCTCTTCAATTCTTTGATTGCTTCATCCAAAATTTTCTGATACATTTCAAATCCTATTTCTGCCATGAAACCACTCTGCTCGCCGCCTAACATATTCCCTGCTCCACGTATATCGAGGTCGCGCATGGCAATCTGGAAACCACTTCCCAAATCACTGTGTTGTTCCAAAGTCTGCAACCGCTTACGTGAATCTGCCGGAAGCGTTGCCAATGATGGCGCGAGTAAATAGCAAAACGCTTTTCTATTGCTTCGTCCAACACGCCCGCGCAACTGGTGCAAATCACTTAATCCAAATTGATGCGCATTGTTAACGATAATCGTGTTGACATTCGGAATATCTACTCCACTCTCAACGATATTAGTACAAACCAGGATATCATATTTTTTGTCGATGAAATCGAGAATATGTTCTTCCAACTCGTTTCCTTCCATCTGCCCATGTGCGTAACCGATAGAAAGGTCGGGGCACAATGCCTGGATAATGCCCGCCATTTCCCTCAACCCCTGCACGCGGTTGAAAATAAAAAAAGCCTGTCCGCCTCTTTCCGTTTCATAATAAATAGCATCACGAATAAAGTCTTCATTGTAAACATGCATTTCCGTTTGAATCGGCTGACGGTTTGGCGGTGGGGTATTGATAATGCTCAAGTCCCTTGCGCCCATCAAGCTGAACTGCAATGTTCTTGGGATAGGTGTTGCCGTTAGTGTGAGACAATCTACGTTTGTTTTTAGCGTCTTGATCTTTTCTTTGTGGGCCACACCAAATTTCTGTTCTTCATCGATAATGAGGAGTCCCAGATCTTTAAATTTTACATCCTTTCCTAACAAAGCGTGTGTCCCGATGATAATATCGACTTTGCCCTCCTGTAATTTTTGTAACGTTTCTTTTTTCTCCTTTGAGGATTTGAACCTGTTTATATAATCGACCGTAACAGGAAAATCCTTCAGGCGGTCGCTGAATGTTTTAAAATGTTGGAATGCCAGAATAGTTGTGGGTACAAGTATAGCAGCCTGTTTACCATCGCAACATGCTTTAAATGCTGCGCGGATCGCTATTTCTGTTTTACCAAATCCAACGTCACCACAGACAAGGCGGTCCATTGGAGAAGACTGCTCCATATCTTTTTTCACATCTCCTGTTGCTTTGCTTTGATCCGGCGTGTCCTCATAAATAAATGATGCTTCCAATTCTGTTTGCAAATAATTATCCGGGGTAAAAGCAAATCCCTGCTGCGCCTTTCTTTGCGCATAAAGCTTGATCAGGTCAAAGGCAATTTCCTTGACTTTTGTTTTTGTTTTTTCCTTTAATTTTTGCCATACATCACTTCCCAGTTTATTGATCTTTGGAACTGTTCCTTCCTTACCCGTGTACTTTGAGATTTTATGTAACGAATTTATATTGACATACAGGATATCACTGTCCTTATAAATAATTCGCACCGCTTCCTGCAATTTTCCATTCGCTTCAATCTTTTGCAGGCCACTGTAACGGCCAACTCCATGATCGATATGCGTTACATAATCCCCAGGTTGTAGTTCACGAAGCGTCCGAAGTGTAAGCGCTTTATTTTTATTATAAGCCTGTTTGATTTTGTATTTATGGTAACGCTGGAATATCTGGTGATCAGTATAGCAAACAATTTTCAGATCGTTATCAATAAATCCTTCGTGAATGGAAGTTGGAATTGGGGTGAAATGAATTTCTGATTTCAGGTCATCAAAAATCGTGTGCAATCTTTCCAATTGCATAGGATTCTCCGCAAATAGAAATATCGAATATTTTTTAGCTTCCCAGGTTTTCAAATCCTTTATCAACAACTCAAATTGCCTGTTAAATGCGGGCTGGGCGGACGTATTGAAATCTATCGTGATCCAGGAATTTGCACTGGAGACCGGCAATTGTTGTCCAAATTCAACAACATGTTTCTCCCCTAACGAGGCCTCAATGGATGATGCAGTAATAAAATCCCCTTTCGAAATATTTTTTACAATGTTGGTATCATCAACGTTGGATGAAGATGTACCGGAATCAGATTCGAGATATCCATCCAGGTCATCTTCCTGGTTCACCACTCGTCCTTTAATATATTGCCAATCCTGCATCCATATCACCGTATTTTCAGGAATAAAATCGAATAGTGATATTTTTTTCGCGTCGTCAAATTGTGTTTCTATGTTTGGAATGATGCTTACCGACAATAATTTTCTTTCACTCAGTTGGGTCTCGGGATCGAAGATCCTGATCGAGTCAACTTCGTTTCCAAACAATTCTACACGATATGGTTTTTCATTCCCAAATGAATAGATATCGAGTATTCCTCCCCGTAATGCAAATTGACCGGGCTCATACACAAAATCGGTTCTATCAAAACCATAAGAAACGAATTTTTCCATCAGTGAATCCGGATCAATTGTATCACCGGTTTTAATCGAGATGATATTTCGTGATAACGTTTCAGGTAATACAACCTTTTCAAAAATTGCTTCCGGATATGTAACAAGTATTTTTTTATTTCCTTCGGCACCCAGTTTTGTCAACGCCTCAGTACGCAACATCACATGGCTGCTATTGAGTAACCGGTAATTCTTTTTGTTTTTAAAGGATGCTGGAAAGTAAAAGATGTTCAATCCTTTAGTAAGATTCTCGACCGTGTTATGAAGATAGGCAGCAGATTCTTCGTCTTCACATATAACCAGATGATTATATTGACTCGTAATGCTGTTG
>Ga0068860_100005234_pt1 | contig 13176 bp, 8 predicted proteins | sample KBSSwiS32_FD_66597 | JGI IMG/M metagenome (GOLD analysis project Ga0068860, IMG submission 66597) | Switchgrass rhizosphere microbial communities from Kellogg Biological Station, Michigan, USA - KBS Switchgrass S3-2 | ecosystem: Host-associated > Plants > Roots > Rhizosphere > Soil ... | reverse complement strand
CGCCCAGCTCCAGGACTTCATCGCCCGCTTCCACGCCGGGACCCGCGCTTCCCAGGTGCAGAGCCGCGCCAAGGCGATCGAGAAGCTGAAGCTGGAGGACCTCAAGCGCTCCAACATCGCCCGGCCGTTCATCAAGCTCGAGCAGCGGGTGGCCAGCGGGAAGCAGACCTTGACGCTGGAGGGCCTCTGCAAGTCCTTCGACCGTGAGCCGATCATCCGGCCGTTCTCGGCGCTGGTGACCAAGGGCGAGAAGATCTGCGTGATCGGCCGGAACGGCGCCGGCAAGTCCACGCTGATGAAGCTGATCGCCGGGGAGCTGGAGCCGGACGCGGGCACGCTGACCTGGGGCCACCAGGCGGAGGCCGGGTACCTCCCGCAGGACCACCACGGGATCATCCGCCGGGGGACCACCGCGTTCGACTGGCTGCGTTCGCTGGACGACAAGCTCTACAACGAGGAGATCTCCGGGCTGCTGGGGCGGATGCTCTTCTCCGGCGAGGAGCGGATGAAGTCCACCGACACGCTCTCCGGCGGAGAGACGGTCCGGCTGATGATGTGCCGGCTGATGATGGCCAAGCAGAACGTGCTCCTTCTCGACGAGCCCACCAACCACCTGGACCTGGAGTCGATCAGCGCGCTGGCGGATGGGCTGGAGCGGTTCGAAGGAACGACCATCGTGGTCACCCACGACCAGGAGCTGATCACCCAGGTCGCCACCCGGATCTGGGTCATGCGCCGGGGTGAGGAGATCATCGACTTCAAGGGGACGTTCCAGGAGCTCACGGAGAAGCACCCGGACCTGGGCCTGCGCCACCGCTGATCCCTGGCGAGCAGAGCCGGTCCACGCCACGCCGAACCCGGTCCCCGTGCCCATTCTCCGGGCCCTTGTCGCTCCCCAGCGAAGAAGATCAGCTATAGCCTGTGCCCGTGACGACGCAGCGGTTCGTCCAGCTCCCCACGGACACGGAGCGGCTGGCGACACTGGAGTTCGAAGCATCGATCGTGGCTCGCCCCCTCACCCTTCCCGAGGGGCGAGCAGAGCTCCTGGGCGCGCTCGTCGCGCTGCTGCACCGGTTCACGGAGCAGACCACCATCTCCCTCGACCTCCTGGAGGGACGGCGGCAGCGGACGCTCGACGTGGCCATCGAGGAGGGCGAGCCGGCCTCGTCGGTGATCGAGCGGGCGGGCGCGGCGCTGGCGGCGGCCGCCGAGGGCCCCCGCTCGAACGTGGCGGTCGCGTTCTCCACCGACGTCCTGGTCGGCGACGGGTACGACGTGCAGTTCGTGCTGACCCCGGAACGGCTGATGATCGCCTACAACGCCATGCTGTTCCGGGAGCCCACGGTCCAGCGGCTGATCGACAGCTACGCCACCCTGCTCGGCGCGGCGGTGAAGAGGCCGGGCACGGCCATCGAGCAGCTGCCGCTGCTCACCCGCGAGGAGATCCTGGCGCTCACGGAGGACCAGGACAGCGGCACCGGGTCGTATCCGCAGGGGCCGGTGCACCGCCTGTTCGAGGTGCTGGCGAAGAAGCAGCCGGAGGCGGTCGCGGCCTCGTTCCAGGGCCAGCGGATCACCTACGCGGAGCTCGACGCGCGGAGCAGCCGGCTGGCCCACTTCCTCGTGGCGGCCGGCGTGGGCCCGGAGGTCCCGGTGGCGGTCTGCGTCCGGCCCTCGCTGCACGTGCTGGTGGCGATGCTGGCGACCTGGAAGGCGCGCGGGCTCTACCTCCCGCTCGATCCGGCGCACCCGGAGACCCTGGTCGGGCGGATGCTGGACGAGGCGAAGCCGCGGCTGGTGCTGACGACCGCCGAGCTGGCCGGGCTCACCGCGCGCTTCCCGCAGCTCCACCTGGACACCGGGTCCGCGGCCTTCGCGGAGCTGCCCGACACCGCGCCCGCGACCAACCCCAGCCTCAACGACGCCGCGTACCTCTTCTACACCTCCGGCACGACCGGCAAGCCCAAGGGCGTGGTGGCGACCCAGGGCAACCTCGCCTACTACGTCCACTCGGCGGCGCAGACGTACGGCTTCAGGGCCAGCGACGTCTTCGCCTCGATCGCGCCGTACACCTCCAGCATCAGCCTGTTCGAGCTGGTCTCCCCGCTGTGCTGCGGCGGCAGCCTCCGGCTCCTGGACCGGGACGAGGTCCTCACTCCCGGACGCCTCTACCGGGGGCTCCTGGGCGTGACGGTCCTCCACGCCGGGCCCACCCTGCTGCGCAGGCTCTTCCGCTACCTCCGCTCCCCGTCCGGGCCCGGGACCCTGCCGCAGGTGCGCCACGCCTCCTCGGGTGGCGACATGGTGTCCCCGTCGGTGATGGAGGAGATGAAGCGGGTGTTCCCCAACGCGGAGCTCTTCGTCATCTACGGGTGCACGGAGAGCAGCTGCATGGGGACCACCTTCCCCGTCTACCGGAACACGGCGGTCAGCCGCACCCTCGTGGGGAGGCCGTTCCCGGACGTCACGCTGCGCGTGCTGGACCCGAACCGGAACCTGGTGCCGTTCGGGGCGGTGGGGGAGATCTGCCTCGCCGGGAAGGGCACCGCCCGCGGCTACCTCGGCCTCCCGGAGCTGACCGCGGAGAAGTTCGTCCACACGCAGGGCCAGCGCTTCTACACGACCGGCGACATGGGCCGCCTGCACCCGGACGGGAACCTCGAGATCCTCGGGCGGAGGGACTTCCAGGTCCAGCTCCGCGGCCTCCGGATCGAGCTGGCGGGCATCGAGAAGACGGTGCAGGAGCTGAAGCTGGCCGAGCAGTGCGCCGTCGTCGCCCGGACCGGAGAGGACGGCGAGCGGCGGCTGGTGGCGTTCGCGGTGAAGCCCGCCCCCGGCGGCCCCGGCGCCTTCCGCCGCGCGCTGGCGAAGGAGCTGCCGGAGGACATGGTCCCGCACCACCTGGTGGAGCTGGAGGCGATGCCGCTCACCGCCAACGGGAAGCTGGACCGCCACCGCCTCCAGGCGCTGCCGTGGGAGCCGGCGCGCGGCCCGGGCGAATCGGACCCGGGCAGCGACCGCGAGCGGAAGATCGCCGAGGTGTTCGCGCGGGTGCTGGGGGTCGGGGAGGTCGGAGCGCAAGAGCGCTTCTTCGACCTGGGCGGCGACTCGCTGCTGGGCGTGCTCGCGTTGGACGAGATCGAGAAGGCCGTGGGGCTCCGCCTCCCGCCGCACGTCCTCTTCGAGAGCGACACGGCGCGGGCGCTGGCCGCCCAGGCGCCGGGTGGCGGCGGCGGGTCGAAGCCGATCCTCCTCAACTCGCCGGCCCCGGGCACGCCGCTGTTCATGCTGTCCGGGGTCCACACCTACCGGGAGCTGGCCCGGTGCCTGGATGGGCGGTGCGCGGCGTACGGCGTGTTCACCCCCCGCGAGGTGGAGGCGTTCCATCCGGCGAAGGGCGCGCACGCGGTCGAGGACCTGGCGCGCGACTACGTCCAGCTCATCCGGAGCGCGCAGCCCCGCGGGCCCTACCGGCTGCTGGGGTACTCCTTCGGCGGGCTGGTGGCCTACGAGGCGTCCCTGCAGCTCCGGGCGGCGGGCGAAGAGGTCCGCTTCCTGGCGCTGCTGGACGCCATCATCCCGGAGTGGACCCTGGGATGGAGGTTCCGGATGTGGCAGCTGGGGCGCCTGTGGTCCGCGCCGGCGCGCGACACCGCCGCCTACCTCTGGCGGCGCGCCCTGCGCGGGCGCGCGCCTTCCGGCCATGGGGTGGTCCGGTTCGCCGGCGACCAGAAGCTGGGGCCGCTGGATCGGCGGCGGGACGACGCCAACCGCGAGGCCATCGCCCGGTACCTGCCCAGGATGCGCCGCACGGAGGGGCCGGCGATGGTGATCGTGGCGGGGGAACGGCTCCGCGGGGACCCACTCAAGAGCCGGAGCTGCGGCTGGGACAGGTTCGTCTCACGGCTGGACATCCACGAGGTGGACTCGGACCACTTCAGGATGCTGACCGACGAGCCGCACGTCTCCCAGGTGGCCGACCTCCTGGAGAAGGGCCTGCGCCAGGCCGACCCGCCGGCGTGAGCCCGCGCCGGCCCCCGCCGGTGCGACATCCAAGGAAGTAGTCCGGACCGGAGAGCCGCGCACCGGGACTCACCGGACGATGGCGGCGAGTCGGTCGACCGCCTGGATGATGGTCGCGGGAGCGCAGCCCAGGTTCATGCGGGCGTATCCGGCGCCCCCCGCGCCGAAGGAAGGTCCGCGGGACAGGGCGACGCGAGCGTGCTCGGCGGCGTGCGCCGCCGGGTCGTCGCCCCAGCCCAGCGCGGACATGTCGAGCCAGGCGAGGTAGGTCGCCTGCGGCCGGCGCAGCCGGACCATGGGGAGCTTCTCGGCGAGCTGCCGTTCGAGCAGGGTGAAGTTGCTCTCGATGGCGGCGAGCGTCGCCTTCAGCCAGTCGCGGCCGTGCGCGAAGCCCTCGCGCGTCGCGATGAGGCCGAACAGGCCCGTTCGGAAGGTGACTTCCGCCGGCAGGGACCGGATGAGCTTGGTCATCCGGTCGGACGCGGCGACGAACAAGGCACACTTGAGCCCAGCCAGGTTGAACGCCTTGCTGGCGGACTCGGCGGCGAGACCGTGCTCGCGCGCCTCCTCGGACACGCTCAAGTACGGCGTGAAGACGCTGCTCCGGTGGGTGAGCGGGGCATGGATTTCATCGCTGATCACGACCGCGCCATGCCGGGCCACGATCCGGGAGAGCCGGGTGAGCGTGTCGCGGTCGGGGACGAGCCCGACCGGATTGTGCGGGTTGCACAGCAACACGCCCCGGGCCCCGGCGGCGAGGGCGCGGTCGATGCCCGCCAGGTCGAGTGCGTAGGTGGCGCCGTCGTCCAGGAGGGGTACCTCGACGACCGTGCCCCCTCCCTCGGGCACCAGGTCGTAGAAGGGGGGGTAGACCGGGGGCGTGATGATGACCCCGTCGCCTCGCGCGATGAGGCGGCGCAGAGATTCCACGATGACGACGCTGACATCGGTGGTGGACCGCATCCGTTCAGGCGAAGGTGACCAGCCCCAGGTGGCCGTGGCATAGGCGGCGAAGGCATCGGCGGCGCCCGAGTGGAGCGGGTTGACGTACCCCGTGTCACCGATCTCGAGCGCCGTCTGCAGCGCGCTCTTGATCGCGGGGGCGAGCGGGAAGTCCATCTCCGCCACGAACATCGGCAGCACGTCGCCCGGGTACTTCCCCCACTTTTCGCTCGTGCGTCGCCGCAACGTTTCGAGCGAGTCCGCCTCCGTCATGGTCACCTCGTCGCTCCGGGACGTACGCGCCGCCGTCCTGCCAGGGTGGCCGGAGCAGATCAAGGAAGACCAGGCCCCGGGCCCGGGCCCCGGAACGCTCAGCTCTCCGCGACGGTGACGTTGGTATAGGGCCGGGCGGCGGCCTTCGGAGGCGCGGGATAGATCCACCGCGCCAGCCAGCGCGTGAGCCTGGGCATCACCGCGTAGGTCATCAGGAAGACCTCGAGCGTGATGGTGACCAGCAGGCGGAGCTGGAACGGCGCGGAGGAGAGCACGAGCGCCACCAGCTGACCGATGGAGAGGACCAGCCCGTACACCACCGCGATCAGCAACAGCGCCATCCGGAGACGCGACGGCTGGGGCACCACCGTCCCCGGCGGCGGCGTGAACCACAGCTCCAGACCGGTCAGCTTCCGCCACACCGCGTCCGCCTCGACGTGCGGGGCGACCTCCGCCAGCGCCCGTCGCCGCAGCTCGCTCTCCTCGAACGCGCGGAGGTGCTCGATGGAGGCGAACCGGAACACGCTGGTGTATTCGCGCGACCCGCCCGCCGCCGGGCGCACGATGTTCGTGCCCAGGTAGCCGGGCAGGGCCGAGGCCTCGTGGATCAGCCGCCCCAACCATGCCTCGTAGGCGGACTCGTGACCCGCCTTCACCTTGCGGGTGGCGACGACGGTGACGGCTCCGGGCGCTTCGCTCATCGCGGCTCCTCTCCTGGCTGCAGAGACTCTGCACGGCCGTGGGTGTTGCGGCAATGGAATGGAACGAAAGTCGAAGTTGCATCGCGTGCAACTTCAGCCCTGGGCGTTCAGCCTCGGAAGGTGCTGGAGTGCGAATCGTGTTGATGCTCCGCGCCCGGGCCATTGGCTTGGCCCTGCTCGCCACCTCCGCGCTCGCGGGCGCGCCGCCCGCCACCCTCCCCGACGAGGAGCTCCGCCAGATGCTGGCGGCCCGCGTCGACGCGCAGCGGTGGGCGACGGGCATCGTGGTGGGCATCGTCGGGCCGAAGGGCCGCCGCCTCGTCACGTACGGGACGATGGGCGCGGGCGATCCGCGCCCCGTCGGCGCCGACACCGTCTTCGACGTGGGGTCGATCACCAAGGTGTTCACCTCCCTGCTGCTGGCGGACATGGCCCGCCGAGGCGAGGTGTCGCTGGACGCCCCGGTGAGCCAGTACCTCCCGGACGGCGTGAAGCTGCCGTTGCGAGGCGGCCGGCCGATCACCCTGGTCGACCTGGCGACGCACACCTCCGGCCTCCCGCTGCGGCCCACCAACCTCCCGTCGGCCAACCCGGAGAACAAGTACGCCGGCTACACCGTGAGCCTGATGTACCGGTGCCTCTCGGCGCTGGCCGCGAACGGCGACCTGGGGACGGAGTACGGCTACTCGAACCTGGGCTATGGCCTCCTCGGGCACGCCCTCTCCCGGCGGGCCGGGGTCGCGTACCGGGAGCTGCTGCGCACCCGCGTCACCGGGCCGCTCGGCCTCGCCGACACCCGGTTCGATCTCACCCCCGGGATGCAGGCGCGGCTCGCCACCGGCCACACCGCCGACCTGGCTCCGGCGCCTCACTCGGACTTCGATGACCTGGAGGGCGGGGGCGGCCTGCGCTCCACCGCCGGCGACCTTTTGACCTTCCTGGAGGCGGTGCTCGGCTACAAGAAGACGCCGCTGGCGCCGGCCATGCAGACCATGTCCGCCACGCGCCGGCCCGGCGGCATGGACCCGTCGACGGAGATCGCGCTGGCGTGGAACGTCCTCTCCAGCGACGGGCGGACCCTCCTCTGGAAGAACGGCCGCGTGACCGGGTTCCGGGCCTTCGCCGGGTACGACCCGGCCGCGCGGGTGGGCGTGGTGGCCCTGGCCAACGCGGAGACCAACACCGGGGTGGACGACATCGGCCTGCACGTGCTCGACCCGCGCCGGCCGGTGAACCTGCGCCCGCCCTCGGTGCACCGGGAGGTACCCATCCGCCCGGCCCTCCTCGACCGATACGTCGGCCGCTACCGCTTCTCGGAGACCGACGTGCTCACCGTCACCCGCGACGACGACCGCCTGTTCGGCCAGGAGCCTGGACAGGACAAGTTCCAGCTCTTCCCCGAGGGCGAGCGCGCCTTCTTCCTCAAGGTCCTCGACGCGCAGGTCACCTTCGAGCAGCGGGGCGACGCGACCGCCACCGCCGCCATCTGGCACCAGGACGGGCAGGACCAGCGCGGCGCCCGCGTCGACCCGGACCCGGGCCCGACCCTGAAGAAGTGACGCTTCAAGGAGACTGCAAGCACCCGAGCCGTTCGGCGAGACAGGCCACGTAGACCCGCGGCTCCGCTTCCGCGGGACAGGGCTTGCACGCCCGCGGCCGGGCCGTGACGACGCCCGACTGCCGCGCCAGCAAGAGCGCCTGTTGCCGCGCGAGCCAGGCTCGCTCGGGCGTCTCCTCGAACAGGGCGATGAGGCTCAGCAGGTAGGCGGCCGCGATCTGCGGTGACTGGGACTGCACGGTCCGCCACTGGTCGACCGCGGCCGGGTTGAGCTCCCCCTTCACCTGGGAGTTGACCGAACGGCATGCGGTGAGGGCCATGGCGATGGCCACCGGCGCGAACCTGGACATGAAGTGACGTGGCATGACGCGCGGCCTGATGCATGGGCCGGGCCGCGCTCCGGTCCGCCATCGCGGAGTCTCCCACGAAGGCCGGACCGAGGCCTGCCCTCTCCTGACGCCCTTTGACGTGCCAACCTTGCCGGCCGTTTCTGCACGTCGGATCGAAATTGCAGAGCCTCCTGGTTTGGCGTAATTCGGGCGCCACGAGACATGATCGAGACGGCAGATCTTCGCCCGCGCTCGCCTGCCGCTCCCGAAGACCGGCTCTACCTCCTGGTGGTCCACGGTGATGCGTCCACGGCTTTTTCGCTGAGCCGCGATGGCTCGGTAACCATCGGGCGGGCGCCGGCCTCGGACATCCTGATCGACGATCCATCGGTCAGCCGCCAGCACGCGCGCGTGACGACCGCGGGTGGCCGCGCGCGCGTGCTCGATCTCGACAGCCACAACGGGGTGAGGCTCAACGGCCAGCCGATCGACGGTTGGCACCCGCTGCACGGCGGCGACGTGATCGCGCTGGGGGCCGCGACGCTGGTGTTTCACCGCGGCGTCCGCCCGGTCACGCAATCCCCCGTGCTGGACGCCGAAGCGTTCCGGGCCCGGGTCGCCCAGGAGCTGGATCGAATCCGGAGCCGCGACGGCGCCGTGAGCATCCTCGCGGTCGAGCCCGGGGGACCGCGCCCCCGGCTGGAGGACCTGCTCCCGGCGCTGTCGGAGTCCCTCCGGTTGATGGACGTGGCCGGCGAGGTCGCGGGCTCGCTGCTGGTCATGCTTCCCGAGACGGGGCCCGACGAGGCGGCGGAGGTGGGCGCCGATCTCCTGGAGCGCCTGCGGCCGCGGGCCCCGGCGGTCCGCGGTGGGTTGTCCACCGCCCCCCGCGACGGGCTCGACGTCGGGGCCTTGATCGCCCTCGCTCGCGAGGCCGCCGCCAACCCGGGGCCGAACCCGGTGAACCGCGGCGAGCCATCCTCCTATCGACTCGAGATCGGTGACCGGTGGGTCCTGGTGGCGGATCCGTCGACCAGGGCGAACTACGACCTGCTGCGGCGGCTCGCCCGGAGCGACCTGTCCGTGCTCATCCAGGGAGAGACCGGAGTGGGCAAGGAAAACGCGGCGCGGGCGGTCCACTTCTGGTCCGCGCGGAGGGCGAACCCGTTCCTCGCGCTCAACTGCTCCGCGCTCAGCGAGACGCTCGCGGAGTCGGTCCTGTTCGGCCACGCCAAGGGGGCCTTCACCGACGCGAAGGCGGCGCGAGCCGGCCTGTTCGAGAGCGCTTCCGGGGGCACGGTGTTCCTCGACGAGGTCGGCGAGCTTCCCCGTTCCCTCCAGCCCAAGCTCCTGCGCGTCCTGGAGGAGAAGCGCGTGGTGCGCGTCGGCGAGAGCGCGGAGGTCGCGGTGGACGTCCGCATCGTGGCGGCCACCAACCGGAACCTCGACGAGCTGGTGGAGACCGGGCACTTCCGGAAGGACCTCCTCTTCCGCCTCAACGCCGGGAAGGTGACGCTCACTCCGCTCCGGGACCGGCGCCGGGAGCTCCCCTTGCTCGCCCGGGCCTTCCTCGCCGAGGAGTGCGCGCGCCTGGGCTGTGCGCCCTTCGAGCTCTCGGCCGCGGCCATGGGCGCGCTCGGCAGCCATCCATGGCCCGGCAACGTGCGCGAGCTGATGAACGCGATGAAGTTCGCCGCCGCGGCCGCCGCCCCTGGGCCGATCGTGGACGTCCGCCACCTCCCCCAGGACGTCCACGGGATGCCCCAGGAGCCGCCACCACCCGCTGCCCGCCCCGGCGCGCGCGCGTTCCGGCCGCTGCGCGCCGAGATCCAGGAGCTGGAGCGCGCGCGGATGACCGAGGCGCTGGAGGCATCCGGCGGGGTGCAGGCCCACGCGGCGCAGCTCATCGGCATGCCGATCCGGACGTTCATGAGCAAGTGGAAGCTCTACAAGCTCGGGCGCCCGCGGTGACGACGCCCTCGGGCGGCAACAAGCTCCTGGACGCGATGAAGAAGCTGAAGCAGCGCTGAGCCCTCCCGGTCGCCGTCACCAGCTGATCCTGGCCCCTGGGACTTCGACGAGCTCCACCGCCAGCGCCTTGGCGATGGTCCGCCCCAGGTCGGCGACCACGTGGTAGCCAGGCCGCGAAGAGATCTTCACCCTCTTCCCCTCCAGCGTCACCAGGAGGAGCGTCAGGAACGCCTCCGGGGAGGTCGGCTCGGAGCTCGACGATTCGAGGCGGACCTCGGTCACGGAGAAGGTGGTCTCCTCGTCTCGCCCCTTGATCCGCCGCGTCGCCCCCGTGGGCGCGAACCGCCAGATCGCGGTCTTGCCCACCCTCATGAGGAGGGCAAGCGCCGCGAGCCCCACGACCGCGACCAATACGTCGGCCGCGAGGAACGACCGCTCCGGCTCGGAATAGGCCATCGCCAGCCCGCAGCCGCTCACCCCGAGCGAGAGCCCTCCCGCGATCCATCGGATCGGCCGCGAGACCGGGACCACCGTCAGCTCCAGCTCGCCGGTGGGGAGCGTCCGGATGGGTGGCGAGATCACCCCCACAGGATAGCCGGCAGGGGTCGGCGCGCGTCACGGGGTAAAGGAACGGCGCTCCACCGCCCGTAGGTCCAGGAGACCGGCGGGCGCGGTCGGGTGCTATAGGCAGCACGTGTCCGCCCCCTCGACGCCGCGGCGCGCCTTCGCCGCCATCTTGCTGGTGAACTTCGTCGACACCCTGGGCTTCTCGCTGGTGTTGCCGTTCCTGGTCTTCGTGGTCACCCGCCTGGGCGGCAACGCGTTCGTCTACGGCCTGGCGAGCGCCATCTACCCCGCCTGTGCGCTGGCGTCGGCGCCGGTGCTGGGGCGGTGGTCGGACCAGTACGGCCGCAAGCGGGTGCTGCTGCTGTGCGAGGCGGGCACCGTGCTGGGCTGGGTGGTGCTGGCGGTCGCGCTCTCGATTCCGGCGGAGCCGCTGGCGCGCGTCGGGTGGCAGCTGACCGGCCCTTTCACCCTGACCCTCCCGCTCCTCCTCGTGTTCGTCGCGCGCGCCACGGACGGAATGACCGCCGGCAACAGCTCGATCACCTCGGCCTACGTGGCGGACGTCACCGCGCCGGAGGAGCGCAGCAAGAGCTTCGGCGCGATGGGCGTGTCCTCCAACCTGGGCTTCGTGGTCGGCCCGGCGCTCGCGGGCGCGCTCGGCTCGACGCGGCTGGGAGACCGGCTCCCCGTCTACGCCACGCTGGGCGTCTCGCTCACCGCGGCCGCGCTGATCGCCTGGTACCTCCCGGAGTGCCACGAACGAACCGCCTCCGCCGCGCCGGAGAAGAAACCGCGCGGCGCCTTCAGCGAGGCGCTGGCCATCCCGCACGTCGGCCGGATGCTGGTGCTCTACTTCGCGTCCTACCTCGCCTTCAACTTCTACTACGCGGCCTTCCCGGTGCACGCGGTGCAGCACCTGGGCTTCTCCATCACCACCAGCGGCGTGTACTTCGCCGTCCTCAGCGTGCTGATGGTGGCGGTGCAGGCCTTCGTCCTCCCGCGCGCGGCGAAGCGGTGGACGGACATCCAGCTCATCACCTCCGGCGCGCTGATCCTCTGCGCGAACTTCCTGCTCCTGCTCAGCGCCAACCCGGTGGCGGTGTGGGGGTCGGTGGTGCTGTTCGCCGTGGGCAACGGCGTGATGTGGCCGTCCGCGGTCGCCCTGCTCTCCAAGGTGGCGGGGGAAGGGCACCAGGGCGTGGTGCAGGGCGTGGCCAGCTCCGTGGGGAACCTGGCCAGCATCGCCGGGCTGATCGCCGGAGGGCTGGTGTTCGAGACGCTGGGGGCCGGGACGTTCGCGCTCGCCGCGGTGCTGATCACCGTGGCGGGGGCGGTCGCGCTTCCCCTGCGCGGGCAGACTCGCTGAAGTGCGGGAGCGCCGGGCCTCCGCTCAGAGCTTGTGCGTCACCCGGGCGTAGAAGTACCGCCCGTAGAAGTCATAGCTCTGGTCGAACTGGATGAACGCGTTGTAGACGGGCGGCGGCGGCGTCCCAAAGAGGTTCGTCACGCCCAGCGCCAGCGTGCTCTCACCGGCCGCCGTGGCCAGGGTGTACGCGACGTCCACGTCCACCGTGGCGTAGGGGCTCACCTGGCGCGAGAGCGGCGGCGGCTGCCTGGGATCCTCGACCGTGCAGGTGTTGAGCTCGCACTCCTTGAAGCTCCCGATGTAGCGGAGCCGGGCGCCGGCGCGGAGCGCGCCCTTCACCCAGGCCACGCCCAGGTTGCCCTTCCAATCCGGAGAGAGACCCAGGTCGTAGGTGCCGCGCGCGTCCACCCGGTGGCCGCCCGCCAGCTCCAGGGTGAAGGCCAGCAGGTAGGTGAAGTCCGCGTCGATCAGGAACGTCCCCAACGGCGTCTTCGGCTCGTACCGCGCCGCCAGGTCAATGCCGGAGGTCCAGTTGCCGCCCACGTTGGTGAGGGTGTCGGTGATGTTGGTGATGAAGTGGTTGGCGTCGCGCTGGACCAGCGAGCAGTACTCCGGCGTCCGGCCCGCCTCCGCCGGGAAGCAGCTGTCCAGGATCACCGCCGGGCCGATGGTGCCGAACGCGCCCTGCACCACCACGTTGTAGAAGTCCGCGGTGAGCGAGAGGTCCTTCACCCAGCGAGGTTGCAGCACCGCTCCCACCGTGAGCACGTTGGCGGTCTCCGGCTGGAGGTCCGGGTTGCCCCCCTCGCGCGCGCGGAGGCTGAAGCGGTCGTCGAAGAAGTCGTCGGGCACGCCGTTCGCGTCGCACGCTCGGTCCACCGGCGTCCCCTGGGCGCGCGGCCGTCCGGGCGCGTCCGCGGAGCAGGGGTCTCTCACCGCGGGGAAGGTATCGAAGGTGCCCGAGAACAGGCTGTTGATGTCCGGCTCCCGGAACGCGGTGGAGACGGTCCCGCGCAGGGCCACGTCCTGCACCGGCGAGAAGCGGCCTCCCAGCCCGTAAGCGAGGTGGGTGCCGGCGGTGTTGTAGCTGGCCGCGCGCGCGGTGCCGTTCAGCTCCAGGATGCGGCGCCCACTCCCCTGGCCGCCCTGCGCCTCCTCCACCACCACCGGGACGGAGAGCTCCAGGGAGCCCTCGCTGGTGACGAAAGCGCCCTCGATCTTGCTGTCCGAGACGCCGGTGGCGTCGGCGGTGAGCGGGTCCGGGAGGTGCGCCCCGTGCTCGCGGCGCACCTCGTAGCCCACCGCCAGCTCCACCGGCGCGGTCCCCAGCTGGAACAGCGGGCCGCCCACGGTGGTCTGCACACCCAGCATCTCGTTCAGGCCGTGGTGCGTGCCGTTGAAGGTCAGGTTGGCCGCCTGGTCTCCGGTGATCGACCCGGCGCCGCC
>Ga0068860_100005229_pt1 | contig 13182 bp, 12 predicted proteins | sample KBSSwiS32_FD_66597 | JGI IMG/M metagenome (GOLD analysis project Ga0068860, IMG submission 66597) | Switchgrass rhizosphere microbial communities from Kellogg Biological Station, Michigan, USA - KBS Switchgrass S3-2 | ecosystem: Host-associated > Plants > Roots > Rhizosphere > Soil ... | reverse complement strand
CGCCACCGGCCCGGGATCAACGTACGGCGGCAGGCCAGGGCGCTTGTTCGACTCCCTGCCGAATGAGCGACCGCCGAGGTCGGGTTCAGCGCCTCGTGTTCGCCACGATCTCGGCCATGTCGTGCATCTTGGCTGAGAAGTTCATGATCTCGTCGTAGGCCGGGTGGAGCACCACCCGCCGCATCGTCCGCACGCCCGTTTCCGACTTCAGCAACGGAGGGCGTCCGTGTTGCAGTGTGAGGTTGTCCCAGACGAGCAAGTCGCCTTGTTGCCAATCGTGCTCGTAGAGGAATTGGGGGTCGTAGAGCACCTCGAAGAGCTCCGACAACAATTCCTGACTCTCGCCATATCCCATGCCCTCGATCAGCACTGAGTACCACTCCTGCACAAAGAGCAGGTCTTCCCCGGTCGCCGGGTGCCGGTACACCAGCGGGTGGGTGATGCGAGGAAAGTTGTATTCGTCGGTGGGAAACACCGGAGTGCCCGATCCGTCATGGGTTGGCGTCACCGCGCAGGGCTCGGCGGTGCCGTACTCACTCAGGTCAACCATCATGAGGCCGCGCAGTTCGCTAATCCGAGCGCGTAGCTCCATCGGCAAGGCCTTGAGCGCCCGACTGTTGCTGGCGAAGCGGGTGGGAGCCAACGATCCCGAGATCTCATCGCCGTAGAGCGAAAGCCCACTGTCGGGGCGTGGGGTCCACCCGTAATCCGAGTGCCAAGGCAAGTGTGAAACGAGCGGCGTTGCGCTGTCCGCCCGATGGTTGGAGACGTATCCGAACAGCTTGCCGTGGTAGCCCTCGTCGACGACCGTGCCGAAGACCGACGCAAAGCGGATCTGCTGTTCGGGATCGGTTACCTGGTCGCGCAACAGCACCAAATGGTGGCGAGCGAACAGACGGCGTAGCTCATCGGCCTCGGCGGGAGTCGGCTGCACGCTCGCATCTAGCCCTTCCACCAACACGCCGATGTCGCTTGACAACGGCGTAACTCTCAGCGAACTCCCCATAACGCCTCCCCACGAGCACCGGTAGCGGGCCGTACCCTGAAGTGCACCGCACTTCGACCAATCCGAGAATACCAGTTCCGCTGGTCCGGGTCATGACGCGCTTTCCGGCATACGGCCGGTGGGTGTGGCCGGCGGCCCCACGCTTCGAGGGTCTTGCTGTACCTCCCGCCTAACCAGGCTCGTGAAGCGCATCAATGAGAACGCTATTGCCGCTTTCTTGCGGAGCCCAGTGGTGGCGTGTCACGATCGAGTGGCCCGGGGTGGTCGGTACGCCGGCAAGCATCGGAGCTCGTCGATGGGTATCTACACGACATGTGATCCGCCCTCGTCACCACGGGATCCGATCAGCCACCCACATGCCATCGGAGGTTCCTGATGCGGGAGCGGAACAGCGCAAGTTCACGTGCGGTCCCCACCGCGCGCTTTGCTTCCCAGCGGGCGTTGGTGACCGGAGCCTCGGGTGGATTGGGCGAGGCGATCGCCGCAATGGCTCAGCTGAGGCCAGCGTGGGCGGCCGCGCTGGGGCGGCGAGGATCCAAAGAGTTCGCCGAGGCCATGGCCAAAGCGCACCAAGACAAGTGGTGAGGCGCCGTTCAGACTCCGACGGTCGAGGTCAGTTTGTTTCGCGAAGTGCGCGCACCAGCTTCGTGCGTTCCCACGTCGCGTAGCCCGTCTCTCCGTCCCACACCCAGCGGGTGTCGCCGAAAAGCGTGAGTAGTCCGTTCTGGTCGGACAGATCGGCTGCGCTTGGGCGAGCGCTCAGGTTCATGGTGGCCACGTTGTTCAAGGTCTCGCCGATGATCTCGGCCGACTGACCGTCCTCACGCTCCAGCACGATCGCCAGCCGTTCGTCGCGGGGCATGAGCCGGTCCCACTTGCCGAAACTCCGAACGACGGCCTGGTGGATCACTCCACCTTCCACGATGTAGCCGTATCCGGTGGATTCGCCGGAGGTTGTCTCTGCGACCTGAAGTCCGAAGGCGCGGCCGCTGGGAAAGAGGACATGGATGAAACTGTGGCCCATGATGGCCTCGCCCCAGGGCTGCGACCGCACGTGGTGACGCCAACCCGTACCCGCCAGATTCCACCGCGTGCCGCGATCGTCTTGCACCCAGCCGCTGAATCGGTGGTTCTGAACGTAGAAGCCGAACACGTTCACCGGCGTGCCAACGTCGGCCCCAGAACCAAAGACGGTCGAGGGTGGTGACCACGCCGGTGTCGCGCACTTGATGTCGATCTCGAAGGACAGGTGTCCACGCTCGCCTTGATCGCGGCGATGGCGCAAGGTGTCTTCCTGCCGCGCGTAGTCCACCGCGGCGTCGAACCGGTAACGCCAGTGAGAGAAGGGTTCAATCTGCTCGTATCGAAGGCCCCCCGACTCGATGGGCGGCCCCAGCTTCAGCGGAGCGAAGTCGATCGTGGCCGCGACGCGGCCGTCAGGAAGATTTACTGACACGTTGTGCCAACTTCGGTGCGGACCCGCGATGTCGGCGTAGATGGCAAACAGCACGCTGACGTGTTGAGCCGGATCGTTCGCATGCACCGCCATCCCTTCCATGAAGGACGTGTCGACGTCGCGTTCTGCGAAGCGGTCGTCCTGAGCGTTGAAACGATCAGCGAGGTCCATGATGGGCTCCTTCGACGTCGCAGGAGTGGTGGCGGCGGTCAGCTTCCCGCGCGGGCCGCCGGGCAGGATCCCGAGACTACGTCAGTGGAATGACGTATAGACACTGACACCGAGCGTACTTCAGCCGCTGAATCACTAGAACTGCCTAAGTCATAGCCAATTGACTCGTGACAGTTGACTGTCATAAGTTTTGACCAGTTCGAATTGACCTATCAGGAGGTCTCGTGTCTAAGACCGCATCCGAATTCACTGTGAATGACACCTTCCGGCTGGCGCTGTACACGTCGGCGGCGGCGCCGTTCTCTGCTAAGTCACCGCAGCTGCATGAGGCGCCGGAGCGGCGGGCGCGGTCTCGTGTGATCGTGTCGATCGATGATCATTTGGTGGAGCCGCCGGACATGTTTGAGGGCCGGATGCCGAAGAAGTTCGCGGATCGGGCTCCCCGGGTGGTGGAGACCGATGACGGTGCGCATCAGTGGGTGCTCGATGGTGCGGTGCTCACGCAGATCGGGATCAACGCGGTGGTGGGTCAGAACCGTGACGAGGTGTTGGTGGAGCCCACGAGGTTCGAGGATATGCGTCCGGGTACCTATGACGTTCACGCTCGTATCCGGGACATGGATATCGATGGTGTGTATGCGTCGTTGTGTTTTCCTTCGCTGGTGGGTTTCGCGGGGATCCGTCTGCAGGGTTTGAAGGATCAGGAGTTCGGGTTGGCGGCGATGCGGGCCTGGAACGACTGGCATATCGAGGACTGGGTGGGTGCCTATCCGGAGCGGTTTATTCCGTGCCAGATCCCGTGGCTGAACGACGCCCGGGTGGGGGCGGAGGAGATTCGTCGCAACGCGCAGCGGGGGTTTCGGGCGGTGACGTTTCCGGAGTTGCCGGGCAAGCTGGGTTTCGCGCCGTTGGTGTCGGCCTATTGGGATCCGTTGTTTGAGGCGTGCGAGGAAACCGGGACGGTGGTCTGCGTTCACACCGGCTCCGCCGGGAACCCGGTGATGACGGAGGGTTCGGAGCAGTCGTTGGGGACGTTGTTCGGGTCTGGTCACTCGATGATCACCGCCATCGAGTGGGTGCATGCCGGGATCGCGGCCCGTTACCCGGATATCAAGATCTGCCTGAGCGAGGGGGGCATCGGTTGGGTTCCGTGCCTGTTGGATCGCCTTGAGCATCAGGAGCGGTACCGCGATGCCAAGGCCCATTTCCAGATCGGCGGGGACCCGGACCGTACCGGGTTGGCGGTGGGGGATCCGATGCTGCGGGAAACCCTGAGCCGCAACTACTGGTTCTGCACCCTCGATGATCCGTCCACCATCGCGCTTCGGCACCGGATCGGGATCGACAAGATCATGTTCGAAGTCGACTACCCCCACGCCGACTCGTCATGGCCGAACACGCAGTCGCGATTCGAACACATCCTGCGCGACGTCCCCGAGCACGAGCGCGAGATGATCGCCTGGAAGACGGCCGCGGACCTGTTCGAGCATCCCGTGCCCGCCTCAGTCGTGGCCGACCCCGAATCCTACTGACGTCATGGGGGACGCTGATCTTCGGGGCCGGGTCGCAGTGATCACCGGCGGCGCGTCGGGCTTCGGCGCGGTGCTGGCGAAGGAATTCGCGGCTGCCGGCATGTCGATCGCTGTGCTCGACATCGACGAAGAACGCGCCGCCGCAATTGCCGCTGGTCTGCCGACAAATGCCATTTCGTGCCGGGTGGACACCGGCGATTCGGAGTCGGTGACGGAGGCAGTAGCGCACGTGGAGCGAGAACTCGGTGCTTGCCATGTCCTGTGCGCCAACGTTGGCGTGCTTCAGTTCGGGGCCGTGGACCGGCTCAGCGACGAGGAGTGGCAATGGGTGATGAACGTGAATGTCATCGGCACCGCTCGAACTGTGCGGGGCTTCCTGCCCTTGATGCGCCGAAGCTCCGGATGGCGCCAGATCGCCATCACCGCCTCCTCGTCGGCGCTCGATCCGGGAGCCCGCCTCGGCGCCTACTGCGCCAGCAAGTCGGCGGTCACCGCCATCGGGGAGACACTCCGCCTTGAACTGGCGGGCGAGGGGATCGGCGTCACCGTGATCTTTCCGGCCGGCATGACGACCCGGCACGTGGAAAGTAGCGGTACTGCCCGCCCGTCGCAGCTACCGGGCCAGGTCATCACGGATGACGACGCCCAGGTGATGATGGCCAGTCGCGACATCACCCCGTCGTTCGCGGTCACGCCCGAACACGCGGCCCGTAACGTGCTCGCCGATCTCCGATCCAATCAGCCGTACATCATCACCCACGGCCCCTACCGGGACCGTTACGTGGAGCGACGAGCCGGGCTTGACAATGCATTCGACCGAGCCCTGAGCTCGTGAGCAAGGGGGACTCGCCAATGGATGCTGACCAGCCCACGATCCAAATGCTGTGGGACATTGAGCAGATCAAGCAGCTCAAGGCGCGCTACTTCCGATTCATCGACTTCAAGGACTGGACGTCGTTTCGCGATCTCTTCACGGAGGACTGCGAGCACTGGGTGCCGATGGACGGTGGCGAACGCGCCTTGGACAATGACGAATACCTGCGCACGTTGCCCGGCCTCCTCCAGAACGGCATGACCACCCATCACGGTCACATGCCCGAGATCACACTGCTCAGCGACACCGAAGCCAGCGGCGTGTGGTCGATGTTCGACTATGTCCAAACGCACCCGGCGCCCGAGACCGGAGTCGACGGTCCCGTCTGCCTCATGGGCTACGGCCACTACTTCGAGACCTACCGAAAGTGCGATGACGGACGCTGGCGCATCAGCTCCAAGCGCAACTCGAGGATCCACGTCGATCACGTGCCGTGGACCATTGGAACCTGAGGACCAATCGAGCTAACGCGCCTCCCTGGCCCGCCCCGCCGTCGAAGGCGGCCGCCGAGGGAAAGGCCCAAGGCGTATCGGTCGGCGACAGGGCGCCGCAGACCGGCCTCTGTCGTTCGGCCACGTCACTACGGCTACGTTGTTTCCTGGCCGCATGGGGAGCAAGAGCAAGGAGCACGAAACATGGATTTCGGCGTGATACCGGCGAGTGGTGGGACGTTTCCTGTGAACGGAGCCGACCTTTCAAACCTGGCGCGCTCCGCCGAGGAGGCCGGGTTCGAATCAGTCTGGATCGGTGAGCATGTCGTGATGTCCGCCCAGGAGGCCTATCCGGGTGCCGGTACCAATCGGATTGGACCGTCGCCAACGGGTACGTTGCCCGATCCGATCGAATGGTTGACCTACGTCGCGGCTTGTACCGACCGGATCCTGCTCGGCACCGCCATCCTGCTGCTCCCTCTGCATCACCCCGCCATCATGGCCAAGCGTCTGGCCACCCTCGACCAGCTGTCGGGCGGCAGGCTCCGCATCGGCATTGGAGTGGGCTGGAGTGAGATGGAGTACGCGACGGTGGGTGAATCCTTCGCCACCCGTGGTCGACGGTGCGACGAGGCGATCTCGGCCATGCGAGCTCTGTGGCGCGATCAGCCCGCCACCTTCGAAGGTGAGTTCTTCACGTTCCCGCCCGTGCACAGCGTGCCCCAGCCGATCCATGGTGCCGTCCCGATCCTCGTCGGCGGAGACAGCGACGCCGCCGCCAAACGGGCGGGACGCACGGGCGACGGCTACTTTCCCTTTGGCAAAGATCAAAACGAATTGGCTCGCCTGATCGATGTGATGAACAAGGCGGCCGAAGAGGCCGGCCGAGACCCGAAGTCCATCGAGTTGACCGGCCTGGGCTCGGGACGACCGGACGTCGTTGAGCGAATGGCCGAGCTGGGGTTCACCCGGCTCGTGATGTTCCTGCCGGAGCTCACACCGGATGGCATCGCCCGTCTGTGGGAGAAGTGTCAGGCCGTCTCGGGACGTGTCGCATAGGGAGCATTGTTCGCCGTCCTGCTGTGGTGAGGCTGGGTGGTTGCAGCCTCGCGCCGCGCAACCTCAAGGCGGATAGCGTGCGTGGGCGAGGCCAGTAGAGGCTGCCGAGCCACCGGGGGGAGGATCTATGGATCGAGCGCTGATCGTGTCTTCCGATTGCCATGTCGGAGCTCCGAGTGAGGTGTACCGGTATTACCTTGAGAAGCGCTATCACAACCCGTTCGATGAGTATCTCGAGCATCGTCGCGACACGGCTGCGTCACGGAACAAGCCGATCGAGCAAGTGCCCACCGATCCCGAGGCGCGCACGGCCTTCTTCTATCATCAGGTCGATCGGAACAACTTTGTTCGGCCCATCACCGAAGTTGCGCAAGACGCTGATCCGGTAGTGGCCGAGTTGGCTCGTGACCGGCGTCTGCGGTACGAGTACAGCCGGTCGGTCAACGTCACCAGTCGCCTCGACGAAATGGAGTCACAGGGTGTGGTGGGCGATGTCCTCTTTCCCGACACCTCTTCCGATAATGAGATTCCCTTCAGCGGCCTGAGCGGTGCGTTGGGTGGTATCGAAAATCGGTACCCACCCGAGCTTCAGATGGCGGGCCACCGTGCTTACAACCGGTGGCTGGCCGATTTCTGTGTGGCCGGCCGACACATCGGTCTGGCCCGGGTGTCCAGCTTTGACATCGAAGCGGCAGTGCGAGAGGTGCATTGGGCCGGTCGGGAAGGCCTGCACGGAGTGCTGTTGGATGGCGAAAATCCCGCCCTCGCTTCGTTGTACGAAGCGGCGTACGATCCGCTGTGGGCGGCCTGTGAGCAAGAGAAGCTGCCCGTGCACTTTCACGCGGTTGCCGGCGCCCCCGAGTTGGCGCGGCAAGGGCCGATGGCCACGGAGATGTGGAGATTCGAACTTGGATTCTGGGCCCATCGCCCGCTTTGGCACCTCATCCTCGGTGGCGTCCTCGAGCGACATCCGCAGCTGGTCTGCGTCTGGGCAGAGAGCGGTTCGGCGTGGATTCCTCCGGCGCTTGACGCGATGGACTGGCGGTGGGAGGTCATGCCGCCCACACGGAGATTGCCGATGAAGCCCAGCGCGTACTGGCGGCGTCAAGGCTTTGTGGCCGCCTCGATATTGACGCGCGCCGAGGCCGACATGCGCCATCGCATCGGTATCGACCAGATGATGTTCGGAACCGACCTTCCGCACATGGAGGGAACGTGGCGTGTCACCCTTCGGTATCTTCGGGCCACACTCGGAGCCGCCGGCACGACGAAAGAGGAAGCTCGAAAAATCCTCGGCGGCAACCTGCTGCGCTGCTACGGGCTCGACGCCGCTCCGTTCGAACGTCGTGCTCGCGAGATCGGGCCGGACCTCGACGAGATTCTCACCCCGCTCGAGGATGACCAGATGACCACCGAACTGGCACTGATGGTGTCGGCCCCGGCAAAGGGGTTTTAGACCCGGTACGAGTTACAACTGCCGGCAAGTGTGAACCGATCACGCCGGTGACCCAGGCCTTCGTGCACCCGCAGGCCTCGTTACAGTGATGATGCAACGGTCTCATGGGAGGACAACCGTCTGATGCATCTGCAAGGGAAAACTGCGTTGGTAACGGGCGCGAGCCGAGGGATCGGCAAGCAGATAGCGATCGAACTCAGTCGTCGAGGTGCCAGTGTCGTGGTGGCGGCGCGGACCGTTGAGCCACGCAAGCGACTTCCGGGCACCATTGGCGAAACGGTTGAGGCCATTGAATCCGGCGGCGGCACGGCTCTTGCTGTCGCGGCCGATATGGCCAATCCGGAGGACCTGGAACACCTGGTGGCCGTCACCGTCGAGAGATTCGGCCGCGTCGACGTGTTGGTGAACAATGCCGCCGCGACCGCCGGCAAGGCCTGGGGAGCGTCGCTCGCCGACCTCACTCGAGAAGAGTGGATGGAGCAGTACGCGATCAATCTCCATGCCCCGTACACGCTCACGAGGGCGGTGGTGAAGGTGATGGCCGGCCACGGTGGCGGACGAGTCCTCAACATGACGACTCGTCACGGTCAGGCAGGCGTCGACGAGCCGCCGGAACTGTCGACGCCGTTGGCCTATCCGTCCAGTAAGGCCGCGCTTGATCAGTTCTGCATCAGCGTTGCCCCGCAGCTTCGGCCGTTGGGGGTGGCCATCGTCAACATTCACCCTGGGTTCGTGCGCACCGAGATGGTTGACATCATGGACGAGCAAGGTTTCGACGCGGGTCGATCCATTGCCATGGACGTCCCGACGCGTGCCGTCGCCTACCTGGCGACGTGTGACGATCCAATGGCCTACACCGGCAAGATCCTCAGCGCTGAGCATCTCGTTCAAGAGTTAGCGCTCTGAGGAGGAAACATCGGTGGTGGGTCCGGCTGGGTTGCGCTCGAAAAGAGCGCGAAGGCGCCTTCTCCGGATCACCATCACTATCGGGAACGACACTTTCAAACGGAGTCAACGCCTGGAAGTGTTGCCGGCGCAGACCGTTGGAAGTCCGTTGGACGCGGGCGTAGCCGCTGAGGACGACTCCGAACGTTGTGAGAATCGCATTGTCACCCGGACAGCGACGTTGTAGGGTGGCCGAGGGTCGCCGAGAACGTTGAGGCTGCATACAGGAGCGCGGATCGCCCCCGCCCTCACTGTGTCGGGCCCGCCAGGTTGAGCTAAGCCGACGTGTCGGTCTGGATGAGGAGACAACATGCAACTTGGAACGGAGATACGTTTCCAAGACCGGCGATTTCAGATGCCTCGTGAGCGGATCATCTGCTCCGAGGCGTGGGGCTATGACGCCGTATTTGGAGCGGGCGACGGCGTTGGCTCCGATGCGCTGGCGAGCATTGCTCACATCGCCGCATTCACGCAGCGCATCAAGCTCGGCACTTGCATTGCCAAGATCATCGCCCGCACGCCCGCCTCGATGGCGATGGCTTTCCAAACGATCGACCAGATGGCCGGGGGCAACCGCACCATCATCGGTCTCGGTAGCTCCGATCAGCGATACGCCCGGGGATGGCACGTGCAGCCATGGGGCAACCCCGTGGAACGGATGCGCGACTATGTCGCGGTGATGTGCCAGGTGGCGGCCGGAAAAGCGCTTCAGTACGAAGGGCGGACCATGACGATCCCATCCGCCAGTGACGGATCCGATCCTGGTCCTCCGATAGCGCCGTTGCTAGAAACCAATCCGAACATACCGATTCTTCTCGGTACGTTCGGTCCGCAGATGGTCACGCTGACGGGGGAGATTGCCGATGGCTGGATGCCCACCGGGTTTCGTCCGGGCATGTTGGCTACGAAGTTTGGCCCCCTACTAGAGGAAGGCTTTCGCCGCGCCGGTCACGGCAAGGGCTACAAGGACTTCCAAATCTGGGTACACGTCGATGTGAACGTCGATGACGATGTTCGCACCGCCATGCTCCCGTTCAAGCGGTACGTCTGCACCTACACCGAATACCAGCTACCGCTGATGGCCGAAGCCGGTTTTCCCGACGCGGCGGCCCGAATCAAGGACGAGATCGAAGACCGGCTGGGCAAGGGTTCTGCCTCTGGCTATCACCGGCCCCAAGAGGCACCGGCACTGGACGATCCGATTCTGGACCTCGTGCCTGACGAGTTCATCGACGGCGGCTGGATGTGCGGTCCGGTCAGTCGATTCAAGAAGCTCCTCGAGCCGTGGTTGGGTTGCGGTGCCACGGGTCTCATCGTTCGATACGGCCCGCAGGTCGGCGACGGCGGTACGGGAACGCACTACGAGAACCTCGAGGCGTTCCGTGCCATCGCCAAACTCCTCGACAAGCCCGGCAACGGCTGAGGTAGACCTTCACGCTCGTATCCAATTTTCACTGAAACGTCTCAGTGCCCTGCTGAACCACGGGTCGAATCTTCACCGGGATGTTTGACATGAGCGGCTGGCCTGAATACTTGTCGAAGACGACGTCCACTGAGATCAGCCGGCTGGTGGAGGATCCAATTTCCCGTACGTCGGCGTCTCGCTCAGGGCCGGCCCCGAAAGCATGGGCCATGGAGACGTTGCCCCGTCGAAGGCCAGGATCGGCGGCGACAAACGCGGTGATCGACGCTCGAGCCGATGAGATCTCGACCATGTCGTGTTCGACAAGGCTGAGCTCGAACAGGTCGTCGGGATGGAGATAGGCCAGATTGTGGGCGCGACCGCGGTTGGTTGCGGCCAGGTTGTGGGACGAGTTGAGCACGTGGGGCAATCGGCGGGATAGCAACCGATAGTCGTAGCCCGACCCAATCGGAACGGTGACGTCATCGGAGCGGGCGATTTCGGTGAGGTCCTTCATCATGTCCGCGTTGCCAACGTTGAGCCGGTCTGTCCATCCTTCGTCCTTCGGTGCCACCACCACTTCGGGGTGCGGAAAGAGCGTGACGCTCGGGGACTGCTTGATTTCGGAGAGCGGAATCCGGGAGTTGCCCGCCAGGACCTCGAGCAGTTCATCGGTGGTCGGAGGCTCGGTCATGTTCAGGGCCACCGGGGCGGGGCTACCCGGCATGAAGTGGATGCCGCCCTTCAGATGGAGCTGCAGTCCGAGGTGAGCTGCAACGCGATAGAAGAGTTCCCACTCCTCGATCAAGTCGGACCCAACGGGTCGCTGCGCGACCGCAGGTGTGTATTGGGCGGCGGCTTCGGTGAATCCCGCGACGCCATTGCCGTAGAAGAGGAGCATGTCTGAGAGCTGCGTGAAACCGGGAACTTCGAGGCTCATCGTCGGTGCAATCACGTAGTGAGCGAGCAGAGCGGTTTGCGAGAGTTCTACGTCAAGGGTCACCAGTAAGTCGAGCGCTCGCATTGCCTCGATGGTGAGCAGCTGATCCGGAAAGGCGGCAACCGGGTTTCCCCCGAGCACAAAGAGCGCCTTCACCTGTCCATCCCCGGGGTTCAGGATCTCTTCGGGTAGAGCAGCGGTCTGTAGCCCGGCGAGCGTGTCACGTAACCCTCGTACCCGTAGATGCTCCCCGAAGCCGAACGCCTGGATCGGGGGAGCCGCCTGGGCTTTGGCTGACACCGTGGGAATGAGCGATCCGGGATTCTTGACCCGCTCGCCCGCCCTCAGGTAGTGACCACAGACGGTGTCAAGAACCAGTATCAGGTACTCGACCAACGTGCCGTGAGCGTTGCCCATGTTCGGTCCGGTACCGCCAACCGCATAGCCACGCCGCGCCCCGGCAAAAATCCTCGCCGCTCTCACGACGTCATCCGCAGCCACGTCCGCTCGACGCGCTACATACTGCGGAGTGAAGGGTTCGACGGCTCGGCGCAGTACCTCGACGCCATCGACGTTGTCGGCCAGAAACGCGGAATCGTGGAGACCCTCTTCCAGGATTACCCGGAGCAGGCCGGCCAGAACGGTGACATCTTCACCGGCTCGCGCTTGGAGATGCACCGACGCGCGCTTGGCGAGTTGCGTACTGCGAGGGTCGATCACAATGACGTGCCCGCCGCGCGCCCGTACACTCTTGAGGAATCTGCCGGGATCGCCAGTAGGGACGCCCGTATAGCTCACCAGGCCATTGCAACCGACGAACAACACGACGTCGGGGTCGTCGAACGCCTGAGGGGGCGCCATCCAGTACCCGTGCAAGCCCTTGGCAATGGCCTTTCCCGGCTGGTCGATGGTGTTCGAGGTGAACCGCATCGGTGACCCGATCGCGTCCAGAAAGGCTTCGGACATGGGATGGCCAACGGGGTTTTGCGTCAGCTTGGTGCCTGCGTATACCGCGACGGACCGGGGTCCGTGCTCCGCGAGGATTGTGGCGAGGCGCTCGCCGATCTCCTCAACGGCCTGTTGGACTGCGATCGGAGAGTGCGAACCGTCTGCCTGCCGCTTCATCGAGTGAAGTAGGCGCGTCGGGGCGTTTTCGATCGCGGGCAACGCGCGACCCTTCACGCACGAATAGCCGTGGTGAGTCGGGCTGGTCGGATCACCCGTGACCCTCACCGGTCGCCCGCCCTCGATATCGACGACAATCGGGCAAGCGTTGTGGCAGACGCGGCAGAACGACTGGTGCTGTGTCACCGTCATATTGATCCCCCATTGGCCTCGGTAGCCGATTTCGACATTGTCGGCGCCGCGCGGAAACTTAGTTCTCAGTGTTGCAGCGTCCTCGACCCGGCCGCAACAGTGGCACCCATTCCCGCTTGGGGGCGACCCCACCGCTGTTGCCGGTGGGACCGGGTGCGCCCGATCAGTACTCGGGCGGCGCAACGGGGGCGAGCATTGGAGAGTCTCGCCAGCTGGCAAACAGCGGTCGGTGCACGATGTGCGGCGGAGGCTCATGCTCACTCAATCATCGAAAGATTGGCGAGACTGTCACTTTCGCATCGGGTTACACCCGAGGTTCTTCTCACTTGGCTAATTGTCGAGTAGTACCAAGCCAGCGGCGGTCTCCAAGGGGAAAGAGGTCCAACTTGGCAGAGAACGCGGCTTTCGCTATTCTGCCCGCCGTAACCGCGATGTGAGGCGCAGAGTTATGCGACGAGACGCGTGAATCATCCGGCGGCGCTGAATGCAGCCGCCGGACCAACACGATCAGAGGGGGAACTTAGGATGCAATCGAGGTTCAAGAAGTCGGCGCGCGCGGTAGTGGTCGTTGCGGCCATCGCCACGTTGGCGGC
>Ga0068860_100005228_pt1 | contig 13183 bp, 17 predicted proteins | sample KBSSwiS32_FD_66597 | JGI IMG/M metagenome (GOLD analysis project Ga0068860, IMG submission 66597) | Switchgrass rhizosphere microbial communities from Kellogg Biological Station, Michigan, USA - KBS Switchgrass S3-2 | ecosystem: Host-associated > Plants > Roots > Rhizosphere > Soil ... | reverse complement strand
TTAATTGAAAGGGTGAAAAATGTGTCATTGAAAAGGGCGGTTGTCCTATATGGTAATAGGATCTAGGCTGCCGCCGATGATTTCGGTGTCTACAACTGTCACTGCTTCGGTATTGGGAAGTAGGTAATCAGTTTCGTCCTGAAAGGATTGTAAAAGCTCTTCTGGGCTCTTGATCTGGGAAACGGCTTTAACCCGGATAACCAGGTACATGGTAATTTCAATCATGGTAAAATGACGCCACTTGATCCCCCGGCGGCGTCCCGGGTTAAAGGGTTGATTTAGTCGTGATAGTATTTGGGGAGTGACCGGATCGGGGCGTAATTGTGGTAAATAGGTGTACAGTGCTCCCGGAAGTATTTGAAGTTGTCGGGCTTCTTACGCAGTTTTATCAGCCATGCCCGCATAAAGAGGAGGCCGTCAAAATTTCTTTCGAGGTAGGTGATAGAACCTTTTCGAAAGGAGAAGGCAGAAATATCTTCTTCTATGCTGAGAAGAACTAATGTAGAATAAGGGACTTCGACCCATTGCTGGGCGGGGTCTTCGTGTAATAGGAACCAAGTAGGAAGGGTGGCCTTGATTTTTGTTGATTTTTTCATGATTGTTGATTTGATGAATAAAAAATGAATTATTCACCTGGGTATGGGTTCAGCCGGGAACCCTGCAAGGAGGACGCGGAATTAAAATGATGGCTTTGTGCGGTGGGCGCTGTGTTTTCATCCGAACTCCTTAGCAGAACCTGTTCACGGTTAACCCATAAATTTGTAGTTAATTGATTTTTTAGAGAGTAAATAAAAATGCGCCCAGGTTGTGGACGAAGAATAGAAATGAAAGCCGGTGGCAAGCAGGTGCGCGGGGACGGCTTCTACCATGATCCGCAAAGATCCCGTCTCCCCGCCGAAGGCGGGGAGACGGGAAGCAAAAAGATAAACATTGCCTACCCCGTATCGGAGCGTAGGCAACGTTCGAACCCTTAATGACCCGATGTTTTAAGTAGTCCATCGGTGCCCGCATCATAGCGGATAAGGGTGCCGGATTCCGCTTTGATGTAAAAGATGGGCCTGGAATCTCCCCGATGCAGCCGAAACTGGATGATCTTTCTTTCTGGAGGTCCGCATTTACTGGCAGGATTGGGAACAACCCAGGCAGCATCCATGCCGGCAGGCCGGGAAGTTCGGGTGGCGCCGATTCGTTGCAGCAGAACGCTTTTCTTACTGACCTCTACGAGTTGATAAAAATCAATATTGGTTTGATCATAACCCCAGGACTCGTAGAAGATTTCCCCGACCTGGAAGCCATGTTGCATTTCCGCTCGGATCTGCTGCTTCCGGATTTTCATGTCGGCCTTCTCATTTTCTTGCCTGGCAGCTGAGGCGATGATGGCATCTATCCAGACCTTTCGCCTTTCCTCGCTGGAGAACCTAAAATTTTCCAGCAATTTATACTGGCCTTTATTGATGCCAGCAGAAAGCAATTTATAATACCTGCCAACCGGATTGCCGGCTGAGTTGGTGGTCAATTCAATTTTGTACTGGGTCCCCTCCAGGGTTTCGACAGTTGGGGTGTTGACGGGTTGATTCGGTTGCATAAATAATTGATTGATTTTATGAAAGAAAAAGTGTTTAAATCTTCTCGGAGCCAATCGCTACCCAGCGATCAGTCTTGAAGGTTCGTTCATAAGGACCGGTGCTGTACCGAGTGTCAACCTCTTGAAGTTGAAAAACAATGGTCTTGGCCGTTCTTCGAACAATGGCGAGAACTTTGGTACTGGTTCCTCCATTCCAGCGCATAAAATCACCGACTTTAAAATCCTGCGCTGGTTTGGCCTCACACCAGCCGTAATATTGCAACCAGATATGAGGCTTGGCATCGATCAGCTTGTTGGAATAATCATTACCGCGATAAGTCATAAAAATTTGATCTGTGGTGTTCCGGCGATCAACCCGGTTTTTAGTGATGGATATATATATAGTGGCAGGCAGTAATTTTTCACCCTTACTATAGCCGTTCAGGGTGACGGTGAAATGGTGAGGGAATCGAAAACCCGGGCGGTAGTGTCGTACCATCGCCCTTTTTTGAAAGGATAGCAGATAACCTATTCTATTGCGGCAAAGAGGTCAATGGTGTAATACCCCTTTTTATCGATACAGTGATAATAATCGGGCGTCATCGTATTGGTTTCAATTATTAGGGAGAAAGCAATTTCTGCCAAAGCATCGTGTGTCAAGGTGGCGCACTGCTTTTTGGAAAGTGGGCGATCATGTTTTTGTAAAATCGCTTCTCGAACGGCCTCTAGCAGGTATCCCCTGTTTTCCAGGTAACACGCTTCTCGGAGTGTTTCCCAACCGTGATCCGTCAGGCTCTTTTCCTGACCACTTTTTTTCTTGTTCATAACCTTGTGATTTGATGATTAAAAAATAAAATAAGACCCTGGGTACGGGTTCGGCCAGGAAAACGCCAAGGAGGAGCGGAAATTAAAAGGATGGCGTAGTGGGTGGGAGAGTGTTTTCATTCCGAACTCCTTGGGCCAAAGGTTCCGGGCTAACCCGTAAATTTGTGTTATTGTTTTTTTAATTAGAATTTTGGCTGTTATTGCGAGGTTATAAAAGTGGGGTGGGAAACTAAAAAGAATAGAATGGGGGAGCCGACCAGTGACCGGCCCCTGTGATTGGGAATGGCATGTGCAAGGGATTCCTCGGGTCGCGACTTAAATAAAGTACAAGCCGTAGGCGTGGGAATAAAAATTAATTCCTACACGGCCGCTGAGGGCACCATTAACCAGCCGCTGCTCGCAAGTTGCGGGTAAGGAGAAATCGGAATACCTTTTAATTATTTCGGCCTGTTCAGCAGGCTTAATTTCAAACCCGGATACGAAATGAAGTTGATTGGTCGCGGGTGGCCAGAAGTCAAGAATTTCGATATTTTTGATGTAATAAGAAAATGGAGTTTTTGCATTAAACATCGCCCAGCTACGATTTTTCGGGGTTATATCCTGTTCATCGATGGCTTTTTTAATCAGTATCGCCAGGTTCATTAGTTCAGGATTTTCGGGTTTACCGGATGGTAAAAGCCGATAGTGAATGTCCGTTTTCGAATATCCTACATACAGATCCATCAGACCTGTGACTGGATTCATTTGGAAAGTCGTTTGCATGGAAAATGGTTTGAATTAAAAAGAATTAAATAAAAATTGTTGGCGTGAATTCTGCGGCATTCCGCTACCCTTTGCCTCCGGAAAGGCCGCAAAGATTTGTAAGAGTATTAAAAAGAATGTCTGCTGGCTGTTGAAGCCAGCAGACTATTTGCAAGTGTTAATCTTCCTCTTCATCCAGGTGACCAAACTCATTCTCCCACTCTTCGGGGGTAATGCCGGAGATTAAGAATTCTCTTTCAGGAAGGGAAAGGTGCGCGGCGACGGCTGAGACAAGGCGCCCTTGATTGATTAAATAAAGTTCCTCGGGTGTGATGTTTAATTCCATGGTGAATGGCTGGCCGTTGAGGATACTTGTCTTTGTAACTTTCATAGTAAAAATTGTTTTAAAAGTGAAAAAAAAAATTTAGCAGACTCCACGGCGTTGGCCGGGGATTGGGCAAGGAGGAGCGGAAATTAAAAGGATGGCTTAGTGGGTGGGGCAGTGTTTTCATTCCGAACTCCTTGACCAATTCAATCCCCGGCAACCCGTATATTTGTGGATTTTTTTATTATAATAGCAAAACTGTATTTTGTCGTCAGGCCTTGTGGGAGGCTGTCTTTTGGCAGGGAGGGAAAAATAGAAAACGGCCCTGTCGGGCCGCGCAAAAAATGATCTAATAACGCGCGGATTACGGTGTTCCCGTAATCCGCGCGGCGTGGCTGGCTATTAACTGGCAATTTTCTGTTGACCCCAGGTCAAGAACAATTTGCCGTCTTCGTCGTAGTTTTTTTGAATAAGCATCGAAAGAATATTAATATCCACGCCGAATTCATCGTAAATATCATTGGTTGAGGACCGGTTGGTAGTTTTGATAAAATCGTTCAGCCGTTCTTTTGCCATGAGGAGTGCCATGAGGTTGAGTTCAATCGTATTTTCATAATTGACAAAATGGATTTCCGTGTGATTGGTGCTATCGTAGCGGATGAACCGAAAGTAGAACTGAGATATCTTGGGGATATTCCATTGGAGGGATTCGACAATGCACTTGTTGCAGTAGGGTATATTCAGACTGGATTTAAGCGATTGTTGTGTGGCGGCTAGGACGCCATTTTTGGAGGCTTTGAATAACAGTAAAATCTTCTTCCTTGTAGTCACCGGCATTTCCCCATCTATGTAAAACATTTTCCGGTTCGGGAACGCTTCAGCCAAGTAGTGCAGGTAACTTTGGGCTGAACTTTTAAGAGTGGTGCCGACTGTGACAAGTTCGTTAGGCCATCCGGCAACCAGGTTTCGGACAGCTTCAAATTTCGCCGGCTTATCTGTCCCTTTATAATGTTTCATCTTGTGGGGAACGGAGGTCGCTTTGATGAGGACCTGCATTTGCCGCACCAGCCGAAGACCGGCTTCCTTTCGTGCGTTCCCGGTAGAGGTGTAAAAGTCATAACAGACAGCGAGAAAATCCTTCATCAATTTTCCATAGAGCGCCTTTTCTGCCTGATTCTGTTTGACCTGGTGGAGGTGTCGGCTGTATTTTTTATCACCAACAATTTCTTCGAATTTCCTTGTGATAATCGTCTTACAGATCATCTGCCGCAACTCCTGCTCGTTAAAAACGTCCTGGTTATCCTTTTGAATGCCAAAGACAGTACTTTTCATCGGGCAGAAACAACCCTTAAAAACGCCGCTGCCCACACCGGCAGGGAAGGGTCTGCCTACATAGATATTGGGCCTGCGAACGAGCAGTCCTTCGCCATTGACGTAGTAAGACCATTCTGCTTGGCTGGTGAAACCAGTTGAATTATTATTGAGCAGTTCTAGCTGGGTATAAATTTCGTTAATAGAATTTCGGGTCGTGGTCCCGGTGGTCAGCAGCTTTACGTGGGCCTTCCTAAAACAATTCAGGGCGGCGAGGCTACGCTGGCTTCCCGGATTGGTGAGTTCATCGCTTTCATCCACCAGCAGACCGATTTTGTGGCTGCAAATCCGAACGTGCCGTTTGATATATCTTTCTAAGGCGATAAGTTGGTCAAAACTGCAAAGCACGATTTGACCCGGTTTAATTTTCGAAACATCTATGAACGATTCCAGCACGATAAAATCAAACCCATAGTCTTCTAATTTGCCCACCCAGGTACCGGTGATGGCGATCGCCGGTCCGACGACAAAGATATTTTTCACTTGTTTTAAGTGAAATTTTAGCCAAATCATGCCGGCCACTGATTTACCCGCTCCCTGTTCCCAGGCTAAAATGCTGTATCGTTTTTGAAGGGCAAGGCCAAGATCCTTCTTTTGAAGGACATTTGGCCTGATGATGGGAATATCATCGGGTTGGAATAGGAGGCCGGGCTTTATAGCCGGGATCAGTGCAACATCCGAAAGATAGGTGTCAACAGCGGCACAGCGGTCCAGTTCGGTGAAGGACGTGTTTTGCAAGGCGAGGGCTTTTTTCTTCCGGGCAAACAGCTTGTTAAAAGGAGGCAGGTTATAATCCGACCGCATGATTTCATGAATGGGGATAAACCGCTCTTCGCTTTTCAGGGAAGGATGATAGGCTTTGTATTTGACGCCGTAACTGGTTTTAACCAGCTTTACGATCTTGCGTCCTCGGCGCTTGTCCTGGTTGCGGACAACTCTTTGAAGGGCTGCCAGCACTTTAGCCGGGGTAAGTTTGGTTTTTTCCCATTCCTTATCATCCATCCCCTCGGGCCGTTGCTGAGTTTTCAGGGTATCCAACAGGTCAAGGGACTTTTGATAATAGCGTGGCCGGAGTCTGGGACTTTCTTTGATATGCCAAAGCCGGCGCCGGATTTTATAGTAAAAATCTGGCTGGGACTGGCTGTCTTGGGCATACCGGAGCTTTCGGCGGTGCCTGTCAAGGCCGTATTGTTCCAGCAGGGGAGCAATCAGGGTTTCATAAATTACTGCCGGATCAAAAGGAGTCCAGTGATCGGGGTTATAGGCTTTGTCGGAGTTGGTGATACCCTTTTTTTGCAGGATCAATAGTTTGGTCGTAAGCTGCACCGAAAAGCTATTAGCTGGCAGGGAACATTGCGCAATAAAATTAAAATGGGTGTTCATCCATTTTATTTTCCGGCTATCCTGAAAGCTATCGGCCAGGAAACTCACCGGTACGATAAAAGCCATCAGTCCACCGTAGTTTAACAATTGCTGAGCCTTCTTCAAAAAGGCCATTTGACTGGTTCCATCGTCAGTATGAATATTAAAAGGAGGGTTGCCCAGTATCATATCCAGGTGTACGCCGGGCTGATAAAATAAAAAATCCTTGTTGGTGAGGTGACTGTTGGGAAACAGGAACCGGCAGACCTCGTAGGCATCGACGTCTAACTCATTGCCGTATATATTAGATTCTACTGGCAGGAAGTTAAAGAAGCTGCCTTTACCGCAGGTGATATCAGCCACTTTAAAATGATCGGGCGGGCGCATAGTCCGGACGATTGCTTCACACAGGTGATCGGGTGTAAAAAATTGCCCTAATTCCAATTCTTTTTTCGCCTGACCATAGGCATAGTAAGAAGAAAAGTCTTTGGCCTGTAGTCCGTGGAGATGCCCCTTTCCGGTAAATTGGGCATAGATGGCCTCCGGGGTCATTTCCTGTAAATTTCCGGAGAGAATCAAATTCACGATCCGATGATTTTTGTCGGCCCGCTCTTCTATCGAAAGTGCAGATTGGCTGATTTTGTATTTCATAAAAAGGTTTGAAAAATTGTTGGAGAATAGGAAGGTGGGAGGCCACCTTCCTATGATGGAATCAGGTTATAAAAGGCTGGTCATTCAACAACCTCGGATATGTGCTGCATCGCGTCTAGGGATTGCAGTACGTCAATGATCACACTTGTATCCATGTGGGCCAGGGGCTCCTCGTGTCCGGAGGGGCCACCGTCTTGGTCCTGTATCATGATCATCGTTTCGCTATCCTGTCCGGGCCTATCCAACCGCAGGGCGGTGATGGTAAAGTCAGTTCCATAGAAATAATCCACTGCGTATTCTCTCAGTGGTAAAATGTCATTGTCGGGATCGGCCAATGCGAGGTATAATTCGTGGATGCGGCCAATGGCGGTCACTTCGACGTTCTGCAATACGGCTTCGAGTTCAATTCCGTTAAACCCTTGTAAGGTGACGGTTTTGATTACATCTGCGTAATCCTCGTCTGTGTCTTTGGATCGGTCTTTGGCGGCTTCGATGTATTGATCCAGCGCTCCTGCTTCAATGGCCGCAACAATGGCGGCGCGGATGGCCTTTTCTTTCACCTTATCATTATGGTACTGGTCCCATGCCGCGTTCAAGGCGGGTTCGACTACGCCTGTAGTTAGAAATGGGGGGTGTTCGGGTTCCTTCCAGGTGGGAAGATCAGGAACATAAAAATTAGTATCATCGTAGGTGTCCGAAGTATCGTTTGCCGTTCCAAAACTAAAGGTTGCGGGGTCGTTTTCATCGTTATTATTATAGACATGAAAAATTCGAATACCATTGTGTTCCAAAAAGAGTTTGTTGCGAATCCATTCACTACTGTAAGGCATAAATAAAAATTATGATTGTTAAAAAATTCAACCGAGGGTTGCGCCATCGTTGGCAGATTGCCCTCCTTAATTCAACCCTTACCGATAGGTGTCACTAAAGCCCCGGAACGAAGTCAAGGTCGCAGGGGAAAAAATACACGCTCAAGGCGTGGAGATTTTTTCCCCGAAGCCAGTCGCTGTAGCTTGCGGAGGCGACCGCCTTGATCTTCTAGTGTAGGCGGCTAGTATTTTAAGGGTTGTGTGAAGAAAGGAGGGGGAATTGCCAAGAATTGAGCATTAAAAACCCCGGAGCCAACGAAGCTCCGGGGTAGCTGGATCCAGCGTTTGGCCTGGTAGTGGGCCAGGTACTGGCTAGATGGGGAGTCGTGTTAGCTAGTCGTTGCAAATTCGATCAGCCGTTCCAAAAAATCCTTGAATTGGTGCGCTGTCTCTTCGTCCTGGCAATCGGCGATGACGATACAGCCGTCCGGTCCTTGCAGGAGGGCGACTACCCAAAACTCGGCCTCCTCGTGTTCACAAAATTCCAGCTGGGTTTCGTTTTGGATACGAACGAGCTTGGCTGGTACGACGTCAAATTTGCTCGACGCGATCAACCAGGGGTTGTGAAAGGCCATGTTAAACCGGTCTCTGATTTTGGGAGACAATCCAAGCTGTGTTATAGTGGCCAGCTGGTGAACAGGTTTTTGATTGTTGGTGCGGTAACCAACGATAGCCAGGGTATGCTGGTCAATAATCCTTCCGCACCGGTCACATCCATATAAAGTTGTCCAGCCGGCCTGTCCTGTAGGTTCTATTTCGTCGCCCTTCTCATTGCAGGGATAAAATCCTTGCTGGTGGGTAGTATTTTCACAAAGGCAGCGCCAGGATCCGGGATCGTTGTTTTCGAGTGTAATACGTTCATTGTTTTGCATAAAAATGATTATTAAAAGGTGAAAAAAGCAGTAAGAGAAGGTAAGAGAGACGGTTTGTCGTCTCTCTTACCAATTGCCTGTCAGAACAAACCTGTTTTGTTGATTACGATGATGATGGCTGAAACGTTTGCACCTGATTTCTTAAAGGTTCCTGCCGGAATGGCGATCAACTGGGCTTTGAGGGTTGTTAGCCAGTCCCTGAAATTGACCTCCAGTTTATTGCCTGAAATTTGCCAATGGGTGGAGGCGATAGCCACCAGACGCCCGCCCGGATGTAGGACCTCATACATTTTAGTAATATGGATGATATCCTGATTTTTGGAAAAGGGGGGATTGGCAATGATACGGTCATAGCGTTGGTGTGGGTCAATGGCCAGGAAATCTTCGCCCATGAACATCAGGTCCTTTCTTTTTTGCAAACAGGCAATATTGGAAGGCATATTTTCAAAGCAGTGGATGGGGTTGGAGGTCGTCATTGCTGGGAAGATCCTGTAAACGGCATCGATAAGGGCTCCTCTGCCGGCGGAAGGTTCCAGGATGGAGTGCTGTTGGTCAATGCCGGCAAGTTCAACCATCTGATCGGCCGTACTGGATGGGGTACCAAAGAACTGGTATTCCTGTTGGAGGTTTCGCTTGATACCGTTGGTAATGTCAACTAATAGGGGCCGGGGATCTTCTTCGAAAATAAACCCTTGTGTCTTTCCACCCTTCCATTTGCCGCCGATCCTTTCCAGCTTCTTCTTTACATCGAGGTAGAGCGGTTGTTCCAGCTTGCCGGCGGGTAACTTTACCAACTTACCGCTTACTGAGCATTTTGCGAGTATGGCGGTTACTGTATCGGGTGTGCTGGGAGCTATGACATTGGGATTTTCAAGGAGGAAATTCTGATAATAGGGGCCGGCGTACAGTGAGATAAAATCCTCTTTTTGATCCAAGGTCAATGCTGGCAAAGGGTCCTCAACCTCTTTTTTATAATTGCGAAGAATGAGCGGAAGAAAGGAAGATTCAATCACTTCGGGCAGGTCTTCGTAGGGGTTGGTGGTATATAATTTTTCGATGTGTTCCCGGCAGGCCCTGGTGGTGTCTGCAAAGAGAATGATTTCATTGACTACCCAATGATGAGCACCGGTTTCAAAGGTGTCCAATGCGGGTGAGAGGGCGATGGTTGTGTTGTTTTGCATGATCATTTAATTTTGATTGAATAAAAATGAATATGAAACCCTGGGCATGGGTTCAGGCCGCTACGGGGCAAGGAGGAACGGAATTAAAAAGAGGGCAAAGTGCGGCTGGGCTGTGTTTTCATCCGTAGTTCCTTGACCCTTTCCGTACTGGCCTAACCCATAAATTTGTGGCTTATTAATTTTTAATATTTGGGTGGATTTTTTAAAATAGCCAATGCCGTCGATCGGCCTGGCTATTTTCTGTGCTGGCCGTTTGGGAGTGGGAATGTCGCCCTTGCCGTAGCTATAGCTACTAGGCTATTAACCACATGGGAATGGCTTTGGGTATATTTTGAAGGACATATAAAGATATTTTACCAGCTTATCTATGTAAATTTGAATGACCATTAAATAAGTTGCTACATGAAAGGCTGGCTATCCTTTTTGTCAAGTGAATTATCTGCTTTTGAAGGGAAAGACATTTTACCAATGGACCGTTCCAAAGATTTAGATTTTGAATGGGTTCCGGAAAATCCTGAACAGTTTGAAATATTTGTAGCCAACGTTCCCCACAGAATTGTAGAAGGGTTTGGCTTTATCCGGTATAAATGTTTGCCGGAACTTTACCAGGTTGAACACAAGGAGGTTAGTAAAATAATAGCAGAGTCCTTTGAATTATTTCTTATTCCGGCCGAGTGGTATTCTGTTATTCCAGCAGGTTATACACTCATCGATATTTTTGGCAAGGTTTTCAACTTTGTACCCGCTATCAGTGACCAGGATGTACGGGACGGATGTTTAAGTTATGGGATTGCTTTGCAGTCGCCAGTAGGTTCTTCGGAAAATGGTTCACTATAGTACGATAGCTGGTGTTGAAGAGGGCATTAAACATTTAAAATATGACGGAGGGCCTGGAGGACAAAGTTCTAAAATTTGCTCTGTACACAGTGGCCATGGCTCATTCTGTATTCCTGAAGATCCTCGTCGGTCAGATGACCGAACTTGTGCAAGGCATTCGCCAATGCATCGGGCAGCATGGTTCGCCCGTGGACGCCCAGGTTTTTATCAATCGGAATTCCTTTGAGCCGCCATTTTTCAACTTTGGCGTGTTCCATGTCTACCCATTCGTAATAGTCAGCTGGATAAAATCGGTATAGCCAAACTAATTCCACCTCGCTTAAAAAGGGGCAGCGTTTACAATTGCTGGGGGGTGGCAAGGGAAGACCGCTGGTGCGGATCCACGTTTGACAGCCTGACCTGTCAAGCCCTTCCTCTACCAATGGGTACACTCGCACCAGGCATTTACGCATCCAGCGGGTGGTGAAATCTTGGGACAACCGTTTTTCTTCGCCTTTGGCAATACCAAGGATCACCCTGATCCGACCGTGTTGCCGAACATATAATTTGATGAAATTCTTCCGGCTTTCATTAACCGGAAGATCGACCCCATAGATTTCTTTGCCGATAAAATGATCCAGAAAATTGTAAATCGGCTTTATTTTCAGGTTATCCGTACAGGTCTTGGGGTAGGCTTTGGACATGATGCCGCTCTTGGCTTTCATCCAAGGTATCAGCCCCGGCCAGCTCCGGGGGTGATACCCCTGCTCGGGGCGGAGGAAGTAAAATTCGATGCCGTGCTGTTGGCAGAAGGCCTCAATAAAATGAACATGCTGGTAAGTGGCATCGTGCTCGTCACCGGTGTCACTCATGATGACAAGGAGGCGCCCCCGGACATATTGCTTTCGAAAAGTCTCATCGAGGGCGATCCGGTACAGGATGGCGGTGCTGTCTTGTCCGCCACCAAAAGAAAGGATTGTAAGCATGATGGCGGGTTTTAAGGTTTGGTGGAAGACGGTTTCTTTTTAAGAGGTTTCTTTTTTTTGGTAGGAGATAGATAATCATCAGGGATGATATCATTGAGCCAAAAATCATACTTTCTCCGGCAGGCATTGAGCAGCAGGCTATAATAGCTTCGGTATTGCTGGTACTGGGTATGCCTTTCCTGGTATCCGGTCACATCCTTATACGCGCCAGGCGCTCCCAACCATATTTCAAAGTTGGCGGTCGTGGCGGCGTAGTCCTGGGCGAGTGAGTCCCCCAGGTCTTTGAAAACAATCAGAAAATCAAGAAAGTGTTGTTTGGTAGCCAGAAGGCCCGGTAGGGCATCTTCAAATTTCGTCTGATAGGTAGCTTCGGGTTGAAATAATAGTTTCATGATTGAGTTATTAATGTGTGGAAACAAGATTTTCGTTGCGATCGAATGCAATGGGTTCTTTATAGTATAGCAGGCAGGCGGCGACACATTGCAGGTCCAGCATGCATTGCAGGTTACTTCGGCAGGTAGCGGTAAAGCCGGTATCCTGTTGGGTGAGGGTCCAGTTGAAGGGCTGTCCTGCGAAAGAAAAGATATGGCCGTCGTACTGGAATTCTTTGACCTTGCCGGATCGGATATCGAGATATAAATCGTATAAGCTGTACATAGGTGAATATTTAAGGATGAGCGGGTAAATGGTTTCAATCATTGCGCTGTGAGATGGGAATAAAAAAACCGTCCTCAACAGCAACGTTAAGGACGGTTGTTATTGGGCGCCGTCCAGTCAGGCGCGGACGACGAGTTCAAAGACCCAGCCTTTGAGCTTATCCAGCCAGCTGAGGCAGTTGATGTAATACCAGCAGAAAAACCGGTGAGATTGATAGGCGGGCCATGACCAGAAATATTCATAATATTCTTCCGCCTGCTCGCCTTGCAAGTGGCAGATCTCATCAATGTATTGGTGGATGATGGGCTTGCAATACGCATCATCATACCCTCTGAGCACCAGCTGCCGTTTGGCTATGTGGTGTTCAACGTCGGCTTTAAAGGCATTCCAGCGTTGACGAATCTCGGGGAGTTCGGACAACAGGGTGCTGAGTAGTGTCGAGCCTTCTTTCTTTTGCATAGTGTTAATATTTTATTTGATGAAAAATTTAACCCTCTGGGCACGGGTTCGGCTCAAATAAGGCAAGGAGGAGCGGAATTAAAATGAGGGCTGAGTGCTTTCTGGCGCTGTGTTTTCATCCGAACTCCTTGACTATGCTTTTTTGAGCTAACCCGTATTTTTGTGCCTTTTTTCATGAATAAAAATATATTGTTCTTGAAGGTAGGGGCCTGCAGAGAATAAGAAAAAGAAAATTACCAGCAGGATGAAAAATGGTTGGACGCCCATCAGGGCGGCAGTCGTTCAATGATCCAGTTACCGAAGGAATCTTTGATCATCCAGGCCAGCTTCCGCTGGTAGTCTTGGCTATAGATATTTCCGGTATTTTTTCCTTTGGAAACGATAAGTCCTTTCTTGCGAAGGAGGCGAAACAATAGTTTCGCCTCCGAGGGAGTGTAGACCTTTATATTCGTGGGTTGATGAGTAGACATAATATTGGGTGTCGCCATCAGGCGGCTTTGATTT
>Ga0068860_100005223_pt1 | contig 13190 bp, 9 predicted proteins | sample KBSSwiS32_FD_66597 | JGI IMG/M metagenome (GOLD analysis project Ga0068860, IMG submission 66597) | Switchgrass rhizosphere microbial communities from Kellogg Biological Station, Michigan, USA - KBS Switchgrass S3-2 | ecosystem: Host-associated > Plants > Roots > Rhizosphere > Soil ... | reverse complement strand
CTTCAGATATTTGAGCACGCGCAGATTGTTGAGCGGGTGGACGTCGCACGCGATCACCAGCGCCTGCGCCAGCGTCTTCGATCGGCGCGCCGGGTCCTTGGAGACCATCGGCGGATCGGGAAATCTGGCGTCGAGATAATCGATGATCGCCAGGCTCTGCGTCAGCTGCAGGCCGTCGATCTCCAGGGTCGGCACGAAGCCCTGCGGGTTTCGCGCCAGATTGTCGGGCTCGCGCTGCGCGCCGTCGAGCAGGCTGAGGTCGACGGACTCATAGACGACGCCCTTGAGGTTGAGCGCGATGCGGACGCGATAGCTTGCCGACGAGCGATGATAATCGAAGAGCCTGATGGTCATCTTTCCCTCCTCTTCAGCGCCGCGCCAGCGCCCGTCCGGCGACCGCGTCCAGCTTCGCCAGCAGCGCCGGATCGCGCGCATCGGGCGCGGTCATCAGCGCCTGATCGAGCACGGTGTCGATCGGCGAGGGCGTCCGTTCGGCGGGCAGCAGCGCCACGAGTTCGCGGACCATCCGCCGCGCCTTCGCGCTGTTGGCGGCCATCACCGCCATCACCTGATCGACCTCGACATGCGCCTCGCCCTCGCGCCAGCAATCATAGTCGGTGACCATGCCGACCAGCGCATAGGGCAGTTCCGCCTCGCGCGCGAGCTTGGCCTCGGGCATCGCGGTCATGCCGATCACGTCGCAATTCCAGCTGCGATAGACATGGCTTTCGGCACGCGACGAGAATTGCGGCCCTTCCATCGCCAGATAGCAGCCGCCCTCGTTGACCTCGGCGCCGGCGCGCCGCGCCGCTTCGGCGGCGAAGCCGGCCATGCGCGGGCAGACCGGGTCGGCCATCGAGACATGCGCGACCATGCCGGTGCCGAAGAAGCTCTTCTCGCGCGCGAAGGTGCGGTCGATCAGCTGGTCGATGACGACGAACCGTCCGGGCGGCAAGGGCTCGCGCAGCGATCCGATCGCCGAGACCGACAGGATGTCGGTGCAGCCGGCACGCTTCAGCGCATCGATATTGGCGCGGAAATTGATGCCCGAAGGCGCGATCCGGTGACCGCGGCCGTGGCGCGGCAGGAAGACCAGGCGGACGTCGCCGATATGCCCGGTCAGCAATGCGTCGGACGGCTGGCCCCAGGGCGTGTCGATCTCGATCCACTGCGGGTCTTCCAGCGCATCGATCGCGTAGAGACCGGATCCGCCTATCACGCCCAGTGTCCAGCCGCTCATCGTCATTCCTTCTCATCTCCTACCCTTCCCCCTTGATGGGGGAAGGATACGGAGACTTGGCGGCTTTGCCGCCTAGTCGCAGTTGGATGGGGGTGATGTTTGGCGAATGGCTCTACGCCGAACGTCACCCCCACCCAGCTCCGACTAGGGCCCGCCAAGTGGCGGACCCAAGTCTGCGCAACCCTCCCCCATCAAGGGGGAGGGGAAAAGTCAACGTGTGATCATGATCAAGTCACTCACAGCGCCTTCACCAGGCTCCGCCGCATGCCATAGCCGAAATAGACCAGCAGCCCGGCGCCGTTCCAGATCAGGAACCATAGCTGCGTGCGCTCGGGCAGGCTGAAGAACAGATACAGGCAGCCCAGGATCGCGCCGATCCCCACGACCCAGGCGGCCGGGGTGCGGAACGGGCGCGGCGCGTCGGGTGCGCGGCGGCGCAGGATCAGCATGCAGGTCGCGACGGCGATGAACGCGCACAACGTGCCCGAATTGGCGAGCGCGGCGATCTGGTCGAGCGGCACCAGTCCGGCGAAGATGCTGACGAAGATCGCGGTCAGGATGGTGATCCGGACCGGCGTTCCCCGCCGCGAGATCTTCGCCAGCGCCGGCGGCAGGAAGCCGTCGCGCGCGACCACCAGGAAGATGCGGCTCTGGCCATAGAGGAAGGCGAGCAGCACCGTCGGCAACGCGATCACGGCGGCGGCGCCGATCACCTTGGCGATGCCCGGCTCGCCGATCTGGCGCAGGATCAGCGCCAGCGGCTCGGCGCTGTTGGCGAAATCGCCGAAATAGAGCGCGCCGACCGCCGCCGCCGCGACCACCATGTAGATGATCGTGCAGGCCACCATCGATCCGACGATGCCGATCGCGAGATCGCGGTCGGGGTTCCTGGTTTCCTCGGCCGCGGTCGAGATCGCATCGAAGCCGTAGAAGGCGAAGAAGATGATCGCCGCCGCCGCCATCACCCCGCGCTCGACGCCGTCCGGCCCCATCGTCTTGCCGAAGCCGAACGGCATGAACGGTTCGAAATGGGTGGCATCGAAATGCGGCAGCGCGACCGCGACGAACAGCGACAGTGTGACGATCTTGATTAGGACGAGCACCATGTTAAGCCGCGCGCTCTCGCGCGTGCCCAGCATCAGCAGCCCGGCGACCACCGCGATGATGAAGATCGCCGGCAGGTTGATCCCCGCCGAGACCATCGCCAGCGTGCCGTCGCCGACATGCCCGGTGAATATCGGGCCGTGCGTCAGCATATCGGGCAGGCCGAGGCCCAGGCTCTTGAGGAATCCGCTGGCATAGCCCGACCAGCCGACCGCGACCGTCGACACCACCAGCGAATATTCGAGGATCAGGCTCCAGCCGACCACCCACGCGAAGATCTCGCCCAGCACCGCGTAGCTGTAGGTATAGGCGCTGCCCGATGCCGGCATCATCGTCGCCATCTCGGCATAGGCGAGCGCGGCGCAGGCGCAGATCGCGCCGGCGATCGCGAAGCTCAGCAGCACCGACGGACCGGCCTTGTCGGCGCCGACGCCGATCAAAGTGAGGATGCCGGTGCCGACGATCGCGCCGACGCCGAGCGCGACGAGATGGGGCCAGCCCAATGTCCGCGCCATCCGGTGCTCATGCGGCTGGTCGTCGGCCGAGACGATGATCTTGCGGCGCAGCAATGGGTTCATGTGGCGGTCCCCGAATTCAGCCGTCGAGGCTGGACGGCGGGGGTGGCAGCGTCAAGGGGCGGCGGCGTGGCCGACCGCCCAGGCCGCCGCGACCTGCAACAGGAAATTGGCGCGCTGGCTGGTCAGTTCGTCCTGCGCCCATTGTTCCTGTGGACCGGTGGCGAAGCGTGCGGTGACGGCGATGCCGGCGGCGCGGAAGCGGTCGAGTGCAGCCTGCGGATGGCCGAGGCCGCGCAGCTCGATCACGCCGATATTGCCGAGCGCGGCGATCACATTGGGGTGGGTGTTGCCGAGGCTGGCGCGCCAGCTCGCCAGCGCCTTGCGCGCCAGCGGATCGGCCTCGGCAAAACGGCCCTGCGCGAACAGGTTGGCGGCGAGGCTGTGATAGAAGCCGGCGGTTTGCGGATGGGCGTCGCCCAGTGCCGTGCGGCTGATCTCCAGCGCGCGGCGGAACATCGGTTCGGCCTCGGCATGGCGATCCTGCGCCTCGAGGTTGAACGCGACATTGTTGTAGCCGATCGCGGTGCCGGGGTGTGCGTCGCCCAGCGCGGCGCGCATGATCTCGAGTCCCTTGCGGTAGAACGGCTCTGCTTCGGCATAGCGGCCCAGCGTGTTCAGCGTGACGGCGAGATTATTCTCGATCTGGCCGGTGGTCGGATGCGATTCGCCCAGCAAGGCGATCGCGATCGCCAATGCATTGCGAAAGATCGGTTCGGCCTGCGCATTGCGGCCCTCGGCGTTCAGCACCGATCCCAGATTGTTGTAGGCGGTCAGCGTCTGCGGGTGGCGCTCGCCCAGCGAAGCCCGGCAGATCTGCAGCGCCTTGCGGTCGAGCGCTTCGGCTTCGCCGAATCGTCCCCGCGCCTTCAGGCTGGCGGCGAGATTGCTATAGGCGACGGCGGTATCGGGATGGGTCTCGCCGCGCGTCGCCAGCCGGATCTCCAATGTCCTGCGATGCAGCGGTTCGGCTTCGGCATAACGGCTCTGCTCGTCGAGATTGAGTGCGAGATTGGCATAGCCCAACGCGGTGTCCGCGCCGCTCTCGCCCAGCACCGACTGCAACGTCGCCAGCGCGCCGCGGTAGAGCGGCTCGGCCTCCGCAAAGCGCCCCTGCGCATCGAGATTGAACGCGACATTGTTGTAGCCGACCGCGGTCAGCTGATGCGCCTCGCCCAGCGTGGCGCGGAAAATGTCCAGCGCCTTGCGGAACAGCGGCTCGGCATCGGCGTAACGGCCCTGCGCGTTGAGCGCGAGCGCGAGGTTGCTGTAGCTGATCGCGGTTTCAGGATAGGCTTCGCCCAGTCCGGCCTGCGCCAGCGCCAGCGCCGCGCGGCCCAGCGTTTCGCTGTCGCCCGCCTTGCCGGCCAGCCGCGCCAGATTGGTGGCGGTGTTGGCGAGTTCGAGGCAAGCGGGCGCCTTGCCATAGCGCGCCGTGCAGGCGCCGAGATCGGCCAGCACCAATGGCAATGCCCCGGCATAATCGCCCTTCTTGAAGGCGGCTTCCGCCGCAGCGGACATCGGCACGCGGAAATCATCAGCCTGCGCGTGCAGGCCCGTCGACAGGCTGCACAGCAGCAAGGCCGCACCCCAGGCTCCCCCGCGAATCATGCCGACGCCCCTCCTCTTGTTGGCCGAGTATCGCGCCCGAACCGCCGCAGGCGCAATGACCGGAACCCAGGCACGATCGCCGGCGATTGACTTCCGCGCGCCCGGATGTTTCGTCGCGCAGGATGGACGCGACCGCGCATGATCTCGGCCCGATGGCCTCGCTTGAAATCGCGACCGCGCAGTTGCGCCGGCTCGTCCGCACCGATCCCGCGCAGGCGGAGGTGCTGGCGGCGGACATATTGGCACTGGCCCCCCGCGATGCCGAGGCGCTGCGGCTGCTCGCGCGCGCCTGTTCGGCGCAGCGCCGCACCGATGCGGCGATCGACGCGCTGCGCCGCGCGACCGCGGCCGACCCCGACAATCCCGACGGCTGGCGCGCACTGGGCGACCAGCTGATCCTCAAGGGCGACGGCGCCGGCGCCGATGCCGCTTATGCCCGCCAGATCAGGGCGTCGGTCAACGATCCGGCGCTGCGCGACGCGGCGATCGCGCTCGTCGACAACCAGCTCGCCGTCGTCGAGCGCATCCTCAAGCCGCATCTGAAGGCGCATCCCACCGACGTCGCCGCGATCCGCATGCTGGCGGAGCTCGCCGGCCGGCTCAACCGCTATGGCGATGCCGAGAAATTGCTGTCGCGCGCGGTCGAGCTCGCGCCGGGCTTCGCGCAGGCGCGCTTCAATCTCGCCACTGTCTATTATCGGCAGAACCGCGCGATCGAGGCGATCGAGCAACTCGACCGCCTGCTCGACGACGAACCCGACAATCCCAGCTACCGCAATCTCAAGGCGGCCGCGCTCGGCCGGATCGGCGATTTCGACGAGGCGGTCGCCCATTTCGAGCGTGTGCTCGAACGCCAGCAGGGCCATCCCAAATTGTGGATGAGCTATGGCCATGCGCTCAAGACCGTCGGCCGTCGCGACGATTGCATCGCCGCCTACAGCCGCGCGGTCGTGCTGGCGCCGGCGCTCGGCGAGGCCTGGTGGAGCCTCGCCAACATGAAGACCTGGCGCTTTTCCGATGCGGATATCGCGCTGATGCGCGGCGGACTCGACGTCCGCGGCCTGCCCGACGAGGATCGCTTCCACCTCCATTTCGCGCTCGGCAAGGCCTATGAGGATCGCGGCGAGTGGCGGAATTCCTTCGTCCATTATGATGCCGGCAACGTCCTGCGCCGCAAGAGCCTGCCCTATGATCCCGACGAGACCCGCCGCCACGTCGATCGCAGCATCGCCCTGCTGTCGCCGGCGCTGGTCGCGGCGACGGCGACCGGCGGCTGCGCGGCGCCCGATCCGATCTTCGTCCTCGGCATGCCGCGCGCCGGATCGACCTTGATCGAGCAGATCCTCGCCAGCCATTCGATGGTCGAAGGCACGCAGGAATTGCACGATATCGGCCAGATCGCGCGACAGCTCAGCGCGGCCGGGGGAGAGGGGGACGATACGAACGGGGACGAGGGCCGCTATCCCGAGTGCCTGGCCGACCTCTCGCCCGAAGCGCGCGACCGGCTGGGCCGATCCTATCTCGCGACGACGCGGATCCATCGCAAGACCGCGAAGCCGCTGTTCATCGACAAGATGCCGAACAACTGGCGGCATATCGCGTTGATCCGGCTGATCCTGCCGAACGCCCGGATCATCGACGCGCGGCGCCATCCGCTCGACTGCTGCTTCTCGAATTACAAGCAGCATTTCGCGCGCGGCCAGGGCTTCTCCTACGGATTGCGCGACATGGGCCGCAACTATGCCGACTATGTCCGGCTGATGGCGCATGTTGATCACGTGCTGCCGGGCCGCGTCCACCGCGTGATCCACGAGCAACTGGTCGACGATCCCGAAACCGAGATCCGCGCGTTGCTGGCCTATCTCGGTCTCCCGTTCGAAGCGGCCTGCCTGCGCTTCCACGAGAATGAGCGCGCGGTCCAGACCGCGAGTTCGGAGCAGGTCCGCCGCCCGCTCAACCGCGAAGGCATGGACCGCTGGCGCCATTACGAGCCATGGCTCGACCCGCTGAAACAGGCGCTGGGACCCGTGCTCGACGCCTGGCCGGCACCGCCGCGCTGACGCCCGTTTCCCGCCGGTTGTGACGCTTATGTCACAGTCTGGGGCCGTTCGTCGAACGGCAGGGGCAAACGCTCGAAAGCAAATTGACGCTGTCCCCGACATTGGCATGGTGCATCGCATAAGGGTAATTAGGGGGACTTTATGCGGACCAGTCGTCACGCGCTCATTCGCAGGACCATATCGGCCCTGCTCGCCTCCACCATCATCGCCGCGACGCCGGCCGCAGCGCAGAAGGAACCCGCGGCAGCGGATGCCTCGGATTCCGACGATATCATCGTCACCGCGCAGAAGCGCGAGCAGAGCCTGCAGGACGTGCCGATCAGCATCCAGGTGCTCGGCGGCAGCCAGCTCGAAAAGCAGCAGGTCTCGAGCTTCGACGATTATGCCAAGCTGCTGCCCAGCGTCAGCTTCCAGTCGTTCGGGCCCAGCCAGTCGCAGATCTTCTTCCGTGGCGTGACCAGCGGCGGTGACGGCCTGCATATCGGTCCGCTGCCGACTAGCGGCCTCTATGTCGACGAAACGCCGGTCACGACGATCGCGGGATCGGTCGATTTCCACGTCTACGACATCGCCCGCGTCGAGGCACTGGCAGGCCCGCAGGGCACGCTGTTCGGTGCGAGCTCGCTGTCGGGCACGCTGCGCATCATCACCAACGCACCCGACACGAGCGACTTCTCGGGTTCGGCCGATGCCCAGGTGACCAAGTTCGGCAAGGGCGACTGGGGCGGCCAGCTCGAAGCCTATGTCAATCTGCCGCTGTCGGAGACGATGGCGCTGCGCGTCGTCGGTTTCTACACCAAGGACGGCGGCTATATCGACAATATCCCCGGCACCCGCACCTTCTCGCTCGACGATGGCGACGACACGACCAGCCTGACCGTCAACAACAACGCGCTCGTCGAGAAGGATTATAACGATGTCGAGACCTATGGCGGCCGCGCCGCGCTGAAGATCGACCTCGACGACGAATGGACCGCGACGCCGCAGATCATCTACCAGCATCAGGTGGCGAATGGCGGCTTCCTGTTCGATCCGCGCAAGGGCGATCTCAAGGTCACCGATTATCTGCCGTCACGCAACAATGATCGCTGGTTTCAGGCGGCGTTGACGATCGAAGGCAAGTTGAGCGACTGGGATATCGTCTATTCGGGCGGCTATTTCGAACGCAAGGTCGATAATCTCGCCGACTATTCCTATTACACGGTCGCCTACGATACTTATACATATGTCTATAATGGCACGACCTATTTCGGCAATGCGACGAACTTCCCGGATGCGAACGGCAATCCGATCAATCCCACCCAGAACCAGATCCTGTCCGACAAATATACCAAGCAGACGCATGAATTTCGCGTCTCGTCGCCCTCCACCGAGTCGATCCGCCTGACCGCCGGCCTGTTCTTCCAGCGCCAGACCGACCGGGTGAAGGCCGATTACGAGGTCGACGGCATCGGCGACATTCCGCCGCCGGGCTGGTTCAAGCCGTTCCCGCGTTCGATCAGCCCCGGCGGCGACACGATCTTCCTGACCCGGATCAATCGCGTCGACCGCGACTATGCGGCGTTCGGCCAGGTCGAATATGATGTCACGCCGGAGATCACCCTCACCGGCGGTATCCGTGGCTTCATCGCCAAGAACACGATCTTCGGCTTCTCCGGCCTGAACAGCGCCAGCAACACCAATCCGTCATTCTGCCTTCCCACGACCCAGACCGATCGGCCCTGCAACAGCGTCGACAAGAAGAATGACGAGAGCGGCTTCACCTACAAGGGCAATGTCAGCTGGAAGCTCACGCCCGACGCGATGATCTACGGTACGATATCGCGCGGTTTCCGTCCCGGCGGCAACAACCGGCGGGTCGGCGTGCTGCCCTACAAATCCGATACGCTGACCAATTACGAGGTCGGCTTCAAGACCAGCTGGGGCCGGCTGATCTTCAACGGCGCCGCTTTCTACCAGAAGTGGAAGGATTTGCAGTTCGGACTGGTGCCGCTCAACAATAATGGCGTCACCAACACCTACAACGCCGGCGATGCGCGCATCTATGGTGCGGAGGGCAGCCTCGCCTTCCGGGTGGGCGGGCTCAGCCTCCAGGCATCCGGCACCTATATCGACGCCAAGCTGACGACCGATTTTTGCTCGGTCGATCCCGTGACGAAGAATATCGTCTGCGTGCCCGGCGAGGTTCCCGCGGCGCCGAAGGGGACGCGCCTGCCGGTCCAGCCCAAGTTCAAGGGCAATGCCAATGCGCGTTACGAATTCCCGCTGGGGTCGGCGGAAACCGCGTTCGTTCAGGGTTCGGTCAATTATCAGGGCGGGACGCGCACCTTCCTGACCGATGCCGATTTCGCCGCGGTCGGGCCGACCAAGGCGTTCGCGACCTTCGACTTCTCGGTCGGAACGTCGTGGGAAAAATGGCGGATCGAGGCCTTCATCCAGAATGCGTTCGACAAGCGCGGGGCACTGACGCTCAACACCGCCTGCGCGACCTCGTTCTGCGGCCAATATGCGCGCGTCTATCCGATCAAGCCGCAATTGTTCGGCCTGAAGGTGGGCACCGACTTCTGAGGTAACGCCCCTCCCGCGGGCGGGAGGGGCGTGCTTTCCTACCGCCGCAGCAAGCGTCCGAACATCGTGCGATCCGCGAGGATTTCGCGCGCCGCATTATGCCCCGGCGCGCCGGTCACGCCGCCGCCCGGATGCGTGCCCGCGCCGCACATGTAGAGCCCCTTCAGCGGCCCGCGATAGGCGCCGTTGCCCAGCACCGGCCGCGCCGACCACAACTGGTCGAGCGACATGTTGCCGTGCATGATGTCGCCGCCGACGAGACCGAACTTGCGTTCGAGACCCTTGGGGCTGAGTTTGGTCATGCCGAGGATCGAGGCGCGGAAGCCCGGCGCCGCGGCCTCGACGGTGTCGATGATCACATCAGCCGCCGCGTCTTCCTCGGCATCCCAGTCGCGACCGTTGGGGAGCACCGGCGCGAATTGCTGGCAGAACAGGCTGGCGACATGCCGGCCCGGGGGCGCGAGGCTGTCGTCGACGGTCGACGGGATCAGCATCTCGACGATCGGCCTCTTCGACCAGCCATGCGCTTTCGCGTCGATGAACGCCTGGTCCATATAATCGAGCGTCGGCGCCAGGATGATGCCCGACTGATGATGTTCGCCGGGTTCGGGCAATGCGGTGAAGCGCGGCAGTTCGGACAGCGCGACATTCATCCGGAAGGTGCCCGACCCGGCCTTGAACGCCTTCGAGCGCTTGAGGAATTCCGCGCCGACATCGGCCGGATCCATCAGCCGCTCGTAGAGCAATTTCGGCCCGACATTGGCGATGACCGAATCGGCCATCACCTCCTCGCCGCCAACCAGTCTGACGCCGACGGCCTTCTGCCCATCCACGAGCACGCGGGCGACCGGTGCCTCCAGGCTGATCTCGACGCCCAGTGCCTGGCAGACCCTGGCCATGATCTGGGTGATCGCGCCCATGCCGCCGATGCTGTGGCCCCACGCGCCCTTCTTGCCGTTGACCTCGCCGAACACATGGTGGAGCAGGACATAGGCGCTGCCCGGCGTGTCTGGGCTGGCATAATTGCCGACCACGGCGTCGAAGCCGAACGCGGCCTTGACCGCCTCGCTGTCGAACCAGCTGTCGAGGAAGGTGCGCGCCGATTTCACGAACAGGTCGAGCACGTCGCGCTGCTGTTCGAGCGGCATCCTGGCGAGCCGCCGGCCCTGGCGGGCGCCGTCGATCAATGTCTTCAGGCCGTCGCCGATATTGGGCGGCGTCTGCAGCGCGAGGTCGCGCAGCACCTCGGCGACATTCTCCAGCGCCGCATAATAAGCCGGCAGCGCCGCGGCATCGGCGTTGCTGAACTTGCGGAATTCGGCCTGCGTCCTCTCCAGCCCGCCGCCGAGCTTCAGATAGCGCCCGTCCTCCTGCGGCAGGAAGTTGGAGATCGGCCGCTCGATCACGCGATAGCCATGATCGGCCAGCTTCATGTCGGCGATGATTTTGGGCTGGAGCAGGCTGACGGTGTAGCTCGCCACCGAATTGCGGAAACCGGGGTGGAATGCCTCGGTGACGGCCGCGCCGCCGACAGTGTCACGTGCCTCGACGATGCGGACCTTCAGCCCAGCGCGGGCGAGGTAGAAGGCGCAGACCAGGCCGTTATGGCCGGCGCCGATGATGAGGGCGTCATACTTGGCGGTCATAAGCCCCTCCCCTTCAGGGGAGGGGTTGGGGTGGGGGCTGTCCGTTTCACTGTCGTCTCCCATGACTTCGCATGATTTCCCCACCCCAACCCCTCCCCTGAAGGGGAGGGGCTTTTTTGGCTCCAGCCGGGCGCCGGCGCATGATGCTGCCGCGCCTCCGGGATCAGCTCGCGGACCTTGCGGCAGAAGCCGCGCAGGCAGACCTCGCTCTCGCCGAGCGGGCCGACGGTGTAGCTGGCCGATCGCATGCCGTCCTGCACCCGCGCGATCAGCGCGCTATCCTCCGCGTTGACCTGGCGGTTGATCCGCCAGTTCAGATAGCGCGCCGCCTTCATCTGGGGGCGGTCATCGGGCAGCGCATAGCTGATCTCGCGGATCAAGGTCTCGGTCGGCGAGACCGGGAGGAACTGCATGAAATCGACCTGATCGGGATAGATGTCGAACGCGACATTGGGCCACAGCTTGAAATAGAGCCACAGCCGCTGCTGATCGTCGGGCAGATGATCGACCCTGGGCAGCAGTTTCTGGTATAGCCGCTCGGACAGATTGGTCGATGGCCGGTCGATCAGCTCGCCCCACATCCGGTCGACATACGCCTCGGCTTCGACGCCATAACCCTTGCCGAACAGCCGGGTCAGGCCGGGGTGGGCGACCGGGATGTGCAGCCCGTCCGAATAATTGTCGGCGACGTTCTTCCAGTTGACCCTGCGCTCGCGCAAGGTCACGCGGCCGATCGCGCGCAGATCCTCGAACCGGTAGGGTGCGATCATCGCTTCATAGGGTGCCATCATCGCCGCGACGGACGGCCCCGCATTTTCCAGCCTGACGAACACGAAGCCGCGCCAGATCTCGAGATCGACCGGCACGAGGCCGCTCTTCGCCATGTCGAGCGTCGGATATTCGGCCTTGCCCGGCACGCCGGTCAGCCGTCCGTCGAGTCCATAGGTCCAGGCATGATAGGGGCAGACCAGCTTGCGTGCGCAGCCCGACGCGCCGTCGACCAGCCTGGAGGCGCGGTGGCGGCAGACATTGGTGAAGGCGCGGACGGCGCGATCGTCGCCACGGATGACGATGATGCTCTCGCCGAGAAAATCGAGCGTGTGCCAGTCGCCGACATCGGCCACGTCGCTGACGTGGCAGACCACCTGCCAGCTCGGCCGCATCACCCGTGCCATCTCGTGCCCGAAATATTCGGGGTCGTGATACAGCCACGCCGGCAGACTCCAGCCCTCGTCGGGATCGACATCTGGCATCGGCACGGGCGAAAGGCTTTGCATCGAGCGGCTCCCTGTTATACGTTCGTATAGCAATGACACGTAGCGATCAATCCCCCTCCACGTCATCCCGGCGCAGGCCGGGACCCAGCACCTCCGCATATCCGGAAAGGGCGGTGTTTATGGGTCCCGGCCTGCGCCGGGATGACGGAGGGGAAGGCTCGCTCGCGCAATTCGGGCGAAAGGTGCGATGAGGGCAAATTTCACCCGTGAAGATGCGGACACCCGCCGCCTCGCCTTGATCGAGGCGACATCGTCCTGCCTTGCCGAACTGGGCGTCGCCGGCACCTCGGTGCGGACGATCTGCGCGCGCGCGGGCGTCTCGCCCGGGCTGCTGCGCCATTATTTCGACGGCATCGATGCGCTGATCGCGGCGACCTATGCGCATGTTACCGCGACCGTCGGCGCCACGCTCGCCGCCGCGGTGGCGGAGGCCGCGCCCGAGCCGCGCGCGCGGCTGATCGCCCATGCGACCGCGAACTTCCGGCCGCCGATCGCGGACCCCGCCTTGCTCGCGACCTGGATCGCGTTCTGGAGCCTGGTCAAGACCGACCCCGCAATCGCCGCGATTCACGCCGAGACCTATGCCGGCTCTCGCCGGGAGCTCGAGGCGCTGCTCGCCGACTGCGGACTTGCGCAGGCCGAGGCGGTGCTCGCCGCGATCGCACTGACCGCACTGATCGACGGGCTATGGCTGGAACTGACGCTCGATCCCGCCAGCTTCACGCCCGAGCAAGCGATCGCTATGGCGATCAGGTGGGTCGATGCGTTGATCGGCTGAACATGCCTCCTCGATATCGAGGCGCACGAGGACGCCTCGGCTAGCGCAACAGCTCGCTCACCAGCGAAGGCTTCTTCGCGATCATGGCGAGCAGCACTTGGGCGGGGCCGGTCGGGCGACGACGGCCATGTTCCCAGTTGAGCAGCGTGCCCTTGGCGACGCCGATACTGCGCGCGAACGCGCCTTGGGACAAGCCCGTGCTGGCGCGGATCCAGGGCACCGAACTCAGGTTAACGGCTTTACGGAAGTGGGAAAGCCTGACTCAATGGGCCGGCAGGGAGGGCTGGGTCCATGGAGATGTCGTTTGATGGGTTTGGCGAGAAGTCGCGGC